>ENA-ORVG01000638-ORVG01000638.1-human-gut-metagenome-genome-assembly--contig:-NODE-638-length-47758-cov-3.022766_pt1 | contig 47758 bp, 52 predicted proteins | sample MGYA00242091_ERZ509233 | MGnify/ENA primary metagenome ERZ509233 (study PRJEB26280, sample SAMEA2338840) | human gut metagenome | biome: human gut; feature: human-associated habitat; material: faeces... | reverse complement strand
GATATTTTGTTTTATTACATGGCCATGGGGCGCAATCCGGTGAATTCCGTGGGCTATGATACCCACGACAGAACCGGGACGGACTTTTTCACCTGTGCGGCGAGGGCCTGGGAGTCGGCTGGACAGCCGCCGGAGATGCTGGCGTATCTCTTGGGAGTGGTTTGTCACTTTACCCTGGATGCAGCCTGTCACGGGTATGTGGAGAGGAAAATCCAGGCCAGCGGCGAGAGCCACACCAAAATTGAGACGGAGTTTGACCGGTACCTGATGGTTGCCAACGGCCTGGACCCACTGCGCCACCGCCTCACCGGGCACATTCAGCCCAGCAATTTCCGCGCGGCCATGATTGCCCCGGTCTATCCCCCGGTAAAGCCGGAGGAGGTGCTCCACGCGTTGTGGGCGATGAAGTTCTATGACGGCCTGCTGACCGGGTCCAGCCGGTGCAAACGGGGGCTGCTGGACGCGGGGCTGCGGCTCACCGGCAACTATGAGAGCATGCACCATCTGATGATTGGGCGGAAGCCTGCCGCCACCTGCGCCGACAGCAACCTGAGGCTAAAAAAGCTGCTGGATCGGGCTGTCCCTGAGGCCAAAGGCGCCATGGAGGATTTCCTGACCCATTGCTTTACACGCAAGAGGTCACTGGTTCGAGTCCAGTAGTCTCCACCAAATAACACCCCAGAAACATAAAGTTTCTGGGGTGTTTTGCTAGTTTCACGAACTTTTTCAGCCTATTTTTCCTTGTGACTGTTGATTTGCTTGCGATTTGCTTGTAACCGTGATGTCTTGTGCTGCTGCCAGAATATCGTCTTTGTCCAGGTGCGTGTACACGCCAACGGTAGTGGAGTAGTCTGCATGCCCCATGATTTTTTGCAAAAGCTCTGGCCGAACGCCAGCACGGACGGCCAGCGTGGAAAAGGTGTGGCGACAGTTGTACGGGGTCATATCCGGGGCCCCAATCTCGTCCATAAGCGCTTTAAAGTCTCTCCTGGCGAAGTTGGCGGCGGCTTTATTGCCCTCATAAGCATCAATCAAAAGCCTGCCCCCTTGCTCCTTGGCACGTTGGAACAGCTGCGTATACGCTGCCTGACCGATGGGGCAAACCGGGATAACCCGATTGCGCCCGGCCTCCGTCTTAGAACCGGATATAAAATATCCAGGAGCGCAGTTATCCACAGTGACGCGGAATAGCTCGTTTGGGCGGCACCCCGTACCGATAAGGATCAGCGCAATTTGCGCCGCCGGAAGCTCAGAGGCTTGCATTGCCCGGATCTGCTCATCCGTGAACGGCGCTTTGTGAGACTTTTGCTGCGCCAGGACCGTCACAAACTGTGCATAGTTTGTGGTAGCAATTCCCTCCCGGATGGCCCACTTGGAGAGCTGGCCGAAGAGCTGTACCAGCTTTTCGCAGGCGGATTTTGATTTGCCCGCAGCTTCTTGCGCGGCGATGACGGCCTGGAAATCTTCCGTTCGCAGCTTGCGGAACGGTTGATCGTAGAGGTCGCTGCAGTGCTTATACGCAGCTGCGTATCCGGCCATGCCACTGGTGCCGGTCTTTCGGCTGTGCTCTGGCCTCCAGCGCTCATAAATCTGGCAGAAGGTCAAATTATACTCATCTGTAATTTCACGGTCTGCTAGCCGCTCCAGGGCCCTTGAAGCCTCTTCCCTGGTTGGATACGCGCCGATCCATACCCCGTTTTTCTGCGCGGCCCAAGGCTTAGCTCTTTTACCAGCCATTTTATATACTGTCCCAGTGCCGTTCGCTCGCTTCCGGTGCTTTTTTGGTGCTGCAACCTGCTTTTTTCCGCAGTATGGGCAGTATAGCGCGCCTTCTGGCAGTTCTTTTTTGCATTTAATACATGTTGACATTGACAAACCTTCCCAGGGGGGTGCTACCATAAAGGCGCAGATTCCCCCCTATTGATGGTAGATGGATTTTCTGCGAGCTGCTCCTGTGTGTAAGTTTCAAGTCGTGCCCTCTGCATAGGGAGCAACTGTGATTCCCGCTCCGGGGTAATCCCTGTAGCGGGAAATTTTTACATCTTACAGATCAGCTTTGGCACCGATCAATTTCCTGGGGCTACACGCTATGCGTGTTTTTCACCATCAGCAGCGATTCACGATATTGCTCGGCGGGCGGTACATCTACGAATTCAACAGTTTTATCGTAGTTATCTCGCACAACTCGCTTGATCTCGTCCAAAGAAACCCGGAAGAACTCGCGTCTTGTATTCACCATATTCAGTTTGCGATCTTCAAAAGCATGGTGCAACGCGGCTTCCAATGCTGGAGCATTTTCCGAGAAAATAAGCGCATGTACGTCAAAATCAAATGGCACAGATGCATCGCCGAGTTCGTCTACACGATCCATGGGTTCAAGTCGCCGGGTCATGCCAATTTTATATACGCCCTCTCCGAATGCGCCAATGTTCGAAATGATATATACATAACCAGCCTTTTGGTTCGCCGCACGATAGTCGACCTGTTCCAGAGCTTTTCCAAGTTCTCCGAGCTGCCCTTCCAGCTCCGCTTTCTTTGCCTCTAGCGCCGCAGATTCGCCCGGCGCGGCGGTAGCCAACTGTTGCACGACTTTTTGAAGGGCGTTGCTGTAATGCTTTTGTTCTTTTTCAATCTTCTTACGCGCTTCCTCAATTTCACGTTCAAGTTTAGCACGCTCGCGTTCTTCGGCACGGAGCTGCCTTAGCCGCTCCTTTTCTTCATTCTTTTTTACTTGGAATTCATACGCTAAGTGTAGTTCATTTACTTTAAGCGCAACGTATGCCTCCCTTACTTCAATTCCAAGCATTTCGCCAAGCTTAGAGATAGCGGCCTTCGCCGATAGTATCCGCTTTTCTGACGCATCAATATTGTTAAACCGAACCCGGTCAACAATATCATCGCATTCAAGGTTAAAAGCTCTCAGCAGCAGTTTCTGTGTATCACGTACAACCTTCTGGCCCTTTTTCAAACTGCCTTCATAGCTCAGTCCAGAATTCCCGGTAACGGCCTCCCCTTTTTTTACCATTTCTTTCTGCTGTTGGCGGACAGATGCAAGCTGCTCTTTATACAAAGACGAATTTGCGAAGTCAAATCTTGGCGTATACAATCCAACGGTCTGCATTAAAACTTCTTCGTCCGTCTCGACAAGTTCGGCTCTAGCCGCTTGGATGCGCCCGAGCAAATTAGACAATTCCACAGATTGTTTGCCCAACTCCTGGGCCGACCTTTCTCGCGCCTCTTCTAGTTGCCTTTCAAGCGCATCAAGCTCCACGCGCTTGCTCTGGATTTCGGCTGTAAGGCGCTGATGGTCTCTCAATTCCGGGGTTAGGAGCGCTTCCAATTCAGCTACCCGCGCAGTTAACTCCTCGTTCTTTTTCGATTTAAATATGTCGCCAAATCCCACAGTATATACCCTCTTTTCTTTCTTTATTTCCACCGGCAGATGCCCGTAGATGCCGGGTGGTTACATGGGAGATTTTACTTCTTGACATGCAAACGTTTGCGCAGTATAATTCAAACATACGAACGAATACAGTGCGTCTACTCGAGAACTACTGCAAATTATCACACCCTTCGTTTTATATATTTGGAATCATAATTTCTTGTGCAACTTGCACAATCAAAAGTGCTCACAATTGTGCAACTACACGAATTTCATGAATTTTCCATTTGTTACACACATGTAACGCCTTTTGTGCTATAATGTGGATAACCCAATCCACCTCGGTGCAAGATACAGACGGAGGTGGCGTAATTGATAAATCTGCGCGAAGAACGAGAGAATAAAGGATACTCCATTCGGGCCCTATCCAAATTATCTGGCGTGTCTACCGCAACAATATCAAGAATCGAATCTGGATTAGTAGATCCCAAAACTAGCATAACGCAGAAATTAGCAGTTGCATTAGAAATCAGTCTAGATGAATTAGTGTTAGAAGATGTCGAAGAAGATTAGATTTCAAGCTTTACCCGCTTTGTGCGGGTACATACAAATAGGAGGTACGAAATGGATAGAGAGCGTAACGGCTACATAAGTGCTATAGATGACGACATAATCAGCAACTTCAAGGAGTTAAGTCGCGACAAGAAGATAGAAATTATTCGTTCTTTAATGCAATTTTTATTTGCGCAAGAAGAAGCCGCTTTTGATCTTCGGTCAGCAATGGAAGTAGCGCAGTGAGCTCTTTGTCGAGTGGAGCCATCTGGTCCACTGTTTCCGTAGCCTTTTTCTCTAAGTATTTTGGCACATCTAAGCCCATGAGCCATGCTGGATTTACGTTTAAGCATATTGCCATGAGTTGTATTGTCATTTTGGTTGGATTCCTCTGGCCAGATAAATACATGGAAATATTTGATCTCGCACACCCCAGCTTTTCAGCCAAATCAGCCATGCTCATGCCGCACATCGCTTCTTGCAGCCTGGCCGGCGAAAAAACATTGTCTTTGCTTGGCACTTCTATTGTACCTCCGTCCGTTTTTCATATTGTCTCACATGTGGTGTCAAAAATCAAGAAAAAAGTTCACTTTGTGATTGACATGAGCGCAGGTGTATGATATACTGATGGCGTTCACATAGTGAACCTTGAAGGGAGGGAAGATACCGAATGGACTATCCTAATAACGCAACCCAATTATGCCAGATTGCGCTGCTCCGGTATGGGACGAAGGCGAAATTCGCGGAGGCAATGGGATGGGATAAGAGTAAAGCTGGGCGGATTTTGAATGGGAAGCAAGATCCGAGCCTCCGCGATATAAAAACCATGTCAGAACGCATGAACCTGCCGAATGACATTCTGGTCTGCATTTTTTTTGGATCGTTGTTCACATAGTGAACAATTACAGAGAAAGGGAGGTGACCACCATGAAACCTAAAGTAGGAACCATGTCGCTGCAGGATGTTTGCAGCGCTTTCCGGGAGGCGGGGATCCGCACGTCCCCCAGTACTGTTGCCGATGGCATAATCAACGGGTATTACCCTTTCGGCCGACTTATCAAAGTGGGCCCCAACGGCAACCGCCGCTTCGAAATATTGGCCAAGGATGTATCCGATTGGCTGGCCAGCAAGGCGACAGATTGGGAGCCGGAAGATGGGGAGGCCAACATTCCATGATTCGCTACTACAATTTCGAAGTCTACACCGAGTCCGAATCCACCGGCCTAGTCCGCATCCGCACCGTCCGCGCCACCAGCTCTGAGCATGCGGAGCGGATGGTAGGGGCAGGGCTGAGGGAGGGGTGGAGGATAATCGGAGTTGTACATCAATTTAAAAATAAGGAGGAAATCAAAAAATGAGCAGAGAGAAGCAGATCGAGCGGTTGCGTGACATGATCCACGACGAACTGGAGAACTTGCGCTGCGCCGCCCAGGGTGGCCGCCTGCCCGACAATGCCTGGGACCGGGTTGACGCACTGACTGCGGGCCTCCTGGCGCTTAAGGGCCAGGAGTCGGACTGGAAATCCCCGCGAGCCGAGCCCAAAGCGGAACTGCTGCGCGCCCTGTGCAAGGCCGTCGCGTCCCACCAAAATCCGTGGGATGTTGGCATCATGGATCAGTTGCTGGCCGCCTGGGATGCCGGGGCGGAAATCGCCGATCCGCTGACGGTGGCGCTATTGGCGCCAAAACTGGAATGGGCCAAGCAGTGCCTGGCCAGGGATCCGTATTTGACGGATGAGGTGTATGCGAAACTGCTGCTGGCGGTGATTCCGGCAGTTTGCCCGGAGCTGCGGGAGCAGGAGGAGAATGCCGATGATGAAGATGCTTAGCGTAATCCGCCAGCTGAAGAGCCTGGAGGAGTATTTGGGCGAAGATATTCCGACAGAAGCTCGACACGATGATGAAGAAACTGCAGAATACAGGAAAGATGTAGAGGCCTTGAGCGCAGCAATATCCGCGCTGGAGGGACTGGAGCGGAACAGGGCTAAGGCGGAAAACGCCGTGAAGGCCATGCAGATCTGCTTCGGCCTAGCCCAGGATATCGAGCGCCTGCTGACTTTGGCATACTTGCAAGGAGGTGGCGATGATGAGCAGAGCTGACGCAATCGCCCAACTCCAATCCCTCCGCCAAGAGGCCCGAGCCAAAGCCTACCCCCGGAGCCGCTTGGCGATCCAGGAGTATATGGATCCTGGCACCGCCGCCGCTGATGCCGTGGCCCTGACCATGGCCATCAAGGCGCTGCAGGCTCCTGCCAGGCGGCGCATGCCCATCTGGGCTTGCGTGATGTGGTGCGTGGCAGCTGCCATTATCGTGGCAGCGTGTATGATTTATGCGATGACATAAAAAATGCCACCATCAAAGCTGCAACTTTGGTGGTGGCAAAGGCGGATAATAGCACTCATCCGCCTCTATTATAGCAGAAATGGAGGAAAAGTAAAGCATGGAATCTGTAAAAATCTCCAGCCTGGAGCTGGAAAATGTGAAACGCATCAGGGCGGTGCAAATTGTCCCCACCAGCGCCGGCCTGACTGTGATCGGAGGGAACAACGGCCAAGGGAAAACCTCTGTGTTGGACGCTATCGCCTGGGCGCTGGGCGGGGATCGGTACCGTCCCAGTGCCCCTACCCGAGATGGCTCTGTAATCCCGCCCAGAATCCGGCTGGAATTATCCAACGGCTTGGTGGTGGAGAGATTCGGGAAGAACTCTGCTCTGAAAGTGAGTGATCCCGCCGGCCAAAGAGCTGGGCAGCAGCTGTTGAACAGCTTTGTGGAAGAACTGGCGCTGAATCTGCCCAAGTTTATGGAAGCATCCGGGAAGGAAAAAGCTGATACGCTGCTAAAAATCATCGGCGTAGGCGATCGGCTGGCCACCCTGGAGCTCCAGGAGAAGCAAATCTACAATCAACGCCACGCGATCGGGCAAATCGCGGATCAGAAAAAGAAGCACGCCAAAGAGATGCCGCTCTATACCGGTGTCCCCGACAAGCCTATATCAGCCCTGGAGCTGATCCAGAGGCAGCAGGCTATCCTGGCGAAGAACGGAGAGAATCAGCGAAAGCGTAATCAGGCGGAACAGTTGGAACTCAGGAAAAGCAACTGTGAGCAATTGATCCAGAGCCTGGAGGCTGAATTGGCAGAAGCTAAGCAAACTCTGGAGCAAGTACTAGTTGATTTGCGGATTGCCCGACTTGACGTGCTGGACCTTCAAGATGAATCTACTGCCGAAATCGAGGCTGACCTGCAAAACATCGAAGCTATCAACATCAAGATCCGGGCCAATTGCAATCGAAAGAAAGCGGAGCAAGAGGCAGAAGAGTATAGCGGCCAGTACGAAGCGCTGACCGCTGAGCTGGAGGGAATCCGGAAGCAAAAATACGATCTGCTGAACGGCGCCAAGCTGCCCCTGGAGGGTCTATCCGTGGAGGATGGAGAGCTGACCTACAACGGAAAGAAATGGGACGCCATGAGCGGAAGTGACCAGCTGAGAGCATCCACCGCCATCGTCCGGGCGCTGAATCCCCGGTGCGGTTTCGTTCTGCTGGATAAGCTGGAGCAGATGGATTTGCACACACTCCGGGAGTTTGGGGCCTGGCTGCAAGAGCAAGGCCTGCAGGCCATCGCCACCAGAGTTTCCACCGGTGGGGAGTGCTCCATCATCATCGAGGATGGGGCGGCGGCCAGCGTAGCAATGCCGGAGCCGTCTCAAGGTAAGCCGTGGCAGAAAGGAGTATTCTGATGCTGAATATCAAAAGCGGGAAAGTCCCACGCCCCCAGAAGATCATAGTCTACGGCCCTGAAGGAATTGGGAAGACCACCTTCGCGGCCAGCTTCCCGGACCCAGTATTTATCGACACCGAGGGGAGCACTTACCACATGGACGTCCGCCGGGTGGACAAGCCCAGCAGTTGGACTGAGCTGCTGACAACTGTAAAACAATTTGCAGCATCCCCAGACATCTGCAAAACGGTGGTGATTGATACGGCGGACTGGGCGGAGCAACTGTGTTCGGCTGAGATTTGCGCCAAAAGTCAGAAGCAGAGCATCGAAGATTTTGGGTACGGCAAAGGCTACACATACCTGCAAGAAGAGTTTGGTAGGCTGCTGAATGCTCTGGAGGGTGTGATTAACGCTGGGATGAATGTGGTGGTCACTGCCCATGCAAAGATGCGCAAGTTTGAACAACCGGATGAGATGGGTGCTTATGATCGCTGGGAGATGAAATTGACCAAACAGGTAGCACCTTTGGTCAAAGAGTGGGCAGATATGGTATTGTTGGCCAATTACAAGACTTATGTCGTAGCCACTGATAAGGAAGGGAAAAAGCATAAGGCCCAAGGTGGAAAGCGCGTGCTGCACACTTCCCACCACCCGTGCTGGGATGCCAAGAACCGGCACGGACTGCCAGAAGAACTCCCACTGGAGTATGCACAAATTGCGCATTGCATTGATGGGCAGCCGGCTGCTGCTCCGCCTGTGCCGGTGCCAGCACCAGCAATTGCGCCAGCACCGGAGATCGGCGATACACCCAACGGCTCAGCCCCTGCCGCAAAGGTGCCGGAGGCCTCTGCTGAGCCTGCGCCTGCGCAGCAGGGCGATATCCCAGGAAAAGTGTTTGCTTTGATGCAAACGTCCGGTATTTTTGAGGAAGAAATTCGAAAAGTATTTTCTGAGAAGGGATACTATCCAAAGGATACACCATGGAGCATCTTGGAAGCGGAGGGCTTTGTAGATGGGTGGATTATCCCCCAGTGGGACAACATCGTGACAATGGCACTCAAGGACCGGCCACTACCATTTTAGGAGGATGCGAAAATGAGCGAATACATAAACGATGCCCACGAAATTGGGTGGGACGACGAGATCTCCAATGATGGAGGCCAATACGTTGTGCTGGAAGAGGGGGACTACAATTTCACAGTTTCCGCCTTCGAGCGAGCACGTTTCCCTGGCAGTGCCAAGATCCCTGCTTGCAACAAGGCGGTGCTGACCCTTGCTGTAGATACACCCGAAGGAACCGCTTCGATCAAATACGATCTGATCCTCTGGTCAAGCCTGGAATGGAAGATTTCTGAGTTCTTCCGGGCGATCGGGCAGAAGAAGCATGGAGAAAAGCTCCGTCCCCAATGGAGCGCTGTGGTTGGATCCAGGGGCCGTGGACGCTTCAAGCCCCGCAAGTACGATAAGAAAGACGGCTCTAAGGGCGAAACCAACGATGTGGAAAAATTCTATGATTTCGACCCCAGCTTCTTCTCTGGACAATCCGCTTCCGCCAATGCTTCCGGCCCTGCGCCCTCTGCTCCGGCGGCATCTGCGCCCAAATGGGCAGGTAAATTTTAATGGAGCTACGTCCATATCAAAAGGCAGCCATTGATGGGATCCAGAGCCAGTGGCAGTCCGGCAACCGCCGGACGCTGCTGGTGCTGCCCACCGGCTGCGGTAAGACTATTGTGTTTTGCAAGCTGGCCGAGCAACTGGTGCGCCAGGGCCACCGAGTCCTAATCATGGCCCACCGGGGCGAGCTGCTGGAGCAAGCTGCCGATAAGCTATATCAGGCCACTGGGCTGCGGTGTGCGACTGAAAAGGCGGAGGAGACTTGCCTGGGCAGCTGGTACCGGGTGGCTGTGGGATCTGTACAGAGCCTGCAGCGGCCAAAACGACTGGAGCAATTCCCAGAGGATTATTTTACATCCATCATTGTGGATGAGGCTCACCATTGCTTGTCCGATGGGTACCAGCGGGTTTTGGGGCACTTCCCAGATGCAAATGTGCTGGGGGTGACGGCTACACCGGACCGGGGCGATATGCGCAACCTGGGGCAATATTTTGACTCCTTGGCCTACGAGTACACCCTGGCCAAGGCTATCCGAGAGGGCTACCTGTCGCCGATCAAGGCGGAGACCATTCCGCTGAAATTGGATCTCAGTGGCGTAGGTGTCCAATCTGGCGATTTTAAAGCTGGAGATCTGGGCACGGCGTTGGACCCGTATCTACACTCCATCGCCCAGGAGATGGCCGCCAGATGCGCCAATCGGAAAACGGTTGTGTTTCTGCCGCTGGTCAAAACGTCCCAAAAATTCCGTGACATCTTAAATGCTGCCGGATTTCGGGCGGCGGAAGCCAACGGCGAGAGCCGGGATCGAGCGGAGATCCTGCAGGACTTTGCAAATGGAAAGTACAACGTCCTGTGCAACTCCATGCTGCTCACGGAGGGCTGGGATTGCCCGTCTGTGGATTGCATTGTAGTCCTGCGGCCCACCAAAATCCGGAGCTTGTACTGTCAGATGGTAGGACGCGGTACCAGGCTCAGCCCAGGAAAAGATCATTTGCTTCTGTTGGACTTTTTGTGGCACACCGAGCGCCACGAACTTTGCCATCCCGCCAGTCTAATCTGCGAAAATGCAGAGGTGGCGGAGAAAATGACTGAAGATATCGCAGAAGCCGGTTGCCCGGTGGACATTGAAGAAGCAGAACAGAAAGCCAGCGAGGATGTGGTAGCCCAGCGGGAGGAAGCCTTGGCCAACAAATTGGCCGAAATGAAATCCAGGAAGCGCAAGCTGGTGGATCCCCTGCAATTTGAAATGTCCATCCAGGCGGAGGATTTGTCCAGCTATGTACCGTCCTTTGGATGGGAGATGGGGCCACCGACCACTAGGCAGATCAGTACCCTGGAAAAGCTGGGCATTTTCCCGGACGAAATCGGAAGCGCTGGAAAGGCCGCCATGCTGCTTGATAGATTGGATAAGCGCCGGGCCGCTGGCTTAACTACGCCAAAGCAGATCCGGTGTCTGGAGAAATACGGATTTCAGCATGTGGGGCAATGGCCTTTCGAGGCTGCCAAAAAGATGATTGATCGCATTGCCGCCACCGGATGGCGGGGATGCCCAAAAGGTATAGATCCCAAGACTTACGATTGGAGGGCCGGCAATGGAACACAGAACTGATCTGCTGGAAATACTGCAACACATTGATCCAGCCATGCTGGACTATCAGGATTGGATCAATGTGGGGATGGCCCTAAAGGCAGAGGGCTACGACTGCTCTGCTTGGGATACCTGGAGTCAGGCGGATAGCCACCGGTACCATCCAGGAGACTGCGCCCGGAAGTGGGAGAGCTTCCGGGGCAGCTCCACCCCGATTACTGGTGGGACAATCGTCCAGCTGGCCAAGGAACAGGGCTGGGCGCCGGCATCTGGCGGCCACGCCTTGGATTGGGACGATGAAATTGGAGGCGATGACTATAAGATCGTGGACAGCTCCTGGCTGGAAGGCCGGGAGTTCCACGAGCCACCAGTCTGGGATCCGGTGCGGCAGCTGACGGAATACCTGGAAGTACTATTTGAGGCGTCTGAAAACGTCGGGTATGTCACCGCCAGCTGGGAGAAGGACGGGAAATACTTTCCGTCTAAAGGCTCCTGGGACCGCACAGCAGGAGAACTGATTGAGCAGCTTAACCACTGCAACGGCGATATTGGGGCTGTCCTGGGCGACTACAACCCGCAGGTAGGGGCCTGGATCCGCTTCAACCCTATGGATGGAAAAGGTTGCAAAAACGAAAATGTAACAGACTACCGATATGCCTTGGTAGAGTCTGATACCATGGAACTGGAGAAGCAATACGCTATGATCCGGGAGCTGGAGTTGCCGGTTGCTTGCCTGGTGTACTCCGGCGGGAAGAGTGTCCACGCCATTGTGCGGATTGAGGCGGCAAACTACGATGAGTACCGGAAGCGGGTGGACTATCTCTATGATGTGCTGAAAAAGAATGGCATGGCGGTGGATACCCAGAATAAGAATCCGTCCCGCCTGAGCCGGATGCCGGGCGTACAGCGCGGCGAAAACAAGCAGTACATCATAGACGCCAACATCGGAAAAAGCAGCTGGAAGGAATGGCAGGAGTGGATTGAGGGCGTGAACGACGACCTTCCGGACCTGGAGAGCCTATCCAATTTCTGGGACAACCTGCCTCCGCTGGCTCCGTGCCTGATTGAGGGGGTGCTGCGCCAAGGCCATAAGATGCTGGTGGCCGGACCCTCAAAGGCCGGAAAATCCTTTGCCTTGATCGAGCTGTGCATTGCCATTGCTGAGGGCAAGAAGTGGCTCCAGTGGCAGTGCGCCCAGGGCAAAATCCTGTATGTCAATCTAGAGTTGGATCGGGCCAGTTGCCTGCACCGGTTCCAGGATGTGTACACCGCCCTGGGATTGCAACCTACAAGTTTACAAAATATCGACATATGGAACTTGCGCGGCAAATCCGTGCCCATGGACAAGCTGGCGCCAAAGCTCATCCGGCGGGCGACCAAGAAAAATTACATTGCAATCATCATTGACCCCATTTACAAGGTAATCACCGGCGACGAGAACAGCGCGGACCAGATGGCCAATTTCTGTAATCAGTTCGACAAGGTCTGCACGGACCTGGGCTGTGCTGTAATCTACTGTCACCACCACTCCAAGGGCGCCCAGGGCGGCAAAAAATCCATGGACCGAGCCTCTGGCTCTGGCGTGTTTGCTCGGGATCCGGACGCGCTCCTGGATCTGGTGGAGCTGGATTTGACGGACGCCACGATTACCCAGCAGCAAAATAAAGCAGCGGCAGAGAGTTATCTGCAGTGGATCCACAGCGACCGGCCAGAGTTATTGGAGCAGGTGTCCCAGGACGATATATGCAGCGCTGCAGCCCTGAGAAATATCATCCAGGGCAGTATCCCCAGATGGCTGTTTGAGGGCGTACAGGCCCGAGCAGAGGCTGCAAAAGAGGCGGTCAAGGCCGTTACTGCCTGGCGCGTAGAGGGCACTCTACGGGAGTTTCCCAAGTTCCCACCAGTCAACTTGTGGTTCCGGTACCCGGTCCACCTGACGGATGATTCCGGCATTCTGGGGGATCTGGAGCCGGACACTCAGGAGCCAAATTGGAAGCGAGGGAGCCGCAAAGCGAAGGAAAGTGCTGAACTAAAGCGGCGAAATAAGGCCGAGGAATTTGCGGATGCAGTGGAGAATTGCAACGCCGGCGAGCCGCCTACAATTGCCGACTTGATGAGTTGGTACGCCAATTCTGGGAGAAATGTCTCAGAGCGTACCATTCGAGATTGGGTCAAAAAGTTCGGTTTTTGCCTGAATCCAGAAAATAAAAAAATTGTCAGGTCTTGCGGAGAATCCTAAAATCCAGGAATCCCCGCAGTGCGGGGAAACCTAAAAAATCAGGATAGTTCAAGTAGCTATAAATACTCAGCAGCTTGCAATGTCCTGAAGTTTTCAGGATTCCCCGGAAATTGAAGAGTCCTGCATTTTCAGGAATCCCCGCAGTGCGGGGAAACCTACCCCCCTACGGGGGGTATTCAGAGATCCCCGCATTCGCGTCGTCACGCTCAGTACGGTAGGAAGGGGGCTTATGAAGCAGCCCCCTTCCCCTACCTGAGCATGACGTGACAATTCAGGCTTTTGCAAAAAATCAAAAAAGTTGGTTGGTTTTGTAATTTACCTCGCAAAAGTGAACGGAAAGGAGCGCAAACATGGTGATCGAATTTTTCGTGCCGATGAATCCACCTACTGTGACTCACCAAGAGAAGCAGGTTCGCGTGAAAAACGGCAAGCCGATATTTTACGAACCGGCAGAGCTAAAGACAGCCAGGGCCAAACTTCGAGATCACCTGGCAAAGCGCCGGCCAGAGCAACCGCTTACTGGCGCAGTCAGGCTGGCGGCTAAGTGGTGTTTCCCCAGAGGCCGTCACAGGGACGGGGAATACCGGATCACAAAGCCCGATACAGACAATCTTCAGAAGCTGCTGAAGGATGTGATGACTGCTGTGGGCTTCTGGCAAGATGACGCACAGGTGGCGTCGGAGATCGTAGAAAAGTTCTGGGCGGAGATTCCTGGGATTTACATTCGGGCGGAGGAAATGGCATGAGTGCAAAAGAGTGGACCACTGAGGAGCTGGAGGATCTGGCATATAAGCGGGAGCTGATGCCGGATCTCAGGAGCCAGGCACAAGTGCTCCTGTTCCAGTCCTTCCGGGAGCTGTACCAGTATGCCGCCATGGTGGGGATGTCCCAGGAGCTAGGGAGGGCTGAAAAGACCAAAATCCTGGAGGTGTACCGGATCAACAAGTTTTTGGAGGATATGCAGGAGCGGACGAACCAGATGTGGAAACGCATCGAAGCCGCCTCCTCCGAATATCGAAAATCCCCATCCATCGAGGCGGCAGATAAGCTGCTGGAGGCGATTTATACGGAAAAAGCTAAGGGCTAAAGCTACTCCAGCACCGCCCAACATCCAATTGTCCTTTTTCACAGGGGGCTATGTCTACTGCTGTCCATTTTGCTGCAGTCCTCTTGCCCCCCCGCGCAAGGATGTGCCATATAGGTGCCAGGTGTGCGGGCAGCCGATTAAATCGAATAGCGAGAAAGCGAGGTGGTAATCATGCCTAAGCCATGGGAAAATGCATCCGGCTATCCGGATCCAACCGCATACCAAGCAATCCAAGCGGCAGATGAGCAAGCCAAACGGGTTGACAGTGTGATACGGGTAATCAAGTACATCATTGGGTTGGCAGGATTTGAGTTGATTGCCAGGATCGAGATTAGGGATCGGCGGACTGGGAGGGAGTGGAAGTGATAGTATGAGCTATGCGCGGTATGACTGGTGGGGATACGTTCGTGCTGTGGTCCGGAAGTATCCAAGCTTGCGTAAAGATTTGGAGGATTTACACACGCAATCATTGGCTATTGACTACAGCGGTTTGCCACGAGGAAGCGGGGCGGGGCGCGCGGTAGAAGCTTTGGTCATACGAGAGCTACCATCCTGTAAGCAGCGAGAGTATGAGGCTGTTTGCGCAGCAATCCGAGATACTGAGCGCATGGAAAATGGGAGTGACCGGCTGAAAGTGGTGGACTGGGTGCATTGGAAGCGGAGCTTGACAATATCCGGGGCGGCGCTCAGGGTTCCCTGCAGTTACAAAACAGCTCAACGATGGCAGGCGGACTTTGTAAAACGGGTAGCTGCATACCTCGGTTTTTTTGATGATTGACCGCAAGATGTACCAATGGGCACAAGAATCCGTGCTATACTGGTACCATCCAAAAAGCAAAAAGCCCCACCGGGCGGACTGGTGGGGTCTTTTGTGTGCAAAAATGTGAGGCCAGGGAGTGATCCCTAGCCTCTTTCTGTTACCGGTCGGCCACCTGCAGTTTGGCTCGCAGGCCCTCCTGCAAGACCTGTGAGAAGTTCACCCCGGCACTTTCCGCCAGATAGCAGAGCCAACTGGGCAGCGTGACGTTCTTCCGTACGGTCCGCATATCGTTGGCCCGGCGGTAAGCGCCGAAGTCGATATCCACCAGAGTCACAATTTCGTCCGGTTCGTGTGCCGGCACAAGGTTGGACGGTTCTGGGATGGGATGTCCGGCATCCTGCTCGCAGATGCCCCACAGGCCAATGGCGTCTCTGGCCATTTCGATGCACTCTGCAACGTTTTCGCCCTGGGTGCCAATTCCCAGATCCGGGACGTCAACCGAGTAGCCGCCCGCCTCTTCCGGATGCAGGACGATTGGATAAATCAGTTTCGCCATGATTGTTTGCACCTCCTATGATGCTGGCAAGCAAGGGCTCATTTCAGCCCTTGCCGCCGGATGATGGCTTTCGCCAGTTGCTCCTTGATTTCACCGTGCCGGGGGATTGGCTCAGATCGCTGACCGTTGGTGTATATGTCATGGTTTGAGCCGTTGCGGAGGAGCCACCAGCCGTTGGATTCCAGGAGCTTGATCAGGTCTCTACGTTTCATGTTCTCTCCTCCTCACATCTATATTATACGCATTTAATGCGCATTTGTCAAGGACTATTTTCAGAAAATATAAAAAGAGAGGTGGTGGTATGCCAAATGAAAAAAATCTCATCCCGAACTCCGAGCGAACCCCGGAACAGCTGCGAGAAATGGCGGCCGCGGGAGGCCGGGCATCTGGCGCGGCACGCCGCCGGAAACGCAGCCTACGCGAGGCTGCCGACCTCTATTTGTCACTGCCTCTATCCGATAAGCGGCAAAAAAATAAGCTCATACGGCGCGGCGTAGAGGCTGATGACGTGGACAATCAAATGGCTATGATCATCGGATTGGTGGAGGCAGCCACAGCAGGCGATGCCAGAGCTGCCAAAGTGATCGTGGATCTGCTGGGAGACATGCCTGGCGATGGCGCAGAGGGGGTGCAAATCGTTGACGATATGTAGGCTATCCGAAATCATATCTCCGGCATTCCGGGATTCTCACCGGGCTGTAAAAACTGGGAGGGCGAACGAACTTGTAGAAAAAGGTGGGCGCGGATCCGCAAAATCCAGTTACATCTCTGTCGAAGTCCCGCTGGAAATGCTGAGGCGCCCAGAGTGCCATGCCGTAGTGATGCGCAAGGTAGCCAACACCCTGCGGTCATCGGTCTACGCACAGATCTGCTGGGCTATTGCCACCCTGGGCCTGTCCAGCCGGTTCCGTTGCACAGTCAGCCCCATGGAGTGCACTTATTTGCCCACCGGCCAAAAAATCCTGTTTTTTGGCATGGACGACCCAGGCAAGCTTAAATCTATCAAGGTTCCGTTCGGGTACATCGGTATAGTTTGGTTCGAGGAGCTGGACCAGTTTGATGGGCCTGAGCAAATCCGGAGCGTAGAGCAGTCCTTGTTTCGTGGTGGCGCCTACTCCATGTGCTTCAAATCTTTCAATCCGCCGGCCATGGCTCGTAACTGGGCCAACCGGTATGCACTGGAGGACAAGCCTGGTAAGTTGGTGCACCACAGCACCTATCTCACCACTCCCCCGGAATGGTTGGGTCCCCGATTTTTGGCAGACGCCGGACATTTGAGGGACACAAACGAGACAGCTTACCGGCATGAGTATTTGGGGGAAGTGGTGGGCAGCGGAACGGCGGTGTTCGAAAATTTGAAAATCCGGCCCATTGCTGACGAGGAGATTAACCAGTTTGACCGTATCACCAACGGTGTAGACTGGGGCTGGTATCCGGATCCGTGGGCATGGAACCGAATGCATTACGATGCCAGCCGCCGGACCCTGTACCTATTTGACGAGCTGACCAGGCGCCGGACCAGCAATCAGGACACAGCGGAGTTGATTAAGGCGCGAATCCCACGCGGAGAGCAAATCATTGCTGACAGCGCAGAAAACAAAAGTGTCAACGATTACAAGGCATTTGGCCTAAACTGCCGAGAGGCGGATAAAGGCCCTGGCAGCGTGGTGTATTCCACCAAGTGGCTGCAATCTCTGGCAGCCATTGTGATTGATCCAGTGCGGTGCCCGGATACAGCCCGGGAATTTTCCGAGTATGAGTATGAGCGGGATAAAAAGACGGGAGAAGTCCTGCCTGGCTACCCAGATGCCGCCAACCACCACATTGATGCGGTCCGGTACGGGACAAATCGCATCTGGAAGAGGAGGGGACTGTAAGTCATGTTCCAACGATTTTTGTCATGGATTCGAGGTGTTTTAACCAAAATGCTGCATATTGGAGACGCAAAACAAGCACTTAAAGCCGATGTGTCCATCAGCGCAGATATGCAGGTGGCCGTAGACCTGTGGGCAAAGATGTTTATGGGCAAGCCTCCGTGGCTGGATGACACCACCCAAAGCATAGGGCTCCCGGCAGCTATTGCTGGGGAGATTGCACGGCTGATCACTGTGGAGCTGGACAGTAAGATTACTGGCGGCCCAAGAGCGGACTACCTACAGCAAGAATACCAGCTGGTGCTGGACAATCTGCGGGCCAATGTGGAGGTAGCTGTCGCCGGCGGCGGAATGGCATTTAAGCCTTACGTGGATAGCGGCCATATTGTTGTGGATTGCGTCCCAGCATGGCGATTTTTGCCCACAGCCTTTAATTGTCGGGGGGAGGTTACCGGAGCCGTATTTGTAGAGCAGGTGGTCAGGGGCAAAACTTATTACACACGCATGGAGCACCACCAGTTGAGCAGCTCAGGCTACACCATCCGCAATTTAGCCTTTGCGTCCAGTACCCGGGGGGCCCTGGGCAGCGCTTGTCGCTTGGATGCGGTAGACGAATGGGTGGCCCTGGAGCCGGAACTCACAATCCATTACGGGGATGGCACAGGGCCGGACAAGGCTTTGTTTGCATATTTCCGCGTCCCACTGGCCAACACTGTAGATCCGGAGAGTCCGCTTGGCGTATCGGTATACAGCCGGGCGGCGGGGTTGATCTGCGAGGCTGACCGGCAATATAGCCGGATACTGTGGGAGTACGAGGGCAGTGAGCTGGCCATTGATGCCAGCCAGGGAGCTCTACAGGCCGGTGTCTCTGACAGGGAGCCGCCAGCGCTGCTCAAACGGCGGCACCGGTTGTTCCGTCAGCTCGCCATTGACCAGGGGCAGGGTGGAGATCTGTACAAGGTCTACAATCCGGCAATCCGGGATACGTCCCTGTTCAACGGCTTGGATAAGTTACTCAAAAGGATTGAGTTTAACTGCAACCTGGCTTACGGTACTCTTTCCGACCCCCAGAACGTAGACAAGACGGCGGAGGAGATCCGCAGCAGTAAGCAGCGCTCTTATGCCGCCATCTGCGATCTACAAAAAGCCCTACAGGTAGCCTTGGAGCATCTGGTATGGACTATGGATCTGTACGCCGACCTGTACCAGCTGGCTCCCAAGGGGGAGTACAAGACAAGCTTTACATGGGGCGATGGGATCCTCCAGGATGTAGACGCCGAGTTTGCGCGCCGTAAGCAGCTGGTAGATGGTCAATACATTCGCCCCGAGCTGTTAATTGCCTGGTACTTTGGCGTTTCCGAGGAAGATGCACAAAAGATGATGCCTTCGCAGCCTCTAACCCTGGAGTTTGGTGGCGGTGATGCCTGATGCTGCCGCCGGAATATTTGCAGGACCTGCCTGAGGCAATCCTGGAACTGTACCGAGAGGCGGAGCTGCGTATCCTGGCAGATATGGCGCGGCGACTGGCAGCTTATGACTATTGGATACCGGCGGCAGAGCACCAAAAGAGAGCCCTGCAAGAGGCAGGACGGACCCATGAGGAGATCTTGGGTGCGCTATCCAAAATCGCCGGCAAATCTGATCAAGAGCTGCGCCGGATGATGCAGGAAGCTGGCGCCCAAGCGCTGGAGAGCGATGCCGCCGAATACGCCGCCGCAGGCCTGGATCCGCCCAAAATCCAGAACAGCAAGCAGCTACGCGACACGCTCAACGCCGGCTATAAAGCCACACAGGGCACCATGCGCAACCTGACCAAGACGACAGCAAAAACCGCATCACAACAATTTGAGCGCGCCCTGGACCGTGCATGGGTAGAGATCCGTAGCGGCAGCGTTGACTACAGCACGGCTATCCGCAACGCCATCAAGGATCTATCCAAGGCCGGTGTGCAAACCATCCGCTACCCTACCGGCCACACAGATAGCCTGGAGGTAGCCGTCCGCCGGGCGGTGGTAACAGGCGCCAACCAGACGGCCCTACAACTGCAGTGGAGCCTGGCGGATGAGGTTGGCTGCGACCTGGTGGAGACTACAGCCCACGCTGGTGCCCGCCCATCCCATGCACTTTGGCAGGGCCAAATTTTTAGTCGCTCCGGCAAATCCACCAAGTACCCGGATTTTCGGGCGGCCACTGGCTACGGTACCGGCGCAGGCTTAGGCGGCTGGAATTGCCGGCATAGCTATCATCCGTATTTTGAGGGGGCGCCCCGAGCTTATAGCAAGGAGCAGCTGGACCAGTACAACGCCAAAGCTTGCACTTACAACGAGCGGGATCTGACGGAGTACGAGGCTACGCAGATCCAGAGATACAACGAGCGTCAAATACGCCGGTGGCAGCGGGAGCAGGCCACCCTTGGCGCCGCCAATTTGGATACGTCAGAAGCTGACGGCAAGTTGCGTCAGTGGCGAGATACACAAGAGGATTTCCTGCGGCAGACTGGCCTAAAAAGGCAGTATGAGCGTGAAAAAATCTCCGGAAAACCATTTACAAGCCAACAGGGAAAAGATAAAATACAAGCAGTAACCTTTGATGACAAACAATTTGGTAGGAAGGTTGGCAAGCACGCGCAAGACTTTGGCTTATCAGCCAAAACGCCGGAAGATAGAGCCAAGATGAAACAGGTCATCCTGGATATTGTGGACCACGCAGACGAAAAGGTCAGCGGCGAGTGGCGTGGACAAGAGGGGCTCGTCTTGTTCCACATCAAAGAATCTGACGTGGTTGTTACGAAGGAAAGCGGAGAATTTGTTACCGTGTTGAAAGGTGGTGTTGAGAATGCGCGGGTTAAGAAAGCAAGAGGACAGTAAATTTGAGCAGTTCTTTGAGATTGTCCAAGCTGCTGCGAAAAGAGAAGGTTGTGTGTTTTTTTTGGATTGTGGCGAGGGCCGCGACTTGGAGACAAATGACTTGTCTGGCGAGGACCTGTCCGGGTGGCTGATCCCGGTAGGCAAGGCAGAACGATTCGAAGAGGAGTTCCTGGCCGGAAATGTCCAAGAGGCGTGGAATGAATTCATAGTCTTTGCTATGTGGCACAACGGCCCGGGCGACATCGGCATCAGCTTCCAGAAATTTTAAACGTTCCAGCAATGATTTAAGCACAGTGCGGTTTTCGCACCGTGCTTTTTTCATACCCAAATTTGGCCGTCCCGAAGCCGTAAAACTACGGGACCGCACGGGGATGCGACCCCCGAAAACAAAGCGTTAGCGGGGAAAGGATACGTCATGAAACGAGAATTTTTAGAAGGTCTGGATCTTGGCAACGGAGCAAAACTGCCCAAGGCGGCCATTGATGCCATTATGGCCGAAAATGGGCGGGACATAGAAGCCAAGAACAACCAGATCACCACCCTGACCACTGAGCGGGACGGACTGAAAACCCAACTGGGCGAAGCAAATACTGCCATTAAATCCTACAAAGACATGGATATTGACGGCATCAAGGCCAAGGCTGACGAGTGGGAGACCAAGTACAACACTGACACACAGGCGCTGAAGAATCAGCTGGCCAACGCGAACTATGGCTTTGCGGTCAAGGAAGCAGTAAGCGGCTATCGATTTTCCAGCGAGGCAGCGAAAAAGGCCTTTCTGGCGGATCTGACCGCCAAGAAGTTACCCCTGCAAGAGGGGAAACTGCTGGGGCTGGACGACTTCACCAAGGCCTACAAGGAGGCCGACCCAGCCGCCTTTGCGCCCGAGGGATCTGGGAAAATGCCCATTGCAACCCGGGGGACCGGAGCGCCCCCTGAGCCTACCGGGAATCTATTCGGTTTCCATTTCACCGGAATCCGCGGCCCTGCCGCAGGTTCCACCCAAAAATAAACGGAGGTAAACAAACATGACCAATGCACTGAACTATGCCCAGGCCTATCAGCAGGCCCTGGCCCAAGCATATCCCAATGTGCTGCATTTTGCTGCACTGCGTAGCACCGAGAATGATGCGCGCTACCGGTGGCTGAATGCGGATACCATCCAGATCCCGTCTTTGACCGTAACCGGACGGGTGGACGGAGACCGGGACACTGTCGAGACCGCCAAACGGAACTATGAAAACGCCTGGGAGCCCAAGAAACTGTCCAATCACCGCAAGTGGTCCACGCTGATCCACCCTATGGACATCGATGAGACCAACCAGGTTGCCTCCATCCAGAATATCACTCAGGTGTTCAACGAGGAGCAGAAATTCCCTGAAATGGACGCTTATCTGGTGTCTAAACTGTATACGGATTGGGCCGCCGCTGGCGGAACAGCAGACACTACTGCCCTGACGGTAGACAATATTCTGCAAGTCTTCGACGGTTATATGGAGGATATGGACGAGCGCAATGTCCCCAGTACCGGGCGCATCCTGTATGTAACTCCTGCCATCAACACCATGCTGAAGAACGCAAAGGACATCGCCCGCTTCGTCCAGAATGGGGAGAACGCCATCCGGAGGGCCGTCCGGTCTTTGGACGAAGTTCAGATTGAAAGTGTTCCCAGTGCTCTGATGAAGACCGTGTATGACTTTACGGTTGGTTATCAGCCCGGGGCCGGAGCCAAGCAGATCCATATGCTGCTGGTCCATCCTTCCGCCGTCATTACCCCCGAAAAGTACCAGTTCGCCCAGTTGGATGCGCCGAGTGCTGGCAGTGAAGGCAAGTATGTGTACTTTGAGGAATCCTACGATGATGTGTTTATCCTGAACAAACGGAAGGACGCCATCATGTTCAATACCGGAGCGTAAGGAGGGAACTATGAAAACTGTCATGCGATCCAATAAGCAGCTTCGGGTGGCGGATGACCGCCTGGCGGAAATGCGCCGGCGCGGATTCGTGGAAGTGGACCCTAAAACCGGAGCCGCTATCCCCACCGAAGCGAAAACAGCCGCCGAGGCTTTAGAAGCAGAAAATGCTGCTCTGCGAGAGGAAAACACAGCGCTAAAGACCCGCCTGGAAACCCTGCAGGCCCAACTCGCTGGCAGCGCTGCCCAAGGCGCCAAGCGCCAAAGGTAAGGAGGATGCGCACCATGCTGTACGCCACCTACGACTACTATCAAAACGTTTACTGCGGCGCCATGTCACAGGACGATTTTCGACGCCACGTCCGCTCCGCCAGCGCCTACCTGGACCAAATCACCTTTGGCCGGGTGGGCGCTTTGCAGGATGAGGACCCCCTGCAGTGCAAAGTGTCGGACGCCTGCTGTGCCGTGGCCGAGGCATACCGGCGCAACGAGGAGGGCGTGGTGACGTCGGAGACCAACGGGGACCACAGCGTCACCATCTCCCGGGGCAGCAAGTCCGACAGCCGCCGGCTGTATGACGCAGCGGCCTTGCATTTGGGCAACACAGGGCTTTTGTACCGGGGGGTGTACGGATGCTGGACTGCGACAAAACCGTCACTTTGATCCGCCACGTGGCCACGGCGGATGGCGATACGTACACCTGCACCGTGATCCACGGCTGCAGCTGGCAGACGGCAGATGGAGATCATCTGGGTGAGAGTGGAGAGGCCCCTGGGAGCGCCTATGTGGTCCATATTCCGGAGGATCGCGTGCCCGGTATCCTTCCTGCCCCCGGGGACTTTATGGCTCTGGGGGCCGTCCAGACCGTCACAGGCAGGGTGGATTTGTCTGCCGCGCAGCACTTCCGGGTGTCTAAGGTGACCGACAACCGCCGGGGTGTATTTCTCCGGCATGTGAAGGTGGTGGGATCGTGAAGATAAAAGCAAAAGTAGACATCAACCCGGTGCAGATCCTGGAAAGCCGAGGTTTGGGACCCAGCCATGCTGCCCAGTACTACCTGGCGTCTGAGGTTAAACGATTCTGCGACCCCTACGTGCCTTTCGCACAAGGGGCCCTAAAAAATAATGCTGCAATCGCCCAGGACGGCTCCACACTCACCTACCCCGGCCCCTACGCTCATTACCAATATGAGGGCAGGGTCATGGGACCCAATATTCCCCTTATCCAAGGCGGCCAGCTTGTAGGCTTTTTCTCCCGGGGGCCGAAGCGCTACACCGGCAAGACGCTCCAATACCACGGCGCGCCTATGCGGGGCCCTAAGTGGGATAGGCGGATGCTGGCGGATAAGCGCGAGGAGCTGACCCAAAGCATTGCACAGTACGTGGGAGGCAAACCAAAATGAGCGTGATCAGTGCCCTTAGGGATTATTTCCAAGGCTATCCAGGCTTTGCTGGTGGGCGGCTGGAGCTCAACTGCTTGCTCCGGGAGGCGGGTAGTTGCTCCATAGATGCCGTGCCGTGCGAGCCTATCGTAAAGCGCTATCTGGATGACAGCACCGTCCGGCAGTGCCAATTTACGCTATCCACACGAGCGTATCATGGCGATGACCTCAAGGGTCAAGGGGCCAACATGGCCGTGTTTGACAGCCTGGAGGATTGGCTGGCGCGCAAGCGATTTTTCCGGGACCTGCCAGACTTGGGCCCCGGCAAAAAGGCCCGGGACGTAGAAATTACGTCCACGGCCTATCCCTACATCGTCAGCCCGGATGGGACGGCGAGATATCAAGTGCAGCTGCGGCTGACATATTTACAGGAGGCAAAATATGAAACTGAGTGAATACATGGCGGCGATCAAGGCCGCCGAGGCAACCGGCGAGTATGTGGGCCGGGATATGGTGTTTGCTATGGACTGTTCCGAGGGTGGGACGGTGGCAAGCATCGGAGATTATGCGGTGGCCGGACCCCACGTGGAGGATATGGGCGCAACCCTGAATCCTACCAGCGAGGATAAGTCCTACATCCACGAAGGGGACAGCACTATCAAAACCAGCACCAAGCGGTCTTTCACCGTCACCGGTCAGAGGCTGCTTGGGGATGCGTTCCAGGACTTTGTGTGCAGCTTTGCCATCAAGTACGGCAAGGGGTCTGTGGTCCAACGGAAGTATGTATACTTCCACGCCGGGACCAAGCAGGGCGAGCAGGGCGTTGTCACCATCCTGGTCAAAAAAGACGGCGCCGGCGCAGCATCCGCCACTGCTGACATTGAGGTGGAGCTGCAGAGCTGTGCCATCCCCACGGAGTACACCTACTCCGCTTCTGCCGCGTAAGGAGGATGCGCTGTGGCTAAATTTTTCACGTTTATGGACCGGGCTATCCCGGTCCAATTTTTTGAGGATGACCCCATCTGCGTGACGCTGATTGCATCGGATGAGATGGATGCTAAGATCTTGGAATCCGAGAAAATGATACTGGAGGTCAACCAGCAGACCGCGTTGGATGTCCGTAAGGACAAATACCGGGATGCCGTGGACAACCTCATTGGCCATGATGTTGCGGAGCGCATCCTTTCCAGGGCCGACAATGCAGACGGGTACGCAGTCCTCAGCCTGTACGCTGGGATTGTCCAAGCATACGGAGAGGGCAAACGAAAAAACCTGTGGGCCTCCCGCTGAGGGAGGCCAGCCTATGGGACCCGCCGGATGCCGTGCTGGTAGACGGCGGGGTCTACCCCATCCGGACCGACTACCGGGCCGGGATCGCCTACAGCATGGCCTCTCTGGATGGCTCCCTGACGCCTCAGCGGCTGCTGGATATCTGGTTCCCCGGCCCGGTACCAGCAAATTTTGCAGCGGCCCAGGAGGCTGTAAACGCTTTCTGCCGGCGCGCAGAGGATGCGCCGATCAGCAGCCGGGACGGGCCGATGCCATACTCCTACCTTGCAGACGCCGGGGCGATTTTTGCGGCATTCCAGCGGGTCTATAGGATAGACCTGTCTACAGCCCAAATGCATTGGTGGCGGTTTATGGCTCTGCTGGAGGGCTTGGTGACGCACAACTTCGAGGATCGGGTGCAGTACCGGATCACAGAACCCGGCAAAATCAAGGATAAGGCCCGGCGGGAACATTTCCGCCGAATGCGTCGGCTGTACCAGTTGGATGAGCACGGAATACCCGCATCTGAGCAGGAGCCGATGACGCTGGAGGAGTACGAGCGGTGGATGATCGACCGTGCTGTGGGCAGGAAAGAGAGGTGATATCATGGCCGGAAAAAGCGACGGCGAAGTCGTCATTAAAATCACAGGAGATGACGGCGAATTTAAGAAAACGCTAAAGAGCACCGGAAAATCGGCTGCCGTTGTAACAGCTGCTTTGGTGGCTATGGGTACCGCCGCAGTCAACGTATCCACACAATTTGATGCCGCCTTTGCCAAAACCCAAACCATCATGGACACCACGGCCATGTCTGCGCAGGACATGCGCCAGGATATCCTCAATCTGTCCACAGCCTCTGGCATGGCCGCTACAGACGTGTCCGAGGCCGTATACCAGGCCATTTCTGGATCCGTGGCCACAGCAGATGCGGCCAACTTTGTCAGCCAGGCAAATCAATTGTCTGTGGCTGGATTTACCAGTCTGAGCAACGCCACAGATGTGCTGACCACCACTCTGAACGCCTACGGCCTGTCCGCTGACCAGGTAACCGGTATCAGCAACGTCCTAATCCAGACGCAAAATCTTGGCAAAACCTCCGTGGACGAGCTGTCCGCGTCTATGGGTAAGGCGATCTCTACCGGCTCCGCATACGGCGTCAACCTGGAAAATCTGTCCACGGCTTATGTGGAGCTGACCAAAGGCGGCATCGCCACCGCGGAGGCCACCACGTACCTGTCCGGCTTGCTCAACGAGCTGGGCAAGAGCAGCAGTAATGTGGGCAAAATCCTGCAGGAGAAAACCGGCAAATCCTTCGGGCAGCTGATGCAGGACGGTTGGTCCCTGGCTGATGTGCTGGATGTGCTGATGCAATCCGTGGACGGCAACAGTGAGGCGTTGATGCAGCTGTGGAGCTCCCAGGAGGCCGGCAAAGCGGCAAACGCCTTGGCGGTACAGGGGTTTGATGATTTTAACAGCGTCTTGGGCCAGATGGAGCGCGAGATGAGCGGCGCTACCTCCACCACCAAGGATGCTTATGAAGTCATGACCAACACCAGCGAGTTTGTTGATACCCGTTTTAAGACTGCTCTGACCAACCTTGGTGTTGCTGCTGGCGACCAGCTGAGACCTGCTTTGGATTGGGTAAAATCCGGCCTTACAGAAGCGCTGGAAATCTCCACTGAAATAGTCAGCGGGTGCCCGGCTGTCGTGGCCATCATCGCCGGCGCCGCTACGGCGACCGGCACACTGGCTGTAGCAATTGGCGGGCTGATGATTGCCGAGAAGGCCAAAGCGGCCATGGACGCCCTGAATATCTCCATGGCCACAAATCCCGCACTATTTATTGCGTCTGCAGTCGCTGGCCTGGCTGTGGCAATTGGGACATTGTGTACCCAGAGTGACGAGGCTAAGGCAAGCGTGGACGAGCTCACCAAAGCGACCAGGGCTTTGGGGGAGACGATAGACGCAGCGTCCGCAGAAGCGGATGATACGATTGCGAGTGTCATCGGCACGGCGGATGCGGCCAAAAACTACGTGGACCGGCTGGCGGAACTGGAAACGCAGGGGCTGCAGACTGCGGCAGCCCAAGAAGAATACCGGATGACCGTTGACGCCCTGAGCACGCTGATGCCAGAGCTAAACCTATCAATCAACGAGCAGACGGGACTGATAGAGGGCGGTACAGATGCCGTCTACGAGCATATTGAGGCCCTGAAGGATCAGGCCGTGGCAGAGGCTATGCAGAAGCAGTACAAGGAAACTGTGGAAGCGTGGGCTGAGGCGAAAGCAGAGCTCTGCACAAATCAAGCTAAGCTCTCTATCCTTGAAAAAGATGAAGAGCCCATACTCCAACGCCTGAACGCCAACCGGAGAGAACAGGCCGATATCGATGCAAAGATAAACGACATAATAAACGATGGGAACCTGAGCCGCGAAGAGGCAACGGCCAAGCAGACCGAATACAACCGGCAAATGCAGAGACTAATAGAGGAAAGCGATGACCTGAGCCGTGCATTAAGCGACAATGCGGATCAGCAGCGGGCGTGCAGCGAAGCTCTCGTAGAGGGCGAGGCCGCACTTGATGAAAATCAAGCAGCAGTAGACGAGATGACCCGCATCTGGGAGGAATATAAACTGTCGATCGGCGACACGTCCACGCAACAAGCCCAGGCAGAAGCCATCCAGGCACAAGCTGATGCTGCCGCCGAGTACGAGAAAGAGTTGCTTGATGTGCAGGCCGCCTTATCCACCTACGATGCATCCTTTGCGGCTGCTGGTATCAGTATTACAGGTTTTTCGGAGGTCCTTGCCTCCAGCGGGATTACCGCAGATGAGGCGGCTTCCGGGATAGAGAGCTACCGGGACCGGATTGTCAACTCCACGGGCGAAATCAGCCAAAAATCCATGGCCGACATGGAGACAATGATCAAAAATATGCAGCAACGGACAGAGACCTACAAATCCTGGAACGACAATCTGTCCAAGCTGCAGGTGCAATATGGCAATCAGCTTTCTGATGACTTCCTGGCCTACGTCCGGGGTCTGGGCCCTGAATACAACGGAGTGTTGGAAGAGTGGCTATCCGGCAACACAAGCAGCATGACCGATCTGCAAAACTCTGTCGAGGAGGGAGCCAAAACCGCCGTCCTCTGCTATGAGGGCGAGTACAAGAAGCTGCCCACAGAATCCGAGCGGATCACCAAAGAGAATGTGCGGAAGACCCTGGAGGCCATCGACCCTATGGCGGACGGCTTTAAGGAAATCGGCGCAACCTCCGGGGAAGAGCTGATCACCAGCACCCAGGAAGCAATTGGAGCGAATCTGCCCGGCCTGGAAACTTACGCAGATACTTCGGGCACGGATATTGGATACCAATTCTCCGCTGGCATTGCGGCAGGGATTCGAAACGGCAATTATTTAATTGCTGACGCTGCGGCAGGTGCCGTTAATACCGCAAGGACGACCGGAAGGTCAGTGGCTCAAATTAATTCTCCTTCTAAGGTTGCCGAGAAAGATATCGGCTATTGGTGGCCTGCTGGCGTAGCTGTGGGTATCGAAAAGGGCACAGGCTTGCTGATTGGCGCAGTGCGCACACAGTTCCATGAGCTGACCCACGCGTCCAAAGATTTATTCGAATCCGCCCGAGCCTCCACGACCTACGTTTCCCCTATGCCTGCATCCTGGCGGGATTTGGGACAGCCCCCAGCTCACCGGAGTAGCGCTCAGCTGCAGGCCACTGTGGAGGTGCCTGTATACCTGGATGGCCGGGAAATTGCGCGCAGTACCGCTCATTACATGGGCGAACAAATGGAATTTGAGGTGATGTAAATGCTGCATATCCCAGTGACCGTGGGCGGCAGAGATTTGGCTGAATTTGGAGCAAAGATGCAATCCTGGCCAGAAATCACAGCCTGCGATATGGATACCGGCATCTTTCAGGGAGCCGGGCGCAATACCATGCACCTGCTCCAGCAACGGCGCGGTGCCCGGCGCTTCGTGTGCCGGATTGATTTTTATGGGCAGACGCCCAGGGAGTGGGCCGCAAACATCTCTGCTTTCAGCGCCTTGGTGGGTGCGGGGGAACTGGAAATTGATATCGGGGATGGATACCTATATCAAGCTATTTTACTGGCCGAGGGCACCCCGGCAATTACTGGCGAGATCATTGCCACAGTGGAGTATCAATTCCAGGCAGTGCGCCATTGGCCGGCAGAGCAGCTGCAGATCAGCGTTGCAGCCGCCTCCAGCACAACATTGATTTGCCATAGCAACTATCCCTTGACGGACTGCAGAGTAGAGTTGCCTTTGACCAGCACGCTCGCTGGGCTAAATGGAGTGCTCCTAATCATCAATGACAAGTCGTGGGCATATCCCCTGAAGCCTACCGGCAGCATCGTACTGGATGGCATCCGCAAAGTGTACACCATGGGCAGTACCATCATATCCACAACCCTGCGTTGGACGGACTTCCCTGCCCTGCGCCCAGGAAAAAATGAAATATCGCTATACGAGGAACTGAGCAGCGGAGAGGGCGGCAGGGTGGATACGCCGGTGCATATCCGATATACGCCAACATTCCTATGAGGTGGACACATGCTGAAAATTAGGAGCGACCCCTACCCATTATCTGGCGAAGTGCCGGAATTTGAGGGCGGCGAGCTGATTGCGGTGGATGATTACTACATCCAGCGCATGGAGGACGGGCGGGACGAACTGCACTTTACGGTCCAACTCTCCGATCCTGCCTATAAAAAAATCCAGGAGGAATCCAGAATCATAGAAACCACGGAGAATCAAACCTATGTGATAAGGGCTATTGACGCCGGTGGCCGGACAGCGGACATCAAATGTCAGTTGGACCTGGATGCCTGGAGAGTAGGTATATACATCCCTTACAAAAGCGGCACTGCCGCAGCAATCGGCATTGCCAAGGCTGTCTGTCCAGGTGGCTGGACCGTGGTGGGCGCGGAATCTGACACAAAAGCGCGTGCAATCGAAATGGAGGGGCCAACGCCCCTGGATATTATGCTGGAGATGGAAGATCTATTTGGATATCCAGTGCGCTTTGATAATGATCATCGGATAGCAACCATCATTACACCCAAAAAGGCCACTCAAACTACCGCTTATGTCGTGGACAGTGTAAACTTGCGCAAAACGGAGTACAAAGGCAAATCTACCGATTTGTATACCCGGTTATACCCCATCGGCAAGGATGGTCTGCGGATCTACTCCGTCAATGGCGGCAAAAATTATGTGCAAAATACCCGCTATACCAAACAGATCATATCCAAGGTGTGGATAGATGAGCGCTACACGGATGCCCAGAGCTTGATGGAGGATGCCCAAGCCAAGGTGGACGCAGCGTCTCAGCCGGTCCGCTCCTGGGAGCTGGATGTGGTAGATCTGCATAGCTTGGACCCGCAGCGCTGGAGCGGCCTGCAGATGTCCATGTTCGATCAAATCCTACTGGTAGACCCGCACCGCGAACAGCGGCACCTGGTGCAAATCCGGGAGCAGCGCATCTACCCCCATCACCCCGAGCGCAATAAGATCTACGTCAGCACTGTGGCCCGGAATCTCCAGCAGACCACCTACCGCCTGCTCAAGCAGATCACGGACCGCAACAGCGCATTTTACCAAATCCTCAAAGCATCCAAATTAGGAGGATAGCTTATGCACACGCTATATACAATTGACGCCGATCTGAAAAGGATTGGCACACGGCAGACCATATACGCCAAGCAAGGAGACACCTGCTCCCGGAAGATAAAAATCTCCTTATACAGCGACGGTAATCCTTGGACAATCCCTGCCGGCGCAACAGCAGTCATCCGCTTCCAAAAGGGGGACGGGCACGGTGGCATCTATGATAAACTGGGCGATGGCACGACCGCCTATGAGATTGGTGGGACGCGCGGAGACATCACGATTACCCTAGCCCCAGAAGCCCTAACTTGCCCAGGTAACGTCCTGGTAGATGTCGCTCTGATCAGCAGCACGGACGTAATAGGTGTGTTTAATGTCGCGGTATACGTCGAGGCCGCCCCTGCGGCAGGCATCACCCCATCCAACAACTACTACAATTACCAGACCCTTGCGGATATCAATCAGGCAATCAACGAGGCCAAGGCGGCAGCTACCGGGGCAGTAAAATCCGTAAACGGCGTCAAACCGGACGCCAGCGGCAACGTAACCGTACAAATACCCAGCTCCGGCGTAACTGCCGTAAATGGCCGGCAGGGCTCCGTGCACTTGGCGGTCAACGCGTTAGTGGAGTGCCAAACGCCGCCAACGACTGCCATTAAGCAGATTAAGGCTTTTGACGGATTTACGCTAATATCCGGGGCAACCCTTGGCGTGAAATTTTTATACAGCAACACCGCCGAGAATCCACGCCTGAGCTATGCCGGGCAAGAAATGAGTATTCTGGACCGGCTTACCGGAAAACCAATTGATCCAGGGGACATCACCGCTGGTGTGTATCATTTCCAGGTATCTCCCACCGGCTGGCTGCTGCTGGATAAGCAGCAAAGCAGTGGTACCGCTACGCCAGTGCCCGGCGACAAGGGCGAGGATGGTGGCTACTGGGCCCCCAGTGTGGCCGATGACGGCACGCTGACGTGGACCCCCAGCAAAGAGGGCATGGGCGAGGCCCCAGCGGCTGCCAACATCAAGGGCCCGACCGGGGACCAAGGGCCCGCTGGACCGAAGGGCGACCCCGGCGAGATTGGCCCTCAAGGCAATCCGGGCAAGGATGGAGTGACACCCAATCTACAAATTGGAACAGTAACTACTCTCCCCGCTGGGAGCTCTGCCACAGCAGAAATCACTGGAACCACTGCAAATCCGATGCTCAATTTAGGCATCCCGAAGGGCGCGGATGCAACCGGCGGCAGTGCCGGCGTATCTTCAATCAATGACCTGACCGGGGCAGTCTCTCTGCCGATATCTGGGAGCTGCGTTTGCAACTCGGATGCGTCCGATAGGTTGAAAGTGCTTACCAGCGTTAGCGCTGGGTTTGATCCGTCGGCTGACGGAGCTATACTGGCCGTGCAATTTAAAAATCCGGGTAACACTGCAACTAATCCTGAATTGCAGATCGGACAGACAGTATACGCAATCTTGCACCCCAACAATCTGACACCGCCAGCAGCATCTGCGTTGAAGAAATCAGTACACCACTTTTCAATGAGGGGCAGCACCCGCGCGGCTATCCTGCTTGATCCATACGTATCTACAAGCACCATTGAAGTAGACGCTACCCTGACCCAAAGCGGACAAGCTGCAGATGCCAAGGCCGTAGGCACAGCCCTGGCAACCCGTGTCCCCGCCGCACCGCTTGAGTCGGACGCTGGCAAAGTCGCTACTGTTGGCTCAGACGGAATCCCCCGGTGGGAAACACTCCCCGCAGTAGGCTCACTATTTGGACTATGTTCCACCGCAGCATATGATCCTTCGAAGAAAGCAACCTACGTTGACGGAGATATCGTGGGCGGCGCGATTATCACAGTGGAGTTTACCAACGCCAACGAAGCAGAGAATCCGACTCTGACCGCCAATGGCGTAACCGGCGCGATAGTCGGACGCACTTTGGACCCCATCAGTGCTACAAGCCTTACAGCCGGTGTGCACAGGTTTGTGTGCCTAAATAATTACAATAAGTGGATGATGTTGGACGCGCCGGACGAGCTGAAGTATATAGGCGAGTATACGCTGGCGGAGGATGTCGCTACGTGGGAAATTACATCTGATTTAAGCGGGGACCCGTTGCAGTTAAGGAAAATGTATTTTGAGATTGACATTAAACCCGCGCAAATTAACATCGATAACGATATTTCTAACATCAAGGCACGGATAACCGTCCCTACGTGGACAAATGCCTACGGCATTAATACCTGCGTGTGGGAATACCCGATGCTGCGCAAAACGGCGTACAAGGAATCCCCTGGATTTGGGCAGCTTTGGGAAATCCAAACGTTGAATGGCCTCGATATCGTATTCAGGCGTAGCAAAAATACCAGCTGCAACGAGACTAGATCCGCTGGAGGGTCAGAGGGGCCAGGGCATATCACCGGACTTGGCCTGGGGTCATGCGAGCCTACTAAGGCGCAGTTTGGCGCTGGCAGCACAGTAAAAATTTGGGGTGAAAAAATATGAGAATTTGCAAGGATGGTGCCTACCGAAATGTCACGCCTGAGGAAATGTCCGCCATGGAACGCGAACACGCTCGCGCCGAAACAGCAGAGCGGAAGCGGCCCTATACTCAGGAGGAGGTATCCCGGCTGCTGATTGCGCGGCAGATCAACAGTCTGCCAGTCGATGACGGTACAGCCCTGCGGATGAAATCTTATTATCCGGAGTGGAAAGATTTAATCGGAGAGACCGTGGAACAATCTGGGTACAAATTCCAACACAATGGAGATCTATACAAAACCGTCTCTCCACAACATACATTCGCGGCGCAGTGGGTACCTGGCACTGGTACGGAGTCCCTGTACACCCGGATTGACGAGACTCATGACGGCTCTGAGTTTGATCCCATCCCCTACGGCGGGAACATGGAGCTCCAGGAGGGCCTGCATTACATTGAGAGCGGCATTTTATACAGGTGTACCCGGAGCACCGGGCAGCCAATATATCAAGCCTTGGCCGATTTGGTGGGGCTGTACGTGGAGGTAGTTGAGACATGAACAACGAAGATTTGGCTGTAACTCTGGCTGATGTAGATGCCAGAGCGAGGAGCAACACCCACCGCCTGGACAAGATGGAGGAACGCCAGGACAACCTGGATAAACTTGTTACCGCTGTGGCTGGTGTGCAAAAAGATCTGGAACACACGCAGCAGGATGTAGGAGAAATCAAGAGCAACGTCAAAGCAATGATGGATGCACCCCGGAAACATTGGGATGCAGCTGTAGTTGCAATCATCACCGGCGTTGTCAGTGCGTTGATCGGGGCTGTTATGGCCCTTGTATTAAAATAATAATTGGGGGTACATGAAAATGAAGAACTGGAAAAACTGGTGGAAAGCCGCTGGAGTGCGTGCGCTGAAAACTGTGGCTCAGACCGCTGTGGCCACTATCGGAACCGCTGCCGTGATGGGTGATGTCCCCTGGGCAATGGTGGGCAGCGCGGCCCTGTTGGCCGGGGTACTGTCCCTGCTTACATCCGTGGCGGGCCTGCCCGAAGTGGAGGGCTGAGCCATGAAGATCTACCAGCAATTTGCCACCCGCAACGACTGCTACCGCCGGAACCAGGCGGAGCTGGCCAAGTCCCCCGGCAGCCGCGATAGCCGGTATGCCCGTTACTACCAGGGTCCCCGGGGTGTGATGATCCACTCCACGGGGGCCAATAATCCCACTCTGCGGCGCTATGTACAGCCGAATGACGGTCTGCTGGGGGTAAATCCCAACGGGAACGACTGGAACCGGCCGGGGCTGGAGGTTGCAGTCCATGCCTTTATCGGTCTGACGCAGACTGGAGAGGTGGCGGCCTATCAGATCCTGCCATGGGAATACCGGGCCTGGCACTGCGGCGGTGACGCCAACGACACACATCTCTCCTTTGAGATTTGCGAGGACAGCCTGAGCGACCGGGACTATTTTGAGCGGACCTACAAGGCCGCCATGGAGCTGACGGCAGATCTGTGCCGGAAGTTTGGCTTGGATCCCTTGGCCCCCGGGGTGATCATCAGCCACGCTGAGGGGGCAAAACTGGGCATTGCCAGCAACCACGCCGATGTTGGCCACTGGTGGGGCCGCTTCTCGCGCACCATGGAAGATTTCCGGCGTGACGTGTCCAAGTCCCTGGGCGCAGAAAAATCCCCCCTGTACCGCGTCAGGCGGTCCTGGGAGGATAAGGAGAGTCAGATCGGCGCCTTTGCCAGCCTGGACAACGCCAAAGCTGCCTGCCCTGTAGGCTACACCGTATACGATAAGGGCGGCAAGGCCATCTACACCAACAACGAGGAGGATATTAGCATGACACAGACCGAGCTCAAAAACATGATCCAAGACGCAGTAGGCAAGGCCGTGGCCGACGCTATGGGCCACCATTATAACACCGTTGGTGAGATCACCAGCCCCTCCTATCGCCCCACCATCGACAAGCTGGTGGCCTCTGGCGCCCTCAAAGGCCGGGGCGGAGCGGGCGACGGCCTGATCATTGATATGACTGAAAACGAGATCCGTACCTTGGTCATTCTGGACCGGGCCGGTGCGTTTGACAAGTAAGGCCTGACGGCAAAGCAATCCCCCTCCTGGCACCTTCGCGGCGCTGGGAGGGGGACTTTTTTTGCTATCCGGGGCCTTACTCTTGCGCTGGATCCGGGACATACTCCATCAAGTCTCCGGGTTGGCAGTCCAAAGCCCGGCAAATACGGTCCAACACGTCCACCGGGATCCGGTCGATCGTCCCTAAAAATATTTTGGATATTGTCGGCGGGCGTATGCCGGTGATTTCCGCCAGCCGTTTTTGCGTCATCTTTTTCCGGGCCAGCTCTACCCGCACGCCGGTAAAATCAATCATGCTATATGTCTCCCTCCTGTTTGCATTTGTATTAATATTAGCACGGCTAGCGGCAAAAGTCAATACGGGAGACGTAAAAAATAATTTTGAAAAACTCGCAAAAAGTATTGACAAACTACGCCTAACGTAGTATACTATAGATGTCAGGTGGGAAGCCCACTGGCAAATCTAAGGCAGGAGGAAAGGATATGGATGGTATGACTGCCAAGGAAATCAGCCGGTTGATTGACTGGCTGAAATCCAAAGAGGTATCGGACGCAGACATCATCGACTGCATCCAGAAACTCGCCAAATAAAATAGGCTCCCCCGAGCCGACCAAAGCGAGGGGAGCCTAAAGCACAAACCCGGAGGCGGTACGAGACCTGCCACTCAAGCCGCCTCCATTTTATCACAAACGGCAGGATAAAATCAACTACAAAATGGAGGAAACCAAAATGAAGAAGATTATGTATGCTGGAATTACCGCCACCGAGATTGCTAACGAGTACCGCCTGACCGAATCCCATGAGGCCGAATTTGGCCAGGAATGGAACGGCAACCTCCAGGGCTACCTCTTCAATGCCGCTGAGGATGAGGATGCCCTACGGGAGGCCATGTCCCGGGAGTACACCGGCGCCATCCACGATCTCCCCGCTGGTGCAATCGTGCTGACTGCTGAGGGCGGCACTCCGGTGGAATGCTACTGGGCGGAGGCATGAGCCCCGCTATCAAGGAGGGCGGCGGAACAGCCGCCCTCTACATCAGAGTGTCCACTCTCGACCAGGCCCGGGAGGGCTACTCCCTGGCTGCCCAGCAAGCAGCCCTGGAGGCCTGGGCACGGGAGCACAACTACGTGTCCGCCCTGTACCAGGACGCCGGCATCAGTGGCAAAGATATAGATCATCGGCCAGCAGTACGGCAGCTGTTGGCCGATGTAGAAGCCGGGAAAATCAATACGGTGGCCGTGTGGGCCCTGTCCCGATTTACTCGCAGCGTGGCAGATCTCTACTCCATGTGGGAGATCCTGGATGCCCACAATGTTGGGCTGATAAGCCACACAGAGGGCTTTGATACCAACACACCCACGGGGAGGGCCATGATGGGCCTCCTAGGCGTGTTTGCTCAGATGGAGAGGGAGATTACTGCTGAACGAGTTCGGGCCGCCATGGCCGCGAGAGCGGCCCAGGGCAAGCGTACTTGCAGCTGCGTGCTTGGGTACGATCTGGACGGAGCAGATAGCCTGGTGCCCAACCCGGCAGAGGCGAAAATAGTACAATACATATTTGCAAAATATCTTGAGCATAAATCTCTCTCCGCCGTGGCCGAGCTGTGCCGGATCCAGGGGTACCAAGGCAAGCGCGGCAGGATCATGACGGCCTGGAGTGTGAGGTTGATCCTCACCCGGCCAATCTACGCCGGATACAACTCCTGGCGCGGCCAGCTCATCCGGGGGCAGCACGAGCCTCTGGTGCCGGTGCAGGAGTATAATCGGGCGCAACGGCTGCTGGCCAAGGCAGCCACCGGGCGCAAGGCTAAGTGCCGGCCCCGGGAGATTATATAGATGCAGATAGAGGGCTACCCGTTTGGGCGGCCCTCTACCGTGATATTTCCCAGTGGCCGCCTGTCCGGGCGACCAGCTGTATTGTAGCATGGTGTAGGCACTGGGGCAAGCGGGGATAGTTGGGTTTCGATCCACCTGCGTTAAGTATTGCTTGCGATTTGCTAGTTTTCCGCATTGTATCTTCATGAATCTTGCTGCATTTTGATGCGAAAAACTTCGAAAATTGCAATGTATTCATGAAAAATATTTCAAAATTCAACGGAATTTGTTCCGTTTTTGCTTTACACGCAAAAGCCTCCCGGAGTTTTTCAACCGGACGTTTGGAGCCGGGGAAGGCTGGACTCAGATTCCGGTGCTGCCATATGAGGAGGAGGTCCACTATGAAATTTAAATTGACGCCACTGGAGAAAAAATGGGTGCTGTATGATGTGGCCAATTCTGCATTCACCCTTCTGGTTTCCACCATTATGCCGATCTATTTCAACTATTTGGCAGGCCGCGGAGGGCTGTCTTCTGTGGATTACTTGGCATATTGGGGGTATGCAACCTCTTTGGTGACCATTCTGGTGGCCGTTTTGGGCCCCACCTTGGGGACGTTGTCAGACCTGCGGGGGCGGAAGAAACGGTTCTTTCTGGGGTCGGTTCTGATTGGCTCTGTGAGCTGTGTGGTGCTGGGATTTATGCAGTCCTGGCTCTGGTTTTTGGGCCTGTTTGTGATTTCCAAGACCGCTTATTCCAGCAGCTTAGTGTTCTATGACGCCATGCTGCCTGATGTAACGGAAGACAGCCGGGTGGATGAGGTTTCTTCCTACGGATATGCCTGGGGCTATATCGGAAGCTGCATCCCCTTCGGCGTCTGTTTGGTTTTGGTGCTGGCTTATGAGTCCATCGGCATTTCTATGGAAGCAGCTATGGTCATCGCCTTTTTCATCATTGCCCTCTGGTGGCTCCTGGGCGCCGTTCCGCTGCTGCGTAGTTACCGGCAAATCCACTACGTGGAGGCACAGCATGAGCCGGTGCGGGACAGCTTCCGGCGGTTGGGCAGGGTCTTCTCCGAGCTGGGAAGACGGCCGGATATTCTCTTCTTCCTGCTGGCCTTTTTCTTTTATATTGACGGAGTCTATACGGTGATTGACATGGCTACAGCCTATGGTACGGCGCTGGGCCTGGATACTGCGGGCCTGCTGCTGGCGCTGCTGGTGACACAGGTTGTGGCCTTTCCCTGCTCCATCTTTTTTGGACGGCTCTCCCGAAAGCTGGATGCAAAGGTCATCCTGTCCGTTTGCATTGCCGCTTACTTTGGCATTGCTGTGTTTGCCTTCTGGCTGAACTCCTTGCGGGATTTCTGGATTCTGGCGGTATGCGTGGGCATGTTTCAGGGAACCATACAGGCCATTTCCCGGTCTTACTATACGAAAATCATTCCGGCAGAGCGGGCAGGGGAGTTTTTTGGAATTTATGACATCTGTGGCAAGGGCGCTGCATTTACCGGAACGCTGCTGGTTTCTGCAATCAGCCAGCTGACGGGCAGCACCAACGCCGGTGTGGGCTCCCTGTCGGTGATGTTTTTGCTCGGGTTTGTCCTGTTCCGCGTTGCAGCCAGCAAGCGTGAAAGCATATAGGAACGTCAGAGAACTGCTTCATACGGTTTTTGTGAAATGCGCAGCCAGTTTGACTGGCTGCGTGCTTTTTCGCTGTTGAAATGTGTTATACTCTGTGAGTATGAATGAGAAGGAGGGTATCTGATACATATTTATACAAGAGCAAGAGAAAGAAAACGGATATTTGCAGGTGGTGGACGGACGCCCCAGGAAAGGGCGGGGGAGGGATCGAGGAGCATCTGAGGCCGCAATCAGTTATGCAATCTGGTTACGGAAGCGAATTGGCAAAACAGATAGGAGAAGCAGGCCAGAAAGTTGCACAAAGGAAAATAAAAATTAAAAATGTTGGAAAATTCCTGCTGAAAGGGACAGTTGTGCCATTTTGTGTATCTGTATGTATCCGGTTTTCACAAAATGCAGAAACTAAAAAGATGAAAAATCAGAAGCTTTGAAAAAGTCTCTTGCAAATTCAAAGTCAGCGTGGTATAATCCCAGTAACACATTGCATTGCCTGACTGGCGTCCGCGCTGTTTAATGAAGCAACTCAATCTATCAAAAAGAGCCTGGGATATCTACCGCAGGGAACTGCGTGGATATAATATGCCGGCGCGAGCCGGTAAATACACGAAAAGGAGAACAAGTATGAAGAAAATGCATCTGTCTTCCCGTCTGCTTTCCCTGTTGCTGATCGTTGCGTTGCTGTTCAGCTTTGCCGTCCCTGTGAGCGCGGCGAACAGCGGCTCCAACGTCAGCTTCAAGCAAGTGGACAACAGCGCAGTCTCTGGAAGCCTACAAGAGGGCATTCCGGAGGAAGAACCGGATGGACCGGACTATGCCGACGCAGAGGTTGTCCGTGTGTCCATCGTGTTGGACAAGGAGTCCACCATTGAGGCGGGCTTCTCCACTATGGACATTGGGAAAAACCAGGAGGCCATGTCCTACCGCGCCGGCCTGCAGCGTGAGCAGGCAAACATGACCGCATCCATTGAGAAGGCCATTGGCGAAAAGCTGGATGTGGCATGGAACCTGACCCTGGCGGCCAATATCATTTCCGCCAATGTGGCCTATGGGAAGATTCAGCAAATTCGGGAGCTTCCCGGCGTCAAGGACGTGATTCTGGAGACTCGGTATGAGCCCCAGGAGTCCACCACCGATGCTACAGCGGAGCCCAACATGCTGATTTCCGCCCAGATGACCGGCACCAACCGTGCCTGGGAATCCGGTTACACCGGCGCCGGCTCCCGGATTGCCATCATCGACACCGGTCTCGATACCGACCATCAGTCTTTTGATCCCCTGTCCCTGGCAGTGGCTCTGGCAGAGGATGCCGGTTATGCCGGTATGGACTATGAAGAGTATTTGAAGGCCTTGGATGTGCTGGATGAGGAGGAGATCACCGAGGCCCTGCCGAAGCTGAACGCTTCCGCCCGGTACAGCGGTCTCACGGCTTCGGATCTGTACATAAACCTGAAAGCCCCCTTTGGCTTCTGCTACATTGACAAGGACCTGGATGTGACCCATGACAACGACAACCAGGGCGAGCACGGCTCCCATGTGGCAGGCATTGCATCTGCCAACCGCTACCTGAAGCGGGGCGAGGAGTATGTTTCCGCTGGGGACGCAGTCGGCGTAGTGGGCAATGCACCGGATGCCCAGCTGATTGTGATGAAGGTGTTCGGCAATGGCGGCGGCGCATACGACTCTGACTACATGGCTGCCATCGAGGACGCCATCATTCTGAACTGCGACTCCGTGAACCTGTCTTTGGGTTCTTCCAATGCCGGTATGACCACCAATAGCACTTACCAGAGCCTGCTGGACTCTTTGGTGGAGACCGACACGGTGGTCTGCATTTCCGCCGGCAACAACGGCTACTGGGCCGAGAACAGCCAGTCTGTGGCCGGTACGCTCTATGGTGACGATGTGAACTTCCACACCGGCGGTTCCCCCGGCACCTACACCAACTCCTTCACCGTTGCTTCTGTGGATAACGACGGCGCCATTGGCAGCTGCTTCCGCGTAGCCGGTAAGGATTTTGTCTACAATGAGACTGACTACACGAACGAGCCCTTTACGAGCCTGGACACCTCTGCCGATGGAAGCGGTACGTCTCTGGACTATGTATTCATCACTGGCGTTGGCCAGGCGGAAGACTACACCGGAATTGACGTAGCCGGCAAGGTGGTTTTCTGCTCCCGTGGCACCACCTCCTTCTATGAGAAGGCGGAAATTGCCGTGGGTCTGGGGGCCATTGCCACTGTGGTCTGCAACAATCAGCCCGGCGTCATCAATATGGACCTGACAGATTATAAGCAGACCGCCCCCTGCGTTTCCATTACCCAGGCGAATGCTGCTTACATTAAGGAGCATTCCACAGAGGCTGTCACAGAAGGTGGCGTGACCTACTACACCGGGACTCTGACAGTCGATCAAAAGATTGCGGTTTCCATCAACAATTCTCCTTACTACACCATGAGCGAGTTCAGCTCCTGGGGCGTGCCTGGCGACCTGAGCCTGAAGCCGGAAATCACCGCCCCTGGCGGCTCGATTTACTCGGTCAATGGTGCAACCAAGGAGACGGATCAGTACGAGCTCATGAGCGGTACTTCCATGGCGGCTCCCCAGATCTCCGGTATCACCGCTCTGGTGAAGCAGTACATCCGGGAGAACCAGCTCTCCCAGAGCGGCATCACAGACCGCGCGCTGGCTCAGAGCCTGATGATGTCCACGGCTGTTCCCATGAAGGACGAAGACGGCAATTACTACCCTGTGCTGCAGCAGGGCGCCGGCCTTGCCAACACGGCGGCTGCCACCTCTGCCGATTCCTACATTCTGGTGGATGGTCAGGACGACGGTAAGGTGAAGGCGGAGCTGGGTGAGGATGCCGGCCGGGATGGTGTCTATTCCTTCGGTTTCACCCTCAATAACTTGACCAGCGAAACCAAGGTCTTTGAGCTCTCCGCAGACCTCTTCACCCAGGATATGTTTGCCTACTATGCCAATGGCAATCAGGACATGTCCCAGCTGGCAAATTACCTGGATGTGGCGACCACTGCCCTGGAGGCCAATGTCTCTTGGACCGCCGACGGCCAGGTGGTCAACAGTGCCGGTGAAATGGCCAAGTGTGACTTCGATGGCGATGGCGATGTGGATACGGATGATGGACAAGCTCTGCTGGACTATGTGACCGGCGCGCGGGCTTCCATTTCCAGTGCGGACTTTGCCGACATCAATCACGATGGCCGGGTGGACACCTATGATGTACACCTGTTCCTTGGCAAGCTGGGTAAGGACACCGTTACGGTTCCGGCCAACGGATCTGTCAAGCTCACGGTGACCATGACGCTGACTGAGGAGCAGAAGGCGGAGCTGGACCGCTACTACACCAATGGCGCCTATGTGGAAGCTTACGTCTATGCCCATGCGCTGACCAATGTGGAAGGTGTGGAGGGCACCAGCCATTCCATCCCCGTGTTGGCTTTCTATGGCAGTTGGACGGACAGCTCCATGTTTGACGTTGGCACCTATATGGAGTATGCCACCGGTGAGGAATTCCGGGTTCCGTACCTGGGCAATGTCAATGCCAATGCCTTGGGCATTATCTATGGCGATGAGCCGGATTCCATGTACTACTTTGGCGGCAACCCCTTAGTTCCCGACGAGAAGTATATGCCTGAGCGGAACGCCGTCAACAGCGAGCGGGGCGACAAGTTTGGCAAGTGGACCTTCTCGGCGATTCGAAATGCCGGCGCCTCTCGTTTTACCGTAACCAACGCTGAAACGGGCGAGATTTTGGCCTCTGCCGAGCCCGGCGCTGTGAGCGCTGCGTATTACTACAGCCGGACAGCCTCCTGGCAGCAGACCGGCTACAACCTGAATCTGAACTGGTCTCCTGCCGGCCTGAAGGAAGGGGATGCCGTTGAGCTGGCCCTGACCCTGGCTCCGGAGCTGTATGTGCAGAAGGACGGCACTGTGAATTGGGATGCCCTGGGCAAAGGCGCCTCCCTGAAGATGCCGGCAGTCATCGATAACACGGCTCCTGTCCTGGAGGATGTTTCCCTCAGCCTCACTGGCGATACCATGACGGTGACTGCCAGCGATAACCGGTACCTGGCGGCTGCGGTCCTGTATAACGCAGGCGGCACCATGCCTCTGGCCTATGAGGGGACCACTGCCGATGCAAAGCCGGGCGAGACCCGCAGCTTCGTCCTGGATCTGAAGGGTGTGAACGGCAAGAAGTTCCTGCTGCAGGTTGCGGACTACGCCATGAATGTGGTCACCTACGAGGTGAACATCCAGATCGGCGAGCCTCTGCCTGCTCCGGACATGATTGCGTTTGATTCTTCCGCCAACTCCTGGATCGGCTTTGGCAGAAACGACGATTTGACAACTGCTCAGACTCTGTCCACTAGCAAGGAGACCTTCCTGGCTGCAACAGACGTGGACGGCATGATCTTTGCTTCCACTGCCGAAGGCGACCTGTATGTCCTGAATGAAGAAGATCCCTCTGAGGCCACTTATGTTACCAATCTGGGTGTCATCCTCACGGATATGGCCTACAATTCTGAAGCGGGGATCCTGTATGGTGTGACCGATAACCAGCTGGTGACCGTGGACAAGCTCCTGGGTACCGTGGAGACTGTGGGCGAAATCGGCATCACCACCAACACCCTGGCTTGCGACAACGAGGGTAACTTCTATTGCGTGGCTTACGGCGACACCAACGAAGTCACCAACCGGGGCTTTGTGTACCGGTTCACCCTGGACACCATGGCTGAGCCCGTGGCCATTACCAGTGAGGTGCACAGCAACAACTATGTCCAGGCCCTGGAGTTAAATCCCAATAACGGCAAGCTGTATTGGAACTCCTTCTACTACTTCGACTTCTACGGATTCTTCCAGCTCATCTATGCAGAGCTGTATGAAATCGACCCGGCCACCGGTGAAGTGGTGACCCTGAAGGACTTCGAGCACGAAATCACGGCTCTGTGCATCCCCCTGAAGTCTTCCGGTGGCGGTTGGTCTCAGCCCACCGACGAGGTGTCCGCTGTGAATCTGTCGGACACGAGCCTCAGCATTCTGCGGGGCAACAAAGCCCAGCTGTCTGCTTCTGTTCTGCCCTGGACGGCTACCAACCGGGATGTGACCTGGACCTCCTCCAATGAGGCGGTTGCAACGGTGGACGCCAGCGGCGTCGTGACCGGCTTGGAGGTTGGTCAGAGCGTCATCACGGCGACCTCTGTTCTGGATCCTACGGTGTATGCTTCCTGCGTGGTGACGGTGGAAACGGTCAACACCACTCTGGACGGCGTCCTGCAGGACAAGGACGGCAATCCCATGTTCTTCCAGTGGAATCTGGAAACGGATGCGACCTGGACTGGCGGCGCTGCGGTGGACACAAGCCTCACCTCTGCTACCTACGATCCCAAGAACAATGTCATGTACATCATGGACGCTGCGGAGAACACTTGGGCCATGCACAAGGTGTCCATGGAAGGCAAGACTCTGGAGAATTCCGGCGCGAATGCAGCAGGTGTCCCCCTGTGGGATCAGGCATACAGCGAAGTGTTCTCCACAGATGAGACCGCCATGGTTGGCAGTATCTACTATTACTACTTCCTGGCGCCCAAGAACCCCATGGCTCTTGATACCAGCGCCTTTAACCTGAGCAGCCGCCTGAGCTCTGCCGGGGCCGAATACCTGGTGGCAATCACTTCTCTCGGCTACGAGGAGTTCTGGGACGAAGAGGATGAGGTGATGCTGGATACCGAGCACTTCATCCTGCTGGACAACGGCGGCAATCTCTGGCATTTCTGGACCTACGCCACAGACGATGGATACAGCGCATGGCTGAGCATGTTTGCCAGCGATCTGGCTCTGGAGTTCCCCGGCGATGACAGTGGCAACAATATGTACACCTCCATGGTTGCCGGTGACGACGGCGCGCTGTACCTGTCGGCATTTACCGGAGAGACCAACGAGATTTACCGCCTGGTGCTGGACGAAGCCAACGAAATTTACAATGCCACTCGCCTGGGCGATGTGGGCGACAGCGTGTGGCCCGCAGCTCTGTATCAGGCGAAGGCCAACGCCAATCATGGCGGCAACGCTTCTTGGAATGTCCTGACTGCAAATGCAGAGAACATCACAGCGGAGCTGGTCTCCGAGGATGACCTGGCTGCAGCACCTGGAAAGGCCAGTGTCAACCGGACCGCCAAGATTGGTCAGCTCCGTCCCCAGGCGGAGCAGACCAGTGCAGGCAGCCTGAACGCAGTGCTGACCGGCTCCGTGAACAAGGCCAAGGCCAACAAGCTGCCTCTGGAACTGCTGAGTGTTGGTACAGACACAGACTGCACCGAGAAGACTGTGACTCTGACCCTGACGGCGGACGATGTGACCACCAATGGCCGCATTACCGTGGCCTACGACGCTGCCAAGCTGACCCTGACTGACAAATCCGGTAAGGCCCAGTACAACAGCTTCAGCGAGAAAGACGGTCTGGTGACCTTTGGCTACGCTTACAAGGAAAGCGCTCCCGCCGGGACGGTTCTGGCTACCTTGACCTTTGCCGCTGCGGAAGACACAGAGGCTACCTTCACAGTTACCACTGTGGAAGATGGCGCCAATCCCCTTGGCACGGTGGAGAACATCACCATGACGGTTCCCGAGCATGACTATATGATCACCGTGGTGGAAGCGACCTGCACCGAGGACGGCTATACCCTGTACACCTGCCGGAATTGCGGCCACAACTACCGGGACAACCTGGTGGAGGCTCTGGGCCACAGCTGGGGTGCCTGGACTGTAACCAAGGCTCCCGACTGCGAGCATGAAGGCGTGGAGACCCGGATCTGCAGCCGCTGCGGCGAGTCTGAGACCCGTCCTGTGGAGGCTGTGGGCCATACCTACACCGTCACAATTGTGGAGCCCACCTGCACCGAGGATGGCTACACCCTGTACACCTGCGAGGATTGCGGCTACAGCTATCGCGACAACGTGGTCAAGGCCACGGGCCACAGCTGGGGAGACTGGACTGTGACCAAGGAAGCCACCTGCGACCACGATGGGGTGGAGACTCGCACCTGTGCGGTATGTGGTGAGACCGAAACCCGTCCCGTCGAGGCTCTGGGCCACGATTGGAGCGACTGGACTGTGACCAAGGAGCCCACCTGTGAACAGGCTGGTGAGGAATCCCGGACCTGCGCCGGCTGCGGCGAAGTGGAGACCCGTCCTGTGGACGCTTTGGGCCATAGCTATCGGGAGACTGTGGTTGCGCCCAACTGCACCGAGGGCGGATATACCCTCCATGCCTGTGAGGTCTGCGGCCATACCTACAAGACCGATGAGAAGAAGCCTCTGGGCCACGACTGGAGCGATTGGACTGTGACCGATCCTGCCGACTGCTTCCATGCCGGCAGCGAGACCCACACCTGCACCCGCTGCGATGCAACAGAAATCCGCACCATCCCTGCCAACAGCGATCACTGCCCGTCCAAGGGCTTTGAGGATGTGGATCTCAACAGATGGTATCACAAGGGCATTGACTTTGTGGTTTCCGAAAACCTCATGGTGGGCATGGGCAACAACCTGTTCCAGCCCAATGGCAGCCTGACCCGCGGACAGCTTGCGACCATCCTGTACCGCCTGGCCGGCAGCCCGGAAACCAGCGGCAAGTCCCCCTTCACAGATGTGGCGGAAGGCCGTTACTATTCCGATGCTGTGGCTTGGGCTGCAGAGAACGGCATTGTGACAGGCATCACCGATACCCTGTTTGCTCCGAACCAGCCTGTGACCAGAGAGCAGCTGGTGACCATGATTGGCCGCTATGCGGAAAAGAAGGGCATTGAGATTGTAGCCAAGGGCGACCTGAGCGCATATCCCGACGCCAGCAATGTGAGCAATTATGCAAAGACTTACATGATCTGGGCTGTGGAAAACGGCATCGTCAACGGCGCCGGTGGCAAGCTGATGCCCAAGGACACGGCAAGCCGTGCCCAGATTGCAGCGATCATCATGCGGTACTGCGAGGCCTTTGGCAAATAATAAAAAGAGTCTGACGCATATGCGGTAATTCACCCGAAAGCGCGCGGGGTTGTCTCAAAATTCGTTTTGAGGCAACCCCGCGTTGCAATTTCAGGGATGTGATCTGGACTGACAAATATCCGCCCAGCCGGGCCCACAGATGGGAGCGGTTGGGCGGATGTGGAATTATTGGGGATCTTCTGTGTGGAGCAGGACCTCCTTTGCCAGGTAGACAGGGCGGTGCTTGGATTGCTCAAAAATTTTCCCGATGTACTCTCCAATCACCCCCAGGCAGAACAGTTGCAGGCCCCCCAGCAGGAGAATCAGGACAATGATGGTGGCGTATCCGGGTACGGCAATGCCCCAGATCAGCTTCTGCAAAATGACGATCAAAAGATAGATGAGAGAGGAAGCGGCAGCCAAAAGACCCAGGTAAGTGGCGGCTCGCAGGGGAGCCGTGGAGAAGCCGATGATGCCATCAATGGCATAGCGGAACAGCTTTTTAAAGGACCATTTGGTGGTACCTGCGGCCCGCTCACAGGCGGTGTAGGGGATGAAGCAGGTTTCATATCCCACCCAGGCAAAGATCCCCTTGGAAAATCGGTGGTATTCCGGCAGAGACAGGATGCTTTCTGCAACCTTCCGGCGAAAGGTGCGGAAATCGCTGGCGTCCGGACGAAGCTTTACGGTGGACAGACGGTTGATGAGGCTGTAGAAGCCTTCTTTGAAGAAGGACAGCACCTTTCCGTCTCCCCGTTTGTCCTGGTAGGCGGCCACAATGTCATATTCCGGATGGGTGTCCAGAATCTCCACCATCTGCCGTACCAGCTCCGGCCGCTGCTGTAAATCCGCGTCAATGAGGCTGACATACGCCCCCGTGGCGTGCTCCAGGCCAGCGTACAGCCCGGCTTCCTTGCCAAAGTTCCTGGAAAAACTGATTACGCTCACTGGACATGCCTGCCTATGATACGCCGCTTCCAGCTGGGAAAGGGTCTTGTCGCTGCTGCCATCGTCTACAAAGATGATTTCGTAAGAGTAACCGCAGTCCCGAAAGGCGTCTATTACGGCTTGCTGGAAGGCGGCTATATTTTCTTCTTCGTTGTAGCATGGAACAACCAAAGACAGCTTCATTTTCTATTTCCATCCTTTTTTACAGATACGGCTATTATATGCCTGATTGTGTACACAGTCAAGAACTGTGAGCAAAATTCCACGGAAATCAATTTTCAAATTACGAGAACTATGCTATACTGAAGGGCATGGA
>ENA-ORVG01000632-ORVG01000632.1-human-gut-metagenome-genome-assembly--contig:-NODE-632-length-47850-cov-3.493043_pt1 | contig 47850 bp, 34 predicted proteins | sample MGYA00242091_ERZ509233 | MGnify/ENA primary metagenome ERZ509233 (study PRJEB26280, sample SAMEA2338840) | human gut metagenome | biome: human gut; feature: human-associated habitat; material: faeces... | reverse complement strand
GCCCCAAATCACGCCCCACGACATCGGCCCCCATCAGGCAAATTTGCGGCAGCTCTTCTTTAAACAGATTCACCAACACGGCCGTATGCGGCAACGACGTGTAAGGAGCCAACCCCGGAGCGTCGAAGATATGCAATTTATCTACGCCGTATGGCAATATCTGCGGTTCTATCTTTCCCGTAATGCCCGCCCCGGCGGCCACAGCTTCGAGCTGCACGCCGAGCGTGTTGGCTAACTTACGGCCTTTGGTCAATAATTCCTGGCTTACTTCGGCCACCGTAGTGCCTTCAAGCTCGCAATATACAAATACGTTGTTCATCTTTATCCGATTGTATGGTTAGCCAATAATTCCTGTATCAATCCCTCAACGTCGGCATCGGAAGCCGTCAGCACCTTGCTCTCCTTGGCCTTGAACACGATGTTCTGCACGGCCTTCACCTTGGTGGGCGAACCGCTCAGCCCGCACTGCTTCAAGTCGGCATCCACATCGGCCGTACTCAACTGTCCCAAAGTCAGGTAAGGTTTCTTGTCGTACTCTTCAGCGTAGGCCAACCCTTCCGCAGGCTTTTCCATCGGCACCATGGCGCGCTTGTATTTCATCACCAACTTGGCGTTGCGTGGACGGCAAGGAGCCGCACTCCCGTTCACCGTCAGCACAAGGGGCAACGGAGCCTCCACAGTCTCCACACCGCCGTCGATATGACGCTTCACCGTCATCTTCCCGTCGGTGCATTTCAGGATTTCTTCCACGTAGGTCACCTGAGGCAAGCCCAATTTCTGCGCCACTTGCGGCCCCACTTGTGCCGTATCGCCGTCGATGGCTTGACGACCACCCAAAATCACATCGGGCATGCCCAATTTCTGAATTGTAGCAGCCAACGCATAACTGGTGGCCAGGGTGTCGGCACCTGCAAAAGCACGGTCGGTCAACAAATAGCCACCGTCGGCTCCACGGTATAAACTCTCGCGAATCACTTCGGCTGCACGGGGAGGCCCCATGGTGATGACAGTCACGGTAGAACCCGGATTCGCATCTTTCAGCCTCAAAGCCTGTTCCAACGCATTCAAGTCTTCAGGATTGAAGATTGCCGGCAAAGCAGAACGGTTTACCGTGCCTTCCGGTGTCATGGCATCCGGCCCGACATTGCGTGTGTCGGGAACTTGCTTGGCAAGTACAATGATGTTTAAACTCATAGTTCTTTACTTATTTTTGTCGTACAGATTAAGATTTGTTTCCTTTTCATGGCAAAACATATCTCGCAAATGTACTTATTTTATGGCAAGTGCCCAAAGAAAAAAAGCATAAAAAGGCATTCAGACCGTAATTTGCAAGATGATTCACTCTCGGAACAAAAGTTTTTCCCTATCGAAAGAACAGGATTCCAGTTCAAAACATTATCTTTGCCACACCAATCGAAACACTGACTGACATGAAAAAGACCTGTATGCTTTCCGCCATTTTAATAGGATGCGGATTATGTTCCACCGCCCAAAACTCCAAGAACTTCCGCCCGATGGAGGACGTGAACCACGTCACGGACCTCACGCTCGACAGTCTGGAAAAGGCCAATACGGCACGCCCTGTGCCCGGTTCGTCGCGGAAGGGCAACCACCCCGTACTCTTCCTCGTGGGAAACTCCACGATGCGTACCGGCACGAAAGGCAACGGCGACAACGGACAATGGGGTTGGGGATATTATGCCCACGAGTTTTTCGACGCAAACAGGCTGACCGTGGAAAACCACGCCTTGGGCGGCACGAGCAGCCGCACGTTCTACCGTAAACTATGGCCGGACGTGAAGAAAGGCATCCGCAAGGGAGACTACGTCATCATCGAACTGGGGCACAACGACAATGGTCCGTTCGACAGCGGACGGGCACGGGCATCCATACGCGGCATCAGCCCCACGGACTCGCTTTGTGTGACCATCAAGGAGACGGGCGAGAAAGAAACCGTCTACAGCTACGGTGAATACTTGCGCCGCTTCGTCCGTGAATGCAAAGCCTTGGGCGCACACCCCATCCTGCTCTCGCTCACGCCCCGCAACGCATGGGACACGAAACGCCCCGGGCACATCGTACGCGTGGACGAGACCTTCGGACTTTGGGCGCGGCAAGTGGCCGAAGAGCAAGGCATACCCTTCGTAGACCTGAACGAAATATCGGCCTCGAAATACGACCGGTTCTCGGCATGGAAGGTGGATTACCACTTCTATCGGGACCGCATCCACACCAGTGCGTTCGGCGCACGCCTGAACGCCCGTTCGGCCGCCGAAGGAGTGGCCGCTTCCACGCACCCCACGCTGAAAGCCTTGCAGGCTTGCCTGACGAACCTCGAACCGCCCACCGCACAAGTGAAACGCGAGAAAGGCAAACCCGTGGTCTTCATCACGGGAGATTCCACCGTAAAGAACGAGGACAAAGACCCGGACGGCATGTGGGGTTGGGGCAGCCAGGCGGAAACCATCTTCGATACGGACAAAATCACCGTGGCAAACGAAGCTAAAGCCGGTCGGAGCACCCGTACTTACTTAGAAGAGAACCGTTGGGAACGTGTATACAATGCCCTTCAACCGGGCGACTTTGTGTTGATACAATTCGGCCATAACGACATCGGTGACATCGACCGTGGCAAGGCCCGAGGCGTCATTGCCTGCGCACAAGACACCAGTCACGTTTACCGGGTCAATAAAGGAGATAAAGTTTACAACGAAGTCATTTACTCCTTCGGATGGTATCTGAAAAAATTCATCGACGACGTACGCGAAAAAGGTGCCACGCCTATCCTGGTTTCCCTCACCCCCCGTAACGAATGGCCCAACGGAAAAATAGAACGCCGCAACGACAGTTACGGCAAATGGTATCGGGAGGTAGTGGCCGAAACCGCCGTAGAGTTCGTGGACCTGCACAACATCTCGGCCGATACCCTCGACCAGATAGGGCAGGAAAATGCCAAAGCTTATTATAACCGCGACCACACGCACACCTCGCTCAAAGGTGCGCAACTCAACGCGCAAAGCATAGCCGAAGGATTGCGTGCCATAGACAGCCCGTTGGCCCGGTACTTGAAATAAGCCCGACATTGCAAAATAATATAAAAACATATCACATCAACGATCCATATACTTTTTGGGCGAACAACCGAACCGTTTTTCAAAACTTCGGACAAAATGGGATGGAGACTTAAACCCTACCATATAGCATACTTCTCCCACCTTATAACGTTTCTCCCGAAGCAATTCACCGGCCTTCTCCAAACGTATGGCCAATACCAACTCATTTGGAGTCATACCGGCAAGTCCTTTCAACTTGCGATGGAATGTGGAACGACTCATGTTCATTTCGCTAGCCAAAGCATCTAGACTGAAGTCCTCTTCATCCAAATGCTCCAATACGATGCTGTGCAAACGGTCGAATAGCAAACGGTCGGCATCAGCGAAGTCCGTCCGTGCCACATCAACCACCCCCTCGCGTTGGAGACGCAGGCGAATCCGTTGTCTGTTTTTCAACAGATTATCGACCCACCCCCGGAGCATCTCCATTGAGAACGGTTTGCCTATGTAGGCATCTGCACCAACCGTCACACCTTCCATATAATCTTTCCTAAAACTTTTGGCCGTCAAGAGAATTACCGGAATATGGCATGTCTCTATGGCACCTTTCAACCGTCCGCATAAAGTTATACCATCCATCTTAGGCATCATCACATCCGATATGATTAAATCCACTTCTTGAGCACAGACATACGCCCAAGCCTCCTCGCCATCCGGAAGCCACACTACTGTATAATATTCCGACAAGTCTGTCATAAGGCAAACCGCCAGTTCCTCATGATCCTCCACTACGAGCACCGTTGCCCCACCGTTTCCTTGCGGTTGCCCAACCACCAACTGCATCTTACCGCCATTATCTTGCAACCGTCCCGGCAGCCCTCTTTTTTCGGTAGTCAAAGGCAAACACAATTCAAAACAGGTCATGAGTGACCCCTCCACCAAACGAAGGCTTCCCCTCATTTTCTTTGTCAGGTTCAAAGCCAACGAAAGTCCCAACCCTGTACTCTCCACCCCTTTCTGCCGACCACGCACAAAAGGTTCAAAAATACGAGACCGAACCTCTTCCGGTATTTCCGTGCCGTCATTTTCAATCAGCATGCACAAACGGGATACATCCTCACCATCCGCTACTTTCACAACTGTCAGTAAGATTTCATGGGCAGCATATTTCAGTGCATTATTTATCAGATTACTCAACACCGTAATAAGCATTTCCTCGTCTGCCCGCATGTCATAGCCCCCACCCTTGACCTCTACGGTAAATCTAATCCCCTTTTTACATGCCACAGCCGAATACGCCTCGCACACCATCTTCAAGACCAAGGAAAAATCCAAATGGCGCATGTTGGTCTGTATGGAATCCATCTCCAATGCACGAAACTCCAACATATCGTTTACTACATGATTCAATCGGCCAACCGCTTTTCCCATCAGTGCCAACTCACGCCCTGCATCCGGTGGGCACTCCCATTTTGTCATAAGATTCTCCAACGTCACCTGAACTATGGAAAACGGAGTTCTCACTTCATGAGCCATATAAGTCAAGAAATCCATCTTAGCCTTATACACCTCCTCTATTTTACGAGCTTCCTCCATTGCCGCCCGCACAGCGTTCCGCCGCATCCTGTGGCGATACCACCTATACCCTGCGACCAATCCCCCCATCAGAAACAGAAGCACATAGCTACCACAAGCCCACGGTGATTTCCACCAAGGGGGAATCACAACAACCCTCACTTCCGAAATCGGTATCTCCTCGCCTGCCCTATCCATAGAATATTTCACCCGAAAAAGATAACTGCCTACAGGCAGGTTATGGTAGACAACCTCAGAGATTCCTTTCCTCACCACCCATTCGCGGTCAAGTCCCACCATCATATAAGAACAATACCCCGCATTCCCGTCCACATAGTCCATTGGTGAAAAACTAATGCTGAAAGTCGACTCGTCATCCTGCAAACAAATTTCCCCTCCACCTTGTCTGCCTGATGCAAGAGACATGAAATCCCGCCACTCTGCTTTCCCTCCTTTAAATACGGTATATCCCGTAACCCGAACCTTACGGACAGAGGATGGGCGCACAAGATTTGCCGGATTAAAAGCCAACACTCCTCGCTGCCCCGCCCAGTAAAGTGTCCCGTCATGGCCTTCCGTTCCCGTCCTAGGCATCAACAGCCCCTGTCCTAACATTCCGTTTCTCATGAAAGAACGCAAGACTGTCATGCTTTCCGGATGGACGCAAGCCACACCACCGTCTGTACAAACCCATATATTCCCATCCCTGCTCTCCACCAACTTATTCACAGAATTGCCTGGCAGCCCACCAGATGGCACCAAAACATCACAACGATTTCTTTTCGGGACATAACGACAAATGCCACCATTCTCGGACGCTATCCAAACGGAACCATTCTCTCTGCAAACCACATCCGAAAGGATACCGTTGAAAAAAGCATCTGTCTCTCCTCCTATAGCTCGTACACGCCCCGACAACGTGTCCAACATTTTCAACCCGTTGCTCCTCGTAGCAATCCACAGCCTTCCTTCTTCATCTTCCGAGATGGCGACCACATGGTTATGCGACAGCTCTTTGATCCGCTCAAATTTACCAATTCCGCCATGATACAAAAACAAGTCGGTAGTAGTTCCTATCCAGATACGTCCCCTGCGGTCGGGATAAATGCAAAACACCTCATTGTTCAATAAGTCTCCTTCTTTTCCTTTCTTATAAAAATGACGAGTCTTACCCGTTTTTCTCTCATACACATAAATGCCGTTGCTGAAAGTACCCACCCACATCTCATCCCCATAGACAGCCAACGCATTGACGGACTTCCCTTCCCTCATTCCCAAGACTCCTCCCATGAGCTTATAATGTAACTTTCCATCTAAACCGAATGTACAAACATAAAGTAGCCCGTCTTCTGTCCCTATCCACAGTTGTCCGTCCGCATCCTCCACCAAAGCCGTCACTGCAAGTTCTTCCTGACTTTTCTCCTGACCGTCAGGTTGCAAGATGGCTAAGCTCTCCGACTGACATGCATAATAATCCACCCCATTACGTTCTGTCCCCACCCATATATTTCTTTCCCTATCTTCATAAATGTCGTGTATCCTATTTCCGGAAAGAGACCAAGGCTTGAGTTTGTCATGCCTGAGACGCTGTACCAATCGGCCATTCTCCAACACATACATGCCGGAAAGAGTTCCTATCAGGTAACGTCCGTCAAACAATGGCTCAATCTTGTTCACATGCATGTCGTCTCCTTTACCGTCCAACTGCAACCTCCTCATTCCGCCAGTCAATTTGTCCACTACATAAATTCCCCGGCTGAGCGTCCCCATCAGCAGACTGTCCTTCCCATAATCACAAATATGCAAAGGAGTGTTCGCATACCGTGCCACAAGCCTCACATGTCGCAGTTCCTCATCCAAACATCCAATACCAATATTCGCGAACCCGAACCAACACATACCTTGTCCGTCTACATAGACTGCTGTCGGCTCCACCTTCCGCCCCCCATGAACAAACCTGTACTTCTTCAGCCTCTTCGTCTTTTTTGAGAACATCAGGCAATTCGGGTAGTTATAAATCCAAACACCACCATCTCGTCCGAAATAGATTCTCCAAACGATACCATCAATCTTGTCATTTCCCGGGAAAGGAGCGAATTTCCGTGTAACGGCATCCAACAACATGATTCCCCCGTCACCCCCCAACCATAAATCCCCTGTCAAGGTATCCTCTTTCACCACATAAACGGCACTGTTTCCCCCACAGCCTTCCATTAAAGACATCGGCTGATAGTTCCTTAACGTACTTCCGTCAAAACGGTCCAGTCCATAAAGCGTTCCAAACCACATAAAACCTTCAAAGTCCTGCGCAATGCTATATACCTCCTGATGGGATAAACCGTCAACAATACCCAAATGGCTGAACATGAAATCCGACATACCCCGACCTATCAACCTCATGGACAGAAACAAGAACAAGACCAAAATCACACGTTTCATAATCTACAAACAACTTGTTTACGCAAAATTAGAGAAAAACCACATAGATACCTCATAAAACACGGTATTTGACCATCACAGGCAAAAAAAAGGCAAGGAAAGGCAATACGTTTTTCCACTTTATACCTTACTTTGCTCTGTCAAAATTTAATTGTAGAATCATGAAGAAAAGCATTTTCAGCATCCAGAAAGCCCTGATGCTGGCTTGTATGCCGTTTTTGGCATTCCAAACAGCACAGGCGCAAAATGAAACGGATTTCCAAGTGTCGGAAACATCCGGAAATTTCGCCATTGTATCCACCGAAGGACAAACAGCGCAAATCGTCGTAGAAGCAGAAGAACGCGAAGTCGTTGACATTGCCGCAAACCTTTTCGCATCAGATGTGGCCTCTGTAACATCACACAGACCTAAGACCGACAAGACCCTTAGTAACGGGAAGCCTCACATCATAGTCGGGACCGTCGGCACATCCGGTATAATCGAACGACTAAATCAAGAAAAACTCATCAATCTTCAAGAAGTAGAAGGCAAATGGGAGGCTTTCGGTATCACAGTCACCACATACGACAACCAACCATGCTTAGCCATCTATGGTAGCGACCCACGCGGAACAGCCTACGGACTGATGGAACTGTCCCGTGCCATAGGTGTACATCCTTGGATATGGTGGGCCGACATCCCCGTAAAAACAAAATCTGCCCTCTACGTATCCACTAACGGCACCGTTTACAGCTCACCTAGCGTCAAGTATCGCGGGCTGTTCATCAACGATGAGGACTGGGGACTCCAACCTTGGGCCGCCCGCACCATGGATACAAACATTCAGGACATCGGCCCCAAAACTTACGAAAAAGTTTTCGAACTTATGCTTCGAATGAAAGCCAACTATCTTTGGCCCGCCATGCACCCCTGCACCAAAGCGTTTTGGTATTATAAAGAAAACCCGGCACTAGCTTGCAAATACGACATCGTACTGGGTTCAAGCCATTGCGAGCCCCTGCTACGCAACAATGTCGACGAGTGGAGCAACAACTTCACGGAAGAATATGGACATGCCTCCGGTGACTGGAACTGGAAAACCAATAAAGCAACCATCATCAAATACTGGACAGACCGTGTAATAGAATCCAAAGGCAATGATGCCATCTACACCATGGGGATGCGCGGCATACACGACAGTTCCATGCCTGGCTACAACAACAATACCGAAAAACAACAAGCCCTGAAAGATGTCATCCAGACCCAACGCAGTATTTTGGCTGACAATCTAAAAAAGGATGCGGAAAAAATCCCTCAAATGTTCAATCCTTATAAGGAAGCTCTCACCCTATATCGTATGGGACTTGACCTGCCAGAAGACATCACCCTCGTATGGCCGGACGACAACTTCGGCTATATCCGCCAATTATCCAATCCCGAAGAACAGAAACGTTCCGGAGGAGGAGGTGTATATTATCACTTCTCTTATTGGGGTATTCCCAACGACCACCTCTGGCTTTCCTCCGTATCACCCACCCTTACCAGTTTCGAGATGTGCAAAGCGTACGACATGAACTGTAAAGACATCTGGATTTTTAACGTGGGCGACATCAAGCCTCAAGAATTGGAACTGCAGTTCGCCATGGACTTCTCTTGGGATGTGGAAAAATGGAGGCCCGAACGGGCCCACAAATACCCTTACTACTGGGCATTGGAAATCTTCGGAGACGAACAACTTGCACGACGCATCGCTGAAATCAAGAATGAATACTACCGCCTGGCGGCAGCCGGAAAGCCCGAACACGTACATGCGGTTTCTTACAGCGAAGCTGAAATCGACCAACGCATTGCCGACTACAGGAAATTGAGCGAGGAAGTACAGAACGTAGCGACTTCCGTCCCCGAAGAGTTACAGGACACCTACTTCGAGCTTATCGGCTATCCTTGCCTGGCAGCCGCCAGCATGAACGAGAAAATCCTGCTAGCCCGCCAAAGCTTCACAACGGCAAGCCGGGGAAAGCGCGACCTCGCCCTACAACAGTCACAAGAGGCTTTGAATGCCTACCAAAATATCATCAACCTCACCAATCGTTACAACCAACAGACAGCCAACGGGAAATGGAGCGGTATCATGGACTATGCTCCGCGCGGCCTGAAACATTTCAAGGCCCCCAATGTGGCCACGGAAAGTGACGTGAACCAATACAAAGTCATTCCACCAACCGCACCGGACATCTATAAAGTGAGCCTCATGAACTCCACTGCCTCAAACGGAAACATCAAAATCATTGGAGGTTTGGGCATCGCTGACACTTCTGTCACGGTTTTGCCACTCAACATGACAATATATGATGCCAGTTCCATCACATCAGCCCCTTACGTGGAATACAAAATACCCGTACATAAAGGCTACAACACCATCAAAGTGAAATGCCTGCCGACATTCCCCCTCTACGAAGGACTTGACCTGCGTTACGCCATCTCTTTAGACGGAAACGTCCCTATGTTCAAAAGCATCAAAATGGAAGCCGAAGCCAACCCGTGGAAGACCAATGTACAGTCCGGCTATTCTTATGGAGAACACAGCTACACGGCCGACAAGGACAAGGAAATCCGCATGCGCGTCTACATGGCAGACCCCGGACTGGTCCTTTCGGAAATCGAAGTGACACGTCCCGACAGAAGCCCCTATACGGACATGCTTGTAAACCCGGGATTTGAATACAAGTCCGAGGGCATACCCAACAATGGAGCCACCACACGTGGAGACGTGTACGGATGGACCCGCACGGGAGAAATTGCCGGAAACTCCTACGGTCTGAGTTCAGATGCCACCAACTATCAAGGCACAAGTGTCTGTTGGTACAACTCCACTCCCATGCCGGATAAGTTCGAGCTGTCACAAACCATAAAGAATATGCCCGGTGGAGAATATATAGTAAGGTGCAAGTTAGGCGTTTTCAACGAACAAGTATCCACCCAAAGGTTATTCGCCAACAACGTGGTGCAATACTACGGTCAACAAAGCGCATATGGGAAAAACATAGATGAAAGCGAGTCTTACTCCTTCGCAGGCAACCCTTTCGGGAAAAAAGACGGTGCCAAAGGCACACTGTATGAAATGGCTGTCAAGGTGACCGTGTTGGACGGAGAAGACCTGACAGTAGGAATCCGTTCGGGCAATCTGCTGCCCGACGGCTCCAAAGCATCCAACAATGCCGGATGGTTCAAAGTGGACGATTTCCGCATTGAACTTGTCAGAGCCATCAACAACGACAGCCTGAAAAACGACCTGAAAGCACTCATCCTACAAGCAGAAACGCTCCTTGACAGTACGGCCAACGACGGACTTGGCCAACTGTATCCACAAGAAAGCCGTGACACATTTAAGCAAGCCATCAATGAGGCGCAAACCGCTTATCAAGCCGACCTCAACGACACAGAACTGACAGAAGCCATTATGGATTTGTCAAAAGCCATTCAAACATATATGGAATGTGCGATTGACTTCAACGACCACATCGTCAACCGCAGTTTTGAATACAAAGCCGAAGGCGAGTTGAACAATGGCTCAACCGTACGCGGCATACCTTACGGATGGAGTTCCATCGGCAATCTGGAACCTGACGCATGGGGCAATCAATCCTATGGGATTAACAACGATGCAATCAATATCGTCGGGCAGAACTGCTGTTGGATCAATTCAGGTGTCATGCCCGATCCATTCGAACTTTACCAAGTCATCAAGGGGCTACCCGCCGGTGAATATGAAATCAGTTGCAGAATGGCATGCTTCACCGGCTTGATTACCACCCAACGGCTCTTCGCCAACAACAATGTTACCTATTTCGGCCCGGAAGAAGCTTACGGTCAAAACCTTACCAAAGAAGAGGCAAGCTCGTTCGCCGGCTTGCAACCCTCAGACGAAGAAAACCCAATCTTACAGGAACTGTCCGTCAGAGTCCAACTAAAGGAAGGAGAAGACTTGCGCATCGGCATACGCTCCGGCAACAAGCTCAAGGATGGCACGACCGCCACGGACAATGCCGGGTGGTTCAAGGTAGATGAGTTCTCCATCACGTACGTCGGTGACGGGCGGAAGGTACTCGACGAAAACGGAACCGACAATGCAATCCTAAAAAAGGAAACCTGTAATGTCCGGCTCAAACGGACGCTTAAAGCCGATGGAAAATGGGAAACCTTCTGCGTACCCTTCAATATCGAAAACGAACAAGCCGGAAAGATTTTCTCGGATATCCGCAAGCTTGAAAGTGCAGAATACACAAATCACACGTGCGACTTGGTCTTCTCTTCCCCACTCAAAAGCATGGAAGCCGGCATACCTTATCTTGTAAAAGCCAAGGAAGCAACCTCCTCTCTGTCTTTCGACAATGTAAACATGGACACGGCCGCACCGACAGAAAAGGCCATCACCGTGGCCCAACCCGGCATCTCGGTCACCATGACCGGAAACTACAACCGTATGGACGGCATCAAAGACAAGTATTTCATTTCAGACAATACTTTCTACTTTGCTGACGAAGCCTCAGACATCTGCCTGAAAGGCTTCCGGGCTTATATCGAACTGAACCAGGACACTCCTGGAATGGAAGTCAACAGGCTCTCTATCAAAATGAAAGACGGAAGCACAGCCGTAAACGGCATTCCCCACGATCAGACGGGTACCTCCGAAAAAGCGGTGAAAGTATACGACCTACACGGAATGAAAGTAAAAAGCAAAGTCCAAATGTCCGAAGCCTTAAACGACCTTCCACAAGGCATCTATATCATAAATGGAAAGAAAGTGATAAAATAACAAAAGGAAACCATGGCAAAGGAACAATACAAAGGTCCTGAAATCAAGGTTGCCACCTTGGAAACATACGGGCCTCTCGCCACATCCGTGAATTCAACAGGTACAGGAATCCGCTTCGGAGGAAACGCATCTGACTACCAAAACATCATTGAAGCCGACGCAAACCGGCAAAACGGTTGGGACTTATGGTAAAACCTTCAATGGACGGAAACGTTAAACAATCGGTTCCCGTCCATTTTTATGTCAATCTTCTCTATTAATATCCTCTCTACACAATAAAGAAAGGCAATATCCGTTCTTCTAAAGTATATTTAGCGACAGAAGACATGATAGAATACGTGAAGGGCGCGATAGCCGAACTCACTCCGGCCACCGCCGTCGTGGATTGCCACGGCGTGGGATACGGCCTCAACATCTCTTTGAATACATTTTCCGCCCTGCAAGGCAAGCAGGAAGCCAAACTATATGTTTACGAAGCCATCCGCGAAGACGCTTACGTGCTTTACGGTTTTTCCACCCGCCAGGAACGTGCCCTCTTCCTACTGCTCATCAGCGTATCGGGCATCGGGGGCAATACGGCACGCATGATTCTTTCCGCCCTCACACCGGCAGAATTGGTCAACGTCATCAGCTCCGGCAACGACAAGTTGCTCAAAACCGTGAAAGGCATCGGGCTGAAAACCGCCCAACGCATCATCGTGGACCTGAAAGACAAAATCGCATCGGTGGAAATCGAAGGGACAGCCTCCCCCGGCACTTCCGCGACCATGGCAACCGGACATTCCGAAATACTGGAAGAGGCCGTGGCCGCCCTCACCATGTTGGGCTTCCCGCCCGCCCCCTCGCAAAAGGTCGCATTGGCCATCCTGAAAGAAGAACCGGAAGCCGCCGTGGAGCGTGTCATCAAACTTGCCCTCAAAAGATTATAGGAAGCCGAAAGCTTCATAGCCCAACGGAACAGCATGAAAAGAAACCTACAAAAGTGGCTCTACCTCATCCTTTTGGCCATCAGTGCCAACGCACTGGCGGACATGGGAGGTGCCGCTTTCTTGCATATACCCCGGAACGAGACCCCGGCTCCGGCCGAACCGGACACCATCCGGCCACGTTTCAGCGTGAAGCGGACGGTGCCCCGCGACGAAGACGACCTGAAAAAACGGAGCCTCGACCTGAAAGACCCGGACAACCTGAAAACGGATACCGTTTACGACCCGGCGACAGGCAATTACACCATCGGTACCAAAGTGGGCGACAGTTACCTGAACGCCCCTCTCCTGATGTCGCCGGAAGAATATCAAGAATGGAGCCTAAAAAAGTCCTTACAGAACTACTACCGGCAAAAGAACAGCGAAGCTTTCGAAAACGAGGGCAAAAACAAATTCGACTTCACGGACATGCAATTCGACCTGGGACCGGCTGAGAAAATATTCGGCCCCGGCGGCGTACGCATCAAGACCCAAGGTTCCGCCGAACTGAAAATCGGGGGCAACCTGAAGAAGACAGATAACCCAAGCCTATCGGAAAACCGCCGGAAAACCTTCGGATTCGATTTCGAAGAGAAAATCAACATGAGCATGAACGGCAGCGTGGGCGACAAAATCAACATGAACCTGAACTACAACACCGATGCCACGTTCGACTTCGACGCACAAAGCATGAAACTGCGCTACGAAGGCAAGGAAGACGAAATCATCAAGTTGATAGAAGGGGGTAACGTCTCGCTTCCCACCAATTCCTCGCTCATCAAAGGCGCTTCCTCGCTGTTCGGCCTGCGGGCTGACCTGCAATTCGGCAAACTGAAACTGCAAACGGTCGTTTCCCAAAAGAAATCGGCCTCGAAAAGCGTGTCGTCCAAGGGCGGCACACAAACGCACAATTATGAGTTCTCGGCCACGGAATACGAAGAGAACCGGCATTTTTTCCTCGCCCACTTCTTCCGTGAACATTATGACCAGAACATGAGCAAACTGCCCACCGTCATGTCCGGCGTGACCATCAAACGCATCGAACTTTGGGTGACGAACAAATCGGGAAGCTATGAAAGCAACCGTAACATCGTGGCCTTCACCGACCTGGGCGAACATGACCATATCTCCAACCCGATTTGGAGCAAAGGCAACGTGCAAGTGGCCGCCAATGCCGCCAACACCCTCTATTCGACCATGACCACGCAGCATGCCGCCGCACGCGACATCAGCCAGACATCGAGCGACTTGGACGCCATCGCGGGCTTTGAAGGCAGCGTGGACTATGAAAAGCTGCAAAGCGCACGCCTGTTGTCTTCTTCGGAATACACCGTAAACAATTCATTGGGCTACGTGTCGCTCAACTTTACCCTGCAACCGGACGAAGTCCTGGCCGTAGCCTTCGAATACACTTATAACGGCACAACCTACCAAGTGGGCGAATTCTCGGCCGACCTGACCGACAATACCCAAGCCTTGTTCGTCAAGGCCCTGAAGAACACCTCGAACACACCGCAGATGGGCAACTGGGACTTGATGATGAAAAACGTGTACAGCTTGGGAGCCACAAGCACGCAAAAGGAGAAGTTCAAGTTGGACATCCAATACCAAAGCGACTCCGCCGGGGTGTACGTGTCCTACATTCCCGAAGCCAAGTTCAAAAGCACCAAACTTTTAAGAGTAATGAACTTAGACCGCTTGGATGCCAACAACCGTCCGAACCCCAACGGACAGTTCGACTACGTGGAGGGATACACCATCAACAAAGGGCGCATCTATTTCCCCGTGACCGAACCTTTCGGAAGCCACCTGCGTAAATATTTGAACGATGAAGCCTTGGCCGAGAAGTATTGTTTCGACGCATTGTACGACTCCACCAAGACTATGGCCAAGCAGATAGCGGAAAAGAACAAATTCCTGCTCTCCGGAGAGTACAAGGGAAACAACGGTGCCGAAATCAGCCTCGGAGCCATGAACGTGCCACAAGGCTCCGTGACCGTCACGGCCGGCGGGGTAACGTTGGTGGAGAACCAAGACTACACGGTGGATTACTCCATGGGCGTGGTGACCATCATCAACCAAAGCATCATCGACGCAGGTACGAACGTGAGCGTGGACTTTGAAAGCAACGACAACTACGGCATGCAGCGCAAAACGCTCGTAGGATTCAACTTGCAATACGACGTGAGCAAGGACTTCACTTTCGGTGGGACGTTCATGTTCCTGAACGAACAGCCGCTCACCACAAAAGTAAACATGGGAGAAGAACCTTTGAAAAACACCCTGTGGGGTGTCAACCTCTCGTGGAAAAAAGAAAGCCAATGGCTGACCAACCTGATAGACAAAATACCGCTCATCGATGTGACAGAGCCTTCGCAAATCAGCTTTACCGGGGAGTTCGCCCAACTCATTGCCGGGCAAAACAAGAAGATACAGGGGTCGGCTTCCTACATCGATGACTTCGAGAACACGAAAAACGGCATCAGCGTGATGCAGCCCACCAACTGGATGATTTCCAGCGTGCCCTCCGACTTTGAAGAAAGCAAGCTCGTCAATGACGTGCGCGGAGGATACAACCGCGCCCTGCTGAGTTGGTACACCGTGGATCCGCTTTTCACGCGCCAAAGCTCCTCGCTCACGCCCGCCCATATCAAGAGCGACTTGAACCAACTTTCCAACCACTATGTGCGCGAAGTGTACGAACGGGAACTCTATCCCAACAAGACGCAGACCAGTTACAACTCGGCTGCTTCGCTCCCGGTCATGAACCTCGCATTCTACCCTACCGAACGGGGAGCCTACAACTTAGATCCGAATCTGGACTACAACGGACGGCTCACCAACCCCAAAACCCGTTGGGGCGGCATGATGCGTAAATTGGACACCAACGATTTCGAGACGGCCAACATCGAATACGTGGAATTCTGGTTGCTCGACCCGTTCATCTATACCCGTGACAAGGGCGGCGATTACGGGGGGGACTTCTATCTGAACTTAGGCGAAGTGAGCGAGGACATCCTCCACGACGGGAAGAAATTCTTCGAAAGCGGAATGCCCATCGACGGGAACTCCAGTTACTATACGGAAACAGCGTGGGGACGCGTGCCCAACACCACCAGCGTGGTCTACGCCTTCAACAACGAGTCCGGAGCGCGCGAGCGGCAGGACATCGGGTTGAACGGACTCAACAGCGAAGAAGAACGCACGTTCGGTGCCTACCGCGAGTTCCTCATGGCCGTACAAGGGAAAGTAAGCCCGCAAGTGTACGATTCGCTGATGAACGACCCGGCCGGAGACGATTACCATTACTTCCGGGGGGCGGACTACGATGCCCAACAACGCAGCATCCTCGACCGTTACAAGTACATCAACCTGCCGGAAGGCAACTCGCGGTCGAACGAAAATGCGAACGAATCGTATGACACTTCATACAAGACCACGCCCGACGTGGAAGACATCAACCAGGACTACACGTTGAACGAGTACGAGAAATATTACCAATACAAAATCAGCATCCGTCCGGAGAGCTTCGTCGTGGGCCAAAACTATATCGTGGACAAACGCACGGCGAGCGTCAAGCTCCGCAACGGCAACACGGAAGAGGTTAACTGGTACCAGTTCCGCGTACCGCTTACCGAATACCAAAAGAAAGTGGGCAACATCAACGACTTTACGAGCATACGGTTCATGCGCATGTTCCTGACCGGTTTCGAACAGCCCGTCATCCTGCGTTTCGCCACGTTGGACCTGGTGAAAGCCGAATGGCGTTCCTACGAACAGGCCCTTTATGCAGGAGAAATGCCCTCCACGACCGGAAGCTTGGAAATATCGGCCGTCAACATTGAAGAAAACAACGACAAGACACCGGTGAACTACGTACTCCCTCCGGGTATCAGCCGCGTAGTGGATCCCTCACAAAGCCAACTGGCAGAAGACAACGAACAGGCCCTCTCGCTGACGGTCCGCAACTTGGCCACAGGAGACGCCCGTGCCGTGTACAAGAATACCAACTTGGACATGCGCCAGTACAAACACCTCCAAATGTTCGTACATGCTAACGCGTTGGCCGAGAACGTAACCGAAACGGAAGACAACCAGACCAGTGTCTTTATCCGCCTCGGTTCGGACTACAAGAACAATTTCTACGAATACGAAATTCCCTTGAAGCTGACGGCTGCCGGACGGTACGACACTTACTCCGCCGACCAGTGCCGTGCCGTGTGGCCCGAAGAGAACATGTTGGACATCGACCTCTCGGTGTTTACCAAAGTAAAACAGGCACGCAACCGCGAAAAGAGCCTCGGCAACACCAACCTGACCACACTCTTCTCCGTCTACGACGACAATAGGCCGAACAACAAGGTAAGCGTCATGGGTAACCCTACCTTGGGAGAAGTGAAGACCATCATGATAGGCGTGCGCAACAATGCCCGCGAAACCAAGTCGGTGGAAGTATGGGCCAACGAGCTTCGCCTGCAGGAATACAGCAACGACGGCGGATGGGCAGCACAAGGCTCCTTGAACGTCCAATTCTCCGACCTCGGCTCCGTCAACCTGACCGGGCACATGGAAACTGCCGGATTCGGAGGCATAGAAGACAAAGTGAGCGAACGCAACCAGGAGGACATGTACAATTACAGCATCACGACCAGTTTTGAACTGGGCAAGCTGCTGCCGGAGAAAGTACGCTTCACGGCTCCCATTTACTATTCGTTCAACAAAGAGGTCGTCAAACCGAAATACAATCCGCTCGACACGGACATGTTGTTGGAAGACGCCCTCGACGCTTGTGCCACGGAACACGAAAAGGACTCGCTGCGAAGCCTGACTACCACGGAAACCACGAACAAGAACTTCAGCCTGAGCAACGTGAAATTCAACATCGCCACGCCCAAACACCCCATGCCCTACGACCCTGCCAACTTCTCGTTCAGCTATTCGCACAGCGAGTCTAACAAAACGGGCGAAACCACAGCTTGGGAAACGGAAAAGAACTGGAACGGAGCGTTCAACTACAACTATTCTCCCGAATACAAGCCTTTCGAGCCGTTCAAGAAGATGATTAAAAGCAAGAGCAAATGGTGGGACATCATCCGCGACCAGAACTTTAACTACTTGCCGCAAAACATCAGCTTCAACACGAACATCCTGCGCAACTATTACGAGTACCAGGAACGGGACATCGAGAATCTGGAAGACCCAACGTCGCTCCCTCTCTCCTTCTCCAAAGAATTCCTGTGGAACCGTGATTTCAGCCTGAAATGGGATTTGACCAAAAACCTTCATTTCTCGTTCAATTCCGCCACCCATGCGGAAATCGAAGAACCGAACGTTCCGGTCAACAAGGACCTCTACGCCGACCAATACCACGCATGGAAAGATTCCGTATGGCACAGCATCAAGGGTTTCGGTACGCCGCTTGACTACCAACAGGACTTTACGGCCTCCTACAAAGTGCCTTTGGAGAAAATCCCGTGCTTCTCGTGGATTTCGCTTGACGGGAACTACACGGCCAACTATTCCTGGGAACGCGGCATGGAACTGGAAGACGGGACTTCCTACGGCAACACCATCAACAACCAACGTTCGGCTACGATAAACGGGCGCTTCAACTTGGAAACGCTGTATAATTTCTCTTCTTTCCTGAAAGAGGTCAACAAGAAATTCTCGGCTAGCGAACGAAAGAAAGCCAAGGACAAAAGCAACCGTGAACGGGAGAAGGCCAAGGCACAAAAAGAAAAAGAGAAGGAAGCTGCCGCCAAGGGAAAAGACGGGCAAAACAAAGACGGGAAGGACAAACCGGGCAGCAAACCGGCAGACAATGCCAAAGGCACGGCCAACGCCAAGGTGAAAAACCCGAAGTTCAAGGGATTCGCCGGTGAAATCACCCTGAAGCCCGACACGACCGTGGAACTGGCGCACAACCAAAAAAGCCGCCGCATACGCGTCACCGCCGTAACCGCTGCCGGACACCGCTACCCGATCAAGTTCAAGAAACTGGACAAGAACAAGATTCGCATCCTGAACATGGACTCCGTAAAACTGCGTGTCAACGTCATAGCCAAGACACCGGCCAGGGAAAAGCCCTGGTACCCCTACTTACAAGGAGCTACACGCTTCCTGATGATGGTGCGCAACGTCAGTGTCAGCTACCGTAACACGTTTGCCATGTCCTTACCCGGGTTCCTGCCCAACGTGGGCGACATGCTCGGGCAACGCACGGGCGGCGGCATGCAACCGGGATTGGACTTTGCCTTCGGTTTCACTGGCGAAAGCTATATCGACAAGGCCAACGAACGGGGCTGGCTGCTCAACAATGACAGCATCAGCACGCCGGCCACCACCAACGCCATGGAGGACCTCCAGATTAAAGCCACGTTGGAACCTATCCCGGACTTGAAGATTGACTTGAACGCCAGCCGTACGGTGAACAGCAACAAGAGTATACAATATATGTATGCGGGCATGCCCACCACGCAAAGCGGCAGCTTCACGATGACCACCATTTCCATCAAATCGGCCTTCGAAAGCCGGGGCGATGCCGGAAACGGATACAGCAGCAAGACATTCGCCCGTTTCCAACAATACCTCAACACGTTCCAAAGCCGTGTGGAAGCCCGCTACGCCAATGCCACCTATCCGGCTGCCACCGGGTTACAGGGTAAGTTCGACCCTGCCAACGGTACGGTAGACAAGTATTCGTCCGACGTAATGATACCGGCTTTCCTGGCCGCTTACACCGGGGGAGGTGACATCAACTCCCCGTTGGACATTTTCCCGAGCCTGGCACGCATGCTGCCCAACTGGACCGTATCCTACAAAGGCCTGGCCTACCTGCCTTGGATACGGGACCATTTCAAGAGCGTAACCCTGAACCACTCTTACAAGAGCATCTACTCCGTGGGGGCTTACAATACGTACAGCAGTTGGATGGAGTACATGGGCGACTTAGGATTCATACAAAACACCACGGACAATGCCATCATCCCAAGCAGCATGTACGACATCAGTTCCGTATCCATCAACGAAGCCTTCTCGCCTTTGGCCGGATTGGACATGACGTTGAACAACAACATGACTTTCAAGGTGGAATACCGCAAGACACGCGTACTCACCCTGAGTATGACCGCAGCGCAGTTGAATGAGGCGTGCAGCAACGACTTCGTCATCGGATGGGGCTATAAAATTAATGATTTCAAGTTCTCGTCCCTCTTTGGAGGCCGACGCAAGAAAGCCGGGAGGGGAAGCAACAACAAACAAACGAACGCGGCCAACAACCGGAACAATACCCGCAAGAGCGGGACTTCGGCAAAAAACAGCCGAGTCATCAGCCACGACCTGAACCTGCGTTTCGACTTCTCGTTCCGCAACCAAGATGCCATTACGCGCAACATACAGACTTCGCTGTCGGAAGCTACAAGCGGCAACAAAGCCATCAAAGCCTCGTTCAGTGCGGACTACACGATGAGCCGTTACGTCACATTGAGCCTCTACTACGACCGCCAACGCAACCAACCGTTGCTCTCGTCCAACGCTTATCCCACCATCACGCAGGATTTCGGGTTCAGCCTGCGGTTCTCGCTGACAAGATAAGCCCTCAACCTACCAACGATACGGCGGGGCAGGAAAGCATCCAGCTCCGCCGCATTGTTGGTTTCCCGTACAGGAACTTTGTTTCACATGTATATGATTTTCATCGTCCCTCCGCCCCAAATGAAAATCTCCTGAGAACGGAATTTCATTCGGCTGAGAATGAGAAATCGTTTGGCTGAGATTGATTTTTCGTTTGGCGCAGAACGAAACGTCATTCTCTTCCGTTCGAGAACGAACTATCTACCAAACTGTATCACAGTTAATTAAAAAGAAAGCGGCCATCCATGGCAAAAGAAGCCACAGTTTCCTCCGGCTGTCAAACTTCTTCCTTTACCGATGCAGAAGGTGCTCCTCCTATTTCTGAAGTGCCAACCGGTTTAAGTCCCATCTTTACCGCCCGACGGAGCATGAACTCGTATGCCGCATCGTGCTCGTTCGGCACCACACCGTCGAGAATCGCATCCTTAATTGCACTCTTCAGGCTACCGACTTCACGGCAAGGAGGCAGTCCGAACACCGCCATAATCTCCTCTCCCGAAACCGGAGGCTGGAAGTTGCGCACGCGATCGCGCTCCTCCAAATCCACCAACTTGCGGCGTACCAATTTGAAATTGTCTAAGAAACGTTGTTTACGTTGGGCGTTCTTCGAGGTAATATCAGCCTCGCAAAGTGTCATCAAGTCCTCGATGTCATCACCGGCTTCGAACAACAAGCGACGCACAGCAGAATCTGTCACTTCCTCATCGGCAATGACAATGGGGCGCATGTGCAGCTCCACCATCTTTTGCACATATTTCATCTTCTCGTTCATCGGCAGCTTCATCTTCCGGAAAATGTCCGGCACCATCTTGGAACCGATAAAGTTATGGTTGTGGAAAGTCCACCCCGCCACAGGGTCAAAACGTTTCGTACGCGGTTTGCCGATGTCGTGCAAGAGGGCCGCCCAACGCAACCACAAATTATCCGTGTGCCGGCAAATATTATCGAGCACTTCAAGCGTGTGGTAGAAATTGTCCTTATGCGCACGTCCTTTTACCTTTTCCACCCCCTCCATAGCTGCCAACTCAGGAAAAATGAGAGGCAACAAGCCGCACCGGGCCAACTCCACGAAACCCTTCGAAGGCGTAGGGGTCATCATTATCTTGTTCAATTCATCGGCAATACGCTCGCGGGAGACAATCTTTATCCGTTCCCGGTTCCGTTCCAGTGCCTCGAACGTCTCTTCGTCTATATAAAAATTCAGTTGGGTGGCAAAACGCACACAACGCATCATGCGCAGCGGGTCGTCGCTGAAAGTGATGTCGGGGTCGAGCGGCGTACGGATGAGGCGGTCTTCCATGTCCCACACGCCGTCGAACGGGTCGACCAGTTCCCCGAACCGTTCACGGTTCAAACATACGGCCAACGCGTTAATCGTGAAATCACGGCGGTTCTGGTCGTCTTCCAACGTCCCGTCTTCCACCACCGGCTTGCGCGAGTCATGGCTGTAACTCTCCTTCCGTGCTCCCACGAACTCCACCTCCATCCCCCGGAACTTGACTTGTGCCGTACCGAAATTGCTGAACACACTCAGGCGTGCACCTCGCCCTAACCTGCCGGCCAGGGCCTTTGCCAAAGCTATGCCGCTCCCCACCGTCACGACATCGATGTCCTGCGAAGGACGCTCCAGAAAAAGATCACGCACATAACCGCCTACGACATAGCATTCCACACCCTGCTCATCAGCCACTTCCGATATTTGATGGAATATCTTTTTGTCCAACAAATGTCGCAAATCTTCCTTCGTCAAATTCCTCATTCTTCAAAAATACTATAAAATAATTGCAAAAATACGATTTTTTGCGCATCGGTTTGAATTATTCCCTCAAAAAATGGTACTTTTGTAAAACGAACTCTGTGACAAAAAGCCTATGAGAAAAGCATTATACACCTTATTGCTTCCTGTTATCGCCTGTTCCTGTACAGGCCAAGAAGATAAGGAAGAAGAATACGCAGGCCGTATGATTGATGCCGCGCGTACCTTAATGACAGAAGGAAACTACGTAGCTGCCAAAGACAGTATTCTGGCCATGCGTGAAACTTTCCCTACGGCCTTTAAAGCCCGCGCCACCGGCATTATCGTAATGGACAGCATCGAACTCCTTGCGGCACAAGATACGTTGGCCATAATGGACAGCACCTTGATGGCAGAACAGGAAATACTGAAAAAACTGGAAACAGAAAAACGACGGGGAAATAATGCCGAATATTACCGACAACGCACGGAAGTATTCCATCTCAAACAACGTTTTGACGAACTGGGAGCCAAAGTCAAATTTTATCTGCGCAAGATTGAAGTGGACATGCTTGAGAACAAGCGAGACACGGGCAATAAGGAACAAGATTGAGCCACTACCCACTTTTTACATCATAAGGAAACAACGTCCCCTTCATAGCCGTTGCGGCAAGAAGGGGACGTCTACTATAATTGATTGTGTTTGTGTGTTACCAGAACTTATTGGCTGCCGCATTATATTCCAAACCGGCTTCGGCCATCTTGCCTTCCAATTCCTGACGGTCCACGTCCATATCATCGCATAAAGCATCGAGCGTCGGATAAAAATCACGCAACTTCATATTGATGAAACTCATCAACATCATCGGATCTTTCGGCATTTCTCTTTCCATCTTCTTTCTCTCCATCTTATCATTATAAATGTCCGTGCCTGACCGTCACCACCAACGTGCCTATGCAAAGCGCAGCCGCCACCAGACAAGCAAACAACACGTGCCATATATATGTATCCATCTGAAAAAATAATCTTTTTACCTTAAACAAACCGTAACCTAACGCGTATCTTTACCTTAAAACAATTACCTATTAATCTCTTTTTCGTGATACAAAGATACAAACAGGACGTTTATCCCGCAAGGATGAATAATCATTTAGAAATGAATTCCGGTAAATTCTTGACCTAAATCAAGAATTTACCGGAACGTTGTATCAGATACGACAAAGATGTTACAATAAGAACCTCACAATATCATTATAACAAGCCAACACCATAAGACCCATGATCAAAGCCATACCTACCACTTGGGCACGTTCGAGGAACTTGTCGCTAGGCGGGCGGCGAAGAATCATCTCGGCAACAAGGAACAGCACGTGACCACCGTCCAACGCCGGAATGGGCAGGATGTTCATGAAGGCCAGCATCAGGCTCAGGAAAGCTGTGGTTTCCCAAAACGTCAGCCAGTCCCACGTAGCAGGGAAAATGCTCCCGATAGTGATGAAACTGCCCACACTTTTCGCTCCGTCGGCCGTAAATAAGTACTTCAAGTCGCTTACATATCCGGAAAGTACATCTATCCCATGGGAAACACCGGCCGGAATACTGGCCCAGAAACCATAGTCAACCTTTATTGGTTTATAATATGCCGAAAGGGTTTGTTTCAACAATCCTAATTTGTAATCCGCCCCAAGTTCCAATGTAACGGTATCCGTACGAGTGCCATCTTTCGACTGGTAAACCACAGACAGGCGACTGAGACGCACGCTATCCTCATGGGACGGGCTTTCGGCCATCAAAGGTTCCATGCGTGCTCTCATAATTTCGTCAAAGTCGCTCCACGTAGCCACCGGCTTCCCATCCATCGCCACGATGCGGTCACCACTACGGATTCCGGCTTCATACACCGGAGAGGAAGGAAGAACAGAATCTATGACCGAGGGAATGAAAGGAACCATGAACGGCGGATTGGACTTGAGCATCTCCAACATGTTCATATCTTCCGGCATTGTCAAGTTTGCTTCCTTGCCCCCACGCAACACAGTCACTTCACGGGCTTCCGATACGGCACGGTAAACGGAACCGTCCCATTTCCGGATTTCTTCACCGTCCACCGCCAACAAGACATCCCCGTCACGGAAACCTAACCGTTCCGCTTGTTCGTTGAACTGATATCCCATCGTCATATCCTTGGCCGGAACATACTGTTCGCCCCAATGGAAAAGAATCATGGTGTAAATGAACAAAGCCAAAAGGAAATTGACTACTACGCCTCCAATCATAATGAGCAGGCGTTGCCACGCCGGTTTGGCACGGAACTCCCACGGCTGCACCGGTTTTTTCATCTGCTCGGTGTCCATGCTTTCGTCTATCATGCCGGCAATCTTCACATAGCCTCCAAAGGGAAGCCAACCGACACCGTACTCGGTCTCATTGTCCTTGCACTTGGGAAACAAACGGGTAAACCATTTGTCTTTCGTACTAAATAAGTGGAAATAAGGATCGAAAAAAAGAAAAAACTTCTCCACTTTCACGCGGAAGAGTTTGGAGAAAAAGAAATGTCCCCCCTCGTGAAGCACTACGAGAATCGAAAGCGAGAGCACCAACTGGAGGGCTTTAATCAATGTTGCATCCATGTAATATTGTGTTTGTTTTGTTTTTGTTTAACATGTCCCGACGTACTCTGCCGCAATCCGGCGTGCCTCGGCATCTGTCTGCAAATAATCCTCGTACGTGGGTTCCTTTATGAAAGAAGCTTCCCGCATCGTATTGGCTATCACATCGCTCATCTGCAAGAAACCGATACGATCCTCCAAAAAGGCACGGTTGACAACTTCGTTAGCCGCATTGACAATGCAAGGCATGTTCCCACCCTCGTACAAGGCTTCATACGCCAAAGCCAGATTCCGGAAACGACAGGTGTCCGGCTCCTCGAAAGTAAGCGTACCTATCCGGAACAAGTCCAACCTTTCGAATGAACTCTGCAAACGCAACGGATAAGAGAAAGCATATTGTATGGGCACACGCATGTCCGGCACTCCCAACTGAGCCTTGACCGCCCCGTCGGCAAACTGCACGGCACTGTGCACGATAGACTGTGGATGTACCACCACCTGTATCTGTCCCGGCTCGACGCCAAACAACCATTTGGCCTCTATCACTTCAAAGCCCTTGTTCATCATCGACGCGGAGTCGATGGTAATTTTCGCCCCCATCGACCAATTCGGATGTTTCAAAGCCTGGGCTTTGGTCACCATAGCCAACTGTTCACGGGAAAACGTGCGGAAAGGACCGCCCGAAGCTGTAAGGATAATCTTCTCCACAGGGCTTACCTCACCAGCCAGACATTGGAAAATGGCGGAATGTTCCGAATCCACCGGAATGATGTCTGCATGGTAATCATTTGCCAGACGGTTAATCAATTCTCCGGCCACGACCAATGTTTCCTTATTGGCTAAAGCTATGGCCTTACCGGCCTTTATGGCACTGATGGTCGGCTTCAATCCTGCAAATCCCACCATGGCCGTCAGCACCACGTCCACCGGTCTTTCCTGCACAATCTGGCAAAGCGCATCCGCCCCGGCATACACTTTAACGGGCAAGTCGGCCAACGCATCTCGCAGCACCTCATACTTGTCCTCATTGGCAATGACTACCGCTTCGGGCATGAAACGGCGTGCCTGTTCTATCAACAGCTCCACCCGGTTGTTTGCCGTCAGTACATACGCCTCATACAAATCGGAATGTTCCTCGATGACTTGCAAGGCCTGCGTCCCGATAGATCCCGTGGAACCTAATATCGCAATCTTTTTTTTCTCGTTCGTATTCATCCAAGGTATTATTCTCATTCACCCAAAGCCAAAAGGCCATCGGGCAAAGTCATGTAAATCTTACGGTTTTTATGGTCGATATCATCCACCAAATCTTCACCGGCCGGAAGCAAAATCTTCCCGCCGGAAGGGGTAGCGACTTCAAAAAGGATATTCAACGTAGATTCGTCTACCGCTTCCACCTGTCCCAATTCACCATGAACCGTGTCCACAACTGTGAAACCAGTGAAGTAACTCCACGTATATTCTCCCTCATGTACCTCTTCCGTCAGGGCCTTCGGGAAATAAACCTCCACGCCGACCATGCGGCGTGCCTGCTCCTCCGTATCCACCCCTTCGAATTTCATCAAGACCGTCGTATCGCTCCGAAAGCGGTATTCTTCCATAAAGAAAGGCACCAGTATCCCGTCCATACGGCATACCACATACTCCGCTTCCACACGGTCGAACACATCGTCCGTAAAGGCCATGTTCAATTCCCCCGACACCCCGTGTGTCTTGGTCAACATACCTATTTTATATACTTCGTCTTCACCTATCATTCTTCCACACGTTTGATGCAAGCTCCCAATGCCGCCAGACGCGATTCGATATTCTCGTATCCCCGGTCAATCTGTTCGATATTGCTGATACGGCTCGTCCCGTCTGCACTCATGGCGGCTATCAATAGGGCAATTCCGGCACGTATGTCAGGCGACGTCATGCGTCCGCCACGCAAACGGATTTGATGGTCGTGCCCGACCACCACGGCCCGATGCGGGTCACAAAGGATAATCTGTGCACCCATGTCAATCAACTTGTCCACAAAGAACAAGCGGCTCTCGAACATCTTCTGGTGAATCAACACCGTACCTTTGGCTTGTGTAGCCACCACGAGCAACACACTCAACAAATCCGGGGTCAGTCCCGGCCACGGTGCGTCGCTCAAAGTCATGAACGAACCGTCCAAGAAAGAATCAATCTCATAATGGTCATGCCTCGGGATGAACAAATCATCTCCATGACGAAGCACTTGCACGCCCAGACGGCTAAAAGTATAAGGAATGATGCCTAAATTATCATACGACACATTCTTGATGCCGATACCGTCGCCCACCATGGCCGCCATGCCAATGAAGCTGCCCACCTCTATCATGTCCGGCAAAACCGTATGTGCGGCACCGTGAAGCGCATCCACTCCTACGATGGTGAGCAGGTTGGAAGCTATTCCGCTGATGTTCGCCCCCATACGGTTGAGCAAATGACAAAGTTGCTGGATATAAGGTTCGCACGCGGCATTATATATCGTTGTCGTACCCGTAGCCAACACCGAAGCCATAATGATATTGGCCGTACCCGTGACCGAGGCTTCGTCGAGCAACATATACGTACCACACAAGCGCCCGGCATGAATGTCGTACACGCCCCGGCGGATGTCGTAATCAAACTTGGCCCCCAGTTTCTGGATTCCGAGGAAATGTGTGTCCAACCGACGGCGTCCGATTTTGTCTCCCCCCGGTTTAGCCACCATGGCACGGCCGAAACGGGCTATCATCGGCCCGATAAGCATCACGCTTCCCCGCAGTTTGGTACAACGCGCCAGGAACTCATCGCTCTGCACATATTCCATGTTCACCTCGTCGGCCTGGAAAGTAAAGTCGCCCGGAGCATTCCGCGTGACTTTCACACCGACATCTTCCAACAATCGGATTTGGTTGTTCACATCCGAGATGTCGGGTATGTTTTTGATACGTACCGGTTCTGAAGTAAGCAATGTCGCACAAATCACCTGCAAGGCTTCGTTCTTCGCGCCTTGGGGTACAATCTCTCCGGTCAAACGACGACCGCCCTCTATGATAAATGAAGCCATACAAACAGAACCGCCGCTTAATTTTTCCGTTTGTTCTTCCGCCCAACATTGCGATAGGCCACAGGAGCACGCCCCGGTTGGACCTTATCGTATTGGTCGAAGAATAGATGGAACCGTTCTTTGTCCAAATGCACGGAACCATGCGTATAATGGTCCAAATCCAGAGCCACCTTTTCATCGTCCATGGCATCCTTGTTCCAATTTCCCAAACTCCGTTTCATCTGCCCGGCTACCAACATCGTCAGTTCTTCCCGTTCCACACCCTCCGGCATCTCGGCCAATTTGCGTATCAACGCTTCCAACAAAGCCCCGTAATGACGATAACGGATCTTTTTCATCGGATAAGCCATAGGAGACGGCTTACCGTCCCCTCCTACTTTTCTGGGCGTCACTTCGTACGGATAATCAATATCCAACTTATAATCGGCCATGATAGCCAAATGATCCCACAATTTATGCTTGAAATCCGGTACATCACGCAAATGCGGAAACATATTTCCCATTATCGAGACTATCGTGCGGGCACAACGTTGACGCTCCTCACGGTTTTCCAATGTGAGCGCATAATCCACCATTTCCTGAATGCCGCGCCCGTACTCCGGCATCGGTAATTTCTTGCGTTGGGTATTATATATCATTTACAAAAGTTTTTTCGGTTTTGAAGCTACAAATTCTTTCAAATAGAAAGGCTCGAAATAAGCCACATCTTCAAATCGGCCCAGTGCGAAAGCCTTCTCGGCCAGAGGCCCCATGTTCCGTGCCAAAGGCAGGACCTCGGGAAGGAAACGCGCATTCGGGTGCGTAATCCCGACCTTGCACTTCTCAGCCCCGTCACCGAAGAAGTAGACGGGCCGCTCATTCAGAAAGTCTTGGTAAGTGCTTCCGTCCACGATGTCGGCCCCGATGGCCCGTACAGGTCCCAAGGCCCTGTCGTACAAAGCGGCATACACTTCCATCCTGCGCGCATCTATCATAGGACATAGCAAAGCGTCTTCAGGCAAATCTTCGTGATAGAGCAACACCGGCACGCACAACAGTTCCAACGTCGGGACAGCTATCAACTTCAAACCACGGGCATAACAGATGCCCTTGGCCATCGACACACCGATACGCAATCCCGTATATGAACCCGGCCCCTGACTCACTGCCACCGCATCAAAAGGAATTCCGTGATTGTCGATATAAGAGATAGCTTCGTCCACAAAAACACCTAACTGCACCGCATGTGAAGGCCCGCTTTTGTCTACTTTTTCAAACAATACCGCCCCGTCTTCCGTGACGGCTACCGAGCAAACCTTCGTACTCGTTTCAATATGCAGTATACAAGACATAAACTATTTTTTCCTTAGAATAACTCCGCAAAGTTACCATTTTATCCTATTATTTTCCTACTTTTGCATAAAATAATTATTAAATCATGATTCAATCAATGACGGGCTACGGCAAATCGACTGCCGTAGTGAAAGGCAAAAAGATACACGTGGAAATCAAATCCCTCAATAGCAAGGCTTTAGATCTTTCTGCACGTATCGTACCGCTCTATCGGGAAAAGGAAATGGAAATCCGTGCCATGATCAGCCAGACGTTGGAGCGCGGAAAAGTGGACTTCACTATCTGGGTGGAAAAAGACGACACGCAAACGGCTACACCTATCAACGGCGTTATCTTGGACAACTATTACCAACAGATTAAACAAATCAGTGAAGAACGGCATATTCCTCTTCCGGCCGACTGGTTCGCCACGTTATTGCGCCTGCCTGATGTCATGACCCGCACGGAAGTGGAAGAATTGGACGAGGAGGAATGGAATGCCGTACGGACCGCCATCAAGGAAGCCATCGGCAAGCTCGTGGACTTCCGTAAACAGGAAGGTGCCGCATTGCAAAAGAAATTCACCGAGAAGATACAAAACATAGGTGATTTGCTGAAAAGCATCGAGCCGTATGAGCAAAGCCGCACCGAACGCATCCGCCAACGCCTGGTGGAAACCTTGGAAACGATTCCCAATGTGGAATACGACAAGAACCGCCTGGAGCAGGAAATGATTTATTATATCGAGAAACTGGACATCAACGAAGAGAAACAGCGTCTGGCCAACCACTTGAAATATTTCGTGGAGACCATGGAAAACGGGCATGGACAAGGCAAGAAGTTAGGCTTCATCGCCCAGGAAATGGGACGTGAAATCAACACGACGGGAAGCAAAAGCAATCTGGCAGAAATGCAAAACATCGTGGTGAAGATGAAAGACGAACTGGAACAAATCAAAGAGCAAGTGCTCAACGTAATGTAACCATACTGACGAAAATGACAGGCAAACTGATTATCTTTTCCGCTCCCAGCGGCAGCGGGAAAAGCACGCTTATCAATTATCTGATGGGGCAGGACTTGAATTTGGCTTTCAGCATCAGTGCAACTAGCCGCCCGCCACGGGGAACGGAACGTGACGGGGTGGAATATTTCTTCCTCACGCCCGAAGAATTCCGCCAACGCATCGCCAACGGCGAATTCTTAGAATACGAAGAAGTCTACAAAGACCGCTTCTACGGAACCTTGAAAGCACAAGTGGAAAAGCAACTGGAAGCCGGACAAAACGTAGTATTCGACGTGGACGTGCACGGTGGATGCCGCATCAAAGAGTTTTATGGCGACCGCGCCTTGAGCATGTTCATCCAACCGCCCTCGGTGGAAGAACTTCGCCGCAGATTGGAAAACCGGGGCACGGATACGCCGGAAGTCATAGACGACCGCATCGCACGGGCGGAATACGAACTGACCTTCGCCCCCAAATTCGATACGATTGTCGTAAACGACGACCTCGAAAAGGCCAAGGCCGAAGCACTGGCCCGCTTGAAAGCCTTCTTGCACCCATAAAACCCATATTCCATGGACGATAAAACCATCCAAAGGAACTTACAGACCAGCATCATACTGTTCGTCCTGTGCCTGATAACCACCATCTCCGCAGCCCTTCTGCAATGGACCGAAATCACTATAGCCATGGGCGTGTTGGCTGTGGTGCAAGCCTATATCATCTACGTATGGTGGCACCGCAAACGTCACCGGAGACCCCATTTCCAACATAAATCCCACGAAAGGGCATGACGGAAACGGGCATCTACGGGGGGTCTTTCAATCCTATCCACCGGGGACACGTGGAACTGGCCGAACGCCTTTGCCGGGATGAAGGGTTGGATGAATTGTGGTTTATGGTATCTCCCCAGAATCCATTCAAAAAATCGTCTCCCGATTTGTTGGATGAAAATAGCCGTCTGGAGTTGGCCCGCATGGCCGTACGGGAACATCCCTGCCTCAAAGTGAGCGATTTCGAGTTCCGCCTGCCCCGTCCATCCTACACGGCAGACACCTTGGCCGCCCTGCGGCAAGCTTATCCCGACCGGCTTTTTACATTAGTCATCGGTGCCGACAACTGGCTTGCTTTCAAGGATTGGAAGAAACCGGACGAGATTCTAAGCCACCATCGCGTCTTGGTCTACCCCCGCCCCGGTTATCCGGTGCAGACCGCGTCCCTGCCCTCCGGAGTCCGGCTCACGGAAACCCCGCTCATCGACATCAGTTCCACCGAACTCCGCCGTCTCATCTCCCAAGGTGAAGATGCCTCTTACGGATTGGACGAAGCGGTCTGGCAGGAAATCCGCAAAAGGGGATACTATCGGAAAGCATAAAGCACCCTGTAGATAAAAACAGGCATGCCCACTGTCTCTTCCACGATTCAGCAGGCATGTCACATCTTTACGGCATCCTTCTCTCATAAAAGCCGATATGCCGACTCATTCATTATACCAATTTTACCTTCAATACCGGTGCTATGCCATTCGTCTTCCCCTCCGGCAACGTCACTTTCAGGCCATCTTCGCCACAAGTGAACTTCACCTTTCCGTAACCTAACAACTCCACACTTTTCACCTTTCCTTTATAATAAGGAGAACCTTTACGGAAGCTTTTCATCATGATTACTTTGCTTTCGGGCCATCCCAAAGCCGTGGCATATACAATCTTCTTGCCTTTCTGCACAAAACGTACATCCTTTGCCGTATAATTCTGTCCTTCATTGAACCCTTGGGCTTTCATCGGGTTGGCAGCCTCTGCCAAAGGCCCCTCACCAAATACGTTCCACGGGCGCGTACCATAAATACTTTCTCCATTGACATCCATCCACGCTTTAATATCTTTAAGGATAGCCACTTCCTTCTCATCTATGGCACCGCTTCCCCTCAAAGGCACACTCAACAAGAGGTTACCGTTTTTGCTCACGATATCCACCAACATCTTTACCACTTGGCTTGCAGGCTTGTACCCGTTACGGTCGTACACGCTCCGTTCATAATGCCAGTTACCCAAGCAAGTACACGTTTGCCAAGCTTTCTCCTGCGGACGGTCGGGTATGCCGCGCTCCACATCCCACACCATGGCCTCCTTGTGCTTGTCCTCAAGTATTTTGCCCGTCACCACGGCACGCATCTTCCCCTTGTTCTCTTTCAGGCTCGTGTTATACATGTGGGCCAGAATCCTCACCCCCTCGTCACTGATGGGATAAAACGGCAACACGGTATCATCGAAATACAACACGTCGGGATGGTAACGGTTCACTACATCCAACGTCCGGTTATATATTTTCGTCTTGAAATCTTCCGAAGGCTGCGAAGCCCCGTTGCCCCATGCCCACTGCGAATGAATGGTTCCGACATTCTTGCTGTCCTTGCTCCGTTCGTGCCGCTGTTCGTACAAATCCTGCGGGTCATAACCTTCCCACCATTTTCCTTTCCCGTCGGTCTTCGTCAACTTGCCATCGAAATCCTGAGAACCTTCCAACCAAGTCCAGGCATGCGAGGCATGGATGCTCACGCCGAGCGGCAAGTCGTATTTCTTGCAAGCCGCAGCCCATTCTCCGACCACATCCCGTTTCGGCCCCATGTTCACGGAGTTCCACGGTTGGTATTTGCTGTCCCAAAGGTCCATATTGTCATGATGGTTACCCAATGCCATGAAATAACGGGCACCCACGCTCTTGTAAAAACGCACCAAGGAATCAGGTTGCCACTCCTCTGCCTTCCATTCGTTAATCACATCCTTGAACCCAAAATCCTTCGGATTGCCGTATTTCTTCACGTGCACGTCGTGCTGCCAATGTCCCGGATAATACATGTGGCGCGCGTACCAATCGCCCGACTCCGGTTCGCACTGCGGTCCCCAATGCGCCCAAATGCCGAACTTGGCATCGCGAAACCAGTCCGGGCACTCGTATGCCGCCAAAGATTCCCACGTCGGTTGGTATTTGCCCGTTTGCATCGGTTCGGGCTGTACATTTTGCTGTGCTGCAACGGGCACACACACAAGCATCGCCGCTCCACAGCACAAAGACATCATCCATTTGTTTCTCATCATCTCATTTATTTGGTTTTGGATGCAAATTTAAATATTTATCCTTAAAACAGGATTGCACTATCTCAATTTAAAATAGGATTTTATAGGCTTTTCCCTTTATCTCTCATTTTCTCACCGGACGATTCAACTCCACGGCCACAACCGTCAAGTCTTCTTTTACGGGACGAATGCCCCTCAACGTCACTCCCCGCCCCTTTTGCCTGTATTGCAACGGCTGCTTGGTATAAACGTTGTATGCCCGTTTCACTTTCATCCCTTTATCCAACCGAGGCAGGACAAAAGTATCATCCCCATAACCTCCGAGGAAATAAATATAAATCATATTGCCTTTGTAACAAAAGCCATACTGTCCGTCCACTGGCTGCCAAGGTCCGCCACGCGTACCGTAAACAGCTTCACGCGTCGCGTTCACCCATTCGCCAAACTCAAGCATACGCTGTTCCACCAAAGGAGCGACGTTGCCATGCCGATCCGGCCCCACATTCAACAGGAAACACATATTGCGCACCATGCAATCGGCAAAAAGACGCTTCACCTTCTTCAAAGGCATGATGCTCGACAGATTCTCCATCTGCTTGTTATATCCCCATCCGGGTGCCAAAGAAACGCACTTTTCCACCACTCCGGAACGAATCTCTCCCGTCACAGCTCCACCGCCTTCCTCACAGGTGAAATCGCCTATCCAACCGCTGCGCGGATTCACCACAATATCCGGTTGGTATTTCCGGACGATACCCATCAATCCCAACGGCTTCCCGGTTTCCTCATCATAATCACGGAAGTAAGGATTCACCGGCCACCCGTTATTCTCGTCCATATATTTTCCAGACTCCCAAAACGATGCTCCTTCCGCATCCGTTCCCTTTTGGGCAATCCAACCACCATCCCAGAACAAGTGGTCGATTTTCCCGTAATGCGTCATCAGTTCCTTGACCTGGCAATAAAGTTCTTCCTTCATCAGCCTGGCGTTCTCCTTATGCCATGATGCCGTGGTATAACCGAAACGGTTCGCCGGATTACAGTTGGTACCCGTAATGTCATAATATCCTGGAAAACGCCAGTTAATCAGCGTCTTGTAAAGCCCGACCTTCAAACCGGCCCTACGGCAAGCCTCTACGTATTCTTTCACAAAATCCCTATTGTGCGTCTGCTTCGAAGTAAAAGCGTTCATATATTGGCTTTCAAAAAGTGCGTAACCGTCATGATGCTGAGTGGTGAGGCACACATAGCGCATTCCCGCTTTCTTAGCCAACCGCATCCACTTGTCCGCATCGAAATCCCGGGCATCGAAATATTCCTCGCCAGACTCGGGATAAGCCAATTTACGGTATTCCTCTATGCCGACACCTTGATTCTCCATATACCATTCGCCCTTTCCCGGCCCTGCGTACAGCCCCCAGTGGATGAACATGCCCAACTTGCCATCCAACATCCATTTTATCTTCTCGTCCGGCTGCATGGAAACACCCAAATCGGTCTTCACTTCACGCATCGGAGCGGGTGGAATCCCGTCGTACGTTTTCTCGTGATACTTTCCCGTACATACAATACGAAGGTCGTCCAACCAGGCACACGTGCCCTCCGGATTGTTCTCAAACATCACTTCCACCACGGCCTCCTTTTGCCCTGCCGAAGTATGAAACGGTTTCTTGAACTCCGTCCAAGCAGCCAAAGCCGTAGAAATACTGATGTTGTTTTTCCCTAACCCGGTAGTTTGCAACGTCACATTGTCTGCCCCACTTTCCGTTTTCATGCGTACGGCAAGTTCATAAGCCGACGAAGGCTGCAAAGCCACCTTCAAGCGGAAAGTCGTTCCCGGCGATAATTTGGCCGATTTCCCCCGGTATGCTCCTTCGTCACTGACCGGCTCAGCTTTTCCCCGCGCCACTTCCCAACCTTGCAACCCACATTCGAAATCGGAAACCACCACTTCCTGTGCCGCCAAACAGGCCGAAGACAACACAGCTATCCCCCAACAGGACACACGCCTGCCCAAGAGTCCCAATCTGAACCTGTCAGGAATATTTTTCATATACATAGGATTTACCATTAATATTATGAGATTAAGAAATATTTATTTGTAAAGATACATCTTAAGATGAAAAAAAGTTTGTACTTCATCTGCAATAAATAGTATTTTATCGACATATTTTTCACTGACAGCAAAATGCCCAAACGTCAAAGCACCAAACCAGAGCGGACATGATTCGCACAAACCCGCGCCCTCCATATTCCGGCACATTTTATGCAATCCCATAGCACCAGAAGCAAAACAAAAAATGGCTTTCCGCAGCCACATCAGGCAACCGAAGATTTGGACATTTGCTGCAAAAACAGACAATCCGGATACATAATGTAATCATCAACCCCATTTTAGACAAAAAGAAAGTCTCATAAAAAACGCGTTCCAAGTGCTTTTACACCCCTTTTCAGAAACACTATTTTGCATTTCAGGCTCGTTTTTCACCCGATTACAGCATTTTTAAGAAAAAACGAGGCCGAACTTTTTTCCGTCCTCAGCAAGAAACACTTTTTTTCTCCGCAGGCCACCGCGCCAACGTCCGCATACCGACGCGCCAACGGGCTGTCCGCAGCATTCGGAAACGGGCATCCCCCCCCTTTTTCCCACAGAACGGAAACGGATATTGTAAAAAACCGGATGACACAATGCCCGGAAAGTGCCGCAAAAGTCTTACGCATCCTTCACCAACGAGCGCACGATATTTCCCTCCATGATGCCAAAAGTACCCTCAAACAGCCTTACGACTGACACAAAGGTTCGGGCAAGGCACGCGAGAATCGCGTCTTTCCATACGATTACGCCCCTACCCTCAAAAAACGGAATCTTCAAGAGGCAGAAGTGGCAATTTGACAAAAAGACAAAAGAACATAAGAACAACAAACTTCAGGGCTTGAAAATATGTGCTTATGTCCTTTTGCCTAAAACCAATCTGTATCCAACCGGACTTACTTATGCCCACCCCTTCCGGTAAGCCCTATGTCCATAGATCGTCACGACGACAAAGCAAACGAACGGAAGGACAAAAGACAGGTTAACGGCAGGCATGCCCCAAAGCGTGTGCAGGTCGATAATGGCAGCCTGCACCGGCGGCAACACCGAACCGCCCAAAATAGCCATAATCAAACCGGCAGCACCGAACTTGGCATCATCCCCCAACCCTTGCAGGGCTATACCGTAAATCGTCGGGAACATGAGCGACATACAAGCCGAAATGCCTACCAGGCAATACATGCCCCACACATCCTGCAAGAAAATCACTCCTATGGCCAACACCCCGGCCACGACGGCCAACGTACGCAACAGGAGCCCCGGATTGAGGTAACGCAGGAGGAACGTACAAATGAAACGGCTCGTACAGAAAATGGCCATCGCTATGATATTATACTTTTGCGACAAGACCTCGGCAGCCTGTTCTTCCATTCCCGTCTCCATAAACAAGCGCGTACCATATTGGATGATAAAAGTCCAACACATGATTTGCGCCCCCACGTAGAAAAACTGCGCCAATACGCCCTCACGATAACGCGGCACAGCGAAAATACGCTTCAGAGTGGGAACAAAATCAATATTGTGGGTCTGGTCATTGTTACGTGGCATCTTCGTGAAACGGATGAGCAACAATACGCCTAACGTCACCAAGCCTATCATCAAATAAGGAGCTATCAATGTGGACAAATCGGCATCTCGGATGGCAACAAAATCGGCATCGGAAAGTTGGGCGCGTTCTGCCGTGTCCATCGGATGCAAACGGTTCTGTATGAAATTCATCGCCACATACATACCCAACAAGGAACCCATCGGATTGAAAGCCTGCGCCAGATTAAGCCGACGCGTGGCCGTTTCTTCCGCCCCCATGGACAATATATAAGGATTACTACTGGTTTCCAAAAACGACAACCCGCAAGTCAGGATAAAATAGGCCAACAGGAAAGGATAGTAATCTCCGGTCAACTTGGCAGGGAAAAACAAAAAAGCCCCTAACGCGTACAAACCCAATCCCATCATGACACCAGCCTTATAAGAATACTTACGAATAAATATCGCCGCCGGGAAGGCCATGGCAAAATACCCCCCGTAGAAAGCCACCTGCACGAGTGCCCCTTCGGTAACGCTCATACGGAAAATCTTGGAAAAGGCCTTCACCATAGGGTTCGTTATATCATTGGCGAACCCCCATAGCGCAAAACAACTCGTAATCAAAATAAAAGGGATGAGAGCCGCCCATGTGCCATCACCGACAATCTTTTTCTTTTCGATGCTTTTCATGTCTTGTTTTTATTAGCTTTGTCTATTACTGTTTTCTATTCATAAAGGTAAAACATCCTCTCCATCGGCTTCCACTTTTCCGCAGAAGAGGCACCCGGATCAGCTTGTTGGAATACGGACATATAGTCTTCCCATTCTTGTTGGCGTGGCAGTGTGGCCAGTTTGGCCATGGCCTCATCCCAATCGAAATCCAACGGTGTCTCCACAATCATGAAGAGCTTAGTGCCCAAGATGTAGATTTCCATCTCCAAAATACCCACCTCGCGGATGCCCTGCCGGATTTCCGGCCAAGCTTCCTCACGACTATGGCGCCGACGATACTCGGCAACCAATTCGGGATTGTCCCGCAACTCCAATGTTTGACAATAACGCTTAACCGGTGCGTTATATTGCTTTACTTGATAACCTTTCATGTTTTTTTTAGATTATAATGTGAATTTCGTTCTTGTTCTTGATTTTTCCGCACGCTTCGACCTGTACCAACAGGTTGCCGATAGCCGTAGCCTCTACAGGACCGGACAATACAGGAATACCCGTAGCCTCTTCCGTCAGGCGGTTGAGCAAATGATTGCGGCATCCGCCGCCGATGACATGCAGGCACTCCACCGGCCGGGACAACAAGGCGTTCATTTGTTGTATCCCCATCCGGTAACGCTCAGCCAACGACTGCAACACACAACGCACATATTCACCTTGCGTGACCGGTACTTTCGTTCCCCGGGCTCGGCAATAGTCCGCAATAGCCTTTTCCATATCAGCCGGATGCTTGAAATCCGGTGCATCGACATCTATGGACGATACGTCTTCTACTTGTTCCGCCCCGGCTATCAGGAAATCATAGTCGGCACGCCATCCCCGGGCTTCCCATTGACGGACGAGGCACTGCAATATCCACAAGCCCGTGATGTTTTGCAGGAAACGGATACGGCCACCCACTCCGCCTTCGTTGGTAAACCCTGCACGACGGGCTTCTTCGGTCAACACAGGTTCATCCAAAGCGACCCCTAGCAACGACCACGTGCCGGAGCTGAGAAAAGCACTGACCGCCTCCTTTCCCTTGCGGAAAGGAACGGCATGCACGGCACTGGCCGTATCGTGAGAACCTACGGCCACCACCTTGACTCCCGGGGACAAACCGACTTCGGCAGCCACCTCCGGGCACAACGTCCCACGGACAGTTCCCGGCTCCAACAACTCGCCGAACAGATGTTCCGGCAAGCCCAGTTCACGTATCAGCGGCATGTTCCATGTTCGTTTACGTGCATCCAAAAGTTCGGATGTCGATGCGATACAATATTCATTGCCGGGTACGCCTGTCAGATAATAGGCAAACAAATCGGGCATGAAAAGCAAGTGGCGGGCTTCGCGCAACCAAGCTTCATTCTCTTTTTTCCGGGCATAGAGTTGGAACATCGTATTGATGGGCATCACCTGTATGCCGGTTTCGGCGTAATGTGCCGCCTCGTCTATACGGGCGAACACTTCCTCCGGCGTGTCGGCCGTGGAAGCGTCTCGGTAACAAAGGGGATTCCCCATCAGATTGCCAGCCTTATCCACTAGCCCATAGTCCACGCCCCACGTGTCGATACCGATGCTTTCCACGTCGGCATACTTGGCTGCGGCACGGCGCAGCCCCTCTTTCATCTCCTCGAACAAGGCTGGGAAATCCCAATACACATGCCCCCCCAACCGTACTTGCCGGTTGGGGAAGCGATGCAATTCGTCCAATTCCAACTGCCTGCCGACTACGTGCCCGGCTATCACCCGCCCGCTTCCGGCTCCGAAATCCACAGCCAAGAACGTACTCATGGTTTCTTACCCAATATGTAAGTTTCCAAATCGTCGATTTCTTCTTGCGAAAGGACTTCATAACGGCCTTCCGAAAGCACAATGATGCGGCAAGCCATTTCGAAAAACATGGCACGTTCGAAAGCCTGATCGAAATCCTTTCCGCACACCACCTGCCCATGCTTGCGCAGCAAACAGGAATTATGGTCTTTCAAAGCTGCCTTCACCTGCTCCGCCAACTCAGGAGAACCGGGACGGAAATAGGGAATCACGGGAATCACGCTCCCCACATGACAAGGCACCTCAGCCGTCACATTGAAGTTTCGGGGTATCTCCTTCATACAAGCCACCACCGTGGCGTAAGGCGACTGGAAGTGGAGCACGACATCCACGTCGGGACGTTCGCGCAGGATCCCGAGATGGAATCCGCTCTCCATCGAGGGCTTCACCCCGTTCAAGACTTCCCCATCGGCCACGCGGCATACGGCTATTTTCTCTTTTGTCAAAGAGGGCACCCAGGAACCTGTACCGGACACCAAAGCCTCCTCTCCGATGCGCCAGGACAGATTGCCACTGCTGCAAACGGTCAAACCGGCATCCCCCACACGGTGAGCCTGAGCTATGAATTTTTCTATTTGTTCTGCGGTAATCATATTCTTTTCAGTTTTTCAAAGCCATTAATACATTAATATGAAAAATAGACGGCAAGGCCGGACAAGGAAACTTTCACAAGTTTCCTGTCCGGACATCCCGCCAACTTTCAAACACTAAACATTATTCACTTATCATTTATAAATAGGACCATATACCTGACATGCCCGATAATCAGCCCCTTCTTTGTCCATGCCGAACGCATTCCACGCCGCCGGACGGAAAATCTTGTCTTCCTCCACATTGTGCATGCAGACGGGAATGCGGAGCATCGAAGCCAACGTAATCAAATCTTGCCCGATGTGGCCGTAACTGATGGCTCCATGGTTGGCTCCCCAGTTGTTCATCACGGAATAGACATCACGGAAAGCCGGTTTGTCGCACAAACGGGGCACGAACCAAGTCGTAGGCCAAGTGGGGTCGGTACGCTTGTTGAGCACTTCATGGATTTCCGAATCCACATCGGCCGTCCATCCTTCAGCAATCTGAAGCACAGGGCCTAATCCTTTCACTAAGTTCAGTCGCGACATGGTAACAGGCATTCCTCCTTTCGACAAAAAATTGCTAGAGAAACCGCCTCCACGGAAATAATCACGGTCGGCCGGCAACCAGTTAGTGGCCTTCAGGCAAGCCTCAGCGTCTTTTTCCGTCATCTCCCAACAAGGTTTCATGCAGGGTTTGCCTGCCGCATCGGTACTTTCACCCGTGGCATCCAACGTGGTGGCACCCGAGTTAATCAAATGAATCATGCCCCCCGCTGCCAGACCGGTCAGTTCTTTTCCCGTCACACGTTTCACGGCTTCGGGACTCCAATATGTACGCACATCACTGAACATCTGCCCGCAACCGGTCAGCAGGTTGCCGAACAACATGGCCACTGCGTTGCAGGAGTCGTTTTCAGTAGCCAACACGTATGCCTTGCGGATACCGTTCCAGTCGAACGTGCTGCACATCAAAGCTTCCGTGAAATCCCCATTGGGCTTCCAGTCCGTCCACTGACGCTGTCCTTGGAAACCTGCAGCAATGGCATTATGCCCGATGGCCTCTTCCTTGAAGCCCATCTCACGAAGCCGGGGATTACCCTGCATCAGATCACGGACGATAAGGGTCATTTTCACGACAAATTCCCAATCAGCATCTTTCTGTTCCCGGGTTTTCTGCCGTTCGGGACGGTTTTTATCCCAACCTTCTTTCGACTTGCAATACTGCTCCGTCCATGCCATAGCTTTATCATATTCTTCGTGGTCATATATTCCCTCTTCCATGCGACGCAGGATTTCGGTCTCGTCCACACTTTCATTGCGCATGCCCAAATATTCCTGAAAGAAATTCTGGTCCACGATACTGCCTGCAATACCCATGCACTGGCTGCCGATGGACAAATAGCTTTGCCCGCGCATCTGGGCCACAGCCACGGCTGCACGCGTCCAACGCAATATCTTTTCGGCCACGTCGGCCGGAATGGAATTGTCATCCAAATCTTGCACGTCATGCCCATAGATGCCGAAAGCGGGCAATCCTTTTTGAGCGTGCCCGGCCAATACGGCAGCCAAATATACGGCTCCCGGACGCTCGGTCCCGTTAAAGCCCCATACGGCTTTCGGCCAATAAGGATTCATGTCCATCGTCTCCGAGCCATAACACCAACAGGAAGTTACGGTAATCGTAGCCCCTACCCCCTCGCGCTCGAATTTCCCGGCACAGGCCGCACTCTCGCCTACGCGCCCTATTGTGCCGTCGGCAATCACGCATTCCACCGGCGTACCGTCGCTATACTTCACGTGCGAAGAAATCAAATTTGCGACAGCCCGAGCCAAACTCATGGTCTTGTCTTCCAAACTTTCGCGGACACCGCCCTGCCGACCGTCGATGGTCGGACGAATACCAATCTTAGGATACTTGTTCATAATATTAAAGGTAGTTTTTGAATAATCATATTGCGGAAAACACTCTCTTGTTCATCCGATGCAAAATTAGTGATTCCATTTCCGGGAAAATGGTACTAAGCCGTCAAAGAATAGGATTATATCGACTTCTTATCTTTCCCAACGAAGAAAAAACATCGTGCAAGCCTCTTTGGTCAAAAGCTTTTTCATTATCTTTGCCTCCGTAAAAGCCGAAATACAAAATCTATGAACAACGACATCGACCAAATGCACTTCCTCGTGCTTCATATCGGAGAAGCTTGTTGCAGAGAGAATTGGAACTACAAAAACATCTGTAGTCCGTTCACCCGAATATATTACGTAACGAAAGGCTACGCACAAATCGAGTTACCCGACAAAAAACAAGATTTGCACCCCGGATTTATGTATATTATTCCGGCCTTTACCACACACAGTTACGTTTGCCATGGAGAGTTTTGCCATTATTATATCCACATCTATAATGAATCCGACCACGATATTCTGGAAGACTGGGAACTCCCGACAGAAATCCGGACGGCAAATGAAATGCTTTCCTACATCCGGAAATTGAATAAACTGTGCCCGGGATTGGAACTTACGCAAACCGATCCGCAATATTATGACAATAGTCCGGCACTTACCCGCAATATCCTGAAGAACAAACAGCGGGAACTGTATGCACGGGTGGAATCCCGCGGCATCATCTACCAATTATTGGCAGAATTCCTGCATCAGGCACAACCGAAAAAATACGTAGCCGACGAACGTATCACCCGGGTTTTGGCTTATATACGCACACATCTGAATGCCAAACCGGACATTGAAGCTTTGGCTACTCTATCCTGCCTGTCCAAAGACCACCTAATCAGAATCTTCAAACGGGAAATGAGAATGACACCTTTATGCTATATCAACAAGAAAAGAATGGAGAAAGCACAACTTCGCCTAGTGACGGAGTTGACTCCAATTAAGGAAATAGCTTACCAACTGGGCTTTGAAGACCAAGCTTATTTCAACCGTATCTTCAAAAAAACGACGGGACTGACTCCGATGAATTACCGTAAAGCTTATCATAACCAAACATTATAAGAAACAAACATGGAAGAACCGACTTCTCTCCCTGCACATTGGACACAAAAGACATGCTGCGCATGGCCCATCCTCCTCGTTTTCTTTTTGGCCCTTCTCACCAGACTATATTGGATACACGAAAAGGAATACTTATACGGTGATGACCCTACCTCTATCAGCCTTGCTTACAACCTGCCAGGATGGGGGAAGAAGACATTTGAGGTCGGACAAATCCTTACAGGAAAGGAGCTACGCCAACAATGTTACATCGATGACCGTGGGGGACCGGAAGGCTTGTGGGACGATTTGGCCGCATTACATCATGACAATAGGGACGGCTCGCATGCTAGCCTCTATTATATGGCACTACGTTGTGCGCTGACGGGAGTGAACACCCCATCGACAGACGTGCTTATCCGTCGCTGTTGCGGGTTGAACCTTGTGTTTTTCGGCCTGTCTTTCCTGTCCATGGTACTCTTCTTGCGCATGTTATTTCCCGGAAAAACCATGTTGACGGCTTTCTGCCTGCTATTAGCCTATATGAATCCTGTATCCGTTTCAAATGTCCTACAGGCTCGCGAATACCTCATGGCTGAATGGCTGTTTGCCCTTTGGGCCTATTGGTGCCTGCGAGCAGCCTCACGCATCCACAACCAACAGACAATTTGGACACCAGGCATTTCCATAGGTGGTCTTGCCATATCAGCCGCCTTATTGTCATGCGGATACTTCAATGCCTTGTTCTTCGGATTTTCCCTCTTATGCCTTGCAGTATACAGCTACCGTCAACACGCTTACAAGGACTTGGGCTTTTACCCGGTCCTGGGAATAGCTAGCCTACTCTTATGCGTACTCCTTTATGAAGGTTTCTTCAATTTCCTGCATGATGCCCGCGCAACGGAAGTAGCAGATAAAATGCAAGGCAGTGACTGGCTTAGCAATTTGAGACTTACCGTAATAGGATTGGCCTACATCACCGCCTTGCGCATACTCACCCCCATATGGGGAATAGCCATTATTCTCTGCTTGGCAACTCTCCTTGTTCGCAAACCGAAACAACCGTTCCATTTCCACCGGTTACCAGGTGCATGGCTATTTGCCTGCGCTATGGCATGGGCCGTAGTTATCATGTGGATGGCCAACTGGAAAGCGACTCGGTATATCAGCCCTTCCGTTCCGCTGTGCTTAGTGGCTGTGGCTTACTATCTCGCCTTGGGCTTGCAGCGCGCCCCCAAAGTCTTGGCCGGCATATTCGTGGCGGCGTTTATCGCTTATGCATGGTGCGAACGCCCCATGGAATACGTGAATCGCACCTCGGACAGAGAATGGCCGTCACACGCGAAACGAATCTTGCTTTACGGTCCCGACCATGAAGAAAAGAACACCCTTCTCCTTATAACCCACTTCATCGGTGACAAGCAAGAAATCGCCATTGTGGAACACGCAACTGACATCCGACATTATGCCACAAAAGAAGACACGACCATCTACGTGTACGGCGCAAAAAACAACCCGGACTTACAAGCCGAGCCGGGATATAAAACAGAAAAAGTGTTCGACGATTGGTTGAGCGTCTATACTTTTAACTTTCAATAAGCACGGTAGCGTATGCAGAAATACCTTCTTCACGCCCAGTAAAACCTAACTTTTCTGTCGTTGTGGCTTTTACAGACACGTCATCTGCATCAATGCCCATCACATCAGCCAGACAAGCTTGCATGGCGGGAATATGAGGTTTCAACTTCGGACGCTCTGCACAAACCGTGGCATCGACGTTTCCCACACGGTAGCCTTTCGTGCCAATCAGTTCCACCGTCTTGCGCAACAAGATTTTACTGTCGATATTATGGAATTCCTCTCCCGTATCCGGGAAATGGTAGCCGATGTCTCTCATATTAGCGGCTCCGAGAAGAGCATCACAAATAGCATGAATCAAGACATCAGCATCACTATGCCCCAACAAGCCCATGAAATGATCCAAACGGACACCCCCCAACCATAATTCACGTCCTTCTACCAAACGGTGTACGTCGAAACCGAAACCCACTCTAATCTTTCCCATGATTTACCCTTTACGATTAACGACGGCGACCGAACAAATCTTTCATGCCGTCCAAATCAAAACCTAAAGTGAAACGCATGGTCTGGTCAAGCGGATTGCTTTGAGCCGTAGAGAATACGTAACCGGCATCCAACGAGAATACACTCATCCGAAAACCGGCTCCCACGGTGAAATACTTGCGGTTTCCCTTGTTTTCGCTCTCGTGATGGTAACCGGCGCGAAGCGAAAAGCGGTCATTATAGATATACTCCAGGCCCATGCTCCATTGTATCTCTTGCATTTCTTCCTTAAAACCGTTGGGAGCATCACCGAAACTCTTGAAAATACCGGCAATGGGAGATATATCGTAATAATCCCGCTGTACACGATCCGTATAATCCTGGTCAGCCTCGCCTTCGTTCTGTTTCGGATAAGTCGGCACCAAAAGTTTATTGGCATCAGCCGCAATGGAGAACTTGTTATACTCATTTATAGGAATGAGGAAATTGACTCCCAAACGCAAATTCGTCGGGATGAATTCGGAGTTATCATCTCCACCGTAAGAAATCTTACTACCGATATTACTGATGTTCAAACCTATGCCCATGTTCCATTCCCGCGTACGCCCCGTAAAATAACGATTCCAATAAAGTGCTATGTCGGCAGCAAAAGCTTTACCGGGACTCGTCTCATCAGAATAATCGTATGTAATGTCTGACAAAATGAAACGCAAGGCAACCGCAGCCGAGAAATTCTCGCTCAACATTCGAGAATAAGCCACATCCACCGACATTTCATACGGGCTGATTGTCATGTCACCTGTCCCATCATCTGTGCTGCTCGTAGAAACTTCACCCAAAGAAAAGTAACGCAAAGAAGCACTCAACGCCTGATAATCACCAATACGGTAGAAACCGCTCACGTATGCCAGGTTTATATCATTGACCAACTGGCGCAACCAAGGCGTATAATTCACGGCAACTCCTGCCCGTCCGATACAAAAAGGGTACTTGGCCGGATTCCAATACTGCGAACTCACGTCCGGATCCGTAGCCGCCCCAAGGTCGCCCATCGCACCGCCACGCGCATCCGGTGCGATGGATTGAGAGGTCACACTGGTGGTTACGGGGTTGAACATGTTTTTTTTGTCCTGTGCATGTAGCGACAACATCGTGCCACCCCACAGGCACAAAATAGCAAACAGATATTTCTTCATACTGGTTTTCTTTCTTTTTCACATGATAAAATAACGCGAGGCTTTTCTATTTATTGCCCAGTATAATGATTTTATTCGCACGGGAAACAGCCTTGCTATCCGACGTGGACACATAAGCCCTATACAGATAGACCCCGGTGGAAAGCGGCATGCCGGTAGATGTCGTCAAATTCCAATCCACCCGATAAATACCGTCTTCCGACATGCCCTGTTCCGTATGCGTCCAAAGTTTACGTCCTGCAAAGTCGAACACTTCGAGCGTAAACTCGCATTCCGTACCCGGACGGTCGTACCGCATAATAAACGTAGTCTGCTCACGGGCAGGATTGTTCGTGCAAGTCAAATTTATCAAATCAGGACTAAGGCTACCGTCCACATTAAAATCCAAAGTCACGGTGGAGGAATTATTCATCACATCCCATGCCCGGAAAGTCAAGGTATGCTTGCCATTCGGCAATGCAGGTATGACGTAAGCCAGTTGCCCCCTCCGGTAATCGCCGAAGTCACTTACGTAATCATTATTCAAAATATAAGTCATAGCAGGATCTCCGTCTATCGTAAGCTCCAAATCATGCCCCACAGCCGTATTGGTCACATTAATCCCACTCTCGTCTTCCAACAATGCCACGAAATAAGGTGACGCGTTAACCGTTCCCCCTGAAATGAAATCCTCACGGTTCAGATAAGCCGTAATCTTCGGCCCTTCCTTGTCTCCGGACAATTCATCACTGCTACCGCCCACCGTCACATTTTCCGTATACCCGTTAGCCTCACGCCGCTTCTCATTGTCAATCGCGTACAACAAAACCCGGCCGGCCTCTCCTGAATACTTGATATCCATCGGTATCGGAAACGTAATGGTAAATTCCCCCTTCTTAATGGAATCGCTACCAGTATACAAACGTTTGTCACGCGTGACATAAACCACGGCAGAATCCGCCTCCCCATCATTATTCAAACAAGTAATAACACTTTCACTGTCATACACCATTGCTGAAAGTACACCCGAGTAATCAGGCAACCGGGTACCTGACATATCTGTAACGTACCCGGAAACACGGGCTATACTTCCTGCTTCAAAATTGGCAAAAGGCAAATCATCCCCGATTTGTGTCCCGTTAATACTATCTATCACGAGTTTGTATTCTGGTACGCCGAGTTTCAAAGCCGGGTCACCCAAAAGGACATAATGGAGTTTGTTAACGGTACCATCATTATTATGTATACAACTAACATATCCTTCACAAACCTCGCAATAATGCGGTGAAAGCAATTCTACTTTAGCCAAACGAACGGCATCTCCTACGGTATTGCGCCGACCATTCATATCTTTCCCCAAGACAGACTTTGTGAAATAACGATTCATCAAACTGTTGGGCGTGGAATACACCGTCCGGGTGGTTCCGTAAAAAGCCACGGCAGCCCCTTTCGGGTTCAGCACAGCCCGCTCTCCGATATTGTCTTCCATCATATCAAAAGGATTCACATCACAGGCAGCCGTAATCCACAACGGCAAATTAGGTGAAGAAAAAGAAGAAAAATCAGCCAGTTTCAGCACCAACTCATGCGACAACTCACGCGGGTTTCCATGACCCGAATAATTCATCATCAGG
>ENA-ORVG01000619-ORVG01000619.1-human-gut-metagenome-genome-assembly--contig:-NODE-619-length-48291-cov-14.729020_pt1 | contig 48291 bp, 53 predicted proteins | sample MGYA00242091_ERZ509233 | MGnify/ENA primary metagenome ERZ509233 (study PRJEB26280, sample SAMEA2338840) | human gut metagenome | biome: human gut; feature: human-associated habitat; material: faeces... | reverse complement strand
GAGCTGCCGGAATTCAAGAAACTATTAGTTAAAGATTTAAAGAATCCGGATGGGATACCAATTACGGAAGAACAGGCAAAACAGAGACAAGATAACATCATAAGAAATGGAAATAAATGGGATCCTGACGGAGCTGCTTCCGATAACCAATTGGAGATGGAGAACTATTATGCGTTGACCGGAACAGAATTATCACTCAAAAATAAATATGCATCGGATAACGTTGATCAACTGATGAATGATTATAAGAGAATGGTAACAAATAAACAAAGCAGCATAAAAGGGACGGGGATATATGAATTTAGACCTGTGAGAGTATCTTCTGTCAAAGAACATGGATTTGATGCATATCTTATACAAGGAGGAATGGGTAACTGAGAAGGCGGATATCTCTATGACTTTAAAACAGGGAAATCATACTATTCTTTTGGTGGAAATGCATCAAAAGGAATTCTACCGATTGGAGCAGAAGTGGTTGGATTGCGGCTTGTGTCGTTTGATCAGAGTTTTAATTTGAAAAGACCTGATAATAGAGAAGATATCTTTTCCGGTAGAAGTATTGGAAGGAATGTTTATATTGGATTTGTAGAGGATGGTTTTACACCAATTAATAAACAATTTGGAACAGTCTGGGGATTAAAATATGGGGGGATACGCCACAGATAGGTGTTGGAGTTGATAAAACAATAAGTGAGAATGTCATTAATCCCCTTTTTATACAAGAAACACGAAATAAAAAGAGTTAATCCTAATAGCAAGCGGTTTATATAACTGAATAGAAGGGAGAGTCGCTTAGTGAGGATTATATTTGATAAGATGAAAAAAGCGAAGTCTATAGCTCTTGTGGGTATTATTGCTATAGTGCTTTTTATTGCTAACCATTTCGAGGCGTTGCAACCTGAAGAAGAAATTAGAAATAGTGTGTCTACCATTGGTATATATAAGGAAGAGGCAGAAACCATAGGGAATAATCTTATATTTTCATATAGAAGTCCGGATGTATACATACTAACAAAAAATTTTGAAGTGTATGCGTCGAGGGATGAGATTATTAATTATTATAAGAAAAACTTAGTGGATACCGGATGGAAATTTACGGGAAAATCAGAAAATATTGATCACTCAAACAATAGAAAGATAGGGGAATCATTTGATTTCAAAAAAGGGAAATATGAACTGGGATTATATTTTAGTATTCAGGATTTGGAAAATTATAGAATAGACAATGGGAAGCCTCTAAAATATTCTATAACGGTTCATCCAAAACAGTAGAATCTTCGACCAAAAGAAAATAGAAGAAAAGGTGGAATACGTAAACGTACGCTCCCCGGTAGGATACCGCTTTATAGGAGACATAGCGGGACACAAAGAAAACGAACTATATAAAAAAAACGGAAAAGCCAGAAAAGAAAATAATAGCATACTGGCGGAGAAATACGAAAAAGAAGTAACTATGGCTGGATATCATTTTGGTGATGAGGACTATGTAATACTAAATGGTTCTATTGGTATTGGACTTGGGCTATCGGGAGGACTCATTATGGATAGGATGGATAACATTTATTTTGTCAGAGGCGGTGGAATCGTAAGTAGTCTTGGTGGAACAGTAGCGACCGGAAAATTTAGTGTAGATACAAGTGATTGGAAATCTAAAGAATTCAAGAATGCACTTACCGGATCAGGCGCTAATTTTAGTTTGAGTTTGTATGGTTCAGCCAATATTAATATAGGGGAACGATATGGATCTCGAGAAATAGGAATAGCCAATGGGGCGTCGGTCTCCATAACATATACTGATGCAAAATATATTTGTAATGTAAATGATTTATGAGAGGTGTCGATATGGAGAAAATAGACTGGAAGAATTTAAGCTACTATGATTTTATTGGTTTCGTGGCAGTTACAGCTATTTTATTGTTTGTCCTGTATTTCGGAGGGCTTTGGTATGCAACGTATGATTACAGGATACAGATGAGAGATCAAATGGTGGAAATGTATCAGCAACTTCCCAACCCCATACCGCCTATTGAAGACGATTATGGAGTACATAAAAGATGGCTGGTTTATTGTGTTTCTGGTACAAGGAAATTTAACCGAGATTTAAAGGATAACGAATTTGATTTGTATGGGGAAAATTGGTTGAACAAGGATGGCAGATTGATAAAAAGTATACTGATAGCAATCAATACGGTAAATCCACATGTATAGTTTTAAGAAAAGGGGATTTTTCATTTGAGATTACTCGGTGGGAAGGGAAAAAGATATGTAGATTTCATCTAATTAAGGAAGACTGGATATATAATAAGGGCTTTTAATATAATTTATAAATAGTGAACCCTAACCATCACAGACAAAGAAAACCGGAAACAAGATATCTCCGCCGCCTTTGGAGGGATCCTCTCCAAGATGACAGGAAGGAGTGGATATACGAACGCCTATATCTCCCCGATAGGGACGAAGTGGAATGAGTATTGGCTTACATAAATAGAGCGCTCTGAAGAAGAATTATGGGAGCAAAAAGAGAAGGAACGTGAGCAGTACCCCGGAAGCGGAGCATATTCTAAAGAGGAAATAGAAGATGCAATAGAAAAAGGCGTGATAAAAGAAAAAGATTATTTTATGGATTTAGTCAATGCCTATCCGGGAGGTGCTGGAATTGCTTTGGAAATGTCTGCAATAAGTGATTATGAAATTCAACAAAAGTATGGGAATCAAATGACTTTAATTGAAGATAGGACATTTGTAATTAATCAAAATTCTCCTTTTGTGGATACTATTATGCTTCGATTAATTATACTAATGCACTGGGAGATGCAATTAGTAGAGTACGTGCAAGTGGGATTCGAGATCAATATGTTGATTTTACAGTAGATATTAGATCAGATTCAAAAACAAATGAAATATTTGATAATTCTTCATTTTTACTGGCCGGCACTTATTCTGGAAATATAAGCGTCATGATAGATTCGAAAGGAGTTATACATGAACGAAGTTGTTTTATTGATAATTATAATTTTGAAAGACATAAGTTACCAAATTCATATGGTTTCGGAAAAATTATGGAGTTAAATAATGCGGCAGCGTTATCAATGCAAGCAGGGAAACTAAAACCATTTATGTGGATACTTTATGTACATAGAACATTTTCTCGCTTTGGGGAAAGTAATGAGGAGTAACATATGTCAAGGCTAAAAGAATTAAACTTAAAAAGGATAGCATTCTACGCATTGGGGATTCTACTCTGCTATGCGGGAATTACATATATGGACACGTGGTTAACTAAGATGAATCAGGAACTTAATGATAGCTTTAATACAATAGATTGGTTTTGTGAAACTCGAATTCGTGTTTTAAAAGGGAATTATTTATTAGTGGATACGAAAAAGGAGAGAATTATTACCAAGCGAACCGTTGCGGTATGTCTAATTAATAATAAAATTTATGCTTTGGGTGAGGGTGAATATGTCGTGTATGATATGGAAACAGGAAGAGAAAAGGTATTTATAAAAGATAATAATATGCATACAGATGTCATACAACCTATACAGCATATACCGGAAGAATCCTATAAGCTTGCAGATAAAGAAAGAGTCTTGAGTTATTCTGATTTTACCAAAGAAGAACAACTTGGTTTCCAAATCATGTTTATGGATCCACATAAAGGAAGAGCTGTTTATTATTCACCATTTTATTGGTCACCCTATAACAATAGAGTTATTGATGTAAATAATTTAATAAAAATAGGGTTTATTAGTGACTGGAATATTAAGGATGATGTATTCTATGCATATGGAAGAGATAATTTTATTGTGATTACCGGGCATGGAGAAAAAATTCGACAATATTATAATGAAGCATTAACGTTAGGAAAGAGACTCAAAACTAAATATTGTGAGATAGATAAAAAGAAAGCATTATATGGAAATCGGTACTCTGTACTGGCAGATATTAATGAATTTACACCGGATGAGATAGAAATTTTGCATAGTTTATGGAAGGAAAGTTTTTTAAGAAGAGTGCCGGAAGAGAAAGAAGAGGAACAGGAAAAAGAGATGGATCGTGTTTGGCATAAAATAAGGACTGAGCAATAATCAATATTGTCATGCATTTATTTAGGGAAGAAAGAATATTGGGATCATATGGATTTAAAGCTACTTTCCCAATAGAAACAGATATATTATGGCAGGAGAATAAAAAGTGAAAAAATAGTTTTGGAGTGGAATTAGATCTAATTGTGATGCTCTGTATTTATCTTATGGAGTTACCGGGAAAGAAACTATAAAAAGTTTTGCGAAAGAGCAATATCAGATTATCCAGACCACAATGAAAATTTTTGAAGGAAATAATAGATTATTTAGTACAGATGTAGAGGATATAAAGGAAAAGACCAGAAAATTTGTATTTTGGGTGAGGATGCGTTGGTTGTTGTATCCTATCATTATCTTAGCAATTGGAATGATACATATAAAATTTTACCAAGAAGTAATTATGATCGTAATCAGATAAAAAATGGGAGAATGATAAAAGCGTCGTTATAATAGGCTCATATCCAGAGTTTACTGTGGAAGAACAAGATGGTTTTTAACTATTTAATGGAAGCGGATAGAGAAACTGTATAGATTACAATTTATTATCCGTCTTTAGAGGAATCCTATCCAAAATGACTGACAGAAACGGATACACAGGCTCTTACTTCTTATTTAGTTTAGCAATCAGGTGTTAGGGATACAGTTGCGTGGAAGACTACTGTGGAAGACTACTTATGATATGACTATAGAGTTGTTGGAATTATTGTCAGGGAGATAACTATGAAAAAATATCATACTGGGGAAGTCATAATCGCAGTATTTATTTTATTTGTGTTGTGGGGAGGATGGAAGTTATCTGCGGATGTAATATATATGGATGGATATGAGTCTTATGGATTTTTTCGTTATCAGGCCTACTTGTCGACTTATCAAGATAAAAAAGCAGGTACAGCAGTAGAACCATGGTGTTTTTCTCATGTTTTTTACTCACCTTATTTATATATTTATGGAGTATCAGGATATAGCAAAATTAATGTTCTTCCTTTTGTGGGACATATAGATAAAGTTATAAATAGTGCATATTATGATACTGTTCCAAAGGAGCGAACCAGTGGATTTGAAAATACACTTGATTATTTACAAAAACAATATGATAAAAATGAATTAAGTATAAAGTATCATTTATATGATATGGATGAAAAAGATCAGGAGATTTTCCGGCAATTAAAGATATCCGGAAAGGGGGAGGAAGGACGATATTTTCGGCAGTTTTATCCCAAGCGATGGATTAAAGATGGATTTAATCCTGATAACATAAAAGAAGCTTTAGATTCCTTGTAAAATATAGAATACAAGAAGAACGGCCTTACCATATCCTTAGGCGGAGCGGCCGTCAATACGGCAAGAGACACAGCCGCTTCCGTAAAGAGAGTCGGCTAGACGGAAAGGCCATGTGAAAACTGTCGCTGAGTGGTATCGATAAATAATGGAAGAAGGGATGGAATTTCTTTCTCCAGATTATAACCTTGAAGCACAAGGTTATAATCTGGAGAAAGATAATTAATTGATTGTGGAGGCGCGTAAGCAATGAGAATACATGATCATTTTCATAAACTTGCCATATTATATGTTTCAGAATTGCTTTTCTCTTTTATTTTCTGTCCGTCAGCATTTGTATTTCTGCAGACTATGTTCTTTTCATATAAGGCAGCATTAATTATGTTTGGGGTAATAAGTACTCTATACTCTTTTATCATTTGTTTTTGTAACAGAGGACCGTTATTGCTCACTAAATCAGGAGCTATACGGTATGTTAAAACCTTTCTTTTATTTTATGCAGGACTTTTGATTATTGCTTTTCCTGTGAATATACAAAGGTCATATACTAATTTGCTATTTATCCTATTTGATTTTGTTGATAATGCTGTAAGGGTTATATACAAAAGTGATGGGATTATTTCTGCATCTATAACGTATATAATATGTATTTGGGGAATATCTACGGTAATCTATTTTATTCAAAACCATGTTTATAAGCATCAACCACAGCTGCTCCTATAAAAAGGATAGGAGAAGTGGAAGATAGATAACTGAAAGCCCTATATGCTGTGCGGACAGGAATCAAAGTAAAATACTTGTAATTAGGAACAATTTGATAGTGAACTGATTCAGATCTTGGCAAAAGAATAGGAGAGGGCAAAATGAAAGTTGTAGATATCTCCTTTTATTTCGGAATAGTAGTAGTAATCCTAACTTTTATTACTATGGTGTGTTTCGTGTGGGAGGATATACATAGGCATAAGGAAAAAATCACTCAGAATATAGGGAAATATGGAGTGTTTATTTGTATGTGGCTATTATTAGCTTTTTTTGGCTTAATTTTTGTATTGTCATATGGTACTAATATTCTGAGCCTTATGGGTGAAACTGCTATATATGATACAAAAAGGAAAATAGGGGGAGCAATTTTCATATTATGGGCGGTTTTTATTGCTGTAAGATATTACCTTTATGTATTATTTTCGGAGTTTACAAGTGACAATAAAAATGATGTTATTAAAATTCAACGACAAACAATTTTCCTTTCAGTTATGACGATATTAGTGGAAGTATATTTCATATACAAATATATTAATGTATTTGTATTTTGGATTTCAGTTTAAACGCAGCCATAGCAGACAGCATTATCACTGCCACAAAAGAAAAAGCAAATAAAGAAATCAGCTACGACACAGCAAACGCATCCAATACACGCTCCGAAATTTTCGACAAAAAAACAGGAACTCAACTACATGATGAATATAGGCAGGAAACAAATTATTTATGGTGCTGAAATAAAAGGTATTCCAAAGAGGTGTATAAACTTCTCAAGTAAGATATTATATATAAATTTTATTATGGATTTTGCCCGAAATCATAGATAAGCGGACGGTTTTGTCCTTTAAAACATGGTATAATATTAAAAATAATCGTTGCCAGAGAACGGCAGAGGGAGATGTCAGATGACCATCACGTATATATTTCAGATTCTGGAAGCTGTGGCAAAAGGCGATGTGGAAAAGTATGGCGTAATTCCTGATATGAACGGAGAATTGCAGAAAGCAGTGCGCCGATCAAGGAGACGTGTTGCCCGGCTTCGGGAACGGGCGCAGTATGAGCTTGGGGAGATGGATAAGGCAAAAGTGGCGGCGGCCAATGACAATATGAGGCGTTTTACCAAGTCTCTCGGTAAAATCCGCAATTTGAACCTGGAGGACTGCAGGGGGCTGCTTGGCATTGAAGATTTTCTGGAAGATGGAAACCGGATTCATGAAGTCATGGAAATGGCCAAGAAGATAGAGCATATGTCGACGGTCAGCTCTACGGCGTACACGCCCATGTCTCTCGGATTTGGCGTGTTGGAAACATATACGGATGTGGCACCCATTGAAATTGATAATAGGAAGTTCAATGCGGGTGATAAGGAATATTGCCTGCAGATGATTAAAAAGCTGCATGCCTTTCAGGATTCTGTCCGTGAAGTTTGTTCCCGCTTGCTGGATATTACCGAGTGTGCCCGTGAAAGAGGGGACGCGCTGAATGATCTCGCTGATTACTTTGCTGATGGCGTAGACAGCCTGGAGCGGATCCAGATGCAGTCCGGCGGTGACTGGAAACTTTATACTTTGGCGCAGAAGATGCAGATCGGAAGAGCGATACAGGTAGCCCAGCTTATTACGCTTCTTTTCCGGAATCTGATGGATGGCGCGGGACATGTGGATAAACAGAGCCGCAGCGCGATAAAAAAAGCACAGGATGAACTCCTGAAACGTGATGCATGATAATTAAGATTGCCTGACGAACTGACCACCAAAAGTTAGATAAAAACTGATTTGAGGAGGTCAGTTTTATTATGGGGAAATACAGTTTTGCATAAATTCTTTTCTATAAGTATGCTATACTTTATGCATGTAGTTGTTTTTATAAACAGGGAGGCAATATGTCTATTGCATTTATACTGCGCATGATTTCCAATACGATCAGCGGTAAAGGCGGACATCCGCAAAGCATTAATGAAGAGATTGAGCGTGCGAAAAAGCGGGCGGCAAAAAGGATATACCGTGCAAAAGTACGTGCGGAAGATGAATTGGGAGAACTGGACCGTGTCCGTATCACTCTCATGGCAGGGGATATGAAAAAATTTACCAAAGAATTTTCTGAAATTAAAAATATTGATTTTCATGACTGCGACACACTGACCGGATTGGAGCATTTTAATAAGGAACGGAGAAACTGGAGGGAACTGGAAGCGCTGTCATCCAAAGCGATGGGACTGATGAATCTGTCCGGCGGTATGGATGCCATCGGTTTTGGTGCGGGCGTCATAGACCAGTATGCTGTGGTTCCGGAACTGGATGTGCTTCCTTCTGAAAGTGAAGGTGATGTGGATGCATTGAAAGAAATGAGCGGGCGGCTGCAGAAATTCCAGCAGCAGGTAAAGAAGCTGTGCTGCCGTATGCAGGATGTAAGAAGAGAAGCCCGCCAGGCACAGGATGCCCTTCTTGATTTGTCAGATTATCTGACAGACGGAATCAAGGATATCCGCGATATCCGAAGTGAGAGCGGGAATGACTGGAAGAATTATTCGGAGTCGCAGAAGATTATTATAGGCAGAACAACACAGGTGGCACACCTTATCAGCGTGCTTTCCGAAGTCCGTTTTCTTACTGATGAAGCGGATCTACGTGGAGAAATAAGGGAAGCCCTGGAGGCGACGGAAGAGCTGCTTGACGAACTTGGCGTATGACGGGCGAGGAGAGTCTTTCTTTTGAGGAGGACTCTTTTTTATTGACTTGACAATTCAAAGACTAAAAAATAGAAAAGTTGTTTTCATTCTCGTAGATTTGTTAAAATAAACACAAGACGAAAAACATGCAATGGATTTGTATTTTCGGAGAGCGGCTATGAAAAGAAGAAAAGTAAGGACAGCTGTTTTGGGACTAATGGCACTTTTGATGTGGTCCGGCAGCATGGCGGCGGAAGAGATTTATCTGCATGGAGATACGAATATTCCGATGATTTTGAATACCGGCGGTATAGATAATGATGGGAATACAGGCGTGTTTATGGATCTCACTTCTGTCAGCGTGGAAGATGTATTTAAAAACGGCCTGGCTGTAAAAGTGGATTTTTTCAAGTTGGAGAAAGGGATATCTACCGTGTCTACCGCCCATTTCCGTATGACTGATGATGGCGGTGCATGGATTGCAGGGGAAGACGGCTGGCATTCCGTAAATGAAGACGCTGCACAGGCAGAGAAAGAAGCGGTTCGTCTGATTCGGAAAGAAATGGGAAAAGAAGAGTGCCGTGATAAATACATGGGACAAATTACGGCGATTTGGGACGGAAAAGTAAAGGCGGCGGAAACGGCGCGGCAGAAAGAATATGAAAAGCTGCAAAAGGAAACAAAAGAGAAGAATCAGGAAAATAATAAATCCGTGAAAAGTGTGAAATTGCCGGACATGGAAATGCCGGAACTGGAACGAGCCGAGCCTGATAAAGTGGTGGAAATAAAATCACCTGACATGATACCTGAAGTAAATCCTGTAAAAAAGAACGCATCGATAGAAATGCCGATAAAGGCAGAGATGGAAGAGACGGAGGCAGATGCAAAGAAAAACGAATCGAGAAAGGAAGAAACGCCTGCCGAGTTGCCGATGACCGTTTCTCCTGAAAAGGAAAAAACGGAACTGACGGCAGTGAAGGTCAAAGGAAACGTACAGAGGGAAGAAGATGCACAGAAAAATGAAGAAGGGGAAATCACCGAGCAGGTTGAAATTTCCATCGTCTCCCATCCGGTGGTGGAAATCATTTCGAAGAGCGACGTAACATAAGATCTCTGTAATAGTTGGCTCTTTTCCAATGAAAATAGTATAATCACTACGGAGTATTTTCCGGAAGCATAAATCCTCCCCGCAAAATCCGATGGCTGCGCGGAGGATGTATTTTTTTCGAAAGGCGTACCATGGCTAAGAGATATTACGAACTTCATGTATCAGGCTGCACGAGACATCTTCCCGTACTGAATATTTCAGACAAGGTAGCGATTGCGGGATTTGTCATTTTGGGTGATGTGGAAATTGTGGAAAACACGGCCCGCGATTTGGCGGCGAAAGTGCCGAAAGATTGCGAATACGTCATGACGGCGGAAACGAAAGGAATCCCCCTTGCCGCTGAACTGGCCAGAAATCTGGGGCAGAAGACGTACCTGGTGGCGAGAAAGTCGGTCAAGGCGTATATGGATGATCCTATCTGTGTAGAAGACGAGTCTATTACTACGATGGGAAAACAGAAGCTGTACCTGTCTGCCTCTGATGTGGCGCTGATCCGCGGGAAGAAAGTCCTTCTTGTGGACGATGTCATCAGTACCGGCGGATCTATGAAAGCCTTGAAAGAACTGGCGGAAAAAGCGGGCGCCCAAGTCTGCTGCCAGGCTGCCATTCTTGCCGAAGGCGATGCAGCGAAACGTGACGATATCGTATTTCTTGAAGAACTGCCTCTCCTGGAGGCTGAATAAAAACGAAAGCCGTATACACGAAATGGGTATGACGGCTTTTTTGATGGAGGGGATATTCCTTCCTTTTTACGGGAAATGCTGTAAAGGAGAGCGCTTTTTATGGTATAATATGGCGAATAATTTGGAATTTGCCACATAGATTTTGAATCAATTCCGACAGGAGGAATGGAATGAAACACCAGGAGACTGTTATCATCATCGACTTCGGCGGGCAGTATGCGCAGCTGATTGCAAGAAGAGTGCGCGAATGCGGCGTATATTGTGAAATTCTGCCGTACAATAAGCCGGCGGAAGAAATTCTTTCCCACAACCCGAAAGGCATTATCTTTTCCGGAGGCCCTGCCAGTGTAAATATGGAAAATGCCCCGCAGCTGGATAAAGGCGTATTCAAGGCAGGCGTACCGATTCTGGGAATCTGCTACGGTATGCAGCTTATGGCAAAAGACCTTGGCGGCACGGTTGCCAGTCCGGAAAAACATGAATACGGCCATACGGAATTTTACAAGAACGGAAGCTGTCCACTTTTTGAAAACATTTCAGAAAAGACTGCCGTATGGATGAGCCACGGCGATGCGGTCACCGATATGCCTGCCGGTTTCGGGCTGATCGGACATACGGAACTGACGCCCACCGCGGCGATGGCTGATGAAGCAAGGCGTTTCTATGCCGTCCAGTTCCATCCGGAAGTCGTCCATACCGCTGAAGGCACACAGATGCTGAAAAATTTCCTTTTCCGTATTTGCGAATGTGAAGGCGGCTGGTCTATGGAAAATTATATCGACATCGCTGTTGCCAATATCCGGCAGCAGGTAGGCGACCATAATGTCCTCTGCGCTCTTTCCGGCGGTGTGGACTCTTCTGTTGCCGCTGTCCTTGTCCATAAAGCGGTTGGGGATAAACTGACCTGCGTATTTGTAGATCACGGATTCCTCCGGCAGGGTGAAGCGGAACAGGTAGTAGATACATTTACGAACAAATTCAAGATCAAACTGATTCATAAAGATGCGTCCCGGCATTTCCTTTCTCTTCTGAAAGGTGTGACAGAACCGGAAAAGAAACGTAAGGCCATCGGTGCTGAATTTATTCATACTTTCCAGGAAGAAGCCAACAAGTTGGAAGATGTGAAATTCCTTGTCCAGGGTACGCTTTATCCCGATGTGGTGGAAAGCGGCACCGCTACGGCGGCAACTATCAAATCCCACCACAATGTAGGCGGGCTCCCGAAAGATATGAAATTTGAACTTATCGAGCCGCTCCGCGAGCTTTTCAAAGACGAAGTCCGCCAGCTGGGACGTGAACTGGGACTCCCCGAAGACGTTATCAACCGCCAGCCTTTCCCTGGTCCGGGACTGGCGATCCGTATCATCGGTGAAATTACCCCGGAAAGATTGGATATCCTCCGCAAAGCAGATGCCATCGTCAGAGAAGTCATCAAAGAAAGAGGACTCTATAACGAAATCTGGCAGTCCTTTGCCATACTTCCTGCCGCAATTCGCAGCGTAGGAGTCATGGGCGATGAAAGAACGTACGATTACACCGTAGGCATCAGAGCCGTTACAAGCTCAGACGGCATGACCGCCGACTATTTCCGCTTTCCCTGGGAAGTCCTTGACGAAATGAGCAGAAGAATCTGCAATGAAGTCAAAGGCGTCAACAGAGTGGTTTACGATATCACATCCAAACCGCCGAGCACGATTGAGTGGGAATAACAGTAAAAATATGTCTTTATTATAAAATCGTTAAAAACAATAAAGTAAGTTTAAAAGGAGGTTGTTAAATTCAGGTTAAAATGAATAAATGTATATTTTGTGGAAAGACAGAAGCGGAATTTGATAAAAATAATTGCTGGACAGAGGAACATATTATTCCGCAAGCACTTGGAAACGAGACTCTGAAAATATTTAATGTCTGTAAGAATTGTAATAGTGGATTAGGAACATATGTTGATAATTATTTTGTAAATCATATAATTCTCAAAATCATAAGACAAAGTTATGGACTAAAGGGAAAGAGTGGCGAAGTTCCCAATGCGTTCAAAGAAGGAAAGGATAAAGATGGTCATCGAATTAGGGTAGATGAAAATTATCATCCAACGCTTGTTCCATATATTGAACAAAGCGACAATAAGTTCTTAATAATAGCACCTTCTAAAGAAGAGGCTAAAATGATTATGAAAAAGAAACTTTTCAGGATGAAGGTGCCAAATGGCAAAATTCATGATGCGTTGGATAAAGTTGATCATGCAGAAAGCGATTTTTTTCAACCAGAAATTCAATATGATATTACGGTGGAATTCAACCGCTTTTATTTGGAAGCGTTAAAAATTGCATTTGAATATGCTGTGTATAAACTTGGAGATGATTATCTAAAGGATTCTCGAGCGATAGAAATGCAGCAATACCTTAAAAGTGCGATAGATGGAAAAATGAAAAGTGAATGTAGAAATATTACAGGGGTTTGCCTCATTCATAAGGAGATAGGGAAGGTATTAGGAATTGAAAAAAACTTGAATTGGCATATGATTATGATTCATCCTGCTGCTGAAAATAGATTAATTGCAGAGGTGATTTTATTTATGGAATCTTTGTTATCATTTAGCGTTCTAATTTCAGAGGATGCAAGCAAGTTTGGTATCTCAAATAGTCTATTACCAGAAATTATAGATGTAAAGATAAATTCCAGATTACCTAAATAATAAAGTATATAAAATAAAGCACATAACTTTAAGATTGCAAAACCGTTCAGCTATGTGCTTATTTTATATATGCTCAGGTTTTAAATCGTTCAGAAAGCCTTTCACTTTTGTGAGGAGGATTTTGTGGATAGGAAGTCTCCGGAAGAACCGGACTTGATCAAGCTTGTCAGATTGCGGGGCATTTATTGATATTGATGTCAATAAGATGGACACGATAAAGTAAAATTGGAAGTTGTCATTCAGAATTTCTAAAAGTTTGTGAGGGCAAGATGCTTAGTCAGAAAGTATATTAATGGCCATTACTTTTGTTCAGAATGCCTTTTTGTATGTCCGATTTCATTTTACAATCAACCTAATTTATAAATTATAAAACAAAAATAGATAGAACGCTATATTTAAGTCTGCAAATATGGTATAAAATAAAAAGTAAGGCTTCTAATTCATAGAAAGTGGGGACCCCATGAAAGCTAATTATAAAAGACTGTGGCATATTTTATTAGATAGGGACATGAAAAAGAAAGAGTTGGCTCAAATAGCCGGAATTAGTACATATACTATCAACAAGCTTAATAAGAATGAAAATGTAACGGTCGAAGTTTTAGGGAAGATCTGCAAAGCATTGGATTGTAGTTTAGATGATATTATGGAATTTGAAGAAGATGGTGAATAAAAAATGGCTGGAAAAAACAATGCAAATATAGGTTTTGAAAAACAAATTTGGGATGCAGCTTGTGTTCTTTGGGGGCATATTCCTGCTGCTGAATATAGAAAGGTAATTGTTGGACTTATCTTTCTTCGTTATATATCCAGTGCCTTTGAAAAACGCTACGAGGAACTTTTAAAAGAAGGCGATGGTTTTGAGAACGACAGAGATGCATATGCAGAGGAAAACATTTTCTTTGTACCGGAAGAAGCTCGTTGGAGTAAGATTTCTTCTGCTGCACATACACCTGAAATTGGCACAGTAATTGATGATGCCATGAGGGCAATCGAAAAAGAAAATACGAGTTTGAAAAATGTTTTGCCCAAGAATTATGCTAGCCCTGATTTGGATAAAAGAGTATTGGGGGAAGTCGTTGACTTATTTACTAACGAAGTAAAAATGGACGGAACAGAGGCAAGTAAAGATTTACTTGGTAGGACATATGAGTATTGTATTGCTCAATTCGCTGCCTATGAAGGAACAAAGGGCGGCGAATTTTATACGCCCTCAAGTATTGTAAAAACAATTGTTGCCATACTAAAACCCTTTAATAATTGTCGTGTATATGATCCTTGTTGTGGCAGTGGTGGCATGTTTGTACAAAGCGAAAAATTTGTACAGGCGCATAGTGACAATCGCGGAAATATTTCTGTTTATGGACAAGAATCCAATGCAGATACATGGAAGATGGCAAAAATGAACATGGCTATAAGAGGGATTGATGCTAATTTGGGCTCTTACCATGCAGATACATTTTTTAATGATCTTCATAAAACACTAAAAGCAGATTTTATTATGGCGAATCCACCATTTAATCTTTCTAACTGGGGGGCGGATAAATTAAAGGATGATGTTAGGTGGAAATATGGAACCCCACCATCAGGGAATGCGAACTATGCGTGGATACAACATATGATTCACCACTTAGCACCTAATGGAAAAATAGGCTTAGTACTTGCTAATGGAGCATTATCCTCTCAATCTTCCGGAGAGGGAGAAATTCGAAGAAAGATTATAGAAGATGATTTAGTGGAGGGAATTGTAGCTTTACCGACGCAATTGTTTTATAGCGTAACAATTCCTGTGACCTTATGGTTCATTACTAAAAATAAAAAGCAAAAAGGGAAAACTCTATTTATTGATGCCAGGAAAATGGGATATATGGTTGATAGAAAACATAGAGACTTTACGGAAGGGATACAAGAAGATGGAAGCTTTGGAGATATTAACTCATTAGCAAAAACCTTTGAAGATTTTCAAAATGGAGAATTAGAGGAAAAAAAGGGATTTTCCGCTATAGCTACAATAGAAGATATAGCAAAACAAGATTATATTTTAACTCCCGGTCGATATGTGGGCATTGAAGAACAGGAAGATGATGGAGAGCCATTTGAAGAAAAGATGACAAGACTGACCTCAGAACTTTCGGGTATGTTTGAGAGATCTCATGAATTGGAAGAGGAGATTAGAAAGAAGTTGGGGGCAATTGGATATGAGCTTAAATGATGAAATAGTGTACTATTTAATTTTTGATACCAATGTTTTATTTCAAACATATGAAAAGAAGGCAGATTTTACCTCGTTTAACTTTAATGCAACATATGACAATGTGATTGACATGATCAATCGACTTGATATTTACAATCGAGTTATATTAGCAATTCCGTCTGTTGTTTGGAATGAAATGGAAAAGCAAATAATTGATAAACATGATGAACTTCTTTTGAAATATAAAAATACTATAACCAAAAGGAGTTTTCCGGAGTTTTCTATACATGAAAATTTGGTAACAAGTTATCCAGAGTATATTAAAGAAAAAATTGCAGCATATAAAGCTGGATTGTCAAATTATCTCAATAAGATAATAGAATTACCGATAGCCTCGAATCAATGTTTTGACAGTATAGTATATCGGGCGTTCAATAAGTTGCCACCTTTTGAAGGCAAAGATAAAAAATCCGATAAAGGATTTAAGGATGCATTGCTGTGGGAAAGCGTTCTGGAGTTTGCATCAAATCATTTAAATTCAAAAATTATATTTTATTCAAAAGACAATATTTTTGGGGAGGCTCTCCTTAAAGAATTTGAAAGGAGTAAAGTGGCTTCATCTCTTTCTATTTGTAAAAACGAAGGTGCGGTCAAAACTCAATTAGAGATGTGGGCAAAAGAAATTGATAAATATTCTTATCAACCAATTGAAGATTTTGATGAGAATAAACCAATTTCTGAGTGGCTAAAATCTGGAGATTTTCTTATTCAGATAATCAATAGAGACCTTGGACTTGTTGAAAAAGGGCGTTTGATTTCTTCATCAACCGCGCATCTGATTAGCATTGATAACATTGAATGTTTGAACATAGATGAGGATTCAAAAGAGTATTATGTTGAAATTGTTTTACAGATTAAATATGATTTGAAAGATGGTGGAGAAACATCAGAAACTGTTAATGCAGGCATCTATGTTGAAGTGTATGATGATAGTGTTTATTCTATTGAAGATGCATATAGGATAGATGAGAATGAAGTTGAAAGTGAGATTAATCTATGAATACGGGACGAGTAAAAGCACCGTTGATTGATTATATTGAAGTAAATCCAAGAGAAACAATCATTAAGGGTTCTATGGCAAAAAAAATAGGAATAGACAAATTACGACCTTTTTGCCGTGATATTCTACAGTATGAATTATCTAAATATGCTGGAGGGGTTAAGTTCCGTAATGGTGATACCATTATGGCTCGTATTACACCTTGTTTAGAAAATGGAAAGATCGCTATGGTAAATATTTTAGATGAAAATGAAGTGGGCTTTGGTTCAACGGAATATATTGTGTTTAGAGCTAAAGCGGGATTGACCATACCCGATTTTGTTTATTACCTTGTTTGTAGTTCATTTGTACGCAATCCTGCAATAAAATCAATGGTTGGTTCATCTGGTAGGCAAAGGGTACAAACGGCTGTGGTGGAAAATCTTGAAATTGACTTTCCATCGCTCTTTGAGCAAGTCAAAATTGCAAGCATATTGAAATCAATAGATGATAAAATTGCTATTAATAACAAGCTAAACAATAATTTAGTGGCTTAGAGATCGATGTCTGAGATATCCAATTCGCCGGACATAAGCTTTGGCAAAAGGATATTTCGCAAAGCTTCAAGTTTAGTGATTTCCTCAATATTAGCGGAAACTCTTTGATACAAAGCCGTTACAAGTTCGTCCAAAGGCTTTAATGCAGAAAGGTCAGCAGGTAAATATAGCTGATATTCAGGCAATGCTTTTTTGCTTAAATGTAACACTGTTGTTCCATTTACATAGCCGAGGCAATGCGCCTTGAACTTTTTATCTTGCAAAATAGCCGCAATGAGAAATTTAGATATCTGCTTGTTCTTTGGAACCACTTTAACTAAATCCATTGAAAAAACAATATCGCTATAGCCAGATGTGCTCATTAACGGTTCGGCATTACCGATAACCTCTGCATTCTGTGTCAGGTCAGTATGTGCAACAAGTGTATCGAACAATTTGGCGTGCTGAGTATCTTTCAGTTTGTTTGATGGTACTATTTTCTTATAACCACCAAGTTTAAAACCGCCTTTGCGATCAAAGTTTTTTATCGTTGCCATAGCAATATTAGATTCTGTAAGTTCGGCTCCTTTATAAGAATAACCACTAACAAAGTCTGCAATGGAAGATAATGATGTTTTCGACCAATCATCAGGTAAAACGCCGCCAAATGGAGCATAATCAGAAAGCCAAGCAGTACATATTGTTTTGATTTGCTCAGCTAAATTATTGTTTATTTCATTGTTCTGTTTTATTTTCTTATCTATTGAATTAAGAATAGCTACAATCTTTTCCTGTGTTATTCTATCAGGAAGAAAAAGTTCTAAATTTTCAATATCTGAAGGCTTAATAGAAGGATAGGCTGACACACTCTGTTCTGCGATCGCTTGTAAATGTTCTGTGACTTCCTTTTGCGTCAAAACATAATAAATGTAATCAGGGACTGCTTTCTCAAAATCAACATCAATTACCACAAATCCTGTTGATACTAAAAAATTCTCAGGCTGTTTTTTTATAATTCCATAGTGCAACTGGTTTGGTCTTACAGTTGAGTAAATAATACTATTTAATTTTACTTTTCTTCTTGCTCTACTCGGCAACTTGTCCGCTGAAGTATTGATATACTGTATTTCATCAATTTGATTCATTGTAATATTTCCGGTATCCAAGTAGTTTGCAAATTGCCAATCTTCTTTTGGAGAATAAGTGCTTTGATTCGTTGAAACTATCTTACTAAGCCTAACTGTCTGCCATTCAGCCATATCCGTTTCCCTCTCTATCCAATATATTTTCTATGAGCAATTTTCACATTGCTTTGTTTTACCATTGCGTACTGCAAGGTCGTATCTATCTTTCTATGCCCTAAAAGCTGTTGCAGTTGCTCAATGGGCATTCCTTTATCTATCGCCATAGTTGCAAGGGTACGCCTGAATTTGTGTGGATGTACCTTTTGCAACCCTAATTTCTTTCCATATTCTCTTAATCTCACTTCAACTCCACCGATTTGCAGCCTTTCGTGAGGCGATTTCAAGGACACGAACAGTGCCGGATTATCGTCTATTCTACTGTTAATGTAGTTCTGCAGGTGAATCTTTGTTCTTGCATCAAAATAAACAACTCTCTCTTTACTGCCTTTGCCAAATACAATACATTCTCTCTCGTTAAAATCAATGTCATTTCGGTTAAGCAGCACCATTTCGCCGACACGCATCCCCGTTGAAGCCAGTATATCAATAATCGCCAAATCGCGTAGTTCAGTACAGTTATCTCTCATAAGTTCCAACGCCTCATCTGAGTATGTTTCCTTAATATTTGTACCAGTTTTGACTTTGTGTATGCGTCGCACCGGACTTTTCAGTATGTAGTCCTCATCCTCTAACCAAGAGAAGAAACTTGAAAGAATACGACGGATATTGTCTATTGTAACTTTACTTGAATTCTTCTTTTCCTGATAATCTGTTAAGTATCCCCTTATATCATCTGTAACTATGTGTTTGACATCTTTTTTGAGTTCATCAAGCATAGTTTCAATAGTAGCCTTGTAATATTTAAGAGATTTCTCGGAACAGCCCTCTATACGTTTTGCCGACAAGAACAGTTCTACAAAGTTCTGCTCCGAGTGTTTCTCTTGTTGTTGCTTTTCTGTTACCTCATAGCTTGCAAGGGTATATTGCAAAACTTCTTGCAGCTTTTCGTTTTGTGCGTTGTTCAAATATGGCAACATTCTTTGAACAACATCTTTAATTAAATCTTGTTTCACAGTCAATCCTCCTTTATTTATTCTTAGAGAACAACTATGGGGCGGAAGTCCCCTGATATTAACTCTCGCCACCCACGAAAGTTATAGGATATGTTATAAACAATAATTTAGCGGCTTAGAGTTCGATATTGGAAATATCAAGCTCACCGGACATTAATTTTGGCAGCAAGGCATCTCTAAGTGCTGTCAAATTATCTCTTTCAAGTTGATTAGACTTAATCTTTGCAAATATTGGTGCAGTGAAATTGTGAAACTCTTTCAATTCAGTATCAGTAGGCACAATAAATGGCATACCCTTGATAATTTTTGAATTTACGGCTGTTGCAATTGAAGATGTGCTTCCCATTGTTTGGTAATTAAAGTATTTTAGGTAACAATAAAGATACTCATTGATTTCTTTTTTGTCAGTTTTAAAATGTGCAATTGCTTCATTAGTGGTCACCTCACCATCTGTAATGGCTACTCGACCAACGGTTAATTTGAAACTGAGAAGAACGGTATTGTCTGGTACGACTTTTACATTATGGCGGTTAATAGCTTGCTTTGTTAGTTTTTCTGAACTATTGCTGATATAAAGTCCACAAGTACCCATATCTGAAATAGATACCCAAGTTATATCTTCGGAATTGGTACTAAACCATTGTGGTTCTTTTCTTGGAGGTGTTTTACCGATAGAAATATCAAAGTATTCGTCAGCACGGCAAATTTGTCTTAATTCGTTAGAAGTATCGACGAAATTATGACGATATATGGTAAGTACTTGTTGCTCTAAATTATTGTTTATAGTGAGAGGTAGTTATGGACGAGAAAAAAATATTGGAATTAATCAAGGTATCATTAGAGCGATTATATGATCAAGATCAGTATCTGATTTGTCATGGGGATGATCACTATAACTCCGAACGGGCAGTTGTTTTTAGATTTGGAATTTATTTTAATCAGGCAGTAGAAAATAGTAATTTGAACTATACTGTCGATGTGGAGTATTCTAGGAACATAGATGAAATAAAAAGAATAGGAACTAAAAATGTAATTCCAGACTTGATTCTACATAAAAGAGGAAATAACGAAAATAATGTATTGGTCATGGAGTTTAAAACTTGGTGGGGAGAAGACCAAAAGCATGATAGAGAGAAGATAAAACAATTTTGCAAATTTGAAGGAGAGTATAAATATCAGTATGGTGTAGCAATATTGTTAGGTAAAAAGATTGAAGATGTTGAATATAGATTATTCACTTCTCATAAAGAAAGGGGACCTTTCAAATGGCAGGATTTACAGAAGCATCTTATGAAAATTCAATAATTGAATTATTTCAGAACGATTTAGGATATGAGTATGTATACGGCCCTGATATAGAAAGGGATTTCTACTGCCCGTTATATGAAGATGTTTTGCTTGAGTCTCTATACCGTTTGAATAGAGGTTTACCGGACGATGCCATTCAGGAAGCACTATATAAACTCAAAACCTTTGAAAACGGGGAGCTTGTGCAGAAAAACGCCATATTTATGGACTATCTGCAAAACGGTATTCCTGTAAGATATTTCGTTGGTGGCGAGGAACGCTCCTCTATCCTCTATCTTGTTGACTATAAAAATCCCCCAAATAACTCCTTTATTGTAGCAAATCAGTGGACATTTATTGAGAACAGCAATAAACGACCGGATGTAATTCTCTTTTTGAATGGCTTGCCTGTTGTGTTGATTGAGCTTAAATCTCCTTCTCGTGAAGAAACAGATGCCTCAGAAGCATACAGGCAGTTTCGTAATTATATGCATGAAATTCCGTCGATGTTCATATATAACGCCATCTGCGTTATGAGCGATCAGTTGACATCTAAAGCGGGGACTATCACTTCCGGAGAAGATCGCTTTATGGAGTGGAAAACAAAAGATGGGAATTATGAAAATACACAATATGCGCAGTTTGATACTTTCTTTGAGGGAATGTTTCAAAAGGAAAGACTGCTTGATATCATCAAAAACTTTATTTGCTTTTCAAATGAGGGGATTAACACATTTAAAATTCTCGCCGGATACCACCAATATTTTGCGGTAAGAAAAGCGATTGAATCTACAAAGCATGCTACTATTACCGACGGTAAAGGCGGTGTATTTTGGCATACACAAGGAAGCGGTAAATCGCTTTCAATGGTGTTTTATGCTCATTTATTGCAGGAAGCATTAGATAGCCCTACTATCGTTGTACTTACTGACAGAAATGACCTTGATGACCAACTTTATGGTCAGTTTGTAAAGTGTAAGGACTTTTTAAGACAAGAACCATTACAAGCAGAAAGTAGAGAAAATCTAAAAACTTTGCTTGCAAGCAGAAAGGTAAACGGCATAATCTTTACTACTATGCAGAAATTTGAAGAGTCTAACGAGCCTTTATCTGAACGTCATAATATTATCGTTATGGCTGATGAAGCTCATAGAGGACAATATGGACTTGCTGAAAAGATTAAGATTACAAAGAATAAAGATGGGGAGGAAGTTGCCAAGCGTGTTATTGGCACAGCAAGAATTATTCGTAATACGCTTCCAAACGCTACATATATTGGATTTACCGGGACGCCTATTTCATCCAAAGACCGTAGCACACGTGAAGTATTTGGTGATTATATTGACATCTACGATATGACGCAAGCGGTTGAAGATGGAGCAACTCGTCCGGTTTATTATGAAAGTCGTGTCATTAAGTTAAACCTTGATGAAACTACCTTGAAACTAATTGATGCAGAGTATGATTTAATGGCTCTTAATGCAGATGAAGAAGTTATTGAAAAAAGCAAAAGAGAGCTTGGACAGTTGGAAGCAGTCCTTGGAAATGATAATACCATTAATTCGCTTGTTTGTGATATTATTGACCACTATGAAAATAATAGAGAAAATCTGCTTACCGGTAAGGCTATGATTGTTGCATATTCTCGTCCTATTGCTATGAAGATTTATAAGAGAATATTAGAACTTCGACCGACTTGGACTGAAAAGGTAGGTGTTGTTATGACTTCCAGCAACAATGACCCAGAAGAATGGAAACAGATTATCGGTAATAAACACCATAAGAATGAGCTTGCAAAGAAATTCAAAGATAACAGCAGTGCTATGAAGATTGCGATTGTTGTTGATATGTGGCTAACCGGATTTGATGTGCCGTCTCTTGCCACGATGTATGTTTACAAGCCTATGTCCGGACACAATCTTATGCAGGCAATCGCCCGCGTAAATCGTGTATTCAGAGATAAGGAAGGCGGACTTGTCGTTGACTATGTAGGTATTGCCACCGCCTTAAAGCAGGCAATGAATGATTACACATCCCGTGATAAGAAGAACTATGGCGATACAGATGTTGCTGAGGTTGCTTATCCGAAGTTCTTGGAAAAACTTTCTGTTTGCCGTGACAAATTCCATGGATATGATTATTCCAAGTTCCCAAACGGCACAGACCTTGAAAGAGCAAGGACTATCAGCGGTGCTGTCAACTTTATTATGGGCAGAGAAAAAGTTGATGATAAGGATTCCTTCGTAAAAGAAGCTCTCATGCTTCATCAGGCTCTTTCTCTTTGTTCCTCTTTAGTTGATGAAGATAGTAGATTTGAAGCAGCATTCTTTGAAGCTGTTCGAGTTCTTGTTCTAAGGCTTACCAATACTGGTGTTGGTAAAAAGATTTCCTTACCGGAAATGAATGCAAGAATCAATGAACTCTTGAAGCAGAGCATAAAAAGCGACGGTGTTATCAATCTGTTTTCCGACATCAAAGAAGAATTTTCTCTGTTCGATCCTAAGTTTCTTCAGGAAGTAGCAAATATGAAAGAAAAGAACCTTGCTGTTGAGCTTTTGAAAAAGTTGATTGCAGAACAGGTTTCTGTTTATCGCAGAACTAATGTGGTTAAGTCTGAAAAGTTCAGCGAGATTATGCAACGTTCTCTTAATGCTTATCTTAATGGGATGCTTACAAATGAGGAAGTTATAGAAGAAATGTTAAAGTTGGCAAAACAGATAGTAGCAGATCAAAAAGAAGGTGATAAACTTGGACTCACTGCTGACGAGCTTGCCTTCTATGACGCATTAACAAAACCACAGGCAATCAAGGATTTTTATGAAAATGAAGAGCTGATTACAATAACAAAAGAATTAGCAGATACTCTGCGTAAGAATAAGACTATTGACTGGCAGAAACGTGAGTCGGCAAGAGCTAAAATGCGTATGCTTATAAAAAAGCTTTTGAAAAAACATAAGTATCCACCTGAAGGAATGGATGATGCCGTTCAGACTGTTATGACACAGTGCGAACTTTGGACAGATAATTATAACTTTGAGGAAGATAGAAAGATTTATTCATATATAAATCATACTGAGGAAACTCTGCCGTTGGTTGCAGAAGATAGAGGGAAATATAATTGATTAGTTTAAGCTTTATAGACATCTGTGTCGAAAGAGGATAAATTATGGCAAAAGGAATAATATATTTAATGACTACAGTTGTTTCAGGTCTTATCAAGATTGGCAAGACCGGAAATGACCAATTTGAAAATAGAATGAGATTTCTAGAGAGCAATGGATATGCAAATATCACAGGGTTAAAAAGGGCGTTTGCTATAGAAGTGGATGGATATGATGAGAAAGAAAAACTTATTCATGACATCTTTAGTAAAAGTAGAATTGTCGGCACTGAACTGTTTGCGTTAGATATAGAGGTGGCAAAATCATTATTGTCTTCTTTAGATGGTAAACAAATTTATCCTAAAGATAAAAGTAAAAAAGAAGTATTCAAAGAATCCACAGAAGAAATAAAACTTAAAACTGAGGTTGGATTTGTTCCAGATGGAGAGTATGTATTAAATCGTAACATAAAAGGTTTCGGGAAAGTAAATGGGAAAGCCATAGTTAAAGATGGAGTATTCACAGTGTTAAAAGGAAGTTTTTGTGGCAATACCGGAAAAGGCTATATACCATCTATTAGAAGAAATGCAAAAATAAAAGATAATATCTTACAAGAAGATATTGTATGTATGAATCCATCAAGTGCCGGTTGGATAGTTATTGGGAAATCTAATAATGGATGGGTAGAATGGAAAGACTTGCAAGGGAACTTTATTGAAAAATATAGAGATAAAGAGAAAAATAGTTGATACACAGGTTGGCTGTTATAAAAACTAATGAGAGGTAAGCTCATGCCAAATTTGAAAGCAAAAGAATATAGACAATTTGAAGATATTAAGTACATTAGAAAAGATGGAAGTGAGTATTGGAGTGCAAGGGAACTTGCTCCTGTACTTGACTATTCTCAATGACGAAACTTTCAAAAGGTCATTGATAGAGCGATGATTGCTTGTGAGAATAGTGGACATGAAGTAACATACGATTTTGCTGAGGTCAGCAAAATCGTGGAAGCAGGTGCAACAAGCAAGTTTATAAAAGATTATGAACTTACAAGATATGCTTGCTATTTGATTGTGCAAAACGGAGATCCGAGAAAAGAATTGATTGCACTTGGACAAACCTATTTTGCTATGCAAACATATAGACAAGAAATTGCAGACCATTTTAATCAGCTTGATGAAGATAGAAGAAGGCTCGTTGTTCGTGGAGATATTAAATAATGGAATCAGCTTTTGGTAGAAACAGCACATGATGCGGGAGTCATTACAAACGAAGATTTGCTATATTTCAGAATGCAGGGTACATGGGATTGTATGGTGGATTAGATGTAGAAGATATACATGACAAAAAGGCTTAACCGCAAGACAAAAAATTCTGGACTATATGGGAAGCACTGAGCTTATTGCTAATCTATTCAGAATATTACAAACGGAAGAAAAGCTAAGGAAAGACAAAGTTGAAGGTGCAGAAGCAGCAACAAAAGCTCATTATTCAGTTGGAAAAGAAGTTAGGAGTGCTATTGAAAAAATAGGAGGCACTATGCCGGAAGATTTGCCCGTTCCGGAAAAAAGTATTCAACAGATAGAAAAAGAACAAATGAAGCGTCTAAAGGATAAAGCTAAAAAAGGCAAATTGATGTTAGATGAATGATATGTACGGGAAGAAAGTCACTTTTACTGTAATATTATTATTGATACTATTTTGATACTAAAAAGTCGAAAAAGTAGGTCTAAAAGGGAGTTGTTGAATTGAGCGAGTTTACGGAGTCGCACTCATTGACCGAAGGGAAATAAGGAGATAAATTATTTAAAAAGCTTTCCATCATTTTGGTGGGAGGCTTTTGTGGAAATAGTGAAGTGATAGGTAAATTATAATATTTATAAGGAGAAGGATCGTAAATGAGTTACACAATCTCTTTGTTCTCTGTTAAAACAAAACAGAAAGAACAGCAGTCAGCACAACCCGATTTCTTTGAAAAGGAGGAGAATCTGGAAAAATTTACACTGGAGCAGCAGTCAGCATTGGAAAACCGTTTGTTGAAATATCAGTATAAACTGGTAGGGAATAACAGCGATGGGAAAAGATTTGAACATGCTGATTTTGGAGAAGCGTTCCTGACAGACAGTGCATTATATTTTTCAACTTCGAATGACTTTGATTGTATTTTTGAAGTGGGGATGACAGCATCTGAGTTTACGGATACCGGTGAGTTTGCAAAATATGATGTGCAGGCAGGAGGATGGGAGGAGATATAAAGCTGCTCTATGTTGAGGGGGCGGTATGCTTGTTCACCTCCTCATAAAATTTGACGATAAGCACAAAGAAAACAGGAAATAAATCACAGTATGTGGAAAGGAGTGAAAAATGGGGATAATAGCAAATTATAAATATTTAAGTGATAAAAACTTAAAGGAGCTTAAGGCTTTCTATTCAGAAGAGAATGAAACTTTGGGGGAGGCAAAAGAGCGAAATGAGGATGTAGAAATACTGCTTGATTTAGATAAGATGTGGGATGCACTTCATTTTGTGCTTACAGGAGTAAGCAGCAGTGAGCCTATAAAAAATGACCCTTTTAGCGAAGCGGTTGTAGGTGTATCTTCTATTGAAGGTGTGGAAGAGTTTATATCTTATACAGAAAAGTCGAGGGTTAAAGATATAGTTTTTGCTCTTGATCATTTTGATATAGAAAAAGCTATGGAAAATTTCAGTATGAAAGAATGCAGGAAAGCAAATATATATCCGGACATTTGGAATTATGAAGAAGAAACGGATGAAATAAAAGAAAAACTAATGGATTACTTTCAAAATCTGAAAGACTTCTACAAAAAATATTAGAAGTGAATGGTAATGTAATGGTCACTATTTGCTGAAAAAGTATAGATAACCCCCGGTTTATCGGGTGAATTGGATAAATCTTATAGATATATCTCTGAAAATATTACAGAGTTTTTAATTCTGCTGAGCATGAAGCAGATGAATTGTTTTCATAGAACTGCTAAGAAATGTATTTGAATGGGCTTTATATTAAATGACAGAGGGGGGATATGATGTTTGTAGATCGAATTGATGGCGTTGATGCCAAGGAAGTGAAAAGAGTTTTTAAAGAATTAATCACTGCCTACATGAACCCTGCATATGGGTCTATGTCTAAAAGGGATTTTGATATATTGCTTTTTATGAAGCTGCAAGATTTAAAGATTATAGAGAAAGATCCTGATTTATATGACATTGTATCCAATTTGAAAGTGACCAGAGCAAAGGCAAGAAATCTGTTATATGAAGCGAAAATGCGGAACTCATCAGAAGAAATGCTGAATAAAGAATTAAGGGAGTTACTGTCTACCCCTATTTTCTTTAAGGAAAATGATAAAATTGCAATTGAAATTAGTAATCCATTATTATCAGATCATTTGAGGTGGAAACTTAAAAGATTGGGATATATTACGGATGGTTCCTTTTCCGCTGAATTGATTAAATTATCAGAGGAAGCTTATATCACAATATTTGAAGATATGATTCCGAATGAATCACGAAAGAAAATAACGGAAGCATTAGTTAAATGTGGTGCAAGAGAAGAATTGGGATTTAAGGGAATACTCTCTTCCATTCTTAAAAAATTAAGTGGGAGAATAGTGGGGAGAGCCGGAGACGAGTTAGTTGATGGGATTTTTAAATATTTAGGTCCTTTAATCAGTGGAAAACTAAAAGAAATATCCAGCGTTTATAAGGATTTTTTTGTAGAACCATAAGGATAAGTAGTGGATTATGCGACTGTTTTTATAAACGTTTTCTTCTCCAACGACTTATAAGTCAAATTATATAATGGGCAGCAGGCTTTATATGAAGAGTGGGAATAACGGTAACCAATGTGTTTCTGTAAAAAAACGGTTGAAAATACAGTATTTTAGAGATTTAACAGGACAAAAACTCCTGTCATATAAATTGTTTGGAAGATCTTCCATTATCTTGCAGGAATGTTTTTGTAGAGAAATAGTGATCGATAAATTTTTGGAGAAGAGAGAATGTCAAGCTGGAGCGGTATAAGAAAAAAGCTGGAAACAGAATATTTAGCCCCAAGTCTGCAGGGGCATATTCAGTATTATGCGACATCATATAGCAGAAGTCCTGCTCATGAGGGACGGGCGGCAATAAGGTATGATGGAAAAGAAATTATCAAAGGATGTTATTACAATAATTGGATAAAAGCAGATTTATTTCCCAAAGATGAAAAATATGAAAAACGCATGAAAGAGGAATTTGCCTTTATGGATGATGCAGCCTTACGGTTAGGCATATTTGATCAGCGCTGTTTTTATAATGCCTTTGCAGAATTTGATCAGCAAAGTATCGAAATGAGTTTGAAGAGTGAAATTTTAATCGTACGGATATTTGCTGTGTTAGATAGGCGGGTTGGTAAAAGAAGGTTAGCTTTAATGAAAGAAACGATAGCAGAAGAACCAGATACATTTCAGGAATTTTATGCCATTCGTATGAAGGCGGAAGGTCTGATATAATCCGGTTTGCACAGATAATAGATAATTGAATATTATATAAAACAAAGCACATAGCTTTAAGATTGCAAAACCTTTCAGCTATGTGCTTATTTTATATGTGCTCAGGTTTTAGATCGTTCAGAAAGCTTTCACTCTTGCGGGGAGGATTTTGTGGATAGGAAGCCTCCGAAAACCGGACTTGATCAAGCCCGTCAGATTGCGGAACGTTTATTGATATTGACGGCAATAAGATGGATACGATAAAGTGAAATAGGAAGTTGTCATTCAGAATTTCTAAAAGTTTGTAAGGGCAAGATGCTTAGTCAGAAAGTACAAAAGTATATTAAAGATCATTCTTTCTGTTATATAAATTTATAGTACGCATGGATAATATATTGTGAAAAAGTTCACAGATGAGGATGACATCATGTTTTTTGTTTTGGAGGTCATATGTACAAGCTGGAAACTGAAAATTTTTCATTAGAATTGCTGCCTGGAATTCATCAGGATAATTTTCCGTACCCCAAGGCGAATAGTTTTCAGGTTAAAGTGTCAAGTAACTTTTTCTGCGGATTCTATTATGGATATTGATGACATTGCTTTATCTGATTTCGCGGTGAATTTGAATGAGCTTTATGAGACCCTGAGCGGATCAGTAAGACTGGAAGAACCATATAGTATGCACTGTTTTTTAGAATTTACGGCTGTGACAGGCGGACATATTCGCATTAAAGGCCGGATTCATAATAAAAAGGGTATTGGATACGGACATGAACTGACATTTGAAAATGAAGTAGATCAGACATATCTTAGAGGTTTTGCAAAAACATTGTTTGCCGATTTCGGTAAATATGCTGAGTGATCAAATGGTATGGAAGGCAGAAGCGTGAATAAACAGGAGCTGGCAGAAAATAATTAAAATATTTCAAAATTATGGGGCATAGGATAAAAACGTCTGACAGATTATGGAACTGTTTTACTTCATTTTCACAAGCGGGATTGATATAATCATCTAAATTTTTTAACCGAAATGGATTGCCGGATTTTAGAACGGTGGGAGCATGAAAGCTCATCAGTAAAATGGTAGTAGGGAAAATACAAATGAGAAGATATGCATACTTGAAAGAACCGATAAAAACAAACAAGAAAGATTACATATATAAAATCATGCTGTATCAGACGAAAAAAGATGGAGTATATCTGTTTATGTATTGCCAAAAGGATGCCGTTCAATGTTCATTTGACTATTGGTATAAAACGGTTGAAGATGTCTGTGAGGATTGGAATGATCTTGTGAATGAAAAAGGCTGGATTCCTATAGATGATCCGCTGCCTTATTGCCAGCACGATGCTTTTTTACCGATAAGAGTAAAGGGGCGTGATATTGGTGAACCCCAGTGGGGGAAATTGGAAATCCTTGAAAATGGCAAATGGAAAGAATACATTCCTGATCAGTGATGTCCGTAATTATTTCAGATACGGAAATGGTTTAATTTGACAGCAAAAAACAGCTGTGATGTTACTACTCGTAAGATTCGCAGAAAATTGATTTTCACTAAATGTATGATAAAATGAGGATCAGGAATACATTTTATTATTTTATATTGCATTTTAGCAGAAGAGTGAAGGAGGTAATTGTATGAACAGGACGCTGAGAATGTGGATGATCTGGGTTATGGCAGCTGCTGCGCCTTTCTTTATTTTTCCGTCGGAAGCCGCTGTTTGGGACGGTCCCCGGTCTCATCCTGCCGCTCAAAAGGTGGAGGATGCTTATGTGTATATAAAATATGTGGATATTCACGGACGTGATATTTATGCGACACAGACAATCAAGGGCGTATCCGGTGATTATGCCAATGGAAATGATTATATCCGCAATATCACAACGTATCGTTTTGTGCGGACGGAACCGGGACGAGTCCAATTTGACGCAAAACGCAGAGGAACGATTAAAATCGTTTATGAAAAGGAGCAAAAAGGCGCAAGGTAATAAAGTGGATGGGAGGCCGCTCTTCGGAGCGGTTTTCTCTTGTGAAAAGGAGGGTACAGGAAATATTTCTTTTATCTGCAGTCGGCACACTGATTGATAAAAATCAATATTGACTGTCTATATAAAAACTTCTATAATGATACATAAGCATTAACAGGTCTGTGGTTGAAAGTCGATGCCAGTCGCAGGCAAAGCGATCCACGTAAGGTGTTTAAAAGAATACTGAGCATGGTGCGGCTTAGAAGTAAGTCCTGCCGAGGAAATCGAGAGGGTTAGTAGTGAGAGGCAAGTGCCGGGTAGCGAACGCTCCAGCAGGCGGGTGTGGGGTCAAAAACCAGGTCAGCTGTTTGTGCTTTCCAATTGAATGTAAAGGCGATGAGCAAAAGAAGTATTCTTACTTCATGTCTGAAGAGAGGGCGGGGCGATGGGAGCCGTCTGTCATGAGTTTGAGGAAATGCATTTGTGAGCTGGAGAGGGGAAGGAATCGGATTCTTGTATCTTCTTCCGTGAATGTGCGTTAATGTATGGACGGCTTTTCAGCCGGCAGAGTGGAATTGCGGGCCACCGTCTCTGTGAGGCGGCGGTCTTTTGATTGTATGAGTGAATGAGATTTGGAGGAATGAAGATGGAAGAAATCAAGGTGTATAATACGCTGACAGGAGAGAAAACGGTATTCCGGCCGTTGGTGCCGGGGGAAGTCAAGATTTATGTCTGCGGCGTCACACCGTACAATCACCCCCATATCGGGAATGCCCGGCCGGCGGTGACCTGGGATGTGATCTGCCGCTATCTGAAGCATATCGGCTATAAAGTAGAGTTTGTGCAGAATTTTACTGATGTAGATGATAAGATTATCAATAAGGCAAATGCCGAGGGGTCTGACTGGAAAACGATTTCCGACAGGTATATTGATGCTTATTTCCAAGTGATGGATGCCATGCATGTGCGGCGGGCGGATGTGTATCCCCGTGTGTCTGACCATATGCAGGATATCATTGACATGGTGCAGGGGTTGATTGATAAGGGCCATGCCTATGTACTGGGAAATGATGTTTATTATGATATTTCTACTTTTGAGCATTACGGGGCGTTATCCGGACGTAAGATTGATGACATGCTGGCAGGCGCACGTATCGAGGTCAATGAGGGAAAACGCAATCCCGGCGATTTTGCTCTCTGGAAGGGGGTCAAACCGGGTGAACCGTTTTGGGAAAGTCCCTGGGGAAAGGGACGTCCCGGCTGGCACATTGAATGCTCCGCCATGTCTGTCCATTATCTGGGAAAGACTTTTGATTTCCATGGCGGCGGCAGCGATCTGATTTTCCCGCATCATGAAAATGAAATCGCCCAGTCGGAAGGATGCACGGGGTGCAAGTTTGTCAATTACTGGCTGCATAACGGATTTATTACGATTAACTCGGAAAAGATGAGCAAGTCCTTGAATAATTTCTTCCTGGCGAAGGACGTGCTGAAAGAATATTCCGGCGATGCGCTCCGTTATTTCCTGTTGTCTGTCCAGTACAGAAATCCGCTGGATTATTCCCGTGACCGTCTGGACGAAGCGGAGAAGAATATGGAACGTCTGTCAGGGGTCATCGGCCGGCTGAAAGAATTAGCGGCTAAAGAAGGTGCTGAAAAAACAGACGCCTCCCGTTCTCTTGAGAGAGCGGCGGAAGAGTCGCTGAAGGCCTTCCATGAAGCGATGGATGATGATTTCAATACAGGACTTGCCACCGGCGCCATGTTTGACCTGGCGAAAGCAATCAATATTTACGGGACTGCGGTAGACGGCGGCCTCAGTGTGGATCATGAAGCGGTAGAAAAAGCGCGTACCGCTTTGAAAACGATTATGGACATCTTGGGAATTCTTGAAGAGGTATGGGAAAAGACGGATTCTCCGGATGACAAATCTTATAATGATCTGATGGATGTTATTCTGGCAGTCCGCCAGACGGCGAGAAAAGAAAAGATGTACAAAATTGCCGATGAAATCCGTGACAGGCTGGATGCCGCAGGTATCGTAATCGAAGATACGCCGACCGGCGCAAGGTGGAAGAGACGTGGAGTTTAAAAGGGTTCTTTTTCTGAAAAAGCAAATGGCGCAAAAACTGGGGAGAGGATCCCCTGAATTGGGTGAACAGGATATTTTTGCCATGGATGCACTGACACTGGCGTATATCGGTGATGTATGCTGGTCCTTTTTTGTCAGAAAAGCGCTGATCGATACAGGGATTTACAATGTGCAGATATTAAACAGCCTGGCATCGGAGATGGTGTCCGCCCGTCAGCAGAGCCGTATCCTTTTTGAGATAAAAGAATTGCTTTCCGACAGAGAATTAAAGGTTTGCAAAAGGGCAAGGAATACCCATTCTACGGTGCCGAAAAGCGCTACCGTAGAGGAATACAGGGAGTCTACAGCATTTGAAGGGCTCCTGGGGTATCTCTATCTGTCACGGCAGAAGGAAAGGCTTGATTTCCTTATGGGGCGAGGGCTTTCTTATTTGGCAAGGGAGTTTCACGATGAATAACAGAAGGGTTTTCCCTGATACAAAGGAACGGAAATGCGATCCGCATGAGAAAAGAAGGAGCGGAGACCAATCCATACGTGGGGAAAGGGGATTTTCTTCTGGGGGCAGGAGAAAGGAAGAGGAAACCTGTTTTATCGGCGGCCGGAACAGCGTACTGGAATCTCTGCGTGCAGGGCAGGTAAAAAAAGTTTTCATAAAATCGGGGAAAAAGGACAGCCGCCTTTTAGCGCTGGCGGAAGAAGCGGAACGCTTCGGCATCTCCGTTATTGAGGCGGAGGAAGGGGCGCTTGACCGTTTGACAGAAGGTGTCCGCCATCAGGGAGTAGCCGCGTCTTTGAAGCCTTATGCATATGCTGATTTGGAAGAGGTGCTTTCGTCTTGTGGAAGAAAGGATCCCCTGCTCATTCTTCTTGACGGTGTGGAAGATGTAAGAAATATAGGTGCGATTGTCCGCACGGCGGAATGTGCGGGGGCAGCGGCGGTACTGCTTCCCAAGCATAGGAGTTCACCTGTAACGGCGGCCGCCATGAAGACGGCGGCAGGTGCTTTTGCTTATCTTCCGGTCTGTCAGATCGGAAATATCCGGCAGACACTGGAGAAACTGAAAGAACGGGGGTTTTGGGCAGTCGGCGCTGATATGGACGGCGGTGATCTGTATCAGGCGGATCTGAAAGGTCCTCTGGTTATCGTTATGGGAGCGGAAGGAAAAGGCATAAGTCCTCTCACCAAAAGAATGTGTGATTTCTGTGTACGCATTCCGATGAAAGGCAAAGTGTCATCTCTGAATGTATCTGTTGCCGCAGCGCTTCTCATGTATGAGGCAGTCCGGCAGAGGAATTGAGATGAAAGATTTATACTTGATTGACGGATACAATGTTATCTTTTGGCTTCCCGAAGAGTTTCCCCGGACCGATCTGGAGTCGAGCCGCAAAAAGCTGGTAGATCTTATGCAGGACTATGGGGCTCATAACGACGTGGAGGTGATTGTCGTTTTTGACGGGAAGAGTCGTTCTTTAAAAGCGAAAGTGGAAACGGTTTCCCCCTTTTTCCATGTGGTGTACACACCGTCGAAAATGACAGCGGACAGTTATATTGAAATGGAATCATATAAAAGGCGGGATGAGTACCGCTCTATTTTCGTTGTGACATCGGATGGCGCGGAACAGAACCAGGTGCTGGGGAACGGTGCTTACCGTATGGCGGTTTCCGATCTGGTGCGGTTGTGGAATGAAGATAAGAAAGTGCAGACGATTTTTATCCGCCGGAATAATATGGCGAATCCACGGAGTGAGATCGGAAGGCACATCCCTTCATCCGTGCAGGATAAGTTGGAAAGGTTAAGAAGAAAGTAGTGTGACAGAGGTGCTTTATGGAAAAAGTTGACCTAAAAGCGGCTGTGTTATATACTAATTTTTGATATTATCCACATAAAATTTACTGTATCTTTTATGATGCATAGGAGGAAGTACTGTGAAATACGCTTTGATTGGAATAACGATGGTAGTGGCTTTGTTTTTGATCATCGTGGTTGTGGCCCAGGAATCCAAACAGCCCGGCATGGGAAGTGCGATTGGCGGCGGCGCGGAAGGGATGATGGGGGGAAAATCCCGCGGTAAAGATGCTGTCCTTTCGAAATTTACCGTTGTGCTCGGTATTCTATTCGCCGTGCTTTGTCTTGTGCTCGGGCGGTATATGAATACGTTTTAATGAGGATTTTGGGGCTTGCACGAGGCAAGCCTTTTTTATTGAAGGAGACAAGAAATGGGAGATAAGGAGAAATTATCATATCGTCCCGGCATGGTTCTGCAGGGGGTCTACAAATCTTACGGACCGCGCTTCGGATTCCTGATCACGGATGAGGATCATGAAGATGTGTACATTGCTGACCGTGATCATCTGAATGCGGTCAATAATGATATCGTGGAAGTGCGTATAAAAAAAGGAGAAACGGGGCGTCACAATACGGAAGGGGAAGTCCTCCGCATCATTGAAAGAGCGGAAAATACTTTTGTCTGCACTTATGAGATGACATCCTTTGGAGGAAAAGCTATACCGATTGACGAAAAGATCGATATGGTGATTGAAATACCACGGGGAGAGGAACTGGAAGCTGTCACCGGTGCCCGAGTGATTGTGGAAGTGACCAGATGGCCCGGGGCGCGGGCAAATGCCGAGGGGAAAGTGACGGAGCTTATCGGCTATAAGGGGGATAAAGGGATTGATATCGACATCATTATCGCCCAGCACCGGCTGCCCCATGTGTTTTCCAAAGCACTCATGGCGGAAGCCGATGCCCTTTCCAAGGAAATAAAACAGGAAAAAGGAGTGGAGGATTTCCGCAGCCTTCCCATCGTGACTATTGACGGCCCTGATGCGAAAGATCTGGATGACGCTGTTTACTGTGTGAAAAAAGAAAATGGCCATTATCAACTGGGCGTTCATATCGCCGATGTAAGCCGGTATGTGAGGAAAGGAAGTTTAATTGATGATGAGGCATATCGCCGCGGGACATCCGTCTACCTGGCAGACCGCGTTATACCTATGCTGCCTTTCCAGCTCTCCAACGATTTGTGCAGTCTGAATCATGATGAAGACCGTTATGCCATGTCCTGCATTATGGATGTGGCGCCTGACGGGAAGGTAGCGGCGGAAAAGATTACGCCTTCCATGGTTCGCGTGGCGCGGCGCTGCAACTATCCGGAGATAAATCAGGCCTTTGAAACGGGAGTGGCGTCTGATGATTTGAAACCATATCTGCCTATGCTCCGGGATTTAAAAGCGTGTGCTGATATCCTTCGTAAAAACAGAGAAAACAGAGGCGCTCTGGAATTTGATTTCCCTGAATATAAAGTGATTCTTGATGAGGAAGGCACTCCGCTCCGCATTGAAAAACGGAATCGCGGCGATGCGGAAAAGATGATTGAAGATGCCATGATTGCCGCCAATGAAACGGTCGCCCGTTTCCTGGAAGCTACGGGACATACATCCGTATATCGCATTCATGATCATCCGGACGGAGATAAGCTCCTTTCTTTAAAAAAGATGATGGCAATTTTCGGAGTGGCGGAAAAGCTGCCGAAAGAACCGGAACCGAAAGATATGCAGCGCCTTATGGAAAGCATGAAAGGAAAAGAGATTGAAGCCGTCGTACAGGTCATGACACTCCGATCTCTGCCGCAGGCGTGTTACAGTACGGAGAACAAAGGGCATTTTGGTATAGCGTCCACCTGCTATACCCATTTTACATCGCCGATCCGCCGCTATCCTGATCTCATGGTTCATCGGCTCATCCGCCAGGCTCTTCGGAACAGGCTGAATAAATCACAGCTGAAAAAGCAGACGGAATTTCTTCTCCGCGCGGTGGAGCATTGCTCCGAAACGGAACAGAATGCGGTGGAAACGGAAAGAGATACAACCGATCTGAAAATGACGGAATACATGGTTCCTTTTGTTGGAGAGCCTTTTGATGCCCATATTACAGGGCTTACCCGGTTCGGCATATTTGTCGGACTGGATAACGGAGTGGAAGGACTTGTCCATATCGATTCCATGGATGATGACGAATACGTTTATCAGGAAGATACCATGACGTTTAAAGGGCTGCGCGGCGGGAAGAAATACACCATGGGAATGCCGGTGCGTGTAACCCTTGTCAAAGCGGATAAGGAAAAACGGGAGCTGGATTTCGTCATGGGGGAGATCCGATCACCGCTTAATCTGGAAAGGCGTGTAAGAAAAGGATCCCGTCCCAAATCGAACACAAAAAAGAAAGCAAAGAAAGGTAAAGGGAAAAAGAAATAATGGCAGCAGAAAAAAATGCGCCGCCTGTGTCCGCAAACCGTCAGGCCTATCATGATTATTTCATTCATGAAACCTATGAATGCGGCATCGCGCTTACCGGAACGGAAGTAAAATCCATCCGCGCCGGCAGGGTGAATTTAAGAGACAGTTTTGCCCGTGTGCAGAAAGGAGAAGTATTTCTCTGGAATGCCCATGTCAGCCCGTATGAGCAGGGAAATATTTTCAATCATGACCCGCTTCGGACAAGGAAACTGCTTCTCCATAAAAAAGAAATTTTAAAAATAGAAAATACCCTGAAGACGAAGGGATATACCCTGGTACCGCTGAAAATGTATTTCCGCCATGGGAAAATTAAAGTGGAAATAGGTCTTGCCACAGGGAAAAAGCTCTACGACAAGCGGCAGGACATGGCAGCGAAAGCGGCGAAGCGCGATTTGGCGCGGCGGATCAAAGAACAGCGGTATGATTGAGTTGAAAATTTTCAATAAAAAACGGGGATTCTTCTCTTATGGAGAATCCTCGTTTTCAGTGGATTATTTTTTTATGATGTCATTCATCCGTTTGAAAGTTCTTGTCATATCGCTGTGACCGGAAAGGTGAGTGATGGCTTTGCCGTTCATCAGAAATTTTACTTCTTTAATATCCGGAAATTCAGTGAGCGTGTTTACTGTCATAGCAGTGAAAAGTTCTTCCGTTGTGGTGCTCTTATCCATGTTTAGAAGCTCTTTTGAAAAGTCGACGGTGGCAATGCCGTCTTTTACCTTGACGGTATTGACAGATAACCCTTTCGGAAGGATCGGGTATTTTTGTTTACGATCATCGGCAATCATGGCAGCCAGTGCCGCTTTTGGTGGATCATCTTTTAGTTTCATTTTCACGGTGACCGGCACAAGGTACATAGCATCTTCCGTAGGACGGTAAATCGTGAGAGATACTTCTTTTTCCTGCTGCTCAACGGTAGAAGCCGGTTTTGATGCCGGCGGTGTGGTGGTTGTGGCCGGGGTGCAGCCTGTAATACCGAGCGAAATAAGAAATGCCGCTCCGAGCAGATATATCTTTTTCATGGAATCCTCCTTAATCAGTCTGGGCGAAATAATCTACAAGGCCGTTGAAAAGGCTCTTGGCAATACTCTTGGGTGCCCACTTGGAAGTCAGCATCTTCAAACGGTGTTCATTGGAAATATACCCCATTTCCATGAGGACGGAGGGCATCGTGGTATGGGCGGTGACATAGAAGTTGTTTGCTCTGACACCCCGATCCGGAATGGAGAGACTGTTCAGCGTCGCCTGGTGGAGCATGTGCGCCAGCAGGAGAGATTTATCACTTCCTACGTAGTAGTAGGCCGTAACGCCGTCAATCTGCGGATTGGAGATTGAATCGATGTGAATGGAAACGAAGACATGGGCATGGGCTTCATTGGCAATATCGCAGCGCGCCTGCAATTCCGCCGTATCGGAAGCGTAAGGGCCGTAGACATCTCTATCGGTGGTACGGGTCATGACGACTTTCGCACCTGCTGAAGTCAGGAGATCGCGCAGGTTAAGGGCGATCGGAAGCGTGATGTCTTTTTCATAAATCTCTTTATTATTCAAGTGGCCGATGGCACCTACATCGGTACCGCCGTGACCGGGGTCAAGGCAGATGATTTTTCCTTTCAGGGCCTGCCTGGCCTCAGCGGAAACAGGGACGTCCTTTATGGGAGGTGCCGGTGCGGCAGGTGTCGAAGAAGTGATTTCTTCTTTTGCTGCTTTTGCGGCATTCCGCTTTTCCGCTTTATCTACGGATTTATAGTAACTCTTTTTGGCACCGATAATAGGGATATCTACAACGAGACGATGAGGTTTGCCTGCTTTTGCGTCAGGGCGTAAGGCAAAGACGCGGATGTTTTCCATCTTCTGCGGTTTTGTCATGAGGACATCCAAATAGGTGTCGCCGTTTTTTTCTGAGACAGTGGCGAAATCAATAGCCCGTTCATCCATTTCATATTGATGGAGAGCGGAACCCTTGGCAGTATCTCTTAAAATCAGTTGAAAATTTTTCCCTTCTTCATCAATAGCGGCTTCTGCTTTTACTGCATGGGACAAATCCATAGCGATACGGACAAACGGCGGGTCGCCGTCGTTTCTTGCCGTCCATCGGAAATTCGTGATGGAAGCGGGTGCTGCCGAAGCCGGATGGACAGCGAGCAGGAATAAACTGACAAAAAAGATAAGTATAGAAAAAATTCTTTTCATAAGTTTCCTTTCTTTATGTGTAATGCATGAGATGATTATCCGAGGATATTTCCTATTATACCACGGGATATATATTTTTGAATGTTGGTCATAAAAATAGATGGAGCCAGGAGGCACTGATGATTGCGATGATCTTCCAAAAATGACATGAAGTTTGTTTTGTAGTAAAATAAATTATGTATTGTCATTTTGACGAAGTGCTTACGAGGAGTTAGAGTATGTTTTTGTCTCATTGGAAAAAGAGTGCGGCGGTATTTGCCGCTTTGTTTGGAATCAGCGGCGCGGTTTTCCTTGGCGGCTGCGGCATGTGGAAATCAGGTGTGCCGAAAGAAGATGCCGTGAATATGGCGGAGGCTTCTTCCGTTAAGGCGAAAGATCCGAATTTCAAACCGGGAACAGCGATTGTACATCGTGATGCTGATGTAGAATACAGCGTGCCTGAAGGAGTTTCCATTCTCATGTACCATATGATCGGGGACATGAAAAATAATTCCGCCGTCATGACGGAGGATAATTTACGTATACAAATGCAGTACCTGAAAGACCATGGGTACCATCCCATTACGATGCAGGAATTATATGATTATGTGACAAAAGGGGAAAAACTTCCATCCAAACCGGTATGTATTACTTTTGATGACGGGTATCTGGACAGCTATACTATCGTGTACCCCATGATGAAAGAATTCGGTTATCCCTGGACTTTATTTCTTATTACTGATGATGTGGGGAAATCTTACAATCGTATGACCTGGGAACAGCTGAAGGAAATGGCGGACAGCGGGGCAGTAACCATTGCGAACCATACTTTGAGCCATCCCAAGCTGCATAACCTGCCTACGAGGGCAGAGAAGGAAAACGAAATTATCGGCGCGAATAAAGCCCTCAAGTATCATTTGGGAATTGATAATCTGTGGTTTGCTTATCCGTATGGAGATTATGATGACGAAGTGATTGATATCTGCAAAAAGGCAGGAATCAAGCTGGCAGTAACTACCGATGCCGGACGTGTCCATGTGGGAAGTTACCCTTATGACCTGAAACGCGTATACATTGGGAATAATGTTTCTTTGGCGCGGTTCATGGAACGATTGACGAAAGATAACTATGCGCCTTTATAAAATCAGGAGAAATGATGAGTAAAATATTTCACAGCCTTATATTTCGGTTTATCATAGTTACGCTGGTTTTCTTTGCGGCTACTTCTCCGATCATTGTCCTTTTCGGACCGTTTGGAAATCTGAAGCGTGCCGTGGTAGGCGCTATCATGCGTTCCCGCCATCCCCAGTACATTACCTGGCTGTATAACCAGGAGGAATTAAATGAAATATTGGGTGTAGTCAAAACGACGGAACAGACGCAAGTTCTTTCCTTTAAACCGCGTACCGATTCCACGCTGTCTTTGCAGAAGATTGAAACGACCCGTTTCGTAGGTTATCTTCTGGAAATTCCCAATCCGCAGCGGATACAGGTGGCAACGGCTGAAGATATTCAGGAAAAAGGGGATACTACGAGCCGCATTGCAAAGAAGAATAATGCGGTTGCCGCAATTAACGGCGGGGGATTTTATGATCCCAATGGTACGGGAACCGGCCGCCTGCCCTATGGGTTTATCATTCATGAAGGAAAGTATCTGCTCGGGCAGCAGGTAGATGATAAAGAACGGGTCGATTTTGTTGGAATGACACGTTCAGGGAACCTGATTGCCGGAAACTATAATAAAAAGGAGCTTCATGATTTGGGTGTGACAGAGGGATTGACCTTCGGCCCGCCACTTATCATGAACGGCAAAAAGGTCATCCGCAGCGGTGACGGCGGCTGGGGGATCAGTCCGCGGTCCGCAATCGGACAGAAAAAAGACGGAACCATGATGTTTCTTGTTATCGACGGCCGCCAGCCGGGGTACAGTATCGGAGCCACTTTGGTGGATGTGCAGAATATTATGTATGAAAAAGGCGCGTATATTGCGGCGAATCTGGACGGCGGTTCCAGTACGACCTTGTATTATAACGGCAATGTAGTGAACAAACCGGCGGATCTTCTTGGAGAGCGTATGATTCCGACGGCATTTATCGTGAAATAGGAGGGAACTGATGAATAAGAAATTTCTTACATTTGTTTCCTGCTGTGTCATCGGTACGGTGCTGCAGGCGGGCGGGTACCTTTATCTTGATCAGGTACTCTTTGCGCCTTTGTCTTCCTCGGATTACGGGGTATCTGATGTAAAAGATAAAAATACGGAGGCTCTTGATAAGGCGGGACGGAAGATATTCAGCAAAATTACGGTGAAGGGGAAAGCCTATTATTCCCATGACTACCATTATATGGCTGATGTTACCGCTGATTCTGTGACGATTTATAATTCAGACAGTTTGAATATGCCGCAGAAAGTGGATCTGAAAGGACAGGGCGTATCTTTCTTTGAATGGATGCCTGACCGTAATCTGGCGCTTATGGCCATGTATCCCATTCATTGGAAGGGCGGACGCTGGGATGTGACTCTGGCAAGGTATAATCCGGAAGGAACGACCCATGAATCGGATGCGCCGATTAAGGATCTGCCGAGAAACGCCAAAATTGTGGATGTGGCATACTCAACTGCGACGAATGCGGTGTATATGAAAATGGAGGTGGGAAACGGACTGTATCGTATTTATCGTACTGATGCAAACTATGATACCCGCCGCATTTATGTGCAGACATCCCATATCGGTAAGATTGCCGTTTTTTATGATGAAGATAAATTCTTCTACGATGACAGCCAGCGGGGCATTATGTATCTTTTTGACGGGGATGACAGCGGCTGGCGCGTTATTTCTCCGCCCGGGCAGTTCCGGCTGGTCGGGCTTGGCGAAGATAAAACGATTTACGCCGTTAAAGTAAATTCAAAAGATGAAGTCATCGGTTACTATACGGGAAGACTGAAGGTGGGCTTTCATGAAGTGAAAGCATTGGAAACACCGGTAGAATTAAATTCCGTCACGGTCCATATGATTCGCGAAGCGGCCGCGGCAAATCCTGAACAGCCGGCAGAGAAGAAAAATTAAATCATTAAATTGTAATATAAAATCGGACAGTCACACAGAAAAGGCTTCGAAAATAAATTCGGGGCTTTTTTTACTCGGAAAAACCTGTGTTTTCTAATGCGCCTGCCTAATAAAACTGATATAATTAAAAAAACTGCTTTTGAAAAGAGGGATTATATGGAGAGGGTCTGTTCTGCAGACGACAGGATCATTGCGGCACTGGATGTAGATTCTTTTGAAAAGATGGAGTCCATCGTGGAGGAGCTGGGAGAACTCGTTTCGTTCTACAAGGTAGGAATGGAACTGTACTATGCAGAAGGAAGTAAAACCGTGGAATGGCTTCATGAAAAAGGGAAGCAGGTTTTTCTTGATTTAAAAATGTATGATATCCCGAACACCGTGGCCCATGGAATTTCTGCCGTGTCGGGGCTGGGGATCGACCTGATCACGATCCACGCAGGCGGCGGTCGGGACATGATGGAAGCCGCGGTGCAAGCTGCCGATGAAGCAGGACGGAATAACGGGAGACGTCCAAAAATTCTGGCGGTTACCGTGCTTACCAGTTTTGATGAAACTGTTTGGAAAGAGACGGGCGGATTATTGCCGATTGAATCTCAAGTGCTCCGACTGGCAAAACTGGCAAAAGAGTGCGGGGTCGACGGTGTGGTGGCATCGCCGGAAGAAGCGAAAGGGATACGGGAACTTTGCGGAAATGATTTTGAAATTGTCACGCCGGGAATCCGTCCGGCCTTTGCGGATGCTGATGATCAGAAACGTATCGCCACGCCCGCTGTGGCGCTTAATAACGGTGCGACGCGGCTTGTGATCGGGCGGCCGATTACAAAAGCGGAAGATCCGAAAAAAGCCGTCCGTATGATTTTAGAAGAGATCAGGGAGAATAAAAAATGATGAAAAAAGACGCAGAATCTTTATTGAGAGAGACAAAAGCCATTCTGGAAGGGCATTTTCTTCTGACCAGCGGGCTGCACAGCCCCCTTTATGTAGAGAAGTTCAATGTACTGCAGCACCCTGAGTACACGGAAAAACTTTGTGAAATGATTGCAGACCATTTCAGAAATCAGGGGGTGCAGACAGTCATCGGACCGGCAACGGGCGGCATTATCCTGTCACAGGTGACAGCGAGGCTTTTGGGGACCCGTTCTATTTTTACGGAAAGAGAAAACGGAAAAATGACACTTCGCCGTGGCTTCCGTGTGGAACCGGGTGAAAAGGTTCTCATTGTGGAAGATATCGTGACTACCGGCGGCTCTATCCGTGAAGTGGTGGACGTGGTAAATGAAGCAAAAGGTGAAATTGCGGGCATCGGTCTTTTTGTAGATCGCTCCGGAGGAAAGGCGGATTACGGTGTGCCTGCCGATAAGGTATTTCCTCTTGTCCGCCTGACAGTGCCGGCTTACCGCCCGGAAGAATGTCCGCTTTGTAAAAAAGGAGTGCCAATTACGGAAAGAGGAAGTCATCATTTGAAGAAATAAAAAACAATGGTTTGTGAATGAACAGTGAAGAAGAAACGGTACGGTGATGTATCGTTTTTTTATGCGGCAAACAAAATAGACCTCCATGGGGGTGGAGGTCTTCAGGAAAGAGGCAACGTCGTTTGATGGGAGGAACGGTATTGCCTCGGGGGTTAAGTAGAAAGTTCGCACATCAGGTCATGAACGGAAACAATGTCCTTAATTTTGTAGGCATTGGCGCCGCAGAAGACAAGTGCGTTATCCACATCTCCTTTGACAGCCCTGATGAGCGCCATAGTAATGCAATATGGCGTTGTGCGGGGATCGCAGGTCTTAAGGCAGTGGAAACAGTTTCTTACGTTTTCACGCTGTTTGCGGATCCGTTTTACAAAGGGGTTGAGAAGCGCCCGTCCCGGCATATGGACCGGGCTTTGGACGATTGTCACATCTTCCTTTTTTGCCTTGACGTACATTTGTTTAAATTCGTCCGCCGCATCGCATTCTTTCGTGGCTACGAAACGTGTTGCCATCTGCACGCCGGAAAGACCGAGAGAAAGATAATGTCTGATATCTTCTTTATCAAAAACACCGCCGCCGAATACGACGGGGATTTTTTTATTGTACTTTTCTTCAAATTCGTGAACTACCGCGAGAATTTCCAGAATTTCTTTTTCATAGCCGTCGTTTTCATGAAGTTTTACTTCTTCACGGGTGTAGCCCAAATGGCCGCCCGCTTTCGGACCTTCGATGACAACCAGATCTGCTGTCGTGTGGTGGTGCCTGTCCCATAATTTCAACAGGACGCGGCACGCTTTGGGTGAACCGATAATGGGTGCTATTTTGGTGTTCGAACCTTCGACACATGCGGGGAGATCGGCGGGAAGACCTGCACCGGAAAAGATAATGTCTGCTCCGTTTTCTACGGCACACTTGGCATAAACTTCATAGTTATATCCTTTTGTCATGATATTCACACCGATAATTCCATCAGGCGCTGTTTCACGCGCTTTTTTCAGATGGCGTGCAAGAGCCCTGCAGTTAGCGGCAATCGTGTTTGTTCTGAAATCAGGTTCATCGAAACCGGGCTGTGCCGCAGAAATGACACCGATACCGCCTTCTTTTGCGACGGCTCCCGCAAGACCGGAAAGGCTGATGCCGATACCCATGCCGCCTTGGATGATGGGAATACGGGCTGTCAATTCACCTATATGTAATGCCGGTAACGACATAGCGCTTCTCCTTCTTGATTATAATACAAAATTACATAAACGTTTTATTTAATAAGTATAAATTGTATAAATTGAAATTATTTGATTGTAGTGTAGTCCAAAAGTATGGATAAGTCAATGGTTTTATGTCAAATAATTTATTCAAACAAAATTTGATTTATTTTTGATAATATGACAAAATAAATCTTCAGTAAAGGAAGACAGGGATAAGGGCATTTCATTGCGTTATGAAGTTAGCACCTGTTCATAAAAGAATTCTTTATTATATCCTTGGATTAAAAGATTCCTGTTACGGGAATAATAGAAAAGTATATTAATCAACAGGGGAGAAACGAGGATACTATATAATGGTTGCGGTGTTGTGATATAGTATTATCAGCAGGTGATAAATATGAACAGAAAACGTAAATGGGAGAAAGAAGAACGGCGGGAAGCGATCACTGATGTGATCCGGCAGAATCCGTGCCTTACCGATGAGGATCTGGCAAAGCGGTTTTCCGTCTCTGCTGCGACAATAAGGCTTGATCGGCAGATGCTGGGGATACCGCAGATGCGGAAACGGATTGAAAAAGCAGTTTCTGAACATCCGTCCGGATTTCATGAAGAACTCCAGATTCTGGATATGGAGAAAGGGAAAAAGGGACTCGCCCTGTTTCATACGACAGAGGAAATGACGGACAGAAGCGGTATGGTTTCCGCAGATCGCCTTTATGCCGCTGCGGCAGATTTTGCGCAGTCTTTGGCAGGACAGGTGTTCACGCCGGTGCAGGTGGGGAATATTAAGTATAAAGAACCTGTCGGCAGTGGTGAACAGCTTGTTCTCAAGGGGAAAATCGCTCTGATGAAAGTAAACAGGAAATATATTTATATCAGCTTCTTTAAAAGAGCGGCGGAAGTGTTCCGTGCCAAATTTATTATGGAAGTATCAAAAACAGGCGGGGAGGCGCTTCATGGATAAAATAGCAGTAGATGCTATGGGGGGGGATTTTGCTCCTCTTGAAATAGTCAAAGGCGCTGTTCTGGCAGTGCGTGATTTTCATGTTCCTGTTGTCCTGGTCGGCGATAAGGAACAAATTGTGAAAGTATTGAAAGACAATCATGCCGATCAGGAACCGTTGATTGAAATCTGCCATGCATCACAGGTGATTGGGATGGGAGAACATCCGGGGATGGCATTTCGTAAGAAAAAAGACGCATCCGTGTCTGTGGGGGCAAAGCTTGTTAAGAACGGAGAGTGCGGTGCTCTTGTCGCTCCCGGTTCAACAGGCGCTGCTGTGACGGCAGGACTTTTAGGGATGGGACGTGTCGATGGGATTGAACGTCCTGCCATTTTAACTCCGATTCCGAATCGGAAAGACGGATATACATTTCTGATTGACTCCGGTGCCAGCGCGCAGCCGAAACCGGAGACACTTTTACAAAATGCTCTGATGGGATATGTTTATGCGAAAAAAGTGTGGCATATCGAAAATCCGCGGATCGGACTTCTGAATATCGGCGAAGAAAGTACAAAGGGCAGTCCTGTCGTGACGGAAGCTTATGAATGGCTGTCCGGACAGAAAGTGGTTCCTTTTGCGGGAAATGCGGAGGGACGTGATATCATGTCCGGTGAATTTGATGTCATTGTTACTGACGGTTTTACAGGAAATGTAGTACTAAAATTTGGAGAAGGAGCTGCCAGCCTGTTTTCCGCATTATTGAAAAAATCGGTGGAAAAAGGTGGTCTTCGGGCCAAGCTGGGGGCCTTTCTCCTGAAACCGGCATTGAAAAAATATCTTGTGAAGCGGCTGGATTATGCCGAATATGGCGGAGCGCCTTTGATGGGGATTAAAGGCGGGCTGATTATCTGCCACGGCGCGTCCCAGGCCTGGGCAATCAGGAATGCCATTCATATGGCAAAAGACTTCTGTGAAGCTCGTGTGGTTGATGTTATTGCAGAAGCGGTGGTGCAGATTGAAAAAGAAGCGGGCCGCTTGAAAGAAGACTGAGCTTTTGGGGGAATAATTATATGAGTGTATGCAGTTCGGCAGGAATTTTGGGAACCGGTCACTATGCGCCGGAAAGACTCCTGACAAATTTTGACCTTGAGAAGTTGGTAGATACTACGGATGAATGGATTCGTACCCGCACAGGTGTGGAAACCCGCCACCTGGCAGCCGCCTCTGAAAATACATCGGATTTGTGTGTAAAAGCCGGTTGGAAAGCTTTAGAAGCTGCCGGTCTTACTGCAGAGGATATAGATTTTGTGATGGTGGCGACAGCTTCACCGGATTATGTGGTACCGTCGACTGCCTGTCTTGTGCAGGATAAGATGGGAATGAAACGGGCGGGCGGCATGGATATTTCTGCGGGCTGCTCCGGTTATATTTATGCAGTCGTCACAGCAGCTGCGATGGTCAAAGCGGGACTTTATAAATATATTTTGGTGGTGGGCGCGGAAATATTGTCCCGCCTGGTTAATTGGCAGGATCGTTCCACCTGTATTCTTTTTGGTGACGGGGCCGGAGCGGCGGTCATCGGGGCAGCGGAAGAAGGATTCGGCCTTCTGGCATCAGATTTAGGTTCTGATGGGAGCATGGGAAGTATTTTAAATATCCCAGCCAGCGGTGTGGCTGAACCTGTGACGCACCGCGCCATTGATTCGAATCGTATTTACATACATATGGAAGGCCCCGAAGTGTTTAAAGCTGCTGTCCGCCATATGGAAAATACAACTATGGCAGCACTTGAAAAGGCGGGAGTTGATAAAGAGGAAATAGATATGTTCATTGCCCATCAGGCCAATAATCGTATTATCCAGTCTATTGCAAAAAAAGTGGGTATTCCCAAAGACCATATGTATGTGAATGTCGAAAGATATGGAAATACTTCGGCGGCATCCGTGGGGATTGCGCTTGATGAAGCGGTGCGGAGCGGAAAAATAAAACATGGCGATATCGTCGTGATTACAGGATTCGGTGCCGGTCTTACCTGGGGCTGTGATGTAATGCGTTGGATTTAATAGCCATAATTTAATAGTCATAATAGATAGTTTATGTAATGAGGTGAAACAATGAAAACAGCATTTTTTTTCCCGGGACAGGGATCCCAGAAAGTCGGAATGGTTCATGATTTGTACGAAAAGTATGATTCCGTGAAAAAGATCATTCGTGAAGCTGATGACACATTGGGCTTTTCCATTTCAAAAATGATGTTTGAAGGTCCGGATACGGAACTGATGAAAACAGAATTTACCCAGCCTGCTATTTTGACGGCCAGTGTATGCTGTTGGCAGGTATTGAAAGAAGAAGGCGTTACACCTGATGTGGCGGCAGGTCACAGCCTTGGTGAATATTCCGCCCTTGTGGCGGCAGGTTCAATCTCTTTTTCTGATGCGGTCCATACGGTCAATCTTCGCGGCAAGTTTATGCAGGAAGCAGTACCTCTTGGTGAAGGAAGCATGGCGGCTGTTATCGGCTTGGATCCGGATCGTATCACTGAAGTCTGTGCGGGTGTTTCTACGGAAAGCCAGCCGGTGCAGGCGGTTAATTTTAATTGTCCGGGACAGACGGTTATCGCCGGGGCTGCCGGGGCGGTGGAAAAGGCTTGTGCTGCTTTGAAAGAAGCCGGCGCAAAGAGGGCAATCATGTTGAATGTAAGCGCGCCTTTCCATTCTTCACTTATGGAACCGGCGGCGCAGAAGCTGAAGAAGGTGCTTGATAAGATTGAGATAAAAGATGCGGAAATTCCTGTTATCGCTAATGTAAATGCACTGGCAGAAACAAAAGCGGCAGATATCCGTACACATTTGGTGGAGCAGGCGGCTCATGCGGTGAGGTGGGAAGAGT
>ENA-ORVG01000618-ORVG01000618.1-human-gut-metagenome-genome-assembly--contig:-NODE-618-length-48308-cov-4.117775_pt1 | contig 48308 bp, 86 predicted proteins | sample MGYA00242091_ERZ509233 | MGnify/ENA primary metagenome ERZ509233 (study PRJEB26280, sample SAMEA2338840) | human gut metagenome | biome: human gut; feature: human-associated habitat; material: faeces... | reverse complement strand
TTGTAAAAAGAATTTACCCTTCAAAAATTTTTTTTACATAACCCCTTATTTAATTATTTATACTCCCCTTGAAATACCCGGTAGCTCCCCTATCGGGTATTTCTCTGTTTAAATATGGAAAATCATGGAAGTTTTCTGGCTGTTTTATAAAGAATCCAGGCAGTTATGAATAGTATCCTGTTCTTCTGGTCATAATAATGGATGTAATGAAATTGCTGCAAACAGTAATCTTACATTACAAAACGAACCAGGAGGAATGGACAAATGGCAAAAAATTACGAAAATGAAAACAAAGCAAAAAACTACAGCACAGATAAAACTTCAGACAAAAATGCGATGGACAGCCGAAACAGTTCCAAAAACAGCTCTAAAAATGCTTCCAGAAACAGTTATGGAAACAAAACATCCAATGCATATGACAAAGAGCAGAATGATTATTCTGGCAGATACTAAGGAAGAATAAAACAGGATTTTCCCTTCTCTTGCAAAGAGGCTGGCTATGTGCCGGCCTCTTTTGCTGCCTGCAGATAAGGATGGTATTGCTTGGGAAGATTGAAGAGGCAGATCGTGCACCGAAAAGAAAAGGGAACATATGATAAATAAAAAAGGAAGGTTTGTCATGTTTCCTATTGAAACGATCTCAGCCAGGATGCTTGATTATTATGTGGGGCGAAACGATGCTTTGATCATAGATCTGCGAGAAGAAAAAGCATATGCCGAAAGTCATGTGCGGGGAGCTGTAAATATTCCATATGAAACACTGGAGAACAGAAAAGATCTTCCAATGAATAAGATACTTGTTTTTTACTGTGACAGAGGCGGTGCAAGCATGGCAGTCGCAAGAGAATTTGTCAGACGGGGATACAGGACACGTTCGGTGATCGGTGGGTTTACGGCGTACCGAGGCAGAAATCTTGTGAGTGGAGACAGGTAATGAAATCTTGTAATTTCCCTGTAACCATGATAAGGTAAGAAAGAGAAAATGTTATTATTCAGAGGAGAATTAAGTATGAAATACATGTTTGCATCTGATGTGCACGGCTCGGCATACTATTGCCGGCTGATGCTGGAGAAATATAAAGAAGAGCAGGCAGAACGCCTGGTGCTGCTGGGCGATCTGCTTTATCACGGACCGAGAAATGACCTTCCGAAGGAATATGCACCGAAAGAGGTCATCAAAATGCTGAATGGCATGAAAAATGATATTTACTCAGTAAGAGGTAACTGTGAAGCGGAAGTGGACCAGATGGTTCTGGAATTCCCGGTAATGGCAGATTACTGTATTCTGGCAATTAACGGACTTACTTTTTATGCGACGCATGGACATGTCTATAACGAAAGCAATCTTCCACCGTTCCACGAGGGAGACATTCTGATACATGGACATACACATGTGCTGAAAGCAGAACAAAAAGAAGGGTATATCCTTCTGAATCCAGGATCTGTATCTATTCCGAAAGAAGGAAATCCGCCTACATATGCTGTTCTGGAAGACAAAACATTTACGATTAAAGATTTTGATGGAAATATCATCAAGGAAATGAGGCTTGGATGAAATATATGGAATTGATCGCACCGTGTCACTTTGGCATGGAAGCGGTTCTGAAACGCGAGATTCTGGATCTTGGGTATGAGATCAGTAAGGTAGAAGATGGCAAAGTTACGTTTCTGGCAGATGCGGAAGGTATTGCACAGGCCAATATGTTCCTTCGTACGACAGAGAGGATTCTGCTGAAGACCGGAGAGTTTAAAGCAGTGACATTTGACGAACTTTTTGAAAAAACAAAGGCGATCCCGTGGGAAGAATATATTCCGAAGGATGGCAAGTTCTGGGTAGCAAAAGCCAATTCTGTAAAGAGTGCGCTGTTCAGTCCTTCTGATATTCAGTCCATCATGAAAAAAGCAATCGTAGAACGCCTGAAAAGTGTTTATGGAATTTCCTGGTTTCAGGAGGATGGTGCAAGCTTCCCGATTCGAGTAGCCTTTATGAAGGATGTGGCTACGATCGGGATTGATACATCCGGAGTTTCTCTTCATAAGAGAGGCTATCGTCAGATGACTGTCAAAGCTCCGATCACTGAGACGCTGGCCTCTGCACTGATCATGTTGACGCCATGGAATAAAGACCGCATTCTTGTGGATCCATTCTGCGGAAGTGGTACTTTCCCGATCGAGGCAGCTATGATTGCGGCAGATATGGCTCCTGGCATGAACCGTTCTTTTCTTGCGGAAGACTGGAAACATCTGGTTCCGCGCAAATGCTGGTATGATGCACTGGAGGAAGCGCAGGACCGTGTGAACCTGGATATAGATACAGATATTCAGGGATATGATATTGATCCGGAGGCACTGAAATCTGCCCGTGCCAATGCGAAGATGGCAGGAGTGGATAAGCTGATCCATTTTCAGCAGAGAGCAGTCAAAGATCTCAGTCATCCGAAACCATATGGATTTATCATCACGAACCCGCCATATGGAGAACGTCTGGAAGAAAAAGAAGCACTTCCACAGTTATACAGAGAGATTGGAGAGAGTTATAATCGTCTGGACAAGTGGTCTATGTATCTGATCACATCTTATGACCGTGCGGAAAATGATATTGGACGAAAAGCGGACAAGAATCGCAAGATTTATAATGGTATGTTAAAAACATATTATTATCAGTTCCTGGGTCCGAAACCACCAAGGAGGAAAAAAGATTGAAAAAAGTAATTTTTGCAACCGGTAATCAGGGAAAAATGAAAGAGATCCGGGAAATCCTCGGAGATCTGGATATTGAGCTGCTTTCTTTAAAGGATGCAGGAATTGATGCGGATATCGTTGAGGATGGTAAAACATTTGAAGAAAATGCCCAGATCAAGGCAAAGACAATCTGTGACCTGACAGGTGAGATCGTGCTGGCAGATGATTCCGGACTTGAGATTGATTATCTGAATAAAGAACCTGGAATCTATTCCGCACGTTATATGGGAGAAGATACTTCCTATCATATTAAGAATGCAAAACTGATCGAGAGACTGGAAGGAGTTCCGGATGAGAAGAGGACTGCAAGGTTTGTGTGTGCGATCGCAGCGGCATTTCCGGATGGAACGATGAAGACTGTGAGAGCAGCGATGGAAGGCAGAATCGGATATAAAGAGAGCGGAGAAAATGGTTTTGGTTATGATCCGATCTTTTATCTTCCGGAATACGGCTGTACTTCTGCCGAACTTTCCATGGAAGAAAAAAATAAGATCAGCCACAGAGGGAAGGCTCTGCGTGCGATCAAGGATGAACTTCGATGAAGGTACTGATCGTCAGTGATACCCATGGGCACGATGAAAATCTGGAAAGAGCGGTGATGATGGAAACGCCGTTTGATATGCTGGTACATTGCGGAGATGTGGAGGGCCGTGAGATTTTTATCGAAGCTCTTGTGGACTGCCCCTGCTGTATTGTTGCCGGCAATAATGATTTTTTCTCAGACCTTCCGAGAGAAGAGGAGATAGAACTTGATGGAAATAAGGTTCTTGTCACGCATGGAAATTATTATGGTGTGTCCATGGATATTTCCGGTGTCGCAGAAGAAGCAAAGTCCAGAGACTGTGATGCTGTGTTCTTTGGACACACGCATAAGCCTGTAATTGAAGAAATAGACGGTGTTCTGGCCATTAACCCGGGAAGTCTGTCCTATCCACGCCAGCACGGCAGAAAGCCAAGCTATGTGATCCTTGAGACTGATAAAGACAGAAAGATGTCTGCCAAGATCAAATATCTGTAAAATGATTTAAACAAGTATGTATAGGGGACTCTAAATTGTTCGGGTTAAGATTCAGGGAAAACAAAATAATAGAATGTCAAAACAGCAGGAAATCTTCTCCATACGAGAGAGAAGTCTCCTGCTGTTATTCTATACATATCCTATTTGAAAAACGAAGAAGTCCTTTGCTTCTCAGCCAAGGGTGTGCAGAGGGAATGGTAAGTCCCTTTGCAATCCTTATGATTTAAATAAAATGCGGATGACAGGACTTGAACCTGCAAGAAAAAGCCTAACATTCCCTATTTTACAGCATTTGTTTATTTCGTGTTGCATTTCGTGTTGCATAGCTTTGAAAAATAATCATTCCCAATTTCATTCATCTCTTTTTCTCGATCAACCAGAACGTGCCGATATACATTTTTTAATGTGGTATCATCCTCCCAACCGCCACGTTGCATAATATATACATCTGGAATTCCAAGAGTATGCAACTCAGATGCGCAATAATGACGCAAATCATGGAATCGAAAATGATGGATCTGATTGTCATCTAACAGATCTGAAAATCTGTCGGATATTTGCGATGGGTTCAAATTTGTTATTTTCCCATGTATTCCTTTTAATTTATCTGCAACAAAATCTGGATATGAAATGAATCTGTCACCAGCAAAAGATTTTGGTCTTTTGATAACCCAACCATGAGAATCATTCATAACCATAGCATATTCGACATGTACTATGTTCTGCTTGATATGATCAGAATTAAGCGCACAGATTTCTGACCGCCTCATCGGACCGAACGCTGCCAGAAGAACAGGTATCTCTAATTCACTACCTACAGTACATTCAATTACCTTTTTGACTTCGGCAGATGTAGGTACATAGATTTTCGGTCTTACCTTTTTAGGTAAGGAAGTTCTTAAGATGAAATCCGAACGATAAGTCTTCAAGACAGTAGAAAGAAAGCCATGCATATTGTACACAGTTTTTGGCGAATGAGTAAGTGCTTCACGATTCATTTCAGCTTGAACATCCTCTTGAGTGATTTCCATTATATTTAATGACATAAGTTTAGCCATGTCTCTTTTGACAGATCGCTTATATTCTCTAATAGTTCCAGGGGATAAAACACCTGTTCTGCTTTCTATGTATTTATTACATGCCTCTTTTAATGTCATATCTTCTGGTGGAACATATCGCGCAGTCAATACTTCACTTTCTTTTTTTGCTGCCCATTCGGCAGCCATTTGCTCACAGATTCGCTTCCCTTTTTTGCTAGGATCTGAACATGTAAAAGATTTATAAACCCTTTTCTTTTTGATAGTCCCGTCTGATAACGGGATTTCTTCGATGTGACTGAATACCTGACATCTCCATGAGCCAGATGGCAGTTTTTTTGCAGTTGCCATTTCTTTTCCTCCTTATTAACCGAACAAACTTTCTGACTTGTCCGAACACACCGAAGATGATACAATATGACTTGTCAGGCGATACGTTTCACTTCGTTATGCTTTGCGGAACGTAAAAATATTTTTCTTTTTTTTAAAAACCGGTTCCCGTTGGTAGCAGGAGCCGGTTCTTTTTATAAAAGTTCTGATTTTTTCTGGTCAAATTCTTCTTGAGTAATAATACCGCTATCTAAAAGCTCTTTGTAATCCTTCAGTAGTTCAACGGATGTTTTCTGATTTCGAACATTTTCAACAGCATCAGAGCTTTTGGAAATATTGAAACTCTTTAACTGCATATCTATATTTGAACTACAGCGGAATCCAATAATATTTATTTGATTGGTTTCGATATTCCGCATTTTCATAGATGCATAAGAATCCACTTCAATGTTATCACTTGTTGTGGTAGCAGTTCCAGTAGTAGTGGAATTATTCTTTCCTTTAGTTTTCTTTCCGGTTCCAACAGCTGCACCGACAGCTGCACCGACAACAGGGTTTCCAAGCGTGACAGCTGTAGCAGCCGTACCAATAACAGCACCAGCTAATCTTCCTTTTCGTTTTGTTTTTTCTTTACTTTTCCCTTTAGTGTGAGATGTTGTAGTTGTCTTTTCTACTGTTCTGTATTCCGACCCGTTCCATTCATAGTCGAAAAGTTCATATTTGGTTGGAGCATCTGACACTGTAACAGATCCATCTTTCCATTGCTTCAAATCAAATCTTGTGTGTTTGGAACCAAGCTCAAAATCCTCCTTACCGGATATAACTCTCAGATTCAATACTCGAACAGGTTTTTCTACAACCGCCGGCTGGGTTGCTACGGAATTATTTGATATTGCAGGTTTTTGAACCTTATTTTTAATAGACAGCAAAAGTGCAAAAATAAGATACAAAACAGCAATTCCAAATGTCTCAAGTACAACAACGACCATAATATTGTCCGATGAAAGATCGTTTGAACTCATCAAAGCCACAATCATCAGCACAATGAATGCAGTCCAAATAATCATCAACACATTTCGTATCTTTTTCATAGTTTCCCCCTTTGACACGATTACTCAAAATTTTCGATATAATTCTTATATAGATTCCTTATTTTTGCAGCCTCCCTCTGCCTGATCGGAACGATATCCCCTGATATCATTTCGAAATGATCTGACGCATCTTTGATTTCATCCATGTTTACGATGTAGCTCTGATGACAACGGAGAAATCTTCCGTCAAGGCGAGGCTCTATATCTGACAGCTTTCCACGTACTACATGTATGATACCGCAGGTACAGTGGACAAGAATTGATTTATTTCGGCTTTCTATGTATTCGATGTGACGGAATTCTACCCGATGGAAGTGATCTCGGTTTTTGATAGTCAAGGCTTTCTCACGGATATCTTCCAATGTGTGTGCTACGACAGAATACATGCGTCCATGCTCAGAGCCTTTGATGATGTAATGCACTGGCAAGACGTCCAATGCGTCAAATACATAGTTTTTGTATGCTGTCCAGAAGGCAATGTTGCCATTATATCCATTTTTCCTGAGCTGTCTTGCAACATTTATGCCATTCTCATTATCAAGGACCACATCCAACACGACTATATCGTACCATTGACCGTCTGCTATATCATCAATCAGCGGCTTTCCACTACTATAAGTGTTTAGCGTGTAACTCTTGTCTCCGCGCTTTTTCAAAAACTCATCAATATGAGCCTTAAAAAAATCAATCTGTAAAGAATTATCGTCACAAATCGCAATTTTCATGCAAATCAGTCCTTTAAATTGTCATTTTCGCCATTTGCGTTAAATAAGAATTCTATATGTTATAGTTGATTATAGCATCATGCAATATAGTTGTAAATAGACGTTTGTAGGTGATTTTAGAATGAAAAGAGTCAAAAAAGTACTAATTTTGATATCGGTTATAGTTTTTGTCAATTATATAATCCATCTTCCAATGTGCGTGGATGATTATGTACACAAGGATTCTGACATATACTCTGCTCAACACATGTGCAGGCATTCGACCTTGACCAGGAACGCGAAGGGAATTTTGAAAACAGACGGTATTATAGAAACAATAAAAATTCCACTCAAAGCGAACTTCCTTTTTGCAAAAGTAAAAATTATATTCGATATTACGAATGTTCCGGTCTATCATTGGCAACTAGCGAGGGGTGATTTGTCCGCCGATGCCACTTTATCGTACCAAAGATAATGCAATGTAAAAGAGAGCAAGTGTTTTTGTGCGGTAGGAGGTATAATATGGATTACAAGAAAGAAATTATTGAAATGATAGAGAATACTGAAAATGAGGGCAAATTAAAATTTGTCTATACAATTCTTATTAAATATCTAAAATCAAAGAAGCAAGGGGATTAACCCTTGCTCCTTTTGTTTAGTGATGAAACTATTTGTTTTATTGCTTTCTTATCTTCTTTATCGAGTGCTTTGTATTCCTCGATAAAATCTAAGATGTCAGGTTCCGACATAAGATTTCCAATTATGGTTGCATAATCGTCATCGCTTTTAGAACCCATGAGGTATGTTGGTGTTACTTCCAGAACACCGCATAGAAGTTCAATAGTGTCCATATCTGGCTTACACTTATCTTTTTCCCAGTCACTAATTGAATTGTGCTTTGCATTGATTTTTTCTGCAAGTTGTTTCTGGGTCAGCTTCTTTGCCGTTCTGGCTTGTTTGATTTTCTCACCAAATGTCATTATCGTTTCCTCCCTTCATAGCTAATAATAATATAGAAATTTCGAACTGTCAATAAAATAATTTCGATTTACTCGAAATTTCTTCTTGACATTCGAGTAATTCGAAGTTATACTGTAATTGTTCGATAGGAACGAAATTAAATAGAAAGGAGAAATGAAGAATGTGCGTTGGTAAAAAGATTAAGTCGTACCTTGAAAACAACGGTATAACGCAGACATTTGTCGCCAACAAAACTGGCATTCCTGTTCAGAAACTCAATCTTTCTCTCAATGGAAATCGCAGATTAGATTTCGATGAATACGAATTAATTTGTGGGGCGTTATCTGTTGGAACAGACAAGTTTCTTGAACCAAAGTTACCGGAATAGAAAGGAGCGAATAATTGAAAAAAGTAGACTGGTCGATAGTAGCAATCGTACTCAGCATACTTTCCATTTTAATAAATCTTTGTTTTAGTGGTCGAGATTTATTAAGAAATTTACGTTGGATATTATCTTGTCTAGGTTGGTAAGTATTGAAACAATGACAGATATTACAGAAATAATTGTTGCGACATTAGCTTTCTTCTTAGCTTTAATCGAATCAGCAACAGCAGAATCAGCTATTTGTTTTGCACTGTTAGCAATATCTTTTAATGTTTCGTATTTTTCCTCATCTGCCATCTGTTTATATACGCTATACGGCAATGGCGGATTGGTTGCCATCATTGGCATTTTAAAATCCATTTTTATCACCTCCCGTCTACTGGGAGTATATCACAAGAAAGGAGTGAGTGCATGACTACATTAGAAAGAACTGATATTGAAGATGGAAAACGTATTGTTGATATCTTTACAACTTTATCAGAAGAAAACAAGAATATGGCAATCGTTTATCTTTCCGCATTGAGAGATAAGGAGATTGCGGATTCTTATAAGGCACAGAAAGAAAGTTCATAAGTTTCTTGAACCAAAGTTACCGGAATAGAAAGGAGCAAATTTTATGAGTAAAAAGAAGAAAAAGGAAAAGGCTTCTAAGATGGTGCGAACATCAACTTGAGATTGACGTTTTAAATGGCAAACATCAGTGCAAACTGCAATGGCTAAATCATGTGCGCGTTTTTCATTATCCGTCATTATTACACCTCCTTTCCAAAGGAGAGTATAACACGAAATTCAAAAGACGAAACAAAGAAACTGTGCATTCACAGTAATTAAGGAGGATAAAGAAAATGAAGAAATTTGAATTAACATCAGAAACCAAAATTAACATTTTCGGAAAGAAACTTTTCCGAATCAAAGCACTCATTTCATTTGGGAATGTAGAAGCCGGAGAAACTGGCGGATGGGTAGAAAAAGAAGGAAATGTAAACCAGTCCGGCAATGCATGGGTGTTCGGCGATGCAGAGGTGTCCGGCAATGCAAGGGTGTTCGGCGATGCAGAGGTGTCCGGCAATGCATGGGTGTTCGGCAATGCAGATTACACAATTATTCATGGATTTGGTACTCAATTCCGTACCACTACGTTTTTTAGATGCAAAGATAAAAAGGTCAGAGTTGCATGCGGATGTTTCTTTGGGACTATTCCGGAATTCCGCAAGCAGGTAAAAAATACCAGAAAAGGGAGAATTGCAGAAGAATATCTAATGATTGCTGACCTTATGGAAAAACATTTTGAAAAATAAAGTGCTCCGAAGGAGAGCTGAAACCTCTCGCCTCGGAGCTGTAAACCACTAATCGTGCTAGCGGATTACAGGACAATCATATCATTTCTTCCTGTATTTCGCAAGAGAACAGGAGGATTTTTTATGAAGAAAACCGAGGATAAAAAAGTGACAAATTTTGAAGAGTTCGAAACTTTCTATGCAGTTGAAGTTGTAAGAGAGGCGAAAAAGCAGGCTCACAAATGGTTCTGTGCATGGATTGTAACCATGATTGCATTAATTTTTTCAAACGCTGCATGGATGTTTATCAAGTAAGAAAGGAGGAAAGACTGTGGCAATCAGATATACCACAGAACAAAAGAAATACATCCTTTTGAAAGGCAATATTGCAAAAAGGATGGAGGCCGAGCGAGTAAGTGATGCACAGATGGCAGCAATTACCGGAATGGCAGAAAACACTTTCCGTAAAAAGCGAAATAAGCCAGAAACATTCACGTATCCGGAACTGCGGCATATTTTTATTCGATTGAACTTCCCTAACGAGGAAATATTGGAGGCTTTGACATGAAAGATTGGATAGACTCCATTCTGATTGGAGGGATAGCAACGTATCTTCCGTTCTGGACCTGGGACAACAGCCGTGACCAGATCATGGGAGCGTTGGGACTGATCGGAGCTGTGTACATAGCAAGGACGTGGAAAGAATGGACATGCTAGACATGCCAACTAAAAAAGGATCCTCAGAGCTGCAACTCAAATAAGGATCCAAGACAATATATCTCTTCTTCATTGTAGAAGGAAAGAAACTAAAAGTCAATACAAGGAGGACATTATGAACGAAGAGAAAGTCAGAGAAATCTTTGATTTATGTGTCAGGGTTTCTAACGAGACAAGCAGGCGCATAACATTTGATTACAAAATTGATGGTGATGAAACGATGGTTTATTTGTATGTCTTTGGACACAATGGTGCAATCGAAAAGCACTTTATGCTGTCGCAGCATTATAAGTTCGAACCAGACATCTATAGTTTCGATAAAGCTAATGAATATCTACTCAGCATTCTGAATAAAGGAAGGTGTTCGGTATGAATCTGACAGGGAATGGAAGTATTTCTGAAAAGGAATTAGAAGTTATAAGGCATAAGCATTCTGGAATTTATAAAAGACAGGCAGATAATTATACTGCTGTAGAGCGAGAGGAGAAGAAAAATGAATTTGTACGAAATTGATAATGCGATATTGAACTGTGTAGACATGGAGACCGGAGAGATCATTGATATGGGAAAGTTGAATGCTCTCCAGATGGAAAGGAGCCAGAAGATTGAGAATATTGGTTGCTGGATTAAGAATCTTTTGTCAGATGCAGAAGCACTGAAATCTGAAAAAGAAAATCTTGCCAAGAGGCAGAAAGTCGCAGAAAGCAAAGCGGCATCACTGAAAGAGTATCTTTCCCGATATCTGGATGGTGAAAAGTTTAAGTCTGCAAGAGTAGCAATTTCTTTTAGAAGTGGTAGCTCCGTGGATATTGCGGAGGGTGCATCTGTCCCAGAAGAATATCTTAAGTATTCAGAGCCTAAGCCGGACAAGGCCGGTCTGAAGGCAGCACTGAAAGCCGGAGAAAAGTTTCCGGGAATCACTCTGATAACTTCGCAGAATATCCAGATCAAGTAGGAGAAGCTTATGGAAAATCTTGAGTTATATAACAAGGTTCGGGAAGTTCCTAAAGATGCCCAAAAAGCTATTACGGCAGGACGACTGAAAGGTTTTACAGACATTAACCCGATGTGGCGCATCAAGTGCTTGACGGAGCAGTTCGGTCCCTGCGGCCTTGGCTGGTATTACAAAACAATTGAGAAATGGATGGAGACTGTTGGTGATGAGATATGTGTTTTCGTGGCGATTGAACTGTACGTCAAATACGAGGGCGAGTGGTCACAGGCAATTCCCGGAACCGGCGGTAGTAAGTTGGCGACAAAAGAGCGGAACGGAGTCTATGTATCTGATGAGTGTTACAAAATGGCAACCACGGATGCATTGTCAGTGGCATGTAAGAATCTTGGCATTGGGGCAGATGTTTACTGGAAAGAAAGCCATACCAAGTACGATCGGGCAGATGACAGTTCTTCCGAAGTGTCAAGTACTGATATATCTGGACTCAGATCATACTTGAATAAGAACGCTCTGAATGAGAAGAAGATTCTTGAAGCATATAAGCTGACATCTATTAGCCAGTTGACTATTGGAAATATCAAAGCGATAACAGATCCTAAAAATTTGAACTACTTCAAACAAAATTGTGGTGCGTAAATGGAATTTACAGGAAAAATCAAATCACTGGCGAAAGATCTCGTGACCGGAAAGTGGAGCTTACAGGTGGAACTGAATGAAAATGCTCAGGAAGTAATGGAACTCATCAAGCATGAGAAACTGGATATACGCCTTAAGCAGCACAGGGATAAGCGTTCCTTAGATGCAAATGCGTATTACTGGGTATTGCTTACCAAACTTGCTAAAGTCCACGGCTGGACGAATAACGAGGCTCATAACTACATGTTACGTCGTTACGGTCAGATAGAACACGTGGACGGAAATCTGGTTGCGGTTTATCTTCCTGATACAGAAGAAACGGAAAGGGATGTTTTGGACAAGGTGGAATATCATCTTAATCCGCTTCCAAAGACAGTGGTCACAAAGCATGGGGAAATTAAAAGAGTGTATGTTCTTCTTAGAGGATCCAGTACATATGACACAGAGGAGATGGCACGCTTGATTAGTGGATTGATTCAAGATTGCAGGGATTCTGGAATACCAGACGGCGAGATTATGACGCCATTTGAGAAACGAAAGCTTTTTGAGCAGTATGGGATAGGTGGTGTAAATGAACAAAAGAACAAAAGCGTTACAGTTTGATGCAAAAACGCGCAAAAGAATTCTCGATAGAGATCACGGCTGCATATTTTGCCAGATTGGTTTTTATATGCATTCTTCATCCGATTTCCAATATAAGCAGCTTGATATTATGCATATTGTCAACCGATCACAGGGTGGACTTGGAATCGAACAGAATGGAGTTACCGGATGTAGATACCACCATCAGCTTCTAGATAATGGAGCAAAAGGTTTACGGCCAGATATGCTGGCATATATCGAAAAATACATGAGTTGTATCTATCCCGGATGGAATCCAAAAGAGCTTATATATAAAAAATACGGGTGCAACTAAAATTCATATAGATATATCACACGATTTTCCCTCAGGGAGTGGCCTGTTATAACTTCCTGAGGGGGAAAGGAGACGCATGAATAGTAGAAGTAAAGGGGCTGTCGGAGAAAGAGAAGTAGCCGGTATCCTTCGCGGGTATGGTTACAAGGCAAGAAGAGGGCAGCAGTATTGTGGGTCCAACGGAGATGCGGATGTAGTTGGTCTTCCTGGAATTCACATTGAAGTGAAGAGAAGAGAAAAACTAAATATATATGAGGCTGTAGATCAGTCGAAGAGGAATCGGAAACCGGATGAACTTCCGGCGGTGTTCCACAGGAAGAACCATTGTGAGTGGTTGGTTACGATGCCGTTTGATGAATGGATGAAGATATACAGGGAATGGGAGGCTGGTTATGGACTACGTGAAGATCAGCAGGAAAATCCTTGATTGGGAATGGTACACGGACATCAATACGAAGGTACTGTTCCTGCACATCCTGTTAAAAGCAAACTGGAAAGACGGAAGGTTTCAGGGAATAGAAGTACCAAGAGGATCATTTGTGACTTCTTTGCAGAATCTAGCAGCAGAAACAGGGCTTACAGTAAGGAATGTAAGAACGGCACTAAAACATCTGGAAAATACCGGAGAAGTGACAAGCAACCGACACGTTAAATTCAGCGTAATTACGGTAAAAAACTACGACAGGTATCAGTCAGGCGACACACAAGTGACAGTCAATCGACAAGCAAGTGACAGTCAAGTGACAACAATAGAAGAAGGGAAGAAGGAAAGAAAGGAAGAATATAATAAATCTCCTAAAGGAGATTATGAGAGTGGAATTTCTGAAAACAGCATCTATACCACGATTCGTGAATTGTACAATTCCGTTTGTGGGTCGTATCCCCGCCTGGTAAAGATGTCTGAGGCAAGGAAGAAGGCTATAAATGCCAGAATGAAGACAGGTTACACTCTTGATGACTTCCAGACTTTGTTTGAAAAGGCAGAGGCTTCCGATTTCCTGAAGGGAAAAAATAAACGCAACTGGTCAGCAACATTTGACTGGTTGGTCAGTGATTCCAACATGGCAAAGGTCCTTGACGGAAACTATGATGCGAGAAAAGAGGCGATAAAAGATGAACCAGAACCAACTAACTCAGTCAGATTATGGTGAGTGTCCTGTGTGCCATGGGACTGGATGGGAGACATATTATGCCACGGTCTATGATTACGGACTTCCAGAAGAAATTCAATATGCTCGCAGATGTCCAAAGTGCAAAGGTGGTTATAGAGCACAGGACCGTACCGGAGTACCAAAAGAGTACCATGATGCAGATCTTGGCAAGTTCGATTTTGATATTTATCAGAGAGACATGAGCAAACTGAGAGACTTGTGCACCACCTTTCTGAACCATTTCCAGAAGTGGGAAATGGCAGGAAAGGGACTGTATCTGTGGAGCAAGACACCGGGAAGTGGAAAAACCTTCTTGGCGTGCTGTCTGGCGAAATCGGTGATGATGAAATACGATCTGCAAATGCGTTTCGTGACTGCACCTGACTACATAAGCGCTGTTGGTGACAGCTACAAGCGTGATCGCGGAGAAGAGGATCCCAGTCAGGTATACCGGGATTGCAAACTTCTTGTTCTGGATGATATCGGCGCACAGGCAGACAAGGAATGGCAGCGGCAGGAAATGTTCCGTCTGATCAACAAGCGTATGGAGGACGGAAACATTACAATTTACACTTCCAATATGAGCACCGATAATCTGAATGTGGACACCAGAACCAGAGACCGGATCATTAAGACCTGTGTAGAGTTACAAATGCCAGAGGAAGGTATTCGAAAGAAAAAAGCAGCAGGAGAACAGAGGCAGTTCCTTGCGAGCGTAATGGGATAGAGGAGAGAAGATGGTTAAGAAGATGGGAGTTTAAAATGAAGTTTATAGATTTTTTCGCAGGAATCGGAGGATTTCGCAGGGGAATGGAATTAGCGGGGCATGAATGCGTTGGTTTTTGCGAATTCGATAAATTTGCTACTGCGAGTTACATCTCAATGCACTTACTGACAGAAGAGCAGCGAAAGACATTGGAAGATATTCCTATCAAGAAAAGACAGAAGGAAATATTAAAGGAGGAATACAGAAATGGAGAATGGTATGCAAATGACATTCGAAGAGTGTATGCCGGAGACATTCCAAAAGCAGATTGCTGGTGTTTCGGATTCCCTTGTCAGGACATATCCGTTGCAGGAAAGCAAGCCGGATTTCAAGGAAACCGTTCAAGCCTGTTTTTCAGAGTTATGTACCTTGTCGGACAACTCAAAGAAGAAGATAAACCCACTTACCTTTTCATTGAGAACGTTAAAAATCTGCTTAGTGTTAATGGAGGATGGGATTTCGCCAGACTGCTCATTGAAATGGATAGGGCAGGGTATGATGCAGAATGGCAGGTGCTCAACTCCAAAGATTTCGGAGTACCGCAAAGCCGGGAAAGATGTTTTATTATCGGACATCTTAGAGGGAGAAGTACCTCAAAAATATTTCCTATCGAAGGAACAGACGAAAAAAATAGTGTTTCGTTAAATCTTTTTAGTTGTCTTAATGGTAGAAATTCACAGCGAGATAGAGTTTATAGCGATGATGGATTAGCTCCAACAATCAGTACGAAGCCGGGAGGAAACACAGAACCCAAAGTATCCATAAAAATTATCGGTGAAATAAGCTCGTCTCAGGACGGCAAAATTCTTTCGACTGATGGTATTGCAAATTGCCATTCGGCAGGGCACGGGAATAATCCAAAGATTGCAATTCCAGTATTGACACCAGATCGCGCAGAAAAACGTCAGAATGGACGGAGATTCAGAGACAATGGCGAGCCAATGTTTACACTTACAAGAGCAGATATACATGGCGTAGCGATTGAACCTACTGGATTTAATTGTATGCCAGATGGAACATGCAGAACATTGAAAAATCAATACCAGAAAAACAGCGGAGTAAATTTCGCTTGCCAAACAGACAGAGGTGCTACGGCTGTTGCTGTTAAGTTCAAAAACATTACAGCAAGCACAATCAGGAAAGTTGCTCCTAGAAATAAAGTTTCGATACTTAGAGGACAATCGCAAGAAAATAATTTAGATATTTGCGTAAAGGTAGCAGAAGCAACAAAACAAGGATATTCAGAGTGCAGAGTTGGTGTCGATGCTGTGAATTTATCAGTTCCAGGTAGTAAGATAAGAAGAGGAAGAGTTGGGAAAGAGATTGCAAACACACTAGACACAAGCTGCAATCAAGGGATATTTGTTCAAGTGTCGGAAGAATTGGTTGTATATGCGGTCTGGTATGAAAAATATCAGTGTTACATAGCAATCCGGAAGCTGACACCGAAAGAATGCTTTAGGCTGCAAGGTTGGTCTGATGATTATTTTGATAAAGCACAGTTCGTAAATTCTGACAGCCAGTTATACAAGCAGGCAGGAAACGGCGTAACAGTGACAGTTATAGAAACTATAGCAAGAAAAATGAACGTAAATCTAAATTGATAGCGTGTCAGTTTCTTAGATGGGGAAAGTGAGGATGGAAATGGATTATAAACACTGTAGATGTGGATGCGGTGGAATTATAGGGCAATACAGTAAAACAAGTGGATTTATCTGTGAAAAATGCAATAAAAAGTATCAATTATCAGAGCTAAAATTTGATTGGATTGCATCGAACGAAAAGACAGGATGGCTGTTTCCGATGTTGAAAAAGGAGGACGCAAAATGAAATTCAAAAGTAACGCTAAGTATAACGAAGAGCCCAAAACCGGGAGCGTTTTCGCTTTGAAATACAATTCTTTAGTAATCGTTATCCACAAATACGTTGGTTACGGAGATACACTGTTTCTAAACTGTAGTACATTGGGTGTTTTCAACTGTAATCTCGGAACAGAGGATTTTAACGAAGCTGTCAGCAAAGCGAAAGAAGTTGTCATGCGTGAGGTTAAGAAAATCAGAGAGGATTCATACAGATTCTATTCAGACAACAATATTGAATTTGACAGATATTAGGAGGGCAAAAAATGAGCTACTGTGACGGAACTTGTAAGTATCTGAATAAAAGAAAACACAAATGCGAATTGACAGGAGAAAAACTCACATACATGAAATGGAGTCGTGGAATCGAGTGTTCAGTGCATGAATACAGAGGATTCTGTGAGAAAGATGAGGAGGATACAAAATGTTAATCAGAAGTCAGAATAAAGCAATTTTATTAAACTTTAGCAATTCGACTGTAGTTTATATTGCGAAAAATGACAAGGATTTTGTTATTTCAAGCCTAGGGAACGAAAACAGATATAGACTTGGTAAATATTCTTCAGAAGCGAAAGCTATGAAAGTACTGGATATGATTCAGGAAGCCTGCATAAACGGACATATTGATTATCAGATGCCAGAGGATGGGAGCGTGGAAGTATGAAACATGTAAAAGAATTACTAAAAAAATACATTGAAGCTGACAATCAAATCCTCGAAGAAAGGGATGCATTTGTAACTTTTCAGGAATTAATTGATGAGTTGCAAGAAGCTATCGAACAGGATGAGAAAGAAAATGGTTGGATTCCGGTCAGTGAGAGATTGCCAGAAACAGATGATTATATTCTTCTCTCTTTTGCGAATTACTCAATCCCAATAATCGGAAGATGTGAAAGAGATAAAGATGGCAACGGCATTTTTTACGCCGGTGACGATTTAATATCTTGTTTAGGTAATGATTTATATGTCAACGCCTGGATGGAATTGCCGGAGCGCTATAGGGAGGACGAATCATGATTACATTCTTATTAGGATTCACCCTTGGAATCATAGTCGGAGTGGCCGGTCTTGCATGTGCAGCGATCATGTACGATAAGCACCACCCAGACAAATAGTAGAAAGGAGCAACGGTATGCTGACAAGGAATAAAAAACTGAAAGACTACGGTATTCCGGCAGAGGACGTTGAAAAACTGAATACGATGCTGAAAGACTTCCCGGCAGAGTACGGATACCTGCTTACCAGTGCCGCCTTGTCAGCTTGCCCGAAAAACACGGTGATAGCGGATATGGTAATTGAGAATATCCTACACCGGAAAAGTTACAGGAAAATCAGCAAAGAAAGATATATCCCGATGAATCCGAAGGATTTCTACGGATACAGGCGCAAGACCGTCGCTGTACTGTATGAGAGGATGCGGTTGTTGGGAGTGTGGGAGGATGAAAGATGAAAGAATATAGATGTCCAAAGTGCAATAGTAAAAACCTTTTTGTCAAGAAAGTTGGGAATAATACGGGATTGTATTGCGGGGATTGCGGTGCATGGATTAAATGGGTCGGGAAAAATGAGCTGAGAGCGTTTGAATATTTAACTAAGCAGAAACACGTAGACGATGCTAATAGCAAACAAGACGATATTGCAAGCATCATTTACGGCACTCTCGATCATATGTATTGCGATAATTGCAGATTCAATAGCGAAATTAAAGAAAGTGATAATGGTGAATGGAACTGTGATGAATGCCACAGAAAATATAATGGATGGGGAGTTTCCATGCAGGAAAGTAATAAAATTGCAAAAGAAATTTTAAAACAGTTAGGAGAATAGAATATGAGCAGACTGATTGATGCAGACGAATTAATTAAATACATCAAAATTTGGGAGATTGGGACAAGCATTAGTTCCGACCAGAAAGAGTTTATTGATTGTGTTAACAGACAGCTGACAGCATTTGATGCGGAAAAAGTTACGGAATCGCTTATGGACAGATTTCGTGTTGTTTCCAATGATGAGGACTTGGAATGGAACAGAGCTATAGATTATGCTATTAAAATCTTAGAAGGTGGTGGAGTTGAATGAGAGAAATTCTTTCCAAGGCAAAGCAGATTGATAATGGTGAATGGATAGAAGGGAGCCTCATAGATTTAGACATTGACAACGGATATTGTTATATTGTTCCACCGTATAAAAAAGCGAGTATATTGCCAATCATCTTTTTAATAACAGACAGAATGAAATTGGTTGATCCAGAAACCCTCTGCCGGTTTACAGGACTTTGCGACAAGAACGGAAATAAGATTTGGAAGAACGACATTTTGATGTGTCATGGAAACCCAAAAGACCTTGTAAAAGCGGCATTTGGAGAATTTGGTGTAAGAAATATTGAAACCGGCTCCATAGTAGACAAAGTTGTCGGATGGCATTATGAGGTTGTTCCGACAGATGCAATCAGCAGATGTGAACCATTCTGCTGGCCAATGCCATTGACAGAATATTATATCGAAAGATGCGAAATGGAAGTAGTTGGAAATATTTTCGATAATAAAGAACTATTACAGGAGGTGCCGGAATGAGTAAATCAGTATTAGTGATTGATACACCGGAGAATTGCTATGACTGCCCGTTCGGAACTGCATACTGCGGCGAACTTGAATATGTGGGTTATTGTGAATTAGCTGACTGTTTAGATTATGATGTAATTCTGATGACAGAAGAACATTATGATTGTGAAAGTAAATCAAGACCTGAATGGTGTCCGCTTATGGACTTGCCAGAGAAAGATAAGGAGGAAGAAAATGAGTAAATCAGTATTAGTGATTGATACACCGGAGAATTGCGGAAAATGTAAATTTATAAGCGGATTTTGGTGCAGAGCAATGGATGGTAGGAGAGTTCCAAACAATGATGTAATCCCTAATTGGTGTCCATTGAAGCCACTGCCGGAGAAAAGTACTACCGAGAATGATATGACGGATTATCAGCGCGGGATGGTCGATGGTCGAAATCAGTGCATTGATGAGATTGTATGAGAGGTAGAGCAGATGAGCAAGAAAGTAAAGTGTTGTGAATGCGATTCTTTTATGGGATGGGCTTTGCCAAGAGGGGTAGATAAAGACAATTACGAATATGCGAAAGAAGTTTTGAAGTTAGCATCTACTACAGGAATATGTGAATATACCATGAAAACCAAGGCAAGGTCGCATGAGCAGTATTGCAGAAAATTTAAAAAAGACAAGTTTTTAGAACGACATAACGATTTTTTTAAAGATGAAATTTTAAAACTTGAAAACATGATCAAGGAATATGAAAAAGAAAATTTTGTGGAAGTAGACGAATCATGGAAAGCTCATTTTATGAGAAGATTTCAAGAGGTGAAGTAGATGGAGAGATTAACAGAAAGATATGATATTACGCCAGACGGAGAATCAGATGTCTGGGTTAAACAGCACGATTATATTTCAGCGGCGCGAAAGCTTTGTGATTACGAAGACCTGGAAGAACAGGGCTTGCTTGTGAGATTGCCGGTACCATTAGGTTCTAAAGTCTATTGTATTTCTACGAGAGATAAACAAAATTCTATTATTTTTGAAAAAAATTTTGTTTTAGGAATGTTGTATTTTTGGGATTCGACAGTATTTGCCACACGTGAAGAAGCTGAGAAGAAGTTGAGAAGAAGTTGGAGGAGATGAAGAATGGCTGAATATGTTAAAAAGTCAGATATAATAAAAATCATGGAAAATAATTCTCACATGATAGAGGTATTTGGAGTTAAGAAGAAAATGATTGACGGATTCGCAATGTGTTGTGATTTCGCAGATCTGGAAACTGTCAGTATTGAGGAGGACGATAAGGATGATTAATATGAAACCAGAAGAAGCAAAAGACATATTATCCGATATGAGAGACCAGCATTTATGTTTCCTTGAAAGTTCTGAAAACAAAGATGAATGGCAGAAAAAATATCTCAAGGAAGCATGGGCGTGTGATTCCGGAGCAAAAGCATTGGAAAAGCAGATTCCATGCAAACCTGAAGAATATGTTCCAGATTTTCCGTACAATATATTTTCCACTCAAAAATGTGCGAAATGCGGAACACCTGTTATTGGTAAAAAAATAAGCAAGTACTGTTCTGAATGCGGGCAGAAAATTGACTGGGGAGAGGAGTGATTAAATGGATTTTAATACAGCAATGGCGAAATCAGTAGCATGGGCCAGTACATCATTTGCCTTAATAGCGGCACTCAGTTATACAAAAGAACCATTATGCTTAATGGCATTAGTTCTTCCGCTGTTTGTTGGATTACTTGCACATTAATGAGAAGGAGTTGATAATCATGTTGGACAATCCTACACTTGAAATTGACAGAGAAAAGAACGAAGTTACGATAAAATGTAATGGGGATACTATAAAGTTCAAAGATGATAATGTGGAAGTGACCAGGGCGAGCAAAAAACATGATGTTTAAGTCACCAGACATAACCCCGCAACTCGCCATATCAGCATTCACAGTACTACATCAATATTGCAGCTCAATCAGTCCACATGACTGCATCAGATGCGCATTTTACGAACATTGCCCGGAGTGTTTCATGGGGTGCCCGGGAGATCAGGGCGAGACGATCAGAAAATTACAAAGCAATGAATAAAATTAGAGAGTCGGTATTTACCGGCTCTTTTTATTGCAAAATTCCTCAAACATGTACCACAACTTTTCCGCCAACCTATGATAGAATATACTCAGAAGTGTTACTATGGGGTTTTATAGACAGTTGGAGGTGAGAACGTGGGAATGACGCCAAAGTACACAAGCGTTGAAGAGATTGAGAGCAAAATAGAACAGTATTTCGAAGATTGCAAAGGTTATCCATTAACCGATGAAAAAGGGAAACAAATATTTAACAAGTTTGGATCCCCTATTTTCATAGATGTTCACCCTCCGACCGTTACAGGACTTGCCTTGGCCCTTGGATTTACGAGCAGACAGGCACTTTTAAATTATCAGGCAAAGCCGGCATTTGTTGACACGATTACGCGCGCGAAAGCCAGAGTGGAACAGTACGCAGAGGAAAGGCTATTTGATCGTGACGGTTCAAATGGCGCTCAGTTCAGCTTGAGAAATAATTTTAAGGGATGGGATGCTGATAAGAAAAATGATGATTCTGGAGATGGAAAGATTACGATTGTGAATAATATTCCAAGGCCGGAGAAGCAGGATGGAAAGTAACGCTATCAAACTGAATGAGATTGTGGCACCAGCATTTTACAATGTGTTTTGGGATATTTTAGATGGTAAACACACTTACTATGATCTGTACGGTGGACGTGGATCCACAAAATCATCTTTTGTAGGCGGCATGATTCCGTTTCAGATGATGCAGGATGCAGAGAATGGCTTAATGTCAAATGCTGTAATCTTTCGGAAAGTCGGTAATACGCTCAGAGAATCTGTGTATGAACAGATCGCATGGGGAATTGATGCGCTTGGAGCAAGTGATTTATGGGCTGACAGTTTAAGTCCTATGCAATATGTGTATAAGCCAACAGGACAAAAGATCATATTCAGAGGACTGGATAAAGCTAAGAAAACAAAGTCCATAAAAGTAAAAAAAGGATATTTCAAGTACCTTTGGTTTGAGGAGCTTGATGAGTTTGCCGGAATTGAAGAAATCCGTACAGTTCAACAGTCTGTACTTCGTGGTGGAAGCAAATTTGAAGTATTTAAGACATTTAATCCACCGATCAGCCGGAGCAACTGGGCGAACGTGTATGTGGAGGAACCGAGAGTTGACAGCTACAGACACAAGAGCGATTATAGATCAGTTCCTGTTGAATGGCTTGGTCAGCAATTTATTGATGATGCAGAGCATCTGAAGAAAACAAATCAGAGAGCTTACGACCATGAATATCTCGGTCTTCCTGTTGGACTTGGAACAAATATTTTCGAACTGTTAGAAATTCGAAAAATTACAGATGAAGAGATTCAGAGCTTTCAAAGTATCTACCAGGGACAGGACTGGGGGTGGTATCCAGATCCTAAAGCATTTCTCCGTGTAGCTTATGTTCCTAATCAGGAAAAAGTTTTTTTATTAGATGAGCTTGGAGGTTCCAAGATAAGAAACAAGGAAATGGCTAACCAGATAAAGAAAAAAGGATATGATGATTATTCAATATCTTGCGGAGTTGATGAAGAAGAAAGTATTATTGACTTCCGAGATGCAGGGCTTCCAGCACGTAGGGCCATTGTTACACCGGGAAGCCGCAAATATACGTTTGAGTGGCTACAGTGTCGAACGTTGGTTATTGATCCGGCAAGAACGCCTAGAGCATACAAGGAAATTATCAATTATGAACATGAAGTAGATAGCAATGGAGAAGTTATCGCAGATTATCCAGATGGCAACGATCACTGGATAGATTCTCTCAGATACGCAACCAGTCCATTGTCCATGAGAAGGGGGCATAGTGCATAAAATGTTAGATAGGTACTTTTCAGAGAAAATAAATAAATTCTTAAGCATCGGTTTAAAAATATATGGATCATCTGACATTAACGAAATCTTAAAAGTTGTAGAATATGAAGACATTATTGTGCGAGATACTTCTGTAAGATGGATGGATTTTAAAAGGTAGATTAAATGGGACTAATAACAACACTAAAAAGGTGGTTTAACATGATATTCAAAAAACAAGCCGAAGAGGATTTTGATATCCAGGCAGCAGAATTCCCGGAGATGGAATCACTGATCAATCGGTGCGCGAACATTTACAGGGGAGTACCGGAATGGCTAGATGATAAGAATAATATCAAGACGATTAATTTCGCGAAATCCGTCTGCTCAGAAACAGCACGGCTCGCAACGCTGGCAATCGGCATTCAGATAGACGGTTCCGCAAGGGCTACATGGCTACAGGAGCAAATAGATAAAGTATATTTCCAGATTCGGCACTGGGTGGAATATGGATGTGCTTACGGAACGGTGTTCATTAAGCCAAACGGCGAGAGCCTTGACGTATTTACTCCGGCAGATGTGATGATTGTGGACTACGATAATCAGGAAATCAAAGGGATTATATTTAAAGATTCGTATACAGTTGGACGAAAATACTACACAAGACTCGAATATCACAGGTTTGTTGAGGAAACAGTGGACGGAGTGACAACTTATCCGTACTACGTTTCTAATAGAGCTTATGTATCAAAATCCCCTCAGTCAATCGGAGACAAGATTGACCTTAAACAGACAAAGTGGGCTGACCTCATGGCAGATACACCGCCGATACTCAAGGCAAACGGCGAGAAGCTGGACGGACCGTTGTACGGAATGTTGCGGACACCGCAGGCAAACAATGTGGATATCAGTACACCACTTGGACTTCCAATATTTGCAGAAGCTATCGAAGAGCTGAAAGACCTTGACATTGCATACAGTCGTAATGCCGGAGAAATTTTTGATTCGCAGAAGATAGTTCTGGCAGATGACAGATTGCTGATGCCAAGCGGTACACCTGTAGCAGCCATGTCACCACAGGGTATGGAGAACAGACGGAACGAGATGAGATTGCCACATTTTGTTAAGAATGTATTCGGACAGGACGAGAAAGAGTTTTATCAAGAAATCAATCCGGTTCTCAACACAGATACCCGTATAGCCGGCATAAATGCCCTTTTAAATCAGATAGGGTATAAGATTGGATTCTCCAACGGATATTTTGTTTTTAATGAAAAAACCGGTATGGTGACGGCTAAGCAGGTAGAATCAGACGACCGACGGACAATTCAGTTTATCAAGGACGTTCGGGATAAGCTGGAGGATTGTCTGAATGGCGTAATCTATGCACTCAATGTTTTTGCCGATCTGTACGGTCTGACTCCGGTTGGTGCGTATGAAGTAACATACGACTTCGGAGACATAACTTATAACAGAGAAGAAGACCGGGCGAGATGGTGGCAGTATGTTGTACAGGGAAAGGTTCCGGCATGGATGTATTTCGTGAAGTTTGAAGGTATGACGGAAAATGATGCGAAGGCAATGGTTAAAGAAGCCCAGCCAGACGAACCAAAACTGTTTGGAGATGAGTAATTATGTTAAGCCCAGAATATTTACGCCGGATAACAGAGGGCAGTGAACAGATTGCGGAAGAATTGCATCAGTATATCATCTCTGAGATCGTGTCTCGAATGATGGCAAGAATTGGCAGAGGTGAAGATTATATTCTGACTAATGCCGATGCGTGGAGAATCAGAACGCTACAGGAATCCGGTGAACTGTTAGAGGACATTCTGACAGAATTATCCAAATATACCAAACGCGAACAGCAGGAACTTCTTGAAGCGTTTGAAGATGCTGGAATCACTGCGATGAACTACGACGACAAGGTATACAAGGCGGCAGGATTAAGCCCTGTACCACTCGAACAGTCACCAGCTATGATAAGACTCATGGAGCGGAATATGCTTGCGACCATGGGTGAGTGGAAGAACTTTACAAGAACGACTGCAAGTGCCGCTCAAAGACTCTATATTGAGCAGTGCGAACTTGCGTACAATCATGTAATGACTGGGGCGGTTGGGTATACACAAGCCATTAAAGAGGCAGTTAATAACGTTGTGAGCGATGGTGTTACTGTCACATATCCATCTGGCAGAAAAGATACGATCGAAACAGCAGTCGCACGTTCTGTCAGAACTGGTGTGGCTCAGGCTACGGGAGATATATCCCTAAAGCGCATGGAAGAAATGAACTGGGATTTAGTTCTGGTCAGTGCACACATCGGAGCGAGAACGGGGGACGGTGGAGAAAATCCTGGAAATCATTCGTGTTGGCAAGGAAAGATATACTCTCGTTCTGGCAAGAGCAAGAAATTTCCGCCGTTCTCATTGACTGGATACGGAACAGCAAGCGGACTGTCAGGGGTCAACTGTCGGCATAGCTTTGGGGCAAGTGATGGAGAATTTAATCCCTACGCAGAACTATCGGCGCAGGATAAAGCCAACAAGGGAAAGCAGTATGAAAAAGAACAGCGGCAACGTACTTATGAGCGAAGAATCCGCAAAACAAAGCGTGAAGTTCTTGGACTGCAAGCAGGAGTTGACAATGCACCGAATGAAAAGGCAAGGTTCGCCCTCCAACAAGACCTTGACCGGAAGTCTTATCTTTTACAGAAACAAAATGCTGCATACAAAGATTACTGCAAGCGGAATGACCTGAGAGAACTGCAAGACCGGCTCATGATAGCGAAGTGGAACCGTCAGAACGCCGCAAAAGCCAGAGGAGCAGCAAAACGATATAAAACAGCGAAGGGGATTGACTGATGGATAGATGGGAATATTTCAATCCGAATCCTGTTAAGGATAAGAGAACAGGAGATTGTGTTGTCCGGGCAATATGCAAGGCAACCGGTTTCGACTGGGAAACAGTATTCGCCGGATTAATGGTACAGGCGTGCGCTTTGTCAGATATGCCAAGTGCAAATTATGTCTGGGGAGCGTACCTCTACAAACATGGGTACAGACGCAAACTGATTGAACAATCAGAACGATATATCTATACAGTCAATGATTTTTGCACAGACCATCCGACAGGCACGTACATTCTCTGCATAGATGGTCATGTGGTGACAGTACGGGATGGAAAATATTACGATACATGGGATTCCGGAAATGAAGTCCCGGTATATTACTGGGAAAAGGAGTAGCTAAATGAGCATATCAGAATTTGTACAAGTATTCCTCTCAATTTGCGGAGGAGTGTCTATTGTCGGAGGAGCGGTGGCCGTAATTCTTAAGTGGATTACTCCGGCATTTCGACTCAACAAGCGAGTTGAGACACTGGAAGAACATGATAAGCGAGATTACGAGAGTCTTCAGAGGATTGCGGAACGTGATTCATTGATTCTGGAAGTATTGTCGACCATGTTGGACAGCCAGATTAGCGGGAATAACGTTGAGGAATTAAAAAAAACAAAACAGAAGCTTACAAATTATCTTGCGCAGAATCAGCGTTAATTGCATTAATAAGGGGTATGCTCATGAAATTATATGTGTTCACGAAAAAAGATATAGACAGGTTCTTGAGGGAGTGTAATTTCACACCGGACGAAGAAAGACTGTTCCGGCTGAGATGCAAGGAATATACGCTTGAATACTGCGCTGAACAAATGAACGTGAGCATATCTACCGTAAAGAGATTAAGCAGAAGAGTAAACAGTAAGATTATAAAAGTATGCTAAAAGGAGAGGCAATTTACCCCTCCTTCTTTTTATGCAAAATCTTCTTTTACAGCTCTTTCAAGTAGCTTTATAACATATTCTGGTGGAGTTCGCTTGCCACTCTCCCAGTTTTCTATGCTTCTTTTAGGAATACCATATTTTTCAGAAAAAGCTTGCTGGCTCAGATTTGTAAAATTCCTTAATTCCTTTACATCCATATATTAACCTCTCGTTTCTTCCCAATCGCCATCGTCAAAAATGGTAACCTGTCTATGTATCGTCTGCATCCAGTCTTCACCAGTGAAATTTCCGAACGGATCTCGGCTTTTTCTCGGTACTTCCTGTTCTAATTTCACATAACGACACCACGTAGATTCGTCTTTTACTATTTTCCATCCTTTTTCAATTAATTGCTTAATCCTTTCTTCGCCCGTCATTTTATTATCCTCCCTTGACTATATTTTTACCTTCGTGGTATAATGTCTTTGTCACTTACAGAGGGATGTTCTGTAAGCGGAGTGCCTAACGATTCCGGGCACCACGGATTGAAATAATAATTTTAGGTATAAAGAGCTAGTTTTGCATGCTTAGCTCTTTTTACTTTGCATTTTTTCCGTCTCCATAACATTTATAAAACGCTTCAACCAGCTCTGCCAGTTCCTGCGGCGTGAGCTTTTCTTTTAGGTCATCCGGGATACGATTGTAATTGCGCGCAAAGGTTTCAACACAATCTCCAATTTTGCATGCCTTTTTGACCTGTTCAAGTTTGTACATTGCTCCGATTTCTTCAGCTGTAAACATCTCTTTTCTAAGAGCTTCACGGCCTTCTTTGTCTCGATCAAGCCCCAATGATTTTATCGCTACCTTCTTACTAATGACTCCGATTCCTTGTATTTTCATTTTAATCCTCCTTTATTATAAAACGCGATATCTCACGATATCTTCAACTTTCTCAGGACTTCCATACCAGTATTTTTCGTCTGGATTCCATTTAAGCCCAAATTCTTTTAAAGTTTTCCTACAATTAAAAGTATTTCCAGAAACAACTCCGTCTCCAAGGTTAAAAAGAACTTCGCATCCATCAAGGAAAGCATTGAAATATTTGCCAAGCTTTGCGAGCTTGAGATCTTCTTTAGCTTTTTCCCATGCTCTTTTAAGTGCTACAGAAATAGTACATTTACACTGTCTTACGATACTCCATGCATTTTTCATGATTTCTGATTTGTTATACTTCATAATGCTTACCTCCTAAATGATTCCTTATTTCCTCTTGTTGATATTATAATACCACCCAGTGAGTGATATGTCAATACTTTTTTGACACTTTTTCGAACTTTTTAGATTGATATATCTATGTAAAAATATAATCAGAAAGGCGGTGCATAAGATGGCATTATATAACAATCCTTATCAATACAGTTTTGGTGTTCCGGGGCAGATGAATCAGTTCCAGCAACAGCCTGCCCAGATGCCAGCTCAACCAGTACAGCAACCACAGCAGAATAACAATGGCATCCTGTGGGTGTCTGGAGAAGTCGGTGCAAAATCTTATCTGGTAGCACCCGGAACAAGTGTTTTACTGATGGATTCAGAATCAGAGAAATTTTATATAAAATCCACAGACGTATCCGGCATGCCGCAGCCACTGCGAACGTTTGAATACAACGAGGTAGGCTCTCAGATGCCGCCTAAACAGACTGTTCAGAACATGGACAGTAAATACGTCACCAGACAGGAATACGACGATTTAAAGGGCAAATACGAAGCTATCATAAACCGATTAAATTCTTTTTCTGAACCTGTTAGGGCTAATACCGTGCAGGAATCAGCAAACAAGGGAGGAAATGTAGATGAGTAATCCATTATTTAACACACTTGGCGGTGGGATGCCACAGGGAAACGGACCAATGCAGATGATACAGCAGTTTATGCAGTTTAAGCAGAATTTTAAAGGAGATCCGAAAGCAGAAGTTGAGAAAATGCTACAGTCTGGAAGGATTTCACAGCAACAGCTTAATCAGGTTCAGCAGATGGCAGGGCAGTTCCAGCACATGCTGAAAGGAATGAAATAGTACATTACAATCTGGCCAGATTGATGTAAATATACAATAAAGGAGATTATATTATGGATGGAAATTATAGCTTAGCAGATATTGCCGCTGCTACTGGAAACGGTAGAAATAATGACGGCATGTTTGGTGGAGATGGTAGCTGGTGGATTATTGTTTTATTCATTTTTGCTTTCTTCGGATGGGGAAACAACGGCTGGGGCAATAATGGAAACGGCGGTGGATATGTAGCCACAGCAGCTACTCAGGCAGACATCCAGAGAGGATTTGACAATTCCGCTGTGATTAGCAAACTTGACGGAATCAATAACGGTCTCTGTGACGGATTCTATTCAATGAACAATGGTATGCTTACCGGATTCAACGGAATCAACACAAACATCATGCAGACTGGTTTCGGCATTCAGCAGGCTATTAACGCTGACACTGTAGCAAATATGCAGAATACCAATGCACTCCAGGCACAGCTTGCGAACTGTTGCTGCGAAACCAGAGAAGCAATTCAGGGCGTAAACTACAATATGGCGCAGAACACCTGTGCATTACAGAACACCATGAACAGCAACACAAGAGATATCATTGACAGCCAGAACGCTGGGACAAGAGCCATTCTCGACTATCTTTGCAATGAAAAGATTTCTAACCTGCAGGCTGAAAATAACGACCTCAGACGTGCTGCTTCTCAGGACCGCCAGAGCGCACTTCTCACAACTGCAATGGCTTCACAGACACAGCAGCTCATTAATGCGATTAATCCGGCACCGATTCCGGCATATCAGGTTCCTAATCCGAACACATTTTACGGATGCGGATGCAACACTGGATGTAATTGCTGATAACTTCATATCGAGAGTATCTTTCGATTGATTCGGATGTCGGCTTATGCCGTATTACACAGAGGGCAGGCTGAGACCTGTCCTTTTGTGATATGAAAGGAGTATTTTTATGGCAGAATTTACAAATGTTGCTGCTCAGACTGTAGCAGCAAATGGAAACGTAGTATTTTCAAACACAGCAGTTAAAGGTTCTAACTGCATTCAGCACAGGGAGGGAAGTGGAATCATTACGCTGAGAGGACTTACTAACCAGTGCAAGGCTAGATTTTTCGTGGACTTCTCTGGTAATATTGCAATTCCAACAGGTGGTACTGTCGGGGCTATCTCTCTGGCTATTGCAATATCTGGTGAGCCGGTTCTTTCTTCTCAGATGATTTCCACACCGGCAGCAGTAGACCAGTACAACAATGTGTCCTCTGGAATCTATATTGATGTACCTCGCGGATGTTGCGTTAATATCGCAGTAGAGAATACAAGCGATCAGGCTGTTTCTGTTGCGAACGCAAACATTGTTGTGACCAGAGAAGCATAGGAGGTGTGATTATGAGAGACATTAAAGACTTATGTGCAAGAATTGAAGACGAACTGTCCAAAATTGCTGACAGTGGACTGACCACTGGAAATCTGGAAATGACATACAAGCTGATTGATATGTATAAAGATATCAAGAATACGCAGTACTGGGACAAGAAAGTGGAATATTACAATACTGTCCTTGATGAGATGCGTGGTGGCTACAATGACGATTACAGCGAACGTGGAAGAAAGCGCGACAGCATGGGAAGATACAGCGCAAATGACGGCAGAATGATGCCGGATTACGACAGGGGTAGTTCTTATGCTAGACGTGGTGAGCATTATGTCAGAGGGCATTACAGCCGTTCTGATGGGCGAGATGCTTACGATGACTATATGACGCAGAAACAAAGCTATCGTTCCGGCAAGTCCGAAGACTGCAAGAGGAAAATGCTTGCCGCTCTGGAAGAACATCTGGACGAACTCACTACAGAAATGAGTGATATGTCCAAGGACGCAGAGTGCCGGGAGGAACGTGATCTTGTTAAAAGATACGTGGAAAAGCTCCGTGATATGCTCTAATTAGTCAAAACATGTACCACAACTTTTTGGAGGTTCTGTGGTAAAATGTATTCATAAGGAAGATTCGTAAGTGGTTGTAGCCACTTGACATAGACATTTTTTCATTGATTCCTCCTTTCTTAGGCGCGTGTCCTTAACAGAAACAGGTTCGGGCGGAACCTGGAGGTTGAAAAGCGGATGCAATTTCCGACACGTACCATTGCCGTTAGTGCATGGCGGCATACTCCTTGTGAGCATATAACTGAACAGTGAAATCCAACCCGTGCAGAGGTGTGCGACCGTATAGGCGGTGTTGACGTAGCCCGAACGTCCCGTGTTTAGGCATAGCACGTAAAATACCTTGCTAACCCGGGAATCCGGGTTATGTGGAACCTATCGGCTATAGGACAAATATCTATAGATACAAGTTTTCCAGTTCGACTCTGGAAGTTCCGCTTACCTTGCCAGTGGTCTAACTGGCTTAATCCACTTACCTGCGGCGGCAGGTCAATAAACACGACCAGGAGGATGTATATGCAGAAACTTATTGACACATTAAAATCATTTGGAATTGAAATCCCGGAGGATAAACAGGCAGATGTAAAGAAAGCACTCTCTGAACATTACAAGAATGCTAAAGAAGTAGCGAAAACCCTGTCAAAAGTCGAGGGTGAACGTGACAGCTGGAAAGAACGTGCTGAGACAGCAGAAGAAACCTTAAAAAGCTTTGACGGTATCGACCCGGCGAACATTCAGACAGAGCTTGCTGGATGGAAGAAGAAAGCTGAGGACGCAGAGATCGAATTCAATGCGAAGATATACGAAAGAGATTTTGACGATGCTCTTAAAACTGCATTGGAAAATGTTAATTTTTCATCTCCAGCAGCTAAAAGATCTGTTACCGCTGATATCAAATCAGCTGGTCTTAAGCTTAAGGACGGAAAGATTCTTGGACTTAATGATCTGCTTGAACAGATGAAACAGGATGAACCTGATACATTTGTAGATGAAAGTCAGCAGCAGGCCCAGCAGCAACAGGCGAGATTTGCAACAGCGCGGATTGGACATCAGCAGACACCGGGAAACATGACAAAGAAAGATATCGAAGCAATTAAAGACCCGTCTGAGAGACAGGCTGCAATTGCTCAGAATATCCAGTTGTTCCAGTGATTTTTACACCGACTATACACCAGAGTATAGCCGCTAACCCAATACCTTAACAATTATGGGTAGAAAGGATTTTTTTATGCCAGCAAAAGCAAATCTTATTATGACTAATGATATTCAGGTCACAGCACGTGAGATTGACTTCGTTACCAGATTCGAAAGAAACTGGCAGCACTTACGTGACATTCTGGGTATCATGAGACCTATCAAAAAACAGCCGGGTGCTGTACTCAAGTCCAAGTACGCAGAAGGTACTTTGCAGAATGGAAATGTTGGTGAGGGTGAGGAAATCCCTTACAGCAAGTTTACTGTAAAAGAAAAGAACTATGCGGAAATGACTATCGAGAAGTACGCAAAGGCTGTATCTATCGAAGCAATCAAGGATCACGGTTACGAGAACGCTGTTCAGATGACTGATGATGAATTCCTTTTCCAGCTCCAGACCAATGTTACTGAAAGATTTTATGATTATCTGAAAACAGGTACCCTCACATTTACAGAAACTACTTTCCAGATGGCTCTGGCAATGGCCAAGGGCCGGGTTGAGAACAAATTCAAACAGATGCACAGAAATGTGACTGGTGTTGTTGGATTTGTGAACATCCTGGATGTGTATGAGTATATCGGCGCAGCTGAGATTTCTATTCAGAACCAGTTCGGATTCCAGTACATGAAAGATTTTATGGGCTTCAATACAATCTTCCTGTTATCCGACAGCGAAATCCCGAGAGGAACAGTTATCGCTACCCCTGTTGAGAATATCGTTCTGTACTATGTTGACCCGAACGAATCTGACTTTGCAAGAGCAGGACTTGTATACACCGTATCTGGCGAGACAAATCTGATCGGATTCCACACGCAGGGCAACTACCACACTGCAGTATCTGAAGCATTTGCAATCATGGGACTTACCCTCTTTGCAGAGTACATTGATGCTATTGCTGTCGGAACCATCAACACAACTCAGACACTCGGAACTCTGACTGTAAACTCCACAGCAGGAAGTAAGAGCGGAGATACTAAAGTGACCATTACTCCGACAAAAGCAAGCGCAGGAAATGTGTACAAGTACAAAGTCGCATCTTCTGAGACTACCGTAGACTATGGACAGAACGTGAAGAACTGGAGCGCATGGGATGGAGAATCCGACATTACAGCAACAACAGGACAGGTAATCACAGTGGTTGAGTGCGACAGTACCTATAAAGCACTGAGCGCCGGACATGCGACTGTAACAGCAAAATGATGATCGATTAGGAGGTAGCTGGCATGGCTTATGCAGATTATGATTTTTACACAGAATCCTATTATGGCAATGTCGTGCCAAAAGCTGACTTTGATCGTCTGGCAGCCAGAGCCAGCGATTTTATTGATACATTGACATTTGATAATTTGGTGGACGGAGTGCCAGCTGATAAGCGTTCACAGAAACGTATTAAAAAGGCGGTCTGTTCACTGGCTGAATTAATGTATCAGATTGAGCTTGCTGAGAAGAATGCTACCAATGCCGCTGTGAGCGGTACGTCAACTGCAATCGGGTCTGGTGGTAGCACGACAGGCATTGTAACATCTGTATCTTCTGGCAGTGAATCCATCTCTTACGCAACACCTCAGCAGATTGGAGCAAGTGCAAAGGAATGGAGTGCGGTGTATGCCGCCGCCGGGGATGTACAGAAAACGAATGACTTACTTCTTAAGACAGCTTTGCCGCTTCTGATGGGAGTAAGGACGGATGAAGGAGTACCAATTTTATATGCAGGAATGTAATATTAATGTTCTCGGGACGGTTTACAAAATTAGTCCAAAAGAATTAAAAAATGCAGATGTTGACGGCTACACAGACAATACATCAAAAGAAATTGTTATCAGAACAGACAACGCAAATAATGTTGGTGATTTTGATTCCTTACAGAAAAAGCAGTTGAGACATGAAATTATTCATGCGTTCTTGTCGGAAAGCGGATTGCAGTGCAACTGGCAACATACAGAGCAGTTCGGACATGACGAAACTACGGTTGACTGGTTTGCTATTCAGTCACCGAAAATTTTTAAAGTATTCAATGAACTTAAATTAATGTGAGGTGAAAAATAATGGATATTTCAACATTAGGCTCATGCGTAGCAATCGTTATGATTTGCTACATCGTAGGAATGGGCTGTAAAGCATCAAAAAGAATCTCTGATGAATGGATTCCAGTAATCATGGCGGTTATTGGCGGGATTCTTGGAGCGGTCGGAATGGGAATTATCCCGGATTTCCCGGCAACAGACTATATCACGGCGGTTGCAGTCGGTATGTTTAATGGATTGTCGGCCACTGGTGTGAATCAGATTATCAAGCAGACAATGCAGAAAGAATAATTAAGGAGAGGGTATCATGTATTCATCTAAAATTACACTTTTCAACTATTACGAAAGTGCCACGACAAGAGATGTGTACTGGTATCCTCATGTTTTATCCGGCGTTGACCTCATTACGGACAAGGGAGCAATCCTTAAAAAGTACGGGCCAGACGTAACTGACAACGCACAGTTACACGTTCGATATACCGTCCAGAACGGTGATATAACCATTACTGATAAAGACGGCAAGATTCTCCCATGGGTTCCAGTTAAAGAGTGGAAAAGGCAGATTAACAACGCTCTGGAAGACACTATTACATTCTCAGATGAATCATTCTTCTGGGAGGGTGAGTGGGCTGGTGGAACGATAACTGACAGTGATTACCGAAATGGATTCTATCAGTACATGAACGAGAACAGGGATAATGTGTTTAAGATTACCAGTGTAGGCGGTCCATATACACTGATTCCACACTTTGAAATTCTAGGTAAGTAATATGAGCAAGATTCATCATTTCAAAGGATTCTCCGTAGTTGATGGAGATATGAAAATTAAACTGAATATGGATAGATTCTCCAGACAGTATCAAGAAGCTCAGTATCTACTTGATGGAATGGTTATGGATAGTATGGTACCGTTTATGCCGATGATTACAGGGGACTTTATCAATCGAACAAGAGTTGAGAGTACATCCTTGCAAGGAACTGGGAAAGTGTGTGCGGCGGCGGCTCCTTATGGGCGTTTTTTGTACGAAGAAAAAGGAATGGTTGATGAAGCAACTGGAAGTCCCTACGCAAGACGTGGAGCAAAGAAAGTTCTCGTTAGTCAGTTTTCTGGTCAGACAGCCGCAAAAGAAAATCTTGAATATACCAAACAGGCTCACCCACGGGCGCAGGCAAAGTGGTTTGATGCCGCAAAACGACAATACGGAAACACATGGATTCGCAAAGTAAAAGCACAGGCAGGAGGTGGCAGACATGGCAGATAAGCCTATCGGAAAAGATGCAACTGGATATGAGATTATGACAGATGCCATGAAAGCACTTCTGAACCAGTATCCGGGACTGTATGAAAATGAAACAATCAAATTTGAGGAACTCGGCAAAGAATCCGGAATTGCGTTCTCAGCGGACAACGGGGCCTTGATTTATTCGGAAAAAGAAGATGTTTGTGGAGTAATGCACCAAATTTGTCAGTACCCATTTTATGTAGTGTACCGAACAGCATCCGACAAGGAACGGCAGAAGTTATCTGTTCAGAAGTTCCTGGATAATCTCGGTAAATGGATATGCCGAGAACCAGTTATTATAAACGGCTCTGAGACGCGCTTAAATGCTTTTCCAGAGCTTTCACAGGGGCGAGTGATAAAACGTATCACCCGTGATAACTCCTATGGTTTAGAACCGCAGGAGAGTGGCGTACAGGACTGGTTATTGCCATTATCGGTACGCTACGAAAACACTTATGAAGCAATATAGCGAGTAACAACCGGCTATCAGTTGGAGATAGTCGCTAACCTACACAGCCTTTTAAAAGTTATAGGCAGAAAGGACATTTCTATGGCAGTTACAGGCAAGATTGACCGTAAATATATGGCTCATTACATTGACGCAGGTTCCCTCTGCGGAGGGCTGACGCCGAAATATGAGCGTCTTGGAAAGGATCTGGAAGAGTACAACATCGAACTCAACCCGGATACCGAAACATCTAAAAACATTCTTGGAGAATCCACATTCAAACACAATGGCTATGAAGTTTCTTCTGACGCTGATCCGTTCTATGCAGACACTACTTCTGATCTGTTCGGAGCATTACAGAAGATTGTGGACGGACGCCTCAAAGACGATAATCTCAAGACAAAAGCAGTTGAAGTCCATCTCTGGACAGAAGCCACAGCAGGCAAGTATGAAGCGTATCAGCAGGATTGCTACGTTGTGCCGACCTCCTACGGCGGTGATACATCTGGTTATCAAATTCCATTTACCGTGAACTATGTCGGAGAACGTGTAAAAGGAAAGTTTGATGTTTCCGCCGGAACATTTGCAGCTGACAGCGAATAAGCACATACACAAGGAGGATATGCTAAATGGCAAAAGTAATTAATACCAAAATTGATGATGGAATTTTTACATTCACGTTTACCAACAACGAAGACGAAGTTTTTTCTTCTTTCAAGCTTAACCCGACTGATATCAATGTAGCAGCACGTGCGGAGGAACTGGGAGAGTACTTTGACCAGCTTAAAAATTCTATTCAAAAAGTCACATCTGGTAAGGAAGTGGCAGAACTGAACAAACAGATCGAAGACAAAATCAACTATCTGCTCGGATATGAAGCATCAAAAGACCTGTTCAAGGAGCCGATCACAGCGACTACTGTATTCGGCAATGGTCAGGTATTCGCCTACATCGTACTTGACAAGATCGCAAAAGCAATCGCACCGGAAATCGAAAAGAGAAAAAAGAAAATGCAGACGGCAGTCAATAAGTACGTGGAGAAATATACAAAATGACCGCCTATGAGCTACCCACCTCACTAAATATCAGTGGGGTGGATTTTTCTATCAGAACGGATTTTCACGCGATTATTGATATTCTCATAGCTATGAATGATCCAGAACTGGACGAGCAGGCGAAAGCAGTTGTTATGTTACAGATTCTGTTTGAGGACTGGCAAAGCATACCGGCTGAGTGTCTGGATGAAGCTTGTCAGAAAGCATCAGAGTTCATCGACTGCGGGCAGTCTGACGATAATCCAAACCGTCCAAAGCCCCGTTTGATGGATTGGGAACAGGATGGAGACATGATTGTTCCGGCGGTAAACAAGGTTGCCGGTAAAGAAATCAGAGCAGTGCCTTATATGCACTGGTGGACGTTTTTTGGATACTTTATGGAATCTGGCGAATGTCTTTTTAATACCGTAGTTGGAATTCGTTCAAAAAAGGCAAAGGGCGAAAAGCTCGATAAATGGGAAAAGAAATTCTATCAGGAAAATAAGAACATTATTGATATAAAAACACGTCTCAGCGAAGAGGAGCAAGCGTACAAGGATGCGCTGAATGAGATGTTAAACCTCAAATAGTTAGGAGGTGAATGTATGGCTGCTGATGGCTCAGTCATTATTGATACCAGAATGGATACAACTGGTGTCCAGAATGGTGTCTCAGCTATAAAACAGTCATTTAACGGCCTTGGAAGTGCTGTAAAAAAAATCGGTCTGCTGATTGGTGGGGCTTTTGCAGTTGGTAAGTTAGTACAGTTCGGCAAAGAGTGCGTGGAACTCGGCTCTGACCTTGCGGAAGTACAGAACGTGGTCGATGTTACATTTACAACCATGTCTGACAAAGTAAATGAATTCGCAAAGAACGCCATGACTTCTGCCGGATTATCTGAAACTATGGCAAAAAGGTATGTCGGCACGTTCGGAGCAATGTCTAAGTCGTTCGGATTTTCAGAATCACAGGCTTACGACATGTCAACGGCCCTGACACAGCTGACTGGTGATGTGGCATCATTCTACAACATCAGTCAGGACTTGGCTTATATCAAACTGAAATCAGTGTTTACGGGTGAAACGGAAACATTAAAAGATTTGGGCGTGGTAATGACCCAGTCGGCACTTGACCAATATGCACTTGCAAATGGCTACGGCAAGACCACATCTGCAATGACTGAACAGGAGAAAGTTGCTCTCCGCTTTGCTTTTGTGCAGGAACAGTTATCAGCCGCATCTGGTGACTTCATTCGTACTTCTGACAGCTGGGCGAACCAGGTGCGAGTGATGCAGTTGCAGTTGCAGTCCCTCAAGGCAACAGTCGGACAAGGGATGATTAATATTTTTACACCTGTTTTGAAAGTAATCAATATTCTTCTCGGCAAACTGGCGACTCTGGCAAACGCATTTAAGTCATTCACGGAGCTTATTACTGGCAAGAAATCTTCCGGTCAAACGAGCGGAAGTGGAGCGGGTCTTGCCGGAACAGATACAGTCGCAGATACAGCGGACCAGTATGGACAGGCAGCCGATAATGCAGAGAAACTGGCAGATGCCACGAACGACAATGCAAAAGCCACAAAAAAAGCGAATAAGGAAACAAAAAACTATCTTTCGTCACTTGATGAAGTTCACAAAGCCACATCTACTGGCAGCAATTCATCTTCCACACCATCTTCATCTGGTGGAAGTGGTGGAGCAGGTAACAGCGGTCTTCCGAGTTCAGTTGGTAATGTGGACTACGGAAATCTCGCAGAAGGTGAAACCGCGCTTGATAAGATTAGCGATTCCGCAAAGAAACTTGCTGACCTTCTCAAAAAACTCTGGAAACCGTTCCGGGAAGCATGGAAAAAAGAGGGTAAGAATACCATTGAAGCGGCAAAAAACGCTTTGTCGGGAATTTCAAAACTCGCTAAGAGTGTAGGTAAAAGCCTTGTAGAGGTCTGGACAAATGGCACAGGCGCAACGATGCTTACGACCATGCTGAGGATTGCTCAGAACGTTCTTAAAACTATCGGGAATATTGCATCCGGTTTTGCGGATGCGTGGAATAAGAACAATGTTGGAACGCAGATCATACAGAACATTGCAGACGCCCTTGTGGTGGTTATGCAGTTTGTGGAAAAAATCGCAGAAGATACTGCAAAATGGGCGGCAAATTTGGACTTCTATCCGCTGTTGGAATCTATTAGTAATCTGACCAGTACATTTGCGCCAATTCTGGAATCTATCGGAAATGTTCTTGAATGGATCTATAACAATATTGTTCTTCCGATGCTGAAATGGCTGATTGAAACCGGAATACCGATAGTAATCAATCTGGTATCGGATTTGGCCGGATTTTTCGCCGACCATCAATCGATCGTTGAAGCATTCGGCACAGCTCTTATAGGTGCATTTGCTGCAGGAAAGATCGCAGGGCTGGCAAAAAGTATCGGTGGAAGCATTACAACAATTATGGATTTCGGAAAAGGTCTTATCGCATTAATGACCGGTTCTGGCGGAATTATAGGCGGTATTAAAGCCATCGCGACGGCTATCGGACCAGGGGGAATATTTGCCATTGCCGTTGGAGCTTGCATTGCGATTGGTGTCTTACTGTACAAAAACTGGGACAAAATAAAAGAAGTTGCGGGGGAAGTATGGGATTGGATTAAAAATAAAACATCAACATTTGTCAACACTATAAGCTCCAGTCTTAAGAATCTCGCGTCTAAAATCGTGACGATTTGGGATAATGTCAAATCCAGCGCATATCAAAAATGGACTGCAATTTGGTCAACAGTAGGAAATCTTGTTGAAAAAATTAAAGATGGAATTGTAAAAAAATTTACAGCTGCAAAAGACAAAGTTGTCGATATTTTTGGAAGTATAAAAGCCTCTATAACGAATGTATTAAACAAGGTAATTGGTATCGTAAACCGTGCGATCGGAACTGTAAACTCAGCTATTGGCGGCATCGAATCCGCGTTTTCTTTCGGACCGTGGGAAGTGCCTACTCCATTTGGTAAGAAAACAATAGGATTCAGTGCTACATTTCCGCGAGTTCCAACTATTCCATATCTTGCAAAAGGTGCTGTTATTCCTCCAAGATCAGAATTTCTCGCTGTGTTAGGAGATCAGAAGCAAGGAAACAACATCGAGACACCGGAAGCACTGCTCAGAAAGATTTTCCGGGAAGAAACTGCAGGACGGCAGACAGGTGGCGGCGATTATCGTTTTATTGCTCAGATTAATCGCAGAACAATCTTTGATGAAATTATTGATGAAGCAAAATTAAGACGCAGCACAAGTGGAAGAAATCCGTTTGAACTGGCATAGGAGGTGGAAGAATGGCAACTATCCCAAAAAGTATAACAGAGCGATACAAGATGAATGGGGCTTCCATCTATCAGCCAGATAAAGATATGGGTTACAACCTTGAAACAACTTATTCAGAAGGTAGTAACCGTACGCAGTTTGGAAAAGCATTACTGACTCCACTATTTACAGTTGAACAATATAGCTATGAAGCATCAAACGTTCCAGTTGTAGAAGCAAACAAAATTCTCAAAATTATCGCAAAAGGAAAAACTTTCAATTTGTATCATTGGTCACTTTATCACATGGCATGGAGAACCGACCCATTTTATGTTGGAAAAGCAAGCCTAACTATTGGAGAAATATCTCCAGACTTAAAATTTGTATCAAAAATATCTTTTAACATGCAGGGGGTGAATCCACTTGATTAATGTATCTGATGCGTTCAAACAAAAACTACAGGACGGAGAAAGAGTCTGGCAGGAAGTGGAAATCACCTTTCCTGACGGAACTGTAAAAACAGTCAAAAATGAAATCATGGGCGAAAACTGCACTTTTTCCGATTGTGCAGAAAGTAGCAGCTTTCCGATTGGCTGCGTTGTTTGTAAATCCATGACATTGGAGTTGGACAACACTTCCGATCAGTGGAAAAACTATAATTTCTACATGGCAAAAGTTCATGCGTATCTTAAAATGCAGACCTCTGTAGCAAGTTCGGCTACAACAGATGAATTGCTGGATGAAAACTATGAGCCAATTCTTGACCAGAGTGGCGGTGCGATTCTGGCAACAAAAGCAGCGACAGAAGACAGAGTCGAAACCATTGATAAAGGTATTTATACAATTACGACACCAGAACAATATGGCGAAATCCTTAGTTTTACCGCTTTGGACGATATGTATAAAACGAACGCAACTTATATATCTCATCTGGTTCTGCCACAGTCAATAGAGACTCTTGTTAGAGATGCGTGTGAGACTCTTGGTATTCCGTCAGAAGTCTCCATGGCTCATGGAAATCTGATCGTGTCAGAGATTCCGGAAAACATGACGTTTCGTCAGTTGTTCGGATGGGCAGCAATGCTTGAGACTGCGAACGCTCGCCTGGACAGCAGAGGATACTTGCGATTTATCAGATGGGATTTTTCCAATGTACAAGAAGATTACAACGCAGTAGTGGACGCTGATGGAAATGTAACATTTAAAGGCGGCGCAAGTATTGACTCAGAAAGTTTTATCAGTCCGACAGGGAACTGGACAATTGATAGTGATGGATTCTTGACACTGATCGAATCAGCAGCTGACACATCCGAAAAGCTCAAAGACTTTTTTACAAGTCCAACCGTTTCTAGTGATGATATTGTGATTACTGGAATCAAGCTAAAAAATAGAGAAAATGAAGCCATGTACGGAAGCACAGGATATGTTCTTGAATTGGAGAACGACCTTGTTGCGGATTCGGACTTGGACACGGTAGCTGCTCAAATCGGTGATTCCATAATTGGAGCTAAATTCCGTAACATGTCGGGAGAACTTGTATATAACCCACTCATTGAGTTTGGAGATATGGCATATACTTATGATCGCAAATGGAACAGATATATAACTCCGCTGACGGACGTTTCTTGTTCCGTTAATGGAAAGACCACTGTAAAAACTCAAGCCGATGATCCGATCAGAGGAATGAGCAAGTTCCAGTCAGAATCCACTAAGGCAATCGTAGAGGCAAGGCGTCTTGTAAAAAAAGAAAAAACGGCCAGAGAAAAAGCAGTAGAGAAATTAGAAGAAACCTTAAAAAATTCTTCTGGATTATATGAAACATCAGTCACACAGGAAGATGGCAGTACTATCACATATCTGCATGACAAGCCTACACTCGCAGAATCAAAAAATGTAATTAAATTCACAGCAGAAGCCATTGGCGTATCCAATGATGGTGGCAAAACATATCCTTACGGTTTCTTTCTGACAGGCGATTTGATAGCAAAAATTCTGTACGCACATGGTATCAATGCTGATTATATTGACACAGGCGCACTGACTGTCAGAGATAGCGATGGAAACATAATCTTCCAGGTTGATATGGACACCAAAAAAGTAATCATCAGTGGTGATAATGTTGTAATTGGTGGTAGTTCTTTGCCGGATAAACTGACAAAAATGGACAACAATATTGCATCTGCCAAGAATATGACATTCCAGCTGTCAAACGATATGCAGACGATCACATCTGACGCAGACGGAAACATTCCGGTATTTCCAACAGTGGCAACTACAGCGAAAGTTATGTACGGCTCGTCAGATATCACAAATGATTGTAGCTATACCATTACAAAATCAGACAGTGTAACCGGCTCTTGGGATGTAGATACGCACACCTATACAGTCACAGATTTGAGTGCCGACAATGGCTGGGTGGACATTAAGGCAACATATCTCAGTAATCTGGCAGTAACAAAAAGATTCACGATTTCTAAGCAGAAAAAGGGAGAAGATGGAAAAGATGGTGAACCTGGTAGAACATACATGGTTGAGCCATCATGTAACGTCTTGAAACGTGGCTCTGACAAGACAATTAGTCCAAACTTTATAACATTTAAAGCGTATTATCGTGACGGAAAGTCAGCTACTAGAGTGCCTTATAAAGGCAGATTCGTTGTTGAAGAGACTGCTGACGGAAACACTTGGAATACCATTTATACTAGTTCAACCGATGAGGATACCGTGACACACTATTTGTATTCTATTTTGACAAATGGATCTGGTCAGACAGTAGCAAGTTCTAATGGTTCAACCATTGGTATTCCTAGAGATGTGACGAATGTTAGATGTAAATTATATGCATCCGGTGGTACTACGACATTGATGGATATGCAGAGCGTGGCGGTCGTTATTGATATAGACAATTTGACGCAGGAGCAAATAGTTAGCATTCTGACTAATGACGGGGCTTGGAAGGGATTATATTATATCAATGGGCGTCTCTACGTCAGCCTTGATGCTCTTCTTGGTGGAACAGTTACCTTGGGCGGCAAAAAGAATGGGAACGGTTATCTGAAAATTAAAGATGCCAGCAATGATGTTAAAGGATTAATTGATCGCTCTGGATATACTGTATTTACAAGCTACGAAGAAAATTCAAAATACATGAAATATACAGGTGTACAGTTTTCAAGCGATGGAATATTCTCTGTTGATATCAAGAAGTTCTTTGACGATAAAGTAGATATTGAAATTGAAAATAGTGAAAATTGGGGAATCAGTTGGAAGGATAACAGTCTAAACGTATATGCCACAGAGGTATCGGCTGATACCGGTACATTTGGAGATTTAACTGTTACTAATCCTGCATCTTTTGCAAAATCGCCAAGGATAGAAGACATGGAGTATACGACATCAGCAAATACTATTTGTTGGGATGGACGTACAGGATACAAACAGCTGATGCTAAAATCTTCATCCTCAAAACGCTATAAAGATATCGGAAATGATATTTCAGAGCAAGAAATTGAAGAATGGTACAATATTGAACCGCTTTGGGCGAAATATAAAGAGGGCTATCTGGTCGAGGGTGATGAGAATGAAGGCAGATACATTCCAATGTTTATTGCCGAAGACGTAGAAGAATATTTTCCAGAAGCCACCAGGCACGCTAATGGACAGGTTGAAGACTGGAACGAACGTATCATGATTCCGGCAATGTTTGCAATGCTAAAAGCACAGAAAAAGAAAATTGACCAACAAGAGAAACTTATTAATAAACTTTGCGAAAAGTTAAATATAGAATGAATTATGAAATGGAGGTACATAAATGTCAGTAAAGCAAGTACAAGCTATTGTAAATGGACAGACTTACACCCTTACTTTTAACAGTAATACGGGAAAATATGAAGCTACAGTAACAGCTCCAAATAAGTCCAGTTACAGCCAGAGCGGACATTATTACGGAATAACAATCAAGGCAACGGACGATGCTGGAAACGTGACCACCAAAGATGCAACAGATTCCGCAATCGGTAGTTCCCTACGATTAACCGTTAAAGAAAAGGTCGCTCCGGTAATTACAGTCACAAATCCAACAGCATCTGCAACACTTGTCAACAACAAGCCAACTATCACATGGACTGTTACAGATGATGATTCTGGTGTTAATCCGTCTACTATCGGTATCACAATCGATTCCGGAAGCAAGATTACTGACGGCATTACAAAGACTGCCGTAACCGGTGGTTACAATTGTTCGTACATACCGGAAACAGCTCTTACCGATGGTTCTCATACCATTAGGTTTGATGCATCCGATTACGATGGCAACGCAGCTACGCAGAAATCTGTAACATTCAAGATCGATACCGTACCGCCGACGTTGAGCGTAGCCTCTCCGTCTGATGGATACGTTACCAACAAGAGCACAATTACTGTAGCAGGTACAACCAATGATGCAACGTCATCTCCTGTTACAGTAATGATCAACGGTACACCTGTAACGGTTGGTAGCAACGGAGCATTCAGCACTACGGTCACATTGTCCGCAGGCTCAAATACAATTACTATCGTTGCAAAAGACAGTGCCGGTAAGACAACAACCATTACTAGAACTGTCAAGTATGATCCGAACCCACCAAAGATTACAGCCGCAAGCGTAACGCCTAATCCGGTCGATGCAGGCAAAACTTATGTGATCTCTGTCACAGTAACTGATGAATGATGATTACGAGGGTTTACGGCTCGTGTAATGAGTTCGCTATTGAGTTCCAGAGACGAGAGGGATCGGATCTCGAAATCTGGGACGCAATAGTCCCTGCCAATAAAGATGGACAGTATGTCATAGAAATCTATGCAGAAAGTAGTGGTGGCTTGACAGCTTATACCGCCACTGTACTGTTTCTGATACAAGGGCACGAGATTGCTGGAAAGCTCGTTCCGAGAGGATATACGGCAGAATCAGAGAACATCGAGTACAGCTCATTGCTGAATCTGAGTCAGCTGACGGCAGAGCTTGTAAAGCAATGTTTCAGCGGACATAAAACATGCTGAAAGGAGAGAGGACATGGCAATTAGATACGTAGATAGCAATACAATAATGGATTTGGGAGAAAAAATCCGATTTAAAAGTAAAGTAGAGCCGGTATGCGGTGTAGACATCCCTTTTTCCATCATTTCAGCGGATTACGAATTGATTTTCGTTGATACAGATGCTGAAAAAGAGACTGTAGAAGATCAAGGAAACTGCAATATCAACGAGCATACGCTAGATGCGTTAATTGAGCCACAAAAAACAGGAATCTATTGTCTGAGATTCATATATAAAATTGCAGATGAAACGTGGGTAGATAATTATAAAATCAAAGTGAAAGGGTGATATGCATGGCAGATGCAAACATTTATATAGCCGGTGCAAGCATAAGCCCTACATCAGTTCAGACAGGGGCGAAATATGCGATTGCTGTTGATGTTCGAAATGTCCAGTATGTATTAGGCACAAGTGATGGATCAGCACTTGCCACTTCTGATGGTTCGATGCTGAGAGTGAAAGAATAGAGGTGATTATATGGCAGAATCATTAAAAACAATATTAATGTCGGCACTGGCTTCGAAAGCAACGCCGGCAGAAAGTGACACATTGATAGTTGGAGAAGGGAATGTATTAAAAAAAATATCGTTCTCACAATTATTTACATACCTGAAAGACAAGCTAGGCATTAATACATTAAACACGAATATAAGTAATTTAATGCAAATATCATCTGATACAATTAAAGACATAGATGTTCCTGCGTCAGGATCTGTAATGATAACATTTACTAAATTCAAACCTAAAAGTGGTTATAATAGGGTTGTTTTAGCTCATAGTTTTAATAATTCTTCTAACGGAGGTTCAAATTATTCTGGAATGTTTATATATAACACTACAGGAGTAACGGACGGAATACAAGTATTTATTCATAATGTATGGAGTAGTAAAGGAAAGGTTAATTTATCATTAACTGTTGCATATATACAATCAAATTTCTTTAATTAATGCTAATAAATCCGTCTTTTATATAGTTATTAATAGCATTGATGGTGCTAACTGCGCCTGTAACACTATTTACACCTATTCCTAACAAAGTCTTTAAATTTACTCCATTTGGAAATGTGGCTAGTAGAGTACCATTAGCAAGGCCATCAGGAATTGCTAAAGTTAAATGAGCAAATACTATATCATTATTGTATATGCAATATGCGCCGCCAAGTTTGTTGTGACTGTTTATGGCATGCCAACGGCAACAGAATAAGGCAAGTAATAGCACTTTAGATGGAATGAGGAATAAAAAAGGCTCAGATCGAGCAGATTGTGAACCAGATAAGCGAGAGAGCAAATCTTGTAAGACAGCTGTATCCTCATCTTATCCGGCATACCACAGCCACAATGTCTCTTGAGCGTGGTATGGATGTTACGGAATTGCAAAAGATGTTAGGACATGAAAAATTAGACACGACTATGATTTATGCGAAGGTATCGCAAGAATCATTGAAATACAGTCACCACAGATACGTGGTGTGAAAGGAGCACAACATGGAAATTAAAGGAATTGACGTATCATCCTATCAAGGTAATCCAGATTGGTCAAAAGTATCGAATTCTGGAATTAAGTTTGCAATTTTGAGAATTCATCAGAAATCCGGCACAGATGTATCATTCGAACACAACTACAAGGGCTGTAAATCCAATGGAATTCTTATTGGTGGATATAAGTACAGCTATGCTTTAACACCGGCACAAGCTGTCGAAGAAGCTGAGAACGTGATCGAAGTACTGAACGGACGCGGACTGGACTTTCCGGTATTCTACGATCTTGAATGGAAACAGCAGAGAAGCCTTGGAAAGCAGGCAATCGAGAATATTGCGGTATCGTTCTTGACCAGAATAAAAAAAGCGGGATATAAGGCTGGTATTTACTGCAACATGGACTGGTACAATAATTACCTGTCCGACAACCTCAAGAAATATGACCTCTGGCTTGCAAGATATGCGAATAACGACAACGGTACTATTCCAGAACGACTCAGACCATCCGTTGGTATCGGCTGGCAATATTCAGAGAAAGGAAAAGTAGCAGGAATCAGTGCGAATGACGTTGATATGGATGTATTCTATACGGATTACCGGACAGAGCAGAAAGGAGAAAACGCAGGCATGACAAAAACAGAAGCCGTTGAAAAAGTCATTAAGATTGCTAAAAATGAAATAGGTTATCTTGAAAAGAAGAGCAACAGTCAGTTAGACAGTAAGACTGCCAATGCCGGTTCGAATAATTACACAAAGTACTGGAGGGATGTGAAATCATCTTATCAGGGACAGCCGTGGTGTGCAGCGTTCGTGAGCTGGTGTTTTATGAAAGCGTTCGGATTGAATAAAGCAAAGAAACTTTTGAAGCACTGGCCTTATGTATACTGCCCGACTTTAGGACAGCTTTTTACAAAGAATGCCAATCCTAAAGTGGGAGATATTGTTATCTTTTATCACAACGGAACTTTTACCCATACAGGCATTGTAACAGCTGTAAACGGCGATAGATTCTATACCGTTGAGGGCAACACTTCTGGTGCATCCGGTATAATCGCAAATGGCGGCGGAGTCTGTGCAAAGAGTTATCTCAACAGCCAGATGCCTGGAACAAAATTCTGTACACCGGATTGGAGCATTGTGTCTGAGATGTCTAGTAATAGCTCAGCCACTACAAAACCGTCAATTAGTGTAAAACCATCAACGACCACATCGAAAGGAGCCGGTTATATGTTTGAGCCAAAATTAGTAAAGCTTGGAAGCGAAGGAACATCTGTGTTGTTATTGCAGGAGATTTTGATCGCAAGAGGATTTAAAGGAAAAAACGGAAAAGTACTGAGCTTATCCAGAAAAGCAGATGAGAACACCATCTATGCATTGAGACAGTATCAGAAATCCAGAAACGGGGTTCTGAGCGTTGACGGGGAATGCGGAAAGAACACCTGGAAAGATTTGATTGCAATCTAAAAAGCATAAAACTTAAGCCCCTTGGAGGTTACTCCTTGGGGCTGTTTTTTTACATATTGTATCAAATTCGTGTTGCATTTCGTGTTGCATAGTTCTTCTTTTTTATGCCAAAACTGGCAAAATAACATATTTTATGAGCTAATTTGAAATTGCCGAAACCATTGAAAACACTACGTTCTTTGCGAGAACCAGTGAATACAAGATTTTCATAAAAATGCGGATGACAGGACTTGAACCTGCACGTCGTAGAC
>ENA-ORVG01000579-ORVG01000579.1-human-gut-metagenome-genome-assembly--contig:-NODE-579-length-49888-cov-3.802781_pt1 | contig 49888 bp, 37 predicted proteins | sample MGYA00242091_ERZ509233 | MGnify/ENA primary metagenome ERZ509233 (study PRJEB26280, sample SAMEA2338840) | human gut metagenome | biome: human gut; feature: human-associated habitat; material: faeces... | reverse complement strand
CTGTCTGAGCGACAGCGAGTTCAGCATTTTCTGCATCATATTTAGCAAAGTTCTGTATATCCTGATATCTCAGAAGTTATAAACTGAGCCAGGTATAGAGGAACATTCACAAAAATCCTACCTGGAGTTTCTCTCATTCCCTTCTCACCGGGAATCCTTTATTTTCCATATATAAATGCCCTTATACTAAATGGCACATCTTTATACTCTGGCCAGATCACTGCAAAGAACACAAAGATTGCCAGCACGATCAGCGCCACACAAATCGCCGCATAAACTTTCCTTCGAATTCCCTCTTTTTTGATCTGTACATCAAAAAGATTTCCATATCCCATTACCATGAAATACGTAAGCGGCACGATCATTGGCAGACTGTAACGTCCCTGTGGCTGATAATCCGATGCATAAGAATAATATGCATTCAATATATTCGGAATGATCATCGCAGCCAGCATGCACCAGTTGAAAATCCCCTTCACACTCCACTGTTTTTTCACACGGATTGCAAAAGTCTTCACCGGATGCAGGAATATCAGAAGAAATCCCGCTTTAATAAAGTCCAGATAATTGTTGATCAGCCATTTCGGCATAAACACATCCATATTTCCAAAACGACCGACAAAGCTTCCACTGACAAGCTCTACCCAGGAAAATCCATCTTCCTGCGGAAAACCATAATTCAACATATCCAGTAAAGAATATCCAGCCATCTGCGGTGTACGTCTATTGGATGGCTTGTAATTCTTTTTCGCATATTTTTCCGCACAGATCGTTGATGCATTCATACCAATAAAATCTCCGTCATAGAGAATTGCATTTCGAATGAACCACCATGCAGCCAACAGCAGAACGATCACACAGACAAGAAGTCCCTTTTTCACAAAATCCGTATACTTTCCTTTCTTTTTCGCCTCCATAAACAGAGTTATCCCAAAGAAAAAGATGCTGCAGAGAATAAATCCGTACGCATTGTAATAGGACAATGCACATGCTGCCACACCCAATGCCAGGATCACACAGTTTTTGTATATCCATCCCTCATCCAGATACCGCACCCATGCATACACGATCACTGCCGTTGAGAATACCGCCAGTGCATCACAGTTAACATAAGTGAATACAAACAAAGAACCTGGCAGCAGTCCTACAAAAGCCGCAGCTATCCATGCTTTTCTACGGTCAAACAACCGTTTTCCCATATCAAGTACCAGCCAAACTGTTCCAAGTCCAAGCAGAATGTTTACAAATCTGGCTGCGAGAAGCAACGCAAACGGTGCTGTCGTCACAAGGCTTACTGCTTTCATAAAAACAGCTGCGATCATATAAGACAGAATCGGAGAAAATGCATAAGAAATTCCCCATACAACATTTCGTACCGACGGGTCATCCCCTACCGGAAGTGAACCATGCTTATAAATATAATCCGCAATCTGATAGCGCATCTGCTCATCCGGCCCGGCACCCATAGGCTGTACACGTGCCCACATCAGATAAAACACCAGCAGAAACAGGAAAAAAAGGATTTCCACAGTTGTCTCTGCACTTATTTTCTTACGTTTCAACTTACCTTCCTCCATCAAAACTCAAACTCTCTGATCTTTTCCGCAATATAATCCACATCATCCATTGAAAGATCATAGAACATCGGAAGCCTCAAAAGGCGTTCGCTTTCTTTCGTTGTATAAACATCTTTTCCATGAAACCTTCCAAACTTCTCACCTGCCGGAGAACTATGCAATGGAACATAATGAAAAGCCGGTGCAATTCCATTTTCACGGAGATAAGCGATCAGTCTTGTACGTACAGCAATATCTTTCACCTTAATGTAATACATATGTGCATTGTGCACACATCCCTCCGGAACGACCGCTCTCTGAATCTTTCCCTGTTTTTCCAGATCTTCCAGTCTCTCATGATATCCATCATAAACCTGATGACGTTTCCTGTTGATCTTATCACACTCTTCCAGCTGTGCATACAGATATGCCGCATTCATCTCGCTCGGAAGATAAGATGATCCATAATCAATCCATCGATATTTATCAATCTGTCCTCGGAAAAATTTACTTCTGTCCGTTCCCTTTTCACGCAGGATCTCAGCTTTTTCCTGATATTCATTCTTCTGGAATACCAGAGCACCACCTTCACCCATAGTGAAATTTTTTGTCTCATGGAAACTGTAACAGCCAAAGTCACCAATCGTACCAAGTGCCTTTCCATGATAATAAGCATCCACTCCCTGTGCTGCATCCTCAACAACTTTCAGGTTATGTCTGCGTGCAATCTCCATAATTTTATTCATCTCACAGCCAACACCGGCATAATGGACCGGAACGATTGCTCTGGTCTTCTCTGTGATCGCATCTTCGATAAGATTTTCATCTATATTCATCGTATCCGGACGAATATCAACGAATACGATCTTTGCACCTCGAAGTACAAAAGCATCCGCAGTGGAAACAAATGTATACGATGGCATGATGACCTCATCCCCTGGCTGGATATCACTCAGGAATGCCGCCATCTCCAATGCATGCGTACAGGATGTTGTCAGGAAAACCTGATTTACCTGGAAACGTTCTTTCATCCATGCTGAACAAAGCTTCGTATATTTTCCATCACCACAGAGCATGCCCTGAGCTACTGCATCCTGAATATACTTTAATTCATTACCGACAAGTGCCGGTCTGTTAAAATAAATCATCTGACTCCTCTACTTTTCTTTATAAAGAATACTTGGGTATCTTATTCTGAAAAACAATTTCTTCTCCATCCGGATCCGTCATACTCATTTTCTCAAAAAAATCTCTTGATATCTCATCAAGTTCTTCTCGGCTGCCTGCCTCTATATAATACAGTGCAAGGTACGGGTTCGGACCGTATGCCACAACTTCTTCTCCTGCCTCATAGAAAATCCACGGTTTTACAACCGCTTTATCTTCCGCGAGTTCATATGCAGCCTGTTGTTCCTGAATCTGTTTCAGTCTCCCATGAAAATACAAAACAGCTCCATGCATCAATGGTTTACGGATATCCTGCGCTTCCAACATCTTTGTAACATACTCGTTATCGTAAACATAATTCAGCAAAAGTTCTTCCATGTTAAAGCGATATACCATATCAGTCAGCTCATGCTCATAGCCAAAGAAACGTGCAGCAATCTCACAGACCTGGATTCCCTCTCCTGCTTTCCAGAAAAACTGCATGGAAAGCGGTCCTTCCTTCTGTCCGGTATACTCAATATACGACTGCAGCAGGGAAACCGCCGGTTCTTCCACCTTATCGATCAGGCAGCTCGGATACACATTTCGTGTGCTCTCCGGAAGCTCTCCTTCCGCAAACTGTGTTTTCTCTCTGTCTGCAATACTGATGACTCTCACCGCTCCATCAGAAACCCAGGTCATCATATTAAATTCAAATCCATCATTATATTCTTCAATCAGAATTTCATCCAGATCTGTAAACTCTGCGGTTTTACGAACACTTCCTGCAAGCTGCTCCTTATCTTTAATGATGAAAATTCCTCTTGAACCATATTTATCCAGCGGTTTACTGATCAATGGATATTTAAGCCCTGCTGTTATTTCGGCAAGTTTATATTCATTCTGTTCTGCTGCCGGTACTTTCACAAATCCAGGCGTCGGAAGCCCCAGCTTCGAAAGCAGTTCCCGACAGGCTGATTTGTCTCTGTACCAGCAAAGCTGTTCCGGTTTCAGATAGCAGGGCAATCCCGCTTTCTCTGCAATTTTGACCATGCATTCCATGAGCAGATCCGAAAAAGAGGTTATGATTCCATCAACCTTTTCTTTCTGGCAAAGCTCTGCCACTGCATCAATATCCGTAACAGGAATTACGTAAGATGCATCTGCATACTGTCTTGCCGGTCCATCTGGGTAACCATCACAGACGATCGTATAATATCCCCGTTCTTTTGATTTTTTTACAAGCTGTACAAATTCGCCCAGTGTACCAAGTATCAGTAATCTGTGCTTCATTCTCCGGCTGCCTCCCATTCTTTGATCCGTTCTGCCATATATTGCATTTCTTCTTTTCCATAACGCTGGTCACATGGCAGAGGCAATACATCTGCTGCCCACTGATATTCCAGACTACTCTCTGTACATTCTTCGAGAATGTTTTTCCAGTAGGTCGGTACAAAAATCTTATGTTCTGCAAGCCAGCGTCTTAACTTAAGGCCTTCTTTATGATAATACGGATAAACAAATGGCCCCTCCGGTGTCACCCGGGTAAAAATAAATTCTGACGGAAGTGCCTCGGAAAGTATACGATAATTTTCCTCTCTCTTACGTCTTCCCGTCTCATAATCGATTGCTCCCAGAAGATTCTCTGTCAGCCTGGACATACGTCGAATCTCCATGCCTTCATACCGAGCTGCATTCTGAAGCATCTCCTGATAGTAGACGCCTGCATTTTCTTCGTACCGCCCAAGGATATGTCCCATTCTTTTATTGGAATGATCCACTGGCTTATCCATCGGAAGCACTGCATCTGTGGAAAGATATGCTCCATCACTGACTCCCCAGAATTTTCTGCAGGAATACAGGGTATCCACACCTTTCAGTGGTTTCTGAAAGAAAGCATGCGTATGATCCACAATGATGTTTCCAAAAATCTTCTGATATGCCAGTATCTTCTCATCTGTCAGTTGACCGTAATAATTGACCAGATACAGACATTCACTTTCTCCCAGTTTTTTCCGGGGAAGCAAAACATTTAACTCCGCATCCAACTGATAACGGCTGATCCGGATTCCATGTTGCTCGCAGGCTTCCGTTACCGACTCGCATAAGAATACCGGCAGATATATTTTTGTATAACCGCGGCCTTCCAGAAGCCACCGAAGTGCTGTTCTTCCCAGATTTACTTTATAAAGATTCGGATAATACTCTTTACCTCCAAAATCTTCCAGCTCAAAATAGCCTCCGATTTCTTTTTTCATCAGTCCGTGTCCTCCCGGCGCACAACATAATGTGGCATTTTCTTTGCTTCGTTCAGAATATTCATCAGATAGATTCCCATGATCCCAATCGACAAAAGAATCAGTCCAAAAAATGCCAGCATCACCATCATCAGGGATGTCCAGCCTTCAACCGACACACCAAACGCAAAGTAACGCACAAGAAAATACACTGCCATGACCATGCTCACCAGAAAACTGGCAATTCCGATATTTCTCACCATAAGAAGCGGAAATGCTGTATGTGCGGTGATATCATAGATCAGATCCTTCACAAGACGTTTGAAAGAATAGCCGCTCTTTCCATAAACCCTTGCCGCATGCTGTACTGGTACGTTGATGATTCTGTTGGATGTCAGCACCAGAAGGTTTCCGATCTGAGGCAGGTATGTATTTGTCTTCACCATTGCATCTACAAGGAAGCGACGGATCAGACGGTAACTGGTGATCTGAAGATCCGGGTCTTTGCCAAGCATCTTAGAAGTTGCCCACACAGAAAATTTCGTTCCGAGTTTGCGGATAAATCCATGCTGTCTGCCTTCATAGCTCGCAATGATCGCATCAACATCATCGCGTTCTCTCATAACATTTATCATCTTCGGAAGTTCTTCCGGCTGATGCTGCAGGTCATCATCCATGGTTACAACAAAATCACCTTTCACATGTGCAAATCCACACAGAAGCGCCGGATGCTGTCCAAAATTTCTTGCCATCTGTATGATGCGAACTCTATTGTCCTTTGCACGAAGTTCCTGCATGACTTCAAAGGAACGGTCTTTGGAACCGTCATCCACAAGAATCAGTTCAAACTCTTCTTTTATTACTTCCCGGAATACTTTTTCCAGGCGTGTATAAAGTTCCTGTAAGGTGTGTTCGGAATTGTATACAGGAACAACAACGGAATACAAACTCATAGGTTTCCCTTTCTTTCTAAATACGCAATAAATTTATGCATTCTTTTTTATCATATCATTTTCATAATCCATTGTAAACAATTAGTATATGGTGTAAAATTAATAAATATTGGTCAAAAAATAATATTGTGGAGGAATTATGAAAAATTTCAGAAACTATCTGCAGCTCCATCTGAATATTCTGCTGTTTTCTCTGACAAGTGTTTTTTCAAAACTTGCCTCGATCCAGTACAATAAAAACGGACTGCATGCCCCGCTTCTATATGTATTCCTGTTCCTGATGATCGCCAACTGCGGAATCTACGCGATCGCCTGGCAACAGGTCATCAAAAAATTCTCACTGTCCACCGCCTATGCCAACAAAAGTGTCTATCTTCTGTGGTCACAGATCTGGGCAGTCGCAATTTTTCATGAACAGCTTTCCGTACAGAACATCATCGGAATCCTGATCGTATTATTCGGAGTATGGACGGTGCAGAGATATGAATAGAACTTTTATCCTGATCATGCTGGGAGGAACTTTCTTTTCCGCAATCTCCCAGATTCTTCTGAAGCAAAGTGCAAATATAAAATATGACAATCCTTTAAGAGAATATCTCAACTGGCGCGTCATCCTCGCCTATGTGATGTTCTTCGGTATTCTTCTTCTGAACACCTGGTGTTATACCAAAGTAGACATGCGCTATGGGCCTGTGATCGATACTGCCGCTTATGTATTCGTATTATTGCTTTCTCGTTTCATCCTGAACGAAAAGATCACAAAGGGGAAACTGATCGGTAATCTGATCATCATTGCCGGCATCCTTGTATACACATTGTAAAAGCCAGACGCCATCAGTTATCCACAATCCAGGCAGAGTTTTTCACAAATAAAAGGAACAGACTGAAACGCTGCATCTGTATGATGTTGCATTTCAGCCTGTTCTTTTTTATTTGTTCAGATCATTTATTTCACTGACATTATTCTTCTTTTTCGCCCTCTGCTTCCGTTTGCTCTTCTGCATCTGTCTGTACTGCTTCCTCTGCCTCAGCAGCTTCCTCTACTGTTTCTTCTGTTGTTACCGCATCTTCAGCAGTATCTGCATTTGCTTCCTCAACAGTTTCGTCTGTTTCCTCTGTTGCAGTCTCTTCAGCAACTTCTTCTGCTGTTCCCTCGATCACATCATCTCCGGCATCTTCTTCCGGTTCAACAGTCGGACATGCTGCGCCACACTGTGAACAGAACGCATCATCTTTTGCAAGCGGACTTCCGCAGGATGGACAAAAACGTTTATTTTTTACCTTCAGTTCAGATATATCTGTTTTATATTTCTCGATCTGTTCCATGCGCTGGTCAATCTGTTCGCAAAGTGCTTTCTGTGCATCATCTACCGGAATTTCCTTTTTATAACGTTTGTAAATGATTCTTCCGAGGTCGGCCATTGCTTTTTCTATCTGTCGTTCTTCACCGGAGATTTTGTTTTTAAGTCTCTGGGTCTCATAAACCTCCTCTGCACGTCCGCTCAGTTCCTTCGCAGTTTTTGTAAGTGTTTCTCCAAGACTTCCAAAAAAATCTTTTGCCATGATAAGTTACCTCTCTTTCTTTATAAAAAGCCATGTTATATATACTCTGTATTTAGTGATTTCCTTCCAGCAGCGGAACTTCCTGTCCTCTGAGAAGAATCTTCGGGCCACCATTGCCTTCTATATATTCTCTTGTGATCGTAACCTGACCGATATTATCATCTTTCGGAATCTCATACATAATATCCAGCATATATTCTTCCAGAATTGCCCGAAGAGCTCTGGCTCCTGTGTGTTTTTCCATTGCTTTGGCTGCAATGGCATGCAGTGCTCCCTCTTCAAATTCCAGTTTTACCTCGTCCAGTGCCAGAAGCTTCTGATATTGTTTCAGGATCGCATTGCGTGGCTCGCTTAAGATCTGTACCATCATATCCTCTGTAAGCCCATTCATGGTAAATATGATCGGCAGACGTCCGATAAACTCCGGAATCATACCAAAACTTCGAAGATCTTCCACCGTCACCTTCTCCAGAATATGTGGATCGTCATCATACTTGTCTTTCAGATCTGCATAAAATCCAATAGACGCCTGCTTATTCAGACGTTCTTTAATGATATTTTCCAGATCCGGGAAAGCGCCTCCACAGATAAACAGAATATTTCTTGTATTTACCGTTGTCAATGGAACCATTGCATTCTTGCTGTTGGCTCCGATCGGCACTTCCACATCTGCTCCTTCCAGAAGTTTCAGCATACCCTGCTGTACAGCTTCTCCGCTGACATCTCGCTGATTGGTATTTTTCTTCTTTGCGATCTTGTCAATCTCATCAATAAAGATGATTCCATGCTCAGCCTTCTCCACATCATTATCAGCCGCTGCAAGCAATTTGGAAACAACACTTTCAATATCATCACCAATATATCCTGCTTCTGTAAGAGAAGTCGCATCGGCAATCGCCAGCGGAACATCAAGCAGTTTGGCCAGTGTTTTGACCAGATAGGTCTTTCCGCATCCGGTAGGTCCGATCATCAGCATATTGGATTTTTCAATTGCGATCTCATCCATGGTATCTGTTGCTACACGTTTATAATGATTGTAAACGGCAACGGACATTACCTTCTTGGCATATTCCTGACCGATCACATATTCATCCAGGGTAGCCTTGATCTTATGCGGTGCCGGAATCTTCTTGAGATCCAGGACTGGTTCTTTCTTTTCTGCTTTTTTCTTTTTGGGTTTCTTCTGCTGTCCCATCTGATTCTGGAAACTGCTGAGATCGATCATGCTGACATTTGGCATATTGAGCAGATCACCATAATTAAAATTTCCTGTCTGCATCTGCTGATTCATACTGTCAAAGCTTCTCTGCATACAGTCCGGACATATATGTATATTATTAGGAAGATCGATCATCTTACCAACCTGACTCTCTGCCCGATGACAGAGCGTACAGTACTTCTCAGGTTCTTTCTTGTTTTCTTCCTGATCATCGTCATCGCTGACCTCTCCCTCTAAAATCTCATCCTCGTATTTATCTGCCATATATCTGTAAACTCCTTCTGCATAGTTGTTATCTGTCTCATATAAAGAACGCACAGATCAAAAGTGCATTCTGCATCTTCGAATCTATGCGTTCATTATAACATAACCAGTAAAACTGTAAACTAAAGTTTTTATAAATTAATTTTTGCTTCCGAGCGTGACTGAAATTGTCTTCTGAACATACTCTCCGTTATCTGCTCTTGATACAACAACATCCACCGTCTCACCGGATGCATAATACGCAAGCTTACTCTCCAGATCATCTTTGCCGCTGACTGTCTGTCCATCAAAACTTACGATAATATCACCTTTCTGAATACCAGCTTTCCCTGCAGCGGAATTTTTCTCCACACGGATAACAAAAGCTCCCTCCGGCATATCATACATCTGTATTGCCTCTGTGGAAAGATCAGCCGTAACGACCCCAAGATAAGCTGCATTCTCTGATTCAACTTTATCTCTTGTCTGACGGTTCATCAGTTCCTCAAGAATTGGCTGTGCCTTGGATATTGGAATTGCGTATCCCATTCCCTCTACCGCACTGTCCGCATACTTTGCAGAATTGATACCGATCACTTCTCCCTGCATATTCAGCAGTGCTCCACCACTGTTACCTGGATTGATTGCCGCATCTGTCTGAATCAGGCTTGAACTGGTACCATCATCTGTCGAAATGTTTCTGTTCAATGCACTGATCCATCCGGAGGTAACTGATTGTCCATATCCAAGTGCATTTCCAATTGCCACAACCTGTTCCCCAACCTGAAGGTCATCGGAATTGCCAAGCTGCGCTATTTTGATCTGCGAGAGTGTGTCTTCCGGTATATCTGATTTCTGAACTGCAACCACAGCCAGGTCATTTGATTCATCCGTACCTTTTATCTTGGCACTGACTGCATCTTCCACATTGACATCACCATCGCTGCCGGACATATCCACCGTTTCCTCTTCTGCGTTGACTACATCATTTCCGACAAAGCATACACTGAGTGTTGTCGCACCGGATACCACATGATTATTTGTTGCGATCAAAAGCTCATCGTCATTTTCTCCAACAATGATTCCAGAACCGCTTCCCTCACTGGAATATTGCTGTGTGCCATAACCAAATCCAAATGCCCGGAAATAATTTGGGATTTCCTGTACACTTACAGATGTAATTGCGACTACCGTTGGCATTGCTGTATCTGCAACTTCTGCAACAGAACCCGTCTGTGACACAGCAGCTGCTGTTTCCGAAGCGGCAGTTTCACTTGAAGCAGCTCCTTCACTTTCATTCGAATCACTTCCATCTGCCGAAGAATCTCCTGCAAGCTGTGCTGTCTCTATCTGACTGTCCTTCCCGTCTGATCCCAGATATTTCTCGGACGCAAAATTCACTCCCTGAAATACAACACCTGCTACCAGCCCGAATACAACTGCCAGCGAAATCGTTTCTGCAAGTTTTTTTCCGCCACGTTTTTTGTTTTTTTTCTTTTCAGGTAATTCCTTCACTGTATCTGATTCTGTATTCTGATGCATACAATAATGTTCATATCTTGGTGGCTCATTCTGTCGATTGTTTTCTGTATCATTCTGCGGAGCATTCAGATTCCATTTTTTTTCATCATCCATGCCTGTGCTCCTTTCTTTTTATCTTTTTTATCCTATGAAAACAGTGTAACAATCAATTGTGTTCAAAATGTGACAACTCCTTTAAAAAACCGTGTGCTTATAGCTGTTTCATTGACAGCCGTCTGTATTTTTTACACCTTCCAGTATTCGCGGTTCATTGTACACCATAAAATCATTTTTCGAGGAAGTTTACGATAGTTTTTACCACTCAGATAGCCGGCATATTTACAGCCCGACTGAAGTATTACTCCCGGAATCAGCCATATTTTTCTTTTTTGGATCAGGTAGTTTATTGTTTTCTTTACAAGTTTTATTCCTTCTCCCTCTGACGGCACTCCTGCAAAAATTTCCGGATGTTCTGCCTGTGATACACCCAAATCAAAATTTCTGTGAAACTGTTGCATACAGGAATAGTTATGTGAATGAATCACTTTTGCATCTGCGGCATATGCAACTGCATAGCCCTCCTGGATCAGCCTGCCGGCATAGATCATATCCTCATTAAAAATTGCCTTTCTTACAAAGCCACCAAGTTTCTGATAGATATCCCTTTTGTAAGCAGCACATACGTTAGAGCAGAAAAATGTTTTGATTCCGTAAACCGGCAGATCGTCTTTTGTTTTTACAGCTGATCTGTCCGGATAATTAAAAGATCTTGTGTATTTCTCGACAAAACTGCAGTTTTCATTCGGAAGCTGTCTGGCATACGCTGCACCAGTCTTTTCATCTTCTGTCAGTGCTTTTACCAGATTTTCAATCAGACTTTTATCTGCGGGTAATGCATCCTGCGTCATAAATACCATAACATCCGCATCTGAAAGTTCAGCTGCACATGCACGTGTTGCACCATGATCAAATTCCTGTTTTTTCAGATGATGCACTTCCAGGATTGAAAACTTTTCTTCCAGTTCTTTATTCCAGTATGTTTCTTCTGTATTCATTACAATGATCCGGTGTATCGGAAATGTCTGTTTTGTAAGACGTTCGATCAACGTGGAAAATTCTTTTCCCGGATGATACGCCGGAATGATCACATCCACTTTTATATTTTCCATAATTTCTCCCTATATTTCTTTATAAATGTATGGTAACAGAAGAAGGGAATTTCTTCAATGAGAAATTCCCTTCTTAACTATCGTCTTATCTTTATGAATTTAAGCAGCATCAGGAGTGCCTGTCGCCTCTGCAGCCGCTCCACTGTCATCTCCACTGCCTTCGTCAACGATGTCTCCGCCACCGCTTTCGTCTCCGCCGGTGTCTCCGCCACCGCTTTCATCTCCGCCGGTGTCTCCACCACCGTTGTCATCTCCGCCGTAATCTGGTTCCGGAGTCGTTGGTCCTTCATAGTCTTCGCCACCGGAACTGTCACCACCACTGTTGTCGGAACCATCATTACTGTAATCTCCGCCACCAGAAGAAGAACCACCGCTGTTATCAGTCTCATCACCACTATAGTCTCCACCACCGGAGCTATCGCTGTCAGAACCGTAATCAGAGCTTGTATCAGACCAGCCACTTCCATTCTTTTCAAAAATAACAGTGTCATTTGTTGTATTTTCTTCAACAGTTGCCTGTTTATCGTCCAGACTGCTCTCACCACCGACGATTTCAAGAATCTTTTCACTGTTTGCTTTTACAGTCGCAGATGGTGTGTATGCTTCATCTCCATAAAGGAACTTGTGCAGTTCGATAACATTTGTCTCCAGAGTTGTCGGTACAATAATACTTCCCTTAACATTAGAGAACTTATAAGATGTCGGGAATCCTGTCGTATCGTCTACACTGTAACCGATCAGAGTAGGCAGAAGCTGCAGGATTTCGTCTTTTGTCATAGAAGTTGTAACCATCGGGAATACATCGTCCATGATCTTGAAGATCTTGCCAAGACCGGCAGATTTTGCCTTGCTGACGATCATCTGGATCACACGTCTCTGTCTCTCTGTACGTCCCATATCAAGGCTTGCTGTATAACGGATACGACAGTAAGAAGTTGCCTGTACACCATTCAGATGATAATGATACTGAACTGCCTCGATATCATCCGGTCTGTCCGGAAGTTCGATCGGTGTATAATCCTTACCTGTTTCTTCGGATGTCTCTACACAGTAGTTATTCATATGAACAATCTCGGCATAAGACATATCCATATCCAGTCCACCAAGGTCATCGATGATCGTTGTCAGCGCATTGAAGTTTACGGTTGCATATTCGCTGATGTTCAGGTCGAGGTTTGTATTCAGCATTGTGATCGCCTGTTCGGCTTCACCGTAAGCATACGCTGCGTTCGCCTTGGAATAAGTATCGTTACCAAGATTGAGAAGGGTATCTCGATATACAGAAACCAGCTTCACATCTTTTGTGTCATTATTTACGCTTGCAATAATAATTGTATCACTGTTCTCACCGCCGAGTGCAGTATTTTTATCACGGTGGTCAATACCAAACAGAGCATATGTTGTATAACCTGTCAGAGTTGATTCCTGTGAATCAATAGAATCCTGTACTTCCTGGTTTACTTTGATCTTACTGTCATCCAGAACTGGCTGATTGATCTTGTCCAGTTTTGAATTCAGCTGTCCATATACATACAGACCACCGATAAACAGCAGAAGAACAATAATTTCAACAGCAAATAGTATCTTTTTTGTTTTTGACTTAGGTCTTGCCATCTTCTCTCCCCTTATCTTTAATATGCATTTTTATTAATGAACCCTTTGAAAATCGTCAGGAACAATATCTTTATATCAAATCCGATCGACCAGTTCTCTATATAGTAGAGATCACAGTCAATACGTTTACGAATAGAGGTATCTCCCCGGTAACCATTTACCTGTGCCCAGCCAGTAAGTCCCGGACGCACCTGATGTTTCACCATATATCTTGGAATTTCCTCACGGAATTTCTCAACAAAAAACGGTCTCTCCGGTCTCGGTCCCACCAGACTCATATCACCCTTCAGAATATTAAACAGCTGAGGCAGTTCATCAATGCTGGTCCTTCTCATAAATTTACCGATTCCGGTTACCCTCGGATCATTCTTAACTGTCCAGGCCTTCTTTTCTTCGGCCTCCGGCTGAATTTCCATAGAACGGAATTTGTACATCCAGAAATTCTTATTATGAAGTCCGACACGCTCCTGTCGGTATATAAGTGGTCCCGGTGATGTCAATTTGATGAGTATGCACATCAGCAGCATGACCGGTGAAGAAACAATGATCGCCATGATCGCCCCAACAACATCCATCAAGCGTTTGACCATTGCATTAAATGTATTACTCAATGGAACATAACGGATGTTGATCACCGGAAGTCCCAGTATATCTTCCGTATATGGTTTCGTAGGAATGATCTTATTATAATCCGGTATAAATTTGGTATGAACACCGGATTTCTCACACATTCCGACAATTTCCTCCAGTCGGTAATATTCACTCAGTCCCAGTGTAATTGCAATCTCATCCAGCCTGTTTGCAGGAAGTATCACAGAAAGATTTGCAATTCGTCCGATAACCTTGATTCCATTATAAACAGTTCCTGCCGGAACATTATCATCAAGGATTCCTCTGACAACATAACCCCACTGTGGATTCTGCTGAATTCTGTCAATATATTCTTCCGCTGCCCGGCTGTAACCTACCAGTATCATCTGCTTCTGATTCAGTCCGCGCTTTCTCATTTTTCTCAGCATGGAGAAAATAAAGAGCCTTACTCCCCATTCTGCAAAGATGTTGATCACACAGAAAATGTAAACCGTCAGTCGGGAGAAATCAGACTCTCCCATCATATACAGACTGAATACGATCAGCAGAAGTCCGAGTACATTTGCCTTGATGATATTTGCCAGAACCAGTCTGCGCCCCTGCATATGCAAAGCCTCATATAAAGTAAATGCCTGATACAGAAGCAGATACCCCGGTATGATAAATATCAATGCAAACATGTACTCTTCAAACGCAAGTGCCCGGACTGCTGAATATGCAAACGGACCGATAAAACGGATCATCCAGGCAAGTACATAGGTCACAGCAATGACAATGGCATCAATTAACATCTGGAGACGACTGAAATTCTTCTGATTGTCCTGAATCAATCTCTGCCACCTCTATCCATTTCATTGTATTTTAAGCATCTCTGTCCGTACATTCTGAATCCCATGTCTGGACAGACACGTTTATATTATAATAGTTGTCCTTCAAAATCAATAAAATCTTATCTTTTATTATATTAAATTTCCATAAACCACTGTAAAAATGACTTTATGCCCGAATTCTGCGGAACATATTTTCCCACAATTCAAGCTGTATCTTACAGTAATTGGGAAGATGTTTAACCGAAAACGGAACTTTCCTGTGATTCATGCTGATAGAAAATCCGTTTTTGATACCGGCCAGGTATTCTTTTCCCATTCCTTTTAGTGCAAAGAACAGAAACTTGATCAGAAAACCCGCTACCAGAAACGGCAGATTCAGGATGATCTGAAGGAGAGGCATATTTTTATAGATCAGATAAATATTATTTCTGGAAGAATATCTGGTCTTGAAATGATTATATCTGGATCCACTCGTACCACTTCCCACATGATATACGACTGCATCCGGTGCATACCAGTTTTCATATCCATAAATTCTGGCACGGTATCCGATATCCGTATCCTCCAGATATGCGAAATGCTCCTCATCAAAATATCCGATCTTTTCCATGATCTTTTTACGATAAATAGCTGCACCTCCGCAGGCTGAAAAAATTTTTTCTTCTTTCTGATACAGATCAATATTTTTTCCTTTTCCCCGCGCAAAAGACCAGCCCAGCGCACAGTAATAATTTCCTGCATCATCCAGCTTATCTCTGTCATGATACTGTACCATTCGTGCCGCACACGAAAAAGCATTTTTATGTCTTCTTATCGCCAGCAGCATCTGCTCCACAAAATCTTCCTTTACTTCCGTATCATTATTCAGAAGCAGTACATATGGTGCTTTTGCTGCTTTTATTCCCTCATTGACAGCCCGGCAGAATCCAAAGTTATCCGGCAGCTCAATAATATGCACCCATGGATAATTTGCACTTACAAACGAACAGCTTCCGTCTGCGGATCCGTTATCCACCAGGATCACTTCAAAATTTTTCAGTGTCTGCCCTTCCAGACTTCCCAAAACGCTGTCCAGAAATGCGATTCCATTAAAATTCGGTATGATCACCGATACTTCCATATTATCTCCTATCTGTTTTCTTTCTCTTTTAACTCCATTCCTTTCAATGGACGAAGAGAATAATTCCATTTTGAAAGAGAAAGGTTCTTATTATAGTACGGATCTCCTTTTTTCAGAATATCGATCCAGTGACACCGGATATACTCGATTTCTTCCTGAAAACGCCGTACCTTCTCCTGGCTGTCTTCTGCACCTCGTGTTTTTGATTCCATATGATACAGCTGTACATATGGATCATAAACGATCAGTCTGCCAGTCTCTCTGACCTTCAGACAAAGATCTACATCATTGAATGCAACGGACAGTTCCTCGGTAAATCCACCAACTTCCTCAAAAGCTGCTTTTTTCATCATCATGCATGCTGCAGTCACTGCACTCATGTCCTGAATGATTGAAGCCTTATGCAGATATCCGGTACGATTTGCCGGCATATTCACGAACATATGTCCGGCAATTCCGCCAATTCCAATTACACAGCCTGCATGCTGGATCGTATCATCCGGATAAAGCAGCTTTACACCTACTGCTCCGACCTCCCTGCGCTGACACATTCCAAGCATTTCTGTCAACCAGCCTTCTGTAATAACTGTCACATCATTATTCAGGAACAGAAGATACTCCCCATTTGCATAACGTGCTCCATAATTGTTGATTGCAGAATAATTAAATTCTTTTTCCCAGCGAATGACTCGAATCTTCGGATCTTTCTTCAGTTCTTCGTAATATGCAAAAATCTCCTCAGAAGTACTGTTATTCTCTACAATGATGATCTCATAATTCTGATATTTTGTTTTTTCTTTTATAGATGCAATACACGCATGAAGCGCTTCTTTCTCATCTTTATTTGGAATGATGATCGAAACAAGCGGTTCTCCATGGACCGGATACTGTACCCGGAAAAATCCGAGATCCGGTGTATGTGTTACTGTTCCCTCTGTACCGGTGCGTTTCAGATGTGCTTCAATTGCACGCCTGCCTGCTTCAAATGCATACATCTTGCTTGCAGGATTATCTGCCGTAGATGCTTTATGCGTCCGCCAGTGATAAAGGATTTCCGGAACATGTCCGATCTTGCCGGCCTCCTCTACACAGCGAAAGATAAAATCATGATCCTGCGCTCCGTCAAATTCCTGCCTGAAGCCGCCAGCTTTACGTATAACAGACTGTCTGGCAACAAAAAAATGACAGATATAGTTATTGGAGCGCAGAAGATCCAGATTAAAATCGGGCTTCAGATGCGGCTGAAAATGCTCGCTCAGGTCTGTAGTCACCTTATCTTCATCCGTATAAACAGCGTCCAGTTCCGGATCTTTTTCCAGCGCAAGCGCAATCTCATAAAGCGCATTTGGTGCAAGCAGATCATCATGATCCAGTATTCCGGCAAACTCACCTTCCGTCATTGCAAGTGCTGCATTTGTGTTCCCTGCAATTCCAAGATTCTCTTTTAATTCCTGTACACGTATGCGGCTGTCCCTCTGTGTATACTCAGCAAGTACCTGTTTCATCTGTTCATCATCCGGACTGCCGTTTGCAATACACAGCTCCCAGTTGCCGTAAGTCTGTGCCAGAAGTGAATCGATCATCTGACGCAGGAATGTTTCCGGCGTCCGGTATGCCGGAACCGCCACACTGATCAGGGGAGCACTTGAAAATCTGTGATGACGCTGTTTCTCAAGCTCTGCCTCATCCGGTATATAGGCCTCATACCAGGGGCCATATGGCACTTCTTCCGGTTCAAAACGTTCATGAAGGCGTATCCAGAATTCTTTTGGTCCGTAATGCTTAAAATAACGCAGTCCTTTTTTGATCGTATAAGGGTTTAATTTTTTCAGCATCCTTCCCCATTCGATATGCCCTGCCACATCTTTATTTTTACTCATATTTTATTGATACCCTCAGGTTATTTTTCTTTGTTTTTATATATAATCGGATATCATTTTATCATCCTGCCCCTGTTTTTGCAAGGGCGTATGTCATTCTGCTTGAATTAAGCGCTAAAATGGGATATGATAGATTCTATCGAAACCTTAAGATAAGAAATATAATGGGAGTACAGATTTATGAAATCAAAAAGATTATATAGTGGTCTGATGGCTCTTGGGCTTGCATGTACACTGATATTCCAGACACCTGTCCTGGCAGCCGAAGAAACGGCCGAAACGCAGACCTCTTCCATTTCGACCAACAGCATCTCCGGCTGGCCACAGGGTCCGGATATCACCTCCACAGCTGCAATGATCATGGAAGACAGTACACAGACTACCGTTTATGCCAAAAACATGGACCAGGTTCTTTACCCCGGTGCTACAGTAAAAGTTATGACCACGCTTCTGACTCTGGAAAATGCACAGCTGAGCGATCAAGTTACTATGACCGCGACCGGTGTTTCCGGTGTCACGGACGGCGGTGCAAGTATTTCCGCTCAGCTGGATGAAGTCTTTACTGTAGAACAATGTCTGTATGCGATCATGCTTGCATCTGCCAATGATGTTGCTCTTCAGATTGCAGAACAGATCGGTGGTTCCGTTGACGGATTTGTTCAGATGATGAACAACCGTGCTGTCGAACTTGGATGTACCAATACCGTATTCACTAATCCTACCGGACTTCCTGACGAAAATCAGCATACAACCGCTCATGATATGGCATTGATCACAAAAGCGGCTATCGACAACGAATCTTTTCGAGCCATTGCAGAAACCACTTCCTATACGATTCCGGCCACCAATGTATCTGGCGGTGAACGTGTACTGACCAACAACTTCTCTATGCTGAACAATACAAATGCTTCTTATTATCAGTATTGTCTCGGTGGACGCGAGGGATACACAGAAGCTTCCGGAAGTACTTTGGTCTGCGGAGCAGAAAAAAACGGAGTTTCTCTGATCGCCGTTATTCTCCAGGGTGCATCCGGCACAACTGCTGCCGAAGCAGTCAGTCTTCTCAACTATGGATTTGACAACTTCCAGCTCCTTTCTCTTGGAGATAATGATTTTGATATGGCATCCGGTGGAAACGTATTTGTACCAAACGGTACTACTGCTGATGCACTTACAACACAGGATGGCGAAGTTCAGGATGGACAGTACAACCGTCAGTTTCTCTTTAATGGAACTCCGGTCGGCACTGCGGTTATGTCTGTAACTTCACCGGAAGAAGATACTGCTGTTATTGAAGCCAGCACACAGAATCTGACAAATGCCCAGGATTATACAGTCAGTCATACTTCTGTTCCATACTTTGTGATCGGCGGTATCGGACTTCTTCTGCTTCTCCTGATCCTTTTCCGCATCGTAAAGGTTGCGAAATCCTGATTTCTGTCAAACTTACGAACATGCAAGAACCGGCCACTGTCTTTTCAGACAGCAGCCGGTTCTTTTTATCTTTTATTCTCTGCTTCTCAATTATTTTGCTGAATTTCTTTCAGATAACGACCAAGTGCATCTTTCCAATCTGGCAGTCTTGTGAAACCATGTTCTTCCAGTTTTTTCTTTTCAAGACGGCTGTTTGTCGGACGTTTTGCCTTTGCCGGATATTCTGCTGAACTTACCGGAAGTACTTTTACATCCATACCTGCCTGACGGAAAATTTCTTTTGCAAAATCACACCAGGAAATGTATCCACCTTCATTTGTTGCATGATATTTACCATACTCTTCTTTTTCGAGCATATCCACCAGAAGTCTCGCAAGATCATAAGTATAAGTAGGTGTTCCGATCTGGTCATCAACAACTGTCAGAGTATCATGCGTCTTGCCAAGATTCAGCATAGTTTTGATAAAGTTCTTGCCATTAAGTCCAAATACCCATGCAATACGTACAATATAATGTTTTGGAGCATATTTTTCTACAGCAACCTCTCCATCGTATTTTGCCTGGCCATAAACATTCAATGGTTTTACAACCGGATCATCCGGCTCCCACGGACGAGTTCCCTGTCCGTCAAATACGTAATCTGTACTGATATACACCATTGGAATATCAAGTTTTCCACAAATTCTGGCAATATTTTCCGTACCTTCTGCATTGACTTTGTGGCAGACTTCCTGGTTATCCTCAGCCGCATCTACTGCTGTCCATGCAGCACAATGAACAACTTTGTCCGGATGTACTTCTCCGATCACACGCTCAACAGCAGCTCTGTCTGTGATATCCATTTCATCCACATCCACACCAACGCCTTCATAACCTCTTTTGGCCAGCTCATTCATAACATCATAACCCAGCTGTCCTTTTACACCTGTTACTAATACTTTCATGCAAAATCCTCCTATATCCGTTTCAGTGAAAAATCCTGGCTCTTTAATGTCAGATTCGGGTTGTAATATGGGTCCCCGTCACGCATGATATCCGGCCAACGTCTTTCAAAAATCTGAATTTCTTTATTAAATCGTGCTACTTTTTCCGGTGTATCCTCCAATCCTCTGGACTTGGATTCATAATGATACAGTTCTGCGTATGGATTATATACGATCAGATAACCGGCTTCTCGCAGTTTCATACAGAAATCAATGTCATTAAATGCAACTGCAAGTTCTTCTGTAAGCCCTCCGACTTTGTCAAAAGCTTCGCGCTTCACCATCATACATGCAGCAGTAACTGCACTGTAATCCTGTGCACAGATGATTCTGTGGCAGTAGCCTGTCGTTCCTCTCGGCTGCAGAACAAAACAATGCCCTGCAATTCCGCCGAAACCAATGACTACACCTGCGTGCTGAATCGTATCGTCCTCATAATACATTCTGGCACCGACAGCTCCAACATCACTGCGCATACAGTAGCCAAGCAGTTCTTCCAGACAATCCTCATTAATGATTTCCGTATCGTTATTCAGCAGAAGGAGATATTCACCTTTTGCAAAAGCAGCTCCATAATTATTGATTGCAGAATAATTGAACTCCTTATCCCAGTAAACCACATGGGCTTTTGGATTCTCTGCTTCCAGTTTTTTGTAATACTGGAAAGTAGCATCATCTGTACTGTTATTTTCAACAATGATATATTCATAATTTTTGTAAGTAGATTTCTGATCAATGGAATCCATACACCGTTTCAGATCATCAATATGATCTTTATTCGGAATAATGATGGAAATCAGTGGATCATGGTCTCTGTGAAATCTTGTCCTGTAGAGCCCCAGAAACTCTCCCTGATATACTTCTGCGTCAATACCCGTTCTTCTGTAGTGTTCTTCAATCGCACGCTTCCCGGATTCAAATGCATAAGTTTTGCTCTCCGGATTTTCCGCGGTGGATTCCTCATGACATCTCCAGTGATACAGGATCTTCGGTACATGACAGATCTCTTCCGGGCTGACAGCCTCTATACAGCGGAAAATAAAGTCATAATCCTGCGCTCCGTCAAATTCCTTACGGAGAGTTCCGACCTGTTCAATAACTTTTCTGTCAACAACAAATAAATGACAGATGTAATTTACTGTGCACAGAAGATCCGGATTGTAGTCTGGTTTGAAATGCGGCTGGAAGAATTTATGTCCATCCATCGACATCTTATCCTCATCAGAATAAAGGACCTTCACATCTCTGTTTTTATTCAGTGCCTTCACACATTCAAACAGCGCATTTGGTGTCAGTTCATCATCATGATCTGCAAACGCAATATAATCACCCGTTGCAATCTCAATCGCAGCATTTGTATTTTCAGAAATCTGCAGTGATTCCTCATGAGACACTACTTTAATCCGCTCATCCGATGCTGCAAGTGATTCAAGCAAACCGGCGATTGGTGAATTTGCCCCACTTCCATCTGACAGACAAAGCTCCCAGTTCGGATATGTCTGCTCTTTGATCGTCTCAACCAACTGTCGAAGATATTTTTCCTGTGTTTTATACAGTGGGATCACAATGGAAATCTTTGGCTGAAAATCAAATTTTTCTCTTCTCTGACGTTCCAGTTCCTTCGGTCCCGGAAGATGTCTGACGATCCACTTCTGATATGGAATTTCCCTGGTAGATGCCGTTCTGACCTTAGCTGCAACTTTTCCGACAAGAGCGGCACTTCCCTGTGTTTTCCAGTAACGGATTCCTTTTTTTGCATATTTTTCGATTTTTTTCCGGATCACCACCGTCTGCTGCAACGGAACCACATGCACAGATTTTGTATTTCCGGCATAAAAAACAATGTAAACAACTTTGCCTTTTAGATTTGTCAGCTCCACAAAGAATCCTGATTTGTCTTTGTTTTCCATCTGTTCCATCTCTTCATAAAGCTGTTCTACATCCACACGCTCCGTTCGAAGTACTTCCGCCTGGATTTTTTCTTTATTTTCATCAAAGATCTGGATACGTACTGGTTCTGCTGCCACTGCCCATCCCCGGACACGCAGAAATCCCTGCTGCACTTTTTCCTCTTCAATGTAAAACTGTGGTTTTCCCCTTCTTTTTTCAAGATTCTTTACTGAAATCGAAAACCAGCAAAATGTTTTTTCCGGCATCTCCGCATAAATACTAAGTTTCTGGTATCCCTCCAGAGATTCCGGAAGCTGTACAGCCGCTGTGATCCGCTCGCCCCGCATCAGGTCTGGATCTTTAAATCGTTCCAGTGCACTGACGACTTCCAGTCGCTGAATTTCTGCCTTTACCTCAGATCCGTCCAGTTTCGCACGCATTTTGGCCTCTTTGGGCCATGTGCCCTGCAGAATATAACAACATGGATCCTGCAGATGGAATCGGTCCTTTGTTACCTCAAAAATTTCTCTTGCCATATAGAATTATCCTACCTCATTTCTCAGTCTTCTCTCAGGGAACAGTCTGCTTCTTTCAGTGACAGATTCGGATTATAATACGGATCTCCCTTGCTCATCTGTTCACCCCATTTCTCTTCGAAATGTTTTGTTTCCTTTTCGAAACGGAACTGTTTTTCCGGTGTGTCTTCCATTCCCCTTGACTTGGATTCATAGTGATAAAGTTCCGCATATGGTGTAAATACAACTTTCTTTCCAGCTGCCCGCTCTTTCATGCAAAGATCAATATCATTAAATGCAACCACAAACTCTTCGTCAAAACCACCCACAGCTTCAAAATCTTCGACTTTCATAAGCATGCATGCCGCCGTTACCGCACTGATTTCCTGAACATTTACGGCTCTTCCGAAATATCCTTTATCTTCGCATGATGCCTGGCACATGATATGTCCTGCAATTCCGCCCATTCCCAGGACAACACCTGCATGCTGGATCAGATTATCCGGATAATAAAGTTTAGCACCAACGATTGCGACATCTGGCTGCTGGCAGATCATCAACATTTCTTCGATCCATCCCGGAGTAATGACTTCTACATCATTATTCAGGAACAGCAGATAACTGCCCTTTGCATCCTTTGCTGCAAAATTATTGATTGCGGCATAATTAAATCCCTCTTTCCAGGTGAGCACCCTTGCTTTTGGATAACGCCAGGAAAGATTTTTATAATACTCAAATGTTTCTGGCTTTTCGCTGTTATTTTCAACTACCAGTATCTCGTAATTTTTCCATGTTGATTTCTCATAAATGGAAGAAAGACATTTTTCAAGATCATCAATGTGGTCTTTATTTGGAATAAGGATGGAAACAAGCGGCTCACCCTGAATCTTCACATGACTGCGATACCAGCCCGGATGTTTCGTCATCTCCACTTCAGCCTCAATACCAACTCTTCTGTAATGTTCCTGAATTGCACGGCATCCGGCTTCATACGCATACGTCTTACTCTCTGGATTTGCCGCAACGGAATTCATATGACATCTCCAGTGATACAGTACTCTCGGAATATGGATTACCTGTTTTGCCTGTTCGCAGCAACGCAGGATAAAATCATAATCCTGAGAACCGTCATACTCCTGTCTCAGACCGCCTACCTGATCTACCAGGGCTTTTTTGACTGCAAAAATGTGGCAGATATAATTATTATCTCTTAAACGAAACAGGTTATAATCTGATTTAAAATGGGGTTCAAAATAAAATTCCCCATCCATACTCAGCTTGTCTTCATCTGTATAAACAATCTCCGGCCCCTGATGGTCATTGATGGCTTTGACGATTTCATATAACGCATCCGGTTCCAGCGTATCGTCGTGATCACTGAGCATCAGATATTCCCCCGTTGCCATCTCAATCGCTTTATTTGTATTAATGGAAATACCGCCATTTTCCTCCAGATGTTTGTACAGGATACGGCTGTCTTTTCCATAACGCTTCTGAATATATTCTTCTACTTTTTGATCCGGACTTCCGTCTGCCAGACAAAGCTGCCAGTTTGTGTAACTCTGTGCCCGAACAGAATCGATCAATTCCTTGAGATATGGGGTTGGAGTACAGTACAGCGGAATCACAATACTGATCAGCGGATTCTGCTCAAAATGTGTATGTCTCTGTTTTCTGAGTGTACGCCGGTCAGCTTTATGGCGTTTGAACCACTCTTCATAGTCTTCCTTGTGTTCTCCATCTTTGTCTTTATGAAAAAGGCGTCCCCAGAATCCTTTGGATTTCTGCTCTTTACGGAGTGCTTTAATATCGATTTCATAAGTCTTTGTTGTGGAATCTCCACAAAAATGAAGTACGATACGATTCCCCGGAATTTCCAGAAAAGCTGCTGAAATACTGAATCCGATCTCCTGATTTTTGTAATCATCATCGAGATGACGACGTTCCACAACATCCGGTCTGCGTCCTCTTGTGATCTTGCAGTCCAGAAGCTCCGTGTTTTCTTTGTGAACCGTCACTTCCACATTTCCTCTCTGGTCCGTTGTCCATCCCTGGATTTCCAGCATCAGTCCATAAAGTACCTCTACACGGTCAATATGAAATTCTACCAGTTTATCCTTGACCAGTTCATCCAGGTCATCACCCGCACACTCCCAAAGCAGTGTTTTTTCTTCTCCGTCCAGCAAAAGAAGTTCTAACAGATCGTATTTTCTGCGAAGTTCCAGTACCTCTGGAATCGTCACAGTAAAACCCGGAAGAAATCCTTCTGTCTCCACATCCAGAGACTGCGCCACATCCGGGCGTTCATATCTCTCGATTTCCGGTATATCGATTACTTCATAACCATCCCCAAGCAACTGAAAGATGCATTTCTTTTTTTCAGGATGCATATACCAACCTACAAGGCTCAGCACATGTCCATGTCTGTCATCGTATCTCTCTTCATCAATGCTGAAACAAAGTTTGTCCATAAATATTCCCCTATTTCTTTTTAATACTCCGGTACAGCTTCCATGCCTTTGTATTTTCCATTTCAGAAATCTGATGTTTTAGTTTCTGAATCTCTTTGTCTTTTTCTGCTGAGATCCGTGAAAAACTCATCCAGAACGCCTCCTGTGCTTCAGATTCCTTCATCACTTCAATCTCTATATAAAGTTTGCCTGTATTCTTTGGCAGACTCTCTATTACAAACTGCGGATCTCCGCCTCCAAAATAGTATCTTCCTTTTCCTATCGGAAAACCATTAGAAGAAAAATCCGCCTCTTTTCCGTTTTCAAATACAAGTTTTTTAAGAACCAGTCCCCCGGCAGCTTCCCCGGGATCCAGACGCAGTCGGCGCACATTCTGCGGAACAGTGATTCCGAAATCAATTCCATGTTTTGTCATTGGATAGATATCTGAATCCGCTTCCGAAAAGTCATTTCCTCGGTCATAAAATACCTGCAGTCTTCTCGTTGCACATGCGGCACGGATCCGGTCATAATATGCCATGATATCTACCTTGCCAGGTGAAACCTCATCATACATTTCCCGAAGAGGCACATGACCGCCTTCCATATATTTCTGGAAATTACGCTCCATCTCTGCATAAATTTCCAGTTCTTTCTCACTGATTCCTGCCTTTTTATAGAAATCAAGATCACGCAGTACAGCACGCTTGCCATCACTTTCCAGATAGTAATGGATCATTCTGTAAAGGATGAAATTGCACGGAATCGGAAAGCGGAAGGTCCATTCATAATCGATTACGGACACTCCGGAATCCTGAAGCAGAATATTAGCTGGCACAAGATCGATATTGGACATGCCGCTGCAACGACAGCTTTCACTGATTTCTGCATCACCAAAGACCTGCACGAATTCCGGTGTTTTAAAGAACATCTCTCCTTCATGGATACGACGGATCTTTTTGATATAGCTGAAAAACAGCTTCTCAAGCTCTTCTGTCTTTCCTGCCTCCAGAAGTTCGTCCAGTCTTCCTTCCAGTGTCTCTCCCTGCAGATATTCCAGACGTACTCCATCATTCTCAACTGTACAGGTATTCAGTTCCAGACCTTCTCTTCCGTAAAAGGTTCCCAGTTCCCTGGAGATTTTTTCCAGATTCTTCACATGTTCTTCAGAAGTTTTTTCTGTCGGTAACTTACGGACATATCTTCTCCCTGAAGAGTTTTCACAGATTTCCGTACGCACAGAAAATGCCGGATCTCTTTCATTGGAAAACTTTACATAAATGGTTTCTGCTTCTTTCTTTTCTTTCCCGATCAGAAGAAGAAAAGAATTGGCAAAATCCGGATACATATCATTCGCAAGAAGTGAATCATATACCGCAGATTCCTGGAAAAGCTGCAAACGCAGTCTGTCATAATTTGTTTCCAGACGATTCAGTTCTCCCTTCAAAGGAAGGCGACGGTCTGAATAGATCGTCATTGGTAATTTGTAATCCGGAAATGGATAATACCAGGATGCTTTAAGATCTCCTGCCTCTTTCAGGATTGCTGACATTTCTTTTCTGGAAAATGTCTTAACGCCACTCGTTGTCGGATAACCCTCCAGACCTTCAAAGAGAGTTCCAAAATGATCTTCCGTACATCCTGCCCAGTACTTCAGCCCCAGACGATTTTCGATTGCAAGAACGATCTTACCATCCGGTTTCAGATGTCTGGATATGATCTTAAGGAAATCCACATAAGGAGTCTCACTCTGTATATAAGCTTCTCCATATTCAAACACACCGATTAATGTAATATAATCATATTTTTCGGTAAGCGTCTTCTCGACTTCCTGAAAATTCCCCATAAGGATCTTCAGATTGTCACAGTCTCTGTGTCTCCATGCATTGATCTGGCTTCGCTTTCTTGAAAGTTCAATACAGGTAACCTTTTTGGCTTTTTTGCAGAGAGCGCCGGTCACAGCACCACATCCGGAACCGATTTCAAGAACATTCTCTTCACCTGTAAACGGAATCCAGCTCAGTATATTTTCCCTGATATGAGAAAAATGATAGAGAATCGGCCAGCTCGCCCGCTCTGCAATAACTCCGTTCCATTGTTTTTCCCGGTAATTGCGTGCTATTTCCAGCATCTCATCCTCAATTGCACCATCTGTATACAAATCTTTGCCCGGATATAGTGTATCATCCAGAATTACCTGTCCGATTTTTTCCATTATTCCTCTCCGTACTGAATTTCTACTTTTGAATTCATATCATAAAATCCTACGGTATTCTGCGTTGAGATCACCGTAATATTACATGCATCATATAATCTGTGGAATACCGTAAAGTCTCCATCCTTATAGCCGGTACATCCAAAGGAAAGCAGATACTCCCCACCCTGCAGGAACATATCCTGTGTAAAGGTTACGGTACATACATCTCCGGCTTCAGAATGCTCAATATGCATTTTTTCAAACATCGTGTTGGTTCCTGTAATTTCTGTTCCACGAATATCCTTAAATGTATATGCCATGATCGGTTCCTGAATATTCTCATGAAATGCAACCCTCATCTTGATCGTAAAGGTTGTTCCCTTGTCGATGGTATTGGTATAACGGCCCTTTTCATCCATCACAACAAAATCTGTGATCTCAGCAAGTTTGCTGCCATATTCCAGCATATTCGGATTTACCTGGAATTTTTCACTCCAGTTTTCCTTTTTCTTTACTTCTTTTTCCACTTTCCTGGTCGGATCCTGGCCTACCAGAAGCTGCTTGTACATATCTACCATCTGCTTTGGAGAACCTTCTTCCAGCTTCACACCCTTATTCAGAAGAATAACTCTGTCACAGTATCTGGAAATACTACTCAGATCGTGGCTTACAAAAAGGATCGTCCGGCCCATTTTCTTAAATTCTTCGAATTTACGATAACATTTTGCCTGAAAGAACACATCCCCTACAGAAAGTGCCTCATCAACGATCAGAATTTCAGGATCGATATTGATTGCAACGGCAAAAGCCAGACGAACGAACATACCACTGGAATATGCTTTGACCGGCTGATGTACAAAATCGCCGATGTCTGCAAAATCCAGAATATCCTGCAGTCTGGCATCAATCTCCTCTTTGGAAAAACCCATCATAGTTCCATTGAGATATACGTTCTCAATCCCGGTATACTCCATATTAAACCCGGCTCCCAGTTCCAGCAAAGCGGAAATTCTCCCATCTACTGTGACTTCTCCGCCAGTAGGATTCAATACACCGGTAATGATCTTGAGGATCGTGGATTTACCGGAACCGTTGGTTCCGATAATTCCCACGCATTCTCCTTCATAAATATCAAAATTCACATCATGAAGTGCATAATGCTCTTTATAAAGTTTCTTTCTGGTAAGCCCCAGCGCTTCTTTCAGTCTGTCCGAAGGCTTATCATATAATTTATACATTTTGGTGAGATCCTTCACCTGAATTACTTTCTTGTTCTCCACGTGATTTCCTTTCTGTTATGTTCCTGTGTTTTTCATCTTCTTCTGACTTATTTCGCGCTTACCAGTACAGCGAAAATTAAGTTTCTGCTATATTAATATTCGCTGTACTAGTTACAGTACATCTGCAAAATGTACCTGAAGTTTTTTAAACAGTCTGGTTCCAAGCACAAATACGATCAGGGTAAATCCCCAGAAGTAAAGTGTCAGCACCGGATGCTCCCAGATTGCTACTTTGTTGATCAGAGAATCCCTGTATCCCTGCACAATATAGAATACCGGATTCAGTTTCAGTATATTTGCCAGAAGTCCTCCAAGACCAAGATCATTAAAATCCCACATGATCGGGGTAACCCATACACCAACCTGGAGCATAATGTTGATGATCTGACTCAGATCTCTGAAGAATACAACCGCCGCACTTGTCATATATGTGACTGCCAGGATCAGCATAAAAATGCAGAAGCTGTAGTATACCAGTTGCAGTGCATACAGACTCGGCGGATATCCCATGCAGGTATAGATCACCAGTACGATCACAACAAAAAAACAATGTACAAATACCGCTGAAAATACTTTCACTACCGGAAGGATCCGAATGTTAAATACTACTTTTTTTACCAGATAATTGTATTCCAGAAGTGCATTCGTTCCTCCGGTCAGGCCCTCCTGAATAAAGAACCAGGGGACAAGACCTGCGATCAGCCAAAGTACAAATGGAACACCTTTATCCGAACCATTGCGAAGCGCCAGTCCGAATACAAACCAGTAAACGCAGATCGTTACGATCGGCTGAACAAATGCCCAGACTGTTCCAAAATAGGAACCCGCATATTTTGTTTTGAAATCATTTTTTGCCAGAGAAAACACTAATTTGCGGTTTTTGTAGATTTCCCCAGGCAGCCATGTTTCTTTTTTCAATCCTTTTTACTCCTGTTGGCAGTATATTCCTTAAAACTTCCCCATTTCTGGTCTTTGTCAGAGAGGATCAGTTCCATACCTTCCGGAATCGGCCATTCTACACCGATATCCGGATCATTGTATGCAAGGCCACCCTCATCATTCGGATGATAAAAATCGGTACATTTATAAGCAAATTCTGCAGAATCAGAAAGAACAACAAATCCGTGTGCAAAATTCTTCGGAATGAAGAACTGTTTCTTATTCTCTGCAGAAAGAAGAACTCCGTACCACTGTCCATATGTCGGGGAACCTTCCCGCAGATCGACCGCAACATCAAAAACTTCTCCGCTCACTACACGAACAAGTTTATCCTGCGGATAGTTGATCTGAAAATGAAGTCCACGAAGTACGCCTTTACGGGAGCTGGACTGGTTATCCTGTACGAATTCCATATCGATTCCGGCTGCTTTGTAATCGTTGTAGTTATATGTTTCCATAAAATATCCGCGTTCATCACCGAATACTGCCGGTGTGATCACTTTCAGGCCTTCAATATGACATGTCTCTACTGTAATTTTTCCCATTTTATAATCCCTCCGCTATTTCAATCAGATATTTTCCATAAGCAGTCTTAAGAAGAGGCTGTGCCAGTTCAACAAGCTGCTCCTTTGTAATAAATCCACGTTTGTATGCAATCTCTTCGATGCAGGAAATGTACAGTCCCTGACGTTTCTGGAATGCTGCAACAAAATCTGCTGCATCAAGCAGAGAATCATGATTTCCTGTATCCAGCCATGCAAATCCACGTCCCAGAGTCTCTACCTTCAAAGTTCCTCTTCTCAGATATTCGTTGTTGATGCTGGTGATCTCAATCTCACCACGGGCAGACGGTTTTACATTTTTGGCGATTTCTACAACATCATTATCATAGAAATACAGGCCCGGTACTGCATAGTTTGACTTCGGATGTTCCGGTTTTTCTTCAATAGAAAGAGCTTTGCCGTTCTCATCAAATTCTACAACACCATATTCTCTAGGATCTCTTACATAGTAACCGAAAATAGTCGCACCTTTTTCTTCTTCTGTGCGTCTGTAAGCATTCTGAAGGACTCTGGAAAAGCTCTGTCCGTAGAAAATATTATCTCCAAGTACCAGGGCAACTGCATCATTGCCAATGAAATCTGCACCGATGATAAATGCATCTGCCAGTCCTCTCGGCTGTTCCTGTACTGCATATTCAAATCTCATTCCAAGCTGGCTTCCATCTCCCAGAAGATCACGGAAAACCGGAAGATCTCTTGGTGTAGAAATGATCAGAACCTCACGGATTCCGGCAAGCATCAGTGTAGACAATGGATAATAGATCATCGGTTTGTCGTAAACCGGCATGATCTGTTTGGAAATTGCCTTTGTTAATGGATATAATCTGGTTCCTGAACCACCTGCTAAAATAATACCTTTCATTATGTTTCCTCCTTTATTTCAAGTTCTTTATTTATTTTCATCCATTCTTTATATAAAGTGCGATCAATAATGCGATCAGGATCACTGCCATGACTCCCATTGCGATCAGAAGAGCTTTCATCATACCGGATAATCCCTCGGTACGGATCTCCTGAATCTGCTCGGACATGGATTTCTGTCCAGTCTGAACCTCTGCCTGAGAATCATTTTCCGTCGTCTCCAGCGAATCTGTCACAGTTTCAGCCGCCTCTGTTTCTGAAGATTCTGCTGCTGTTTCAGCTGTCTCTTCCACGGCCGGAGTTTCTGTCGGCTGTGCTTCTGCCACATAGCCGACAAACTGTCCACTATAGTAATATCTGGTCAACGTCTTACCATTTCGCTCTGCTGTATCGGTTGTCAGATCATTAACCGTAACACCTTTTGGCACTGTCATTGCTGTTCCGTCCACATCGATCGTATCAAAATTATCAAATGCATAATTAAATAATGATGTACTGTCCGTACAGTTGATTCCAAGATCTGCCGCACGCATGGTAACTGCTATATACGTACGTCCGTTTCGTTCGGCAGCTGTCACAAGTGTATGCTGTGCATCCGTTGAAAATCCGGTCTTACCGCCTATGCAGTCTGCATAATAAAGATTGGACTCTTTTGCCATGAGCGGCATATGCGTATGCATAACCCTTGCTTCGCTTAAATTCGTTGCCGGGATCTTATAATTCGAACATTTCATCACCTGACGGAAACGTTTATTTCGAAGGCATGCACGCATGATCTTTGCCAGGTCATGAGCACTGGAATAATGATTTTCATCCGGCAGCCCACTGGCATTGGCAAAATGTGTATGTGTACATCCAAGTTCTTTTGCCTTCTGGTTCATCATTTCAACAAAATTTGCTTCTGTCCCACCTACCGTCTCAGCAATCTGTGCACAGACTTCATTGGCTGATTTAATATATGCAGCCATCCAGCAGTCCTTCATCGTCATCGTTTCACCAAGCTGTGCGTTGATGTTACTGCTGTCCCAGGTGACATCTCTGATTCCTGTTTCTGTAAAAGTAACAATATCCTTTGGGGAACTATTCTCGATCGCAACCAACAGCGTCATGATCTTTGTCGTGCTGGCAGGATAACGATATTCGTCCATTCCTTTGTCATACAAAACCGCTCCCGTATCTGCATCGATCAGAACTGCGGTTTCTGACGTGACAGCAGGAGCTGCCGGCCAGCCTGCAATGCTGTCACTCGCTACCGGTGCAGGAGTTCCATCGGCAGTTACGGTTGCTGCCTGTGCTGTCGCAGAAGACACCAGGATCACTGCCGCACCAACACCAGCCGCAATCCGGTATATTCCTTTGTTCATCTATTTACCTCCATTGTCATAAACTGCTATCTTATGTAGCCTGTCAGATTCTCCTTTTTAGAGCTAGACATATCTCATATTATTTTCTCACAATCGCTCTGTAAATTCAATGCCTATTTTTGCTAAAATCTTTTTCCATATCTCTGTGCATAAAAAACGCTGTACAGATCAGGAGAATTCCTGAAATATACAGCGTTTCTGATCTCATCTTTTATGAGATATTATTTTGTTTTATACATTGCTTCGTAATATTTCTGATAGTCACCACTGGTAACATTTTTCATCCAGTCTTCATGCTCAAAGAACCACTGGATTGTCAGACGGATACCATCTTCGAAACAGGTTTCCGGATACCAGCCAACTTCCTCTTTGATCTTGTCCGGTGCGATCGCATAACGACGGTCATGTCCCTTACGATCTTCTACATATGTGATCAGGTTCTCACTGACAAGTTCTTTACGAGGATCCCCTTCCGGGAGCATCTCCTGCAGAGTATCCAGAATGATATGGATGATCTGAATGTTCTGTTTTTCGTTGTGACCACCGATATTATATGTCTCGAAAAGTCTTCCCTTTTCCTGTACCATATCGATTCCTTTTGCATGATCCATAACATAAAGCCAGTCACGAACATTTTTTCCATCTCCGTATACCGGAAGTTTCTTTCCCTGAAGTGCATTGTTGATGATCAGCGGAATCAGTTTTTCCGGGAACTGGTATGGACCATAGTTATTACTGCAGTTTGTGATATTTGCCGGGAATTTGTAAGTATCCATGTAGGATTTTACCAACATATCAGAGGATGCTTTACTTGCAGAATACGGACTGTGCGGATCATATGGAGTTGTCTCATAGAAAAATCCGCCGTTCTCTTCCAGAGATCCATATACCTCATCCGTTGATACATGCAGGAATTTTTTGTCCGGTTTGAATGTTCCGTCCGGAAGTTCCCATGCAGATTTTGCTGCATTCAGCATAACCAGAGTTCCAAGTACGTTTGTCTTAACAAAAACTTCCGGATTACGGATACTTCTGTCTACATGACTCTCTGCTGCAAAATGAACGACTCTATCAATGTCATTTTCATCAAAGATCTTCATGATTGCCTCGCTGTCACAAATATCAGCTTTCACAAATGTGTAATTTTCACGGTCTTCAATATCTTTCAGATTTTCAAGATTTCCTGCATAAGTCAGTTTATCTACATTGATAATACGGATCTCGTTGTCATATTTTTTAAACATATAATGAATATAGTTGGATCCGATAAATCCTGCGCCACCAGTTACAAGGTATGTTCTCATTATTTTACTTTCCTCCTGAAAAGCGCCCTCCATTTGGGAGAGCGCTGTATTTTATTATTTACTTACAAGCCGGGTCCGTCGGGTCAAAGTTCTTGCTGCCTCTTAAAGGTGTGAGTGCTTTTCTGCCCAGAGGTCCTTTGAGTGCTTCATTGGATGTATATGTGCCATCAAAGATATGAATCTTGGAACCATTGCAGTTGTCCCAAACCCATTTTGCATCAGCTACACAGGCACGGATGCATCCGTGAGATGCCGGATTTCCAAGTCTCAGGTATTCTCCAACCGGAAGATTATAACTGTTTGCCTGACCACATGCTACGGAATGAACAAAAATACCATTCACAACATGTGTTCCATACTGTCCCCAGGATGGTCCCATCAGTTCCTGCCAGCGTCCTGCTCTGTGCATTGTCCATGTACCGGTAGGTGTCTCTGTACCGGCTTTACCAACAGAAACGCGGATTGTTTTGATCGGGATTCTCATGGTGCTGTCTGTGTAAACAGTCAGCACTCCGTTCACACGATCACAGGTCAGATAATAGCTGCTGCGTCTGAACTCATTTGTTCTGTCGTTGACTCTGTATCCTCTGCTGTTAAATCTGTACTGCATACCATTGATCCATCTGGTTGTATTCTTGACATATTTACCAGTCTTCGGATCGATATAACGTACATAGTTTCTGTTGTTATTTACAACAACCCAGCCAGCCTCAATGAAACGACCTCTGCCATCCAGGCTTCCGTAAGTTCCATTGTGTTCTACACCGGTTTTATTTGTTACAGCTGTCAGATTCTTGAAATAGAAGTAATAGAATCTTCCGTCTGTCTTGATACGTTTCCAGCCATTTTCTGCAAGTACACCGCTTTTGGAAGCATAATAGTATCTGCCATTATACTTAACCCATTTGCTTTTGTATACTTTACCTCTATATGATTTGGAACTGGATCTCTGGAAGAAGTAATATTTACCATTAATTTTGGTAACACCACTTGCCATACGTCCGTCTGCGAGATAATATCTTCCGCTCTTCCAGCAGTTTATAAAAGAGTTACCTTTGGAAGAGAAATAGAACCATCCGACAAATTTACCATTGACAGTAACTTTCTTGATTCCCTTCTGTTCCTGAACACGTCCTGCTACTTTTCCGAAATAATAATAGCGGTTTCCTGCTCCGGAAAGTTTCACCCAACGATTTTTCCAGGTAGCGCGACGTCCGTTGCCGGTGAAATAGTATCTGTATTTACCGTATTTGATCAGTTTATTTCTGTATGCAACACCATTACCGTCAGCCATATAATAATATCTGTCAGCACCCTTGACTGGTTTTCTGTTTCTGATCAGGTAACCATTTGCATCCAGCAGATAAAGATTGTCGCTGTTACTCAGAAGCTTGTATGCTCCGATTCCTTTTTTCTGGTAATCTCCGTTTGCATTAAAATAACGCCACTGTGTACCCTTATTGGTACTCTTTCCAAACCATCCGTTGACTGCCATCTTACCAGGAATATCTCCTGCAGATGCTGCGGGCTGGAAATAGCAGATGCCTCCGCTGATCTTCTGGTCTCCTACGTATGGCTTACCACCATTCAGAAGATAGTAAGAAGCTCCATTGATACTGTAAATCTTGTTTGCTTCAAGATTTACCTGTTTACCATTATCATGACCATAATAGTTAAATGCTCCCTGACCTGCATCCCAGATCCATGTATCGGAAATTGCCTGACCGAGCTGAGAATTATAAGGTGTCTTCTTATCTGCAGAAAGTGCATTCACAATCTGAACATCGCCTTCTGTACGGAAATAATAGAAATCATTTCCAACAGCATTTCTTCCTGTCAGAAGATATCCATCTTTATCAAATGCATAATATCCTGAAGCCAGAACACTGTTATTAACATTCAATGTTGTAATCTTTACCAGGCCATCTGCTGATGTATAATAAGCACTTGCACCTGCTTCCTCTGCCTGCTGTTCATCTGCAGCCGGCTGTGTCTCATCTGTCTGCTGTGTTTCTACTGCTGTCTCAACAGCTGCCTGTGATTCATCTACTACAGCTTCTGTAGTTTCTGCAGTTGTATCAACAGCCGCCTGTGATTCATCTGCTACAGCTTCTGTAGTTTCTGCTGCTGTATCAACAGCTGCATTCTCATCAGTTCCTGCTGCTTCTGCAGTTTCTTCTGTTCCGACAGCTGCTGCAGTTTCCTGTATTCTGGAAGGTGAGTACTTTTCCAGTTTCCATTTGCCATTTACAAATTTCCATCTTGTATACTCAAGGGAAGCTACTTTACCATTAGCATCAGATGATTCATTTGCTTTACCAGCTTCTTCTGCAGTTTCTTCTGTCACTGCCGGAGCCTCATCCTCTGCCTCTTCAGTCACAACCTCTTCCTCACCGGAACTGAAATCAACATCTGCCTGATTTTCCGTATCTGCCGGAACGCTATCTTCTGCCTGATCTGCATCATCTGCTGCCGCATCTGAATCGATATCGACTGCAGAATCATCTACTACTGCGGAATCATCCACTACTGCAGAACCATCGTTCTCGTCCGCAACGGACGCTTCATCAGATTCCGTTTCCTCTGCTGCTGACACCTCAGAAGAAAATTCGGCTGCACTGACAATACTTGCTTCTGCACCGGTAGATGCGCACATTGCAAGGCTCAACATTACTGCCACAACTTGTTTTTTCACGACTACTCCTCCTTAAACTTCTTTACATATGTTTCTATTCACCAAGACCACTGCTGATCGCATCGGTCAAAGCTTTCAATGCTTTCTGTTCGTCTGCCCCTTCGCAGACCAGTTCAATTTCATCTCCGCATTTTACACATGCTCCCAGTACACTCAATACACTCTTCGCGTTTGCTGTACCGCCTTCAAAAGTGAATGTGATCGCGGAACTGTATTTTATAGCTTCATTACACAATATACCAGCCGGGCGCAAATGAAGTCCCGATGGATTATTGACTGTTATCTTCTGACTTACCATTCTGAAATCTCCTGTTAATTGCTTTCATCTGCTGTAGAAATTTTGGAAATCTCCACCCCTGTCGTTACTTCGTCTACCAGCTCATATCCCTTCGGTATTTCTATGCTGACAGGCACTTCATAACTTCCTTCGCTCATTCCCTTAAGATCTATTGACGCTTTAATATCGCCTTCTGTGAGATCTGCAAGATCATCGGAAGTTTTCTTAACACGAATTTCTATCTTTGCAGTATCAAATGAAACCTGCATTCCCTCAGGTGAATCATTCACAATTATATTCTTTGTCGGAACCTCACATACATTGCTTCCCTCCGGAAGAATATTTACTCTGACAAATACATCTTCACTGGAATCGCTGGTAAGCTTCAGGCCATCCGGAAGATAATCTGAAATATTGATTTTCTCTTCAAAATCACTGTTTCGATCCGAAATATCCGCCACAGAACCCGGCAGCCAGATCGTATTATTCTGCTCTTTCAGTGATGCCAGTGCATCTTCACTTCCGGCAATACTGATCACATTCGGTGTTGTCATAATACTCTCCACCTGATATCCTGCTGCCGGAGTACCGGAATACTCTGCACTGATTCTGACATTCGACTGAACTTTCCATAATTTTGCAGTTACATATACTTTCGAAACATTCAGATAACCCATGTCTGTATCGGTAAATTCCTCACCGTTCTTATCAATGATCTTGACATCGGTCTCCTGAGTCACATCTTCCATTGCTCCATCTACATCGATGGAAGCATTTACCTTATCTATTTTATTGATCAGAGACACCGGACCTGTAATTTTGATTTTCTCCGGATTGGAAGTCAGCGCTCCAATTTCATAGCCCCTGTCAGGTTTTGTGTTGTTTGTATTCACATTTACTACAAACTCCTGTGTATCTTTATCCTCCAGATGAAGGCTCATATTCTGCGGACTCACTTCAATATTGTCTGCTGAAATCCGCCCACAGGATACAGTGATCGGAACCATGACCGGATCTGTTTTCAGGCTCACCGCCTGCTGAAGATCCGCAACCGCACGAATATCATTGAGTGAGATCCTGTCCAGGATCTTTCTCTGAGCTTTGATCGTCACACGGATGGGAACCTGTTCTTCATCCTGCATACACATTTTTCCGTCTGCATCGATATATGCCTCATTCAGCAATTCCACATCTGACACAATGAATGACTTTGTACTGATCGGATTGTTTATATTGACAACCAGAAGCCATACCAGAATAGCAATTGCAAGAGACAGAATTTTCAAAGAAAGATTATTTCCTATTTTTTTCTTCATGTTTCACTCTTCCCTTCAACAACTGTCTCAGTTTGTTGTTATCCACAATTTTCTTATTCTGTGCTTTTTCCAGTACTTCACGAAGCTGACTGCTGCTGATATTTCTCAACAGCCGACCGTTCTGTGCCACAGAAACCTGTCCTGTTTCCTCTGAAACAATGATCGTAACAGAATCTGTCACTTCACTGATTCCAACACCTGCACGATGTCTGGTTCCAAGCTGTTTACTCAGTTCCATATTGTCAGACAGTGGAAGATAACAGGTTGCAGCAACAATACGATTTCCTCTTACGATCACTGCACCGTCATGGAGTGGTGTATTGTGTTCAAAAATATTGATCAGCAGCTGACTGGTCAAAAGAGCATCCACATTGATTCCCGTTCTGACATATTCATCAAGTCTGATCTCCTGTTCGATCACGATCAGTGCGCCTGTCTTAACCTCAGCCATATCAAAACATGCTTTGATCAGTTCATTGACCGTCTTATCTGTAAATCTTTCTTTTACTTCTTTGCCGGAATCAAAAGGAAAAATGGATGCCATGATTTTTTTCTGTCCCAGCTGTTCCACGACCTTTCGCAATTCAGGTTGAAATATTACAACGATCGCCGTGATCAGTGCACTGGCCAGTTTTGATACGATCCACAGGATCGTATTCATCTTAAATATATAAGCAATAATAAGAAATGCGCCAATGACCAGAAGTCCCTTAAGCAGAGTATATGCGCGTGTAAATTTGATCCACACCATGAACTGATATACAAAAAATGTAATCAGGATTATTTCAATGATATCGATAATACTGACAGACGGCAGATTGATATCTGATAAATATCTTGCCAGTATGTCTGTAATATTCCGCATAAACTCTCCTCTCCTTCTGTTGCTGTTGTCAGGTTACTTTTGCCGGATCACAGATCCTTCAGGGATTCCTCCAGCTTTTTCTCAAAATCAATATCATCTATATCAGCCTTCTGTACTACAGACGCCGCTTCTGTTTCCTGAACTCTTTTTTTCTTTTTCGGTGGCTCTTCCCCCTGAAAAAGAGGGGTGGAATAATTTACCACGCGCTCTGCCGATTTTCGTTCTTCTCTTGCAGATTCTCCGTTGATCTTTTTGATACTTCTTTCAGAAGTAGCAACCAGTGCCTTCGGAACAGCCTTCACATAATAATAGTAATCGTCATCTTCATATTCCAGACGTTCCGTTCTTGTATAGTCTCCACCAAACACAAAGAACTCCAGTATGATTCCAACCAGTACCGCAACCACAGTATAAATGATCAGTGAAAATACGGAAATTGAAATTCCAAGACTCATACTTCCTGCCAGCATGATCACAATATAGATCACTCCACCGGCAACAATTGCAATTCTCCATGCATAATCAAACATGCGGGTACGAATCAGATTCACAGCAAGAACCACTACAATAAAAGCAATCAGTGTAAGCCACATTTCACCATTCTTCATAAGGCTGTCTGACAGAAGTGTCAGTTTACCGACAATGTCTGAGTCCATGCCAAGAAGAGCCTGCGACTGTATACGTACTGTACGGACAAAATAATAGATGATCACGCCGCCAGCTGCCGGAAGTGCTGATACCGCACTGCTGAGAAGTCCGCATCCGATCGGAAGCAGCACCGGAATATCAAATGCAAATGCGAGTGGTGTAAACACAAGCACGATATTTTTACCGCTGCTGAAACGCAGGAAAAGGATCATCATGAACAGAATCAGTACCAGAAGAAAAGCTGCCACTTCGATTCCAAGTGCATAACAATGTCCCACCATCAGTGCAAATCCTGCGAAGATCATCATTCCGGATGGAAGAATACAGCAGATCAGCGATAAGATCAATACAACAAAAATATTATCCAGTGCAGTCATATATCCCATGTTGGTATTGATCCAGATGAAATAAACCAGTGCAAGGACAAATTTCAATAAAGGAAGCAGGTACATTTCGTACTGTGCATAAATTCCTTTTATTTTCTGTTTGAATTCCAGTAATGCTGTCATTTACGATACCCTCCTGCGTTTCCTCTGCCAGAAGATTTTTTTTCTTCTCTGGCATAAATCTTATTCAGTTCAGTAAGCTGACTGTAGTATTCTCTGACACTCTTTTTTGCCCGATAATACTGAACCGAGTACTGTATATACGTCAGGACTGAATATGCCACAAGTACGATCAGATAGCCGATCACAATATATACACCGAGCATTATCAGATTCATTTTGTGTATATTCTCCAGAAGATATTCTCCAAAATAAACCGCTACAGCTGCAACGCTCAGACAATATCCAATTGTGACCAGAAAAAAATTCTTGATCAGTGCCAGCCCTATATAATCGCTTCGGTAATACTTGCTGACCGGCAGATATTTTCTGCCCTTGCCCTGCTCATACATGGCAAGTTTTGTCATAATCTTAACCTTCTCTTCGTTGATCATATCCTGCTCCTCACAATCATTGTTACTGTACACAGTAACTTGTTCAAACTATATTTCCTGAAAATACCAGAAATAATCATACATAGATTGATTGTATCATATATCCCGAATCATGAAAAGTATTTTTTCCGCTTCCGTCCAACCTTCGTTCAAAGATGTACCCATTCAGATGTTTCCCGTACACAAAGTTACAAAAAATACGGCTTTCGCTCCATTTTCCAGCAGACATTCTGCCATGGCTTCCACTGTACTCCCTGTCGTATACACATCATCGACCACAAGAATTCTCAGGCCTGTTACCGGCCCTGCTGCCTGAAACGCATTTCTGAGATTTTTCTTTCGCTCTTCAGCGTCCAGTTTTTTCTGTGACCGTGTTTCCCTGGACTTATAAATAACATCTTCCGCAACCGGAATTCCAAGGATTTTCCCAATGCGCTCTGCCAGATCGGCCGCCTGGTTAAACCCTCTCATTCTCTTTTTGCGCCTGTGAAGCGGCACCGGAATGATTACGTCCGGTCTCCAGCTTTTTATATCTCTTCCCACATATCTGCACATCGATTCCGCATAATATTTCCCATATTCACGACTCCCGTAATATTTATACCGAAGAAGAGAATTCTTCATCTGCGCATTATACAGAAACACACTTCTTCCACGAATAAATTTCCGTTCTCTGTGCCGACATTCACTACAATATTCTTCCGTCTCATTTACCGGTTTTCCACATTTCATGCAATAATATTCTGAAACAGGGTGAAAAATCGATTCGCACTGCGGACAGATACTTCTTTGTTTATCCTCCAGAATACCGCCGCATGCAGGACATCTGGGAGGGTACAGTACATCCAGACATTTTTCTTTTATTTTTTTCAAAGAAAGCCTTTCTCCCCGATGATATGCTCTCTTTTCCTGTTATCGAGTTCTTTTGCAGAGATTTATTCGGTTTCCTGAATGCGCTGATCCAGCGAGCTGTATCTTCTCTGCTGCTTCTCATTTCGGATCATATCACGGAAAGTCTCCTCACTTCCCACAACAGTAACGCATTTTCTCGCACGTGTTACTGCTGTATAAAGAAGATTTCTGTTCATCAGCATTCTCGGACCGGAAAGCAGTGGAATGATCACTGCCGGATATTCTGATCCCTGTGATTTATGTATGGTTACTGCATAAGCAAGTTCCAGTTCATCCAGCTGTTTAAATGAATATTCCGCCCATCGGCCATCTTCAAACTCAACTTCTGCTGTTTCTGCAAATTCATTGATTGTTTTGATGATGCCGGTGTCCCCATTAAAAACTCCAACACCTTTTTCGATCGGTATTCCATATCTTCCGCGGATTTCCCATTCCAGCTGATAATTATTGCGAACCTGCATGACCTTATCACCCTCACGGAAAAGTCCCTGTCCTATTTCTTTCTCTTTCTTGGAAGCGTCCGGCGGATTCAGGTATCTCTGCAGGATCTGATTCAGACGTTCCACACCGAGAAGTCCTTTTCGCATTGGTGTCAGAACCTGGATTTCAAACGGTTTTGCTTCCACATATTTGGGAAGTTTTTCCTGAATCAGTGCAATCACTACGCGAATGATGATATCCGCATCGTATCTTTTGAGAAAAAAGAAATCCCGGCTCTTGTTATTGATTTCCACCTGCTCACCTTTATTGATCTTATGTGCATTCACAACAATGTCACTCTCTGATGCCTGTCGGAAGATTTTCTTCAGTTCAACTACCGGAAACTGTCCACTTCGGATAATATCGCGAAGCACATTTCCCGGTCCCACACTTGGAAGCTGATTTTCATCTCCTACCAGGATCAGTCTCGTTCCTGCCGTAACTGCCATAAGAAGAGAATAGATGAGATGTATATCCACCATCGACATCTCATCAATGATAATGACATCCGTTTCCAGAGGATTTTCTGCATTTCGTTCAAAATGAATGGGTTGGCCTTCTCTGTCATCTTCTGGCATTCCCGAAAGTTCGAGAAGGCGATGGATCGTCTGTGCCTCATAGCCGGTAGCCTCTGTCATACGTTTCGCTGCCCTTCCGGTTGGAGCCGCCAGCCTGATCTCTGCACCTTCGCCCTCAAAATATCGGATGATCGCATTGATTGTCGTTGTTTTTCCGGTACCGGGACCGCCGGTGAGAATAAGCAGGCCATGCCCGGCAGCTTCCTGCACTGCTTTTTTCTGCATTTCATCCAAAACCGTTCCCGTTTCTTTCTCTATCTGGACAATTCTTCGTTCCACTATTTTCTCATCTTCCGGGCAGAAAATATCAAGTTCCCGAAGCATTCTTGCCGTATTTAACTCCAGATAATAATATTGAGCCGGATAGATCAGTATCTGATCTCCTTGTTCCTTCTGAACGATCTTACGGTCCATCGCCAGATCGACCAGATGCTTCTCCATATAAGAAGAATCTACACCGAGCAGTTCTGCTGCACGCTGAAAGAGCTCGTCTTTCGGAAGATATACATGTCCCTCCCCGGTTGCCTGCAGAAGAGTATATACCATTCCACTTTTTATTCTGTAATCTGAATCTGTATGAATTCCAATGCGATAGGCAATCTCATCTGCAATTTTGAATCCCACACCACTGATATCATCTGCAAGTCTATACGGGTTTTCCTGCAAAACACTGTAAACAGAGTCTCCATACTTCTGGTAGATTTTGGCACCAAGGTTCAGTGAAATCCCATATTTCTGCAAAAACATCATTGCCTTCCGCATATCGGACTTTTCCGCGATCTGCATGGCAATCTCTCTTGCCTTTTTTTCACTGATTCCCTTAACTTCAGACAGTCTTTCAGGCTCATTTTCTACTATCTGAAACGTATCATCTCCAAAATGACGTACGATCCTTCCCGCCAGTGCCGCGCCAATTCCTTTAATCGCACCCGAACCGAGGTATCTTTCCATAGCCAGTGCATCTTCCGGCATTTTTTCAGTCAGCCGCACTGCCTGAAACTGCTTTCCATAAACCGGATGCTGTGTAAAATTCCCCTCCAGTTCTACAGATGCTCCCTGTGTGACCACCGGAAAACTTCCAACGCAGGTCAGCTCATCTTCCTCGCTGCCCCCTTTTAATACCATAACCGTATATCCATTATCTTCATTTCGAAAAATAATATGATCAATATATCCTGTAATGCTCTCGCTCATTTCTTCCTCTTTCTTCCGACCCCAAAATTGCTACTGTTTTTCAGCCTTATAACAGCAAAACCAGGATATCTATGATCTATCATAAATATTCCTGGCTCCTGTCTGCAGTTATTAAGATTCCATACGGCTCATTATCTCTGCATATTTGCCGGTTCCAACAGCTACCACATGCATCGCATTCTGAACAGTCAGAGTATTTACCCCTGTCCTCTGCTCGATCAGTGCATCCATTCCCCGAAGCAGTGCTCCTCCGCCCGCCAGGACAATTCCTCTGTCCACAATATCAGCGGCCAGTTCCGGCGGTGTCTTTTCCAGCACTCCATGGACTGCTTCTACGATCTGTCCTGTCGCATCTTTCAGTGCCACACGGATTTCTTCGGAAGTCAGTTTTACTTTTTTCGGAAGTCCTGTAAGTACATTTCGTCCTTTTACTTCCATCACCTGTGGATTCGCCTCTTCGATAGCTGTGCCGATTTTTATTTTGATTGCTTCTGCAGTATCCGATCCGATAAACAAGCTGTGCGTCTTTCGTATATAACTCATGATTGCCTGGTCAAACGCATCTCCCGCAACCTTGATCGTTGATGACACAACAACACCGCCAATCGAAATAACAGCAATATCCGTTGTGCCGCCACCAATATCCACGATCAGATTGCCAAAAGGCTTGGTAATATCCACACCGGCACCGATTGCAGCAGCGATTGGTTCTTCAACCAGAAACACTTCTCTCGCTCCTGCCTGATAAGTTGCTTCTTCCACTGCCTTACGTTCGATCTCCGTGATACCACTCGGCACACACACGCTGATCCGTGGTTTGCGGAACGCCCGCCGCCCCATTGCCTTGGCGATAAAATATTTCAACATTTTTTCCATAACGACAAAATCTATGATCATTCCCTGATGAATCGGACAGATTACTTCCATATTGGAAGTAACATGCCCAGCCATCTGCCGGGCTTCTTCACCAATTGCTTTGATCTTCTCTGTATCTTTATCATATACTACTACAGATGGTTCGCTCAAAACAAGGCCTCTGCCCGTAGAATATACCAGACTGTTTGTCGTTCCCAGATCTATTCCTATATCATTTGCAGGCATAAGATCTCCCTTCCATATGCTTCCTGTAAAAATCTGATATTCTTTCGTTATACATATAATCACGCTTATTATAAACAACTTTTCAGCAATTGAAAAGTCCCTTATTCATAACAAAACACCTGCGGATATTAACACGCACAATAACCGGCCGTTTACTTTAAATATTTTGCCACATACTGGCCTGTATAGGAATCCGGGCAGACAGCAATTTCTTCCGGTGTACCTGTTGCAATAACAGTACCTCCACGTTCACCGCCTTCCGGTCCCATATCTATGATATAATCTGCAGTTTTGATCACGTCCAGATTATGCTCGATGACTACAACCGTATTGCCGCCCTCTGTCAGGCGCTGCAGGATCTCAACAAGCTTATGAACATCCGCAAAATGAAGTCCTGTCGTCGGCTCATCCAGAATATAAATGGTACGACCGGTACTGCGTTTGCTGAGTTCAGTCGCAAGCTTGATTCTCTGCGCTTCTCCACCCGAAAGTTCGGTAGATGGCTGTCCAAGACGGATATAAGAAAGTCCTACATCATAGAGTGTCTGAATCTTTCTCTTAATGGAAGGAATGTTCTCGAAGAAAGCAAGAGCCTCTTCCACCGTCATATTCAAAACATCGTAAATACTCTTGTCTTTGTATTTTACTTCCAGTGTCTCACGGTTATATCGTTTGCCTTTGCAGACTTCACATGGTACATAAACATCTGCAAGGAAATGCATCTCAATCTTGATGATACCATCACCACTGCAGGCTTCGCAGCGTCCGCCTTTGACATTAAAACTGAAACGTCCTTTCTTATAGCCACGTGCTTTGGCATCAGCTGTAGATGCAAACAGATCACGGATCTGATCAAACACACCTGTATAGGTTGCAGGATTGGAACGCGGTGTACGTCCGATCGGTGACTGATCGATACTGATTACCTTATCCAGCTGATCCAGTCCCTGAATTTCTTTATGTTTCCCCGGAATCACTCTAGCTCTGTTGAGGTCTCGCGCAAGCGTCTTATACAGAACTTCATTGATCAGGGAACTTTTGCCAGAACCGCTGACTCCCGTCACCGCAGTCATAATGCCAAGCGGCACATCTACATTTACCTGTTTCAGATTGTTTTCTGCTGCTCCACGGATTTTCAGCCAGCCGGTCGGTTGTTTACGTTCTGTCGGTACCGGAATTTTGCAACGTCCGCTCAGGTAAGCACCTGTAATTGAACGTTCATTCTTCATCAGCATCTCTGCCGTACCAATTTCCACCAGTTCTCCACCATGTTCGCCGGCTCCCGGACCGATATCCACAACACAGTCCGCTGCGCGCATGGTATCTTCATCATGTTCAACCACAATCAGACTGTTACCCAGATCACGAAGACGCATCAGTGCACGAAGAAGCTTATCATTATCTCTCTGATGAAGTCCGATACTCGGTTCATCCAGAATATAAGCGACTCCCACCAGTCCGGAACCAATCTGTGTTGCCAGACGGATTCTCTGTGCTTCCCCACCGGACAGCGTCGCTGTTGCACGGCTCAGAGACAGATAATCCAAACCTACCTCAGACAGAAAACCAACTCTTGCACGGATTTCTTTCAGAATCTGCTTACCGATCAGTTCCTGCTGTTCAGTAAGTTTCAGCTCACTCATAAATTTCTTCAGATTTTCTATAGAAAGAGAAGTCACTTCATAAATATTGCGATCTCCTACCGTCACCGCCAGAGATTCTTTTTTTAATCGCTGGCCTTTGCAGGTCTTACACGGTGTGATCCGCATAAACGACTCATACTCCTGTTTCATCGCATCGGATCCTGTTTCGCGGTATCGCTGTTCCACATTTTTGATCAGGCCCGGGAAAACAACGTCATAAACGCCTTCTCCACGCTGACCTTTATAATATACTTTGACAGCATGTCCATTTGTACCATGGATCAGAACATTCTTAACATCATCCGGATAATCCTGGAACGGAGTATCCAGGCTGAAATGGTATTCTTTCGCCAGTGCATCAAGGATTGCTCTTGTAAAACTGCCCTTATCTGTGCAGGACTGCCAGCCCATGACCACAATAGCTCCCTGGGAAATACTCAGAGATTTATCCGGAATCATCAGATCAATATCAAATTCCATCTTATATCCCAGACCAAAACAATCCGGGCAGGCTCCAAACGGATTATTAAACGAAAAGCTTCTCGGCTCGATCTCATCAATACTGATCTGACAATCCGGGCAGGCAAAGCTCTGACTGAATGTCTTCACAGTACCATCCATCGTATCTACCATAAGCAACCCATCCGAAAGATTCAGAACTGTCTCAATGGAATCAGACAATCGTTTCTCGATTCCCGGTTTTACTACCAGACGGTCTACGATAATTTCTATATTATGTTTGATGTTTTTATCCAGTTTAATTTCTTCAGACAGCTCATACAGATTTCCATCAATCTGTACACGTACATAACCGCTGCGTTTCGCCTGATCCAAAAGCTTTGCATGTGTTCCCTTTCGACCACGAACTACCGGTGCCAGAAGCTGCAGCTTTGTTCTTTCAGGAAGTGCCATAATATGATCAACCATCTGATCGACTGTCTGCTTTTTGATTTCCTTTCCGCACTTCGGACAATGCGGAATACCAATACGTGCATAAAGAAGTCGGAAATAGTCATAAATTTCTGTAACTGTTCCAACCGTTGAACGCGGATTGCGGTTGGTAGATTTCTGATCGATGGAAATTGCCGGTGGCAGTCCTTCGATCGACTCTACATCCGGTTTCTCCATCTGACCCAGAAACTGCCTTGCATAAGATGACAGAGATTCCATATAACGTCTCTGCCCCTCTGCATAGATCGTATCAAATGCCAGAGAAGACTTTCCTGATCCGCTGACTCCCGTCAGAACCACAAATTCATCTCTCGGAATATCCACACTCAGATTCTTGAGATTGTTGACATTTGCTCCTCGAATCTTAATAAACTTTTTTCCAGTTGTTCGTTCAGACATCTTTTCTCCTCTTATCCGCTGCATGTTCGCACTTATTCTTCATCCAACAGAAGCTCTGCCAGGATATGATTGCTCACATGAATTCCTTTTCTTGTAAATCTCCAGTTCGTACCAGTCTTCTCCAGGAATCCGGTCTCTTTATATTTTTGCAGGACAGAACCATAAATATTCTCAAGCTTCTGTCCGAAATTCTGTTCAAAATCGATCTCTGAAATTCCTTCCGTCATACGAAGCCCCAGATACATAAATTCTTCTATCTGGTCTTTAAGTGAAAGTTTCAGAACATCTTTACGAATTCGTTCTGTGTTTCCGGAAAATCCCAGATATTCCTGCATATCTCTCGTATTGGAAAAACGGTTTTCCCCATAAAGAGAAGATGCTCCCAGCCCCAGGCCAAGATATTCTGTACGTTTCCAGTAACCGATATTATGCCGACATGCATATCCGTCTTTTGCATAATTGGATATTTCGTATTGTTGATATCCATACTCTGCAAGAATCCCCGCTGTGTCCTCATACATCTGATACTCCGTATCTTCATCCGGAAGGTCCAGTTCACACTCCGCAAACGGAGTTCCCTCCTCGATGATCAGACTATAGGCAGAAATATGTTCCGGTTTCAGCTCCGCGACCTGACGAAGGTGAGCACGCCATGCCTCTCCTGTCTGTCCGGGGATTGCAAACATCAGATCTATATTAATATTTTGAAACCCTGCTTCTCTTGCCCACTGATAACTCTGAAGAAATTCTTCATATGTATGAATTCTTCCAAGCATCCTCAGCTCTTTCGAATCCGTGGACTGCAGTCCCAGACTCAGACGGTTGATTCCTGTTTCTCGGTAAGCATTAAGTTTCGCAAGATCAACTGTGCCGGGATTTGATTCTATTGTTATTTCTGCATCCGGCGAGAAACAGAATTTCTTTTGAATTGTCTCCATAATAGAAGCAATCGCTTCTGCTTTCAGTACGGAAGGAGTCCCCCCTCCGATAAAAACAGAAACGATCTCATACGCTTCAACACCCTGCACCGCCTGAATCTCAGCACGCAGAGCCTTTATATATCTGTCTCTTGTCTCCTGATCCGATGGAGCGGAGAGGAAATCGCAGTACTGACATTTCTGCACACAGAACGGTATATGAATATATAATTCCAGTGGGATACGATTCTTATTCTTCATTGTCTCCACCCTCATCAGAAGAACCCGATGTATCTTCCGACTGATCCTGGCTCTGCATATTCGAAGCATCTGTAGTATTCGCATCACCCGCACCCGTATCTGTACTGTTTGTCACCGCTGATGGATTTTCTGCCAGATACAGATTCACCATACTGATATCTCCATTCGAAGTAACTGCTGCCGCATCTACCGTATCCGGTGCCGGTGTTGGTGATGGTTCCGGTGTGATACTGATCTTCAGTACCTGTTCCGAAGCAGGATCTGTCTTTTTCTGCCCGCAGCCACATCCCGTCATAATCACACAGAGTGTCAATGCACTCCCCGCAACAATATATCTCATAGCTTTTGCAGTTCCTTTTTTCATGGCCCTGCCTCCCTTCTGTAAGTCCGCCGTTCACAACAATATGCATTCCATATTCACGGTCTCTCCCGTCAATTATTTATCGTCCAGTTTCAGTACACTCATAAATGCCTTCTGTGGAATCTCTACGTTTCCGACCTGGCGCATACGTTTCTTACCTTCCTTCTGTTTCTCCAGAAGTTTCTTCTTACGGGAAATATCACCGCCGTAACATTTGGCAAGTACATCCTTACGCATGGCTCTGACTGTCTCTCTGGCAATAATCTTGCTTCCGACAGCTGCCTGGATCGGAATCTCAAAAAGCTGGCGGGGAATCTCGTCTTTTAATTTCTCGCACATCTTACGGCCTCTCTCATAGGCTGTATCTGCATGCACGATAAAGGAAAGAGCATCCACCTCTTCTTTGTTTACCAGAATATCCAGTTTCACAAGCTCACTGCGCTCATATCCGCAGAGCTCGTAATCCAGAGAAGCATAGCCTCTTGAGCGGGATTTGAGGGCATCAAAGAAATCATAGATAATCTCATTTAACGGCAGCTTATATTTCAGAAGCGCACGTGTTTCTTCCATATAATCCATTCCCAGATACTGCCCTCTTCGTTCCTGGCAAAGATCCATAATTGCACCGATAAATTCAGTTGTTACCATGATCTCGGCATTTACCATTGGTTCTTCCATGTATTCAATCTCTGATGGATCCGGCAGATTGCTTGGGTTTGTCAGATTGATAACTTCGCCGTTAGTTTTGTGTACTTTGTAAATAACACCGGGAGCTGTAGTCACAAGATCAAGGTTGTATTCTCTTTCCAGACGCTCCTGAATGATCTCAAGATGGAGCAATCCCAGAAAACCGCATCGGAAACCAAAGCCAAGGGCTACGGATGTCTCCGGTTCATAGAACAGCGAGGCATCATTGAGCTGAAGCTTC
>ENA-ORVG01000566-ORVG01000566.1-human-gut-metagenome-genome-assembly--contig:-NODE-566-length-50508-cov-6.562167_pt1 | contig 50508 bp, 45 predicted proteins | sample MGYA00242091_ERZ509233 | MGnify/ENA primary metagenome ERZ509233 (study PRJEB26280, sample SAMEA2338840) | human gut metagenome | biome: human gut; feature: human-associated habitat; material: faeces... | reverse complement strand
CGGAGAAAGGAGGTGCGCGATGAAAAGCCATACGATCGAGTTCACCCGCGACGACCTGGTCGTTCGGATCACCCGCTACCCGGCCGAAGAACCGGGGAAATCGCCGTCGGTAGAGATAGAGGTCGAATCCTCCGGATTGCCCCGGTCGTTCGTATGGTTCGACAGGGAGCCGCAGTTGTTCGCCTTCAAAGAGATGCTCGAAGAATATATCGAGACGTTCCGGCCGATGAAAGACGACGCTGGCGGTTCATGAAGTCCGAACGATAATTTGTTATGGAATATCCGACCCCGTATCTTCGAGATACGGGGTTTTTTGTCTTTTTGGAGAATGCCGCATAGTTCTATTTTTGAGTACAAAATAGAAGGCGTATGATAGTAGGGCTCAATACTTGGTTTAGCGATATTATATTCACCTCGGCATTCCCGGACCTTGAACTGGTTTCAGACCAGAATTGGGAGCGCCTCGAACTTTGGGCAGGAGAACGATCGATATTCTCTGTCTACCTCTGTGCGAACGAAAATGGTCTTATTTATTTGACCGATTTAGGGCAAGTAATGGAGCAATACATGATTGAAAATCGGCTGCCGTTTGCCTCTTTTTCTCTTCGAGAGAGTCCTGAACGTCCGGAGGATCCTTTTCGCCGTGATTTTGTCGCTGTATTTTCCAGCTATTTTTGGGACGATTATGCCGAATCCTTTATCGCCCAAAATTTCCTGACGACTTTGTCCGCGAAACAAATATCTTCGTCGGCATACGATATGGTCGCTTTCATCTCGAAAAAGGGAGAGAATATCACCGTTCGCCATCATGTCGTATTCTATGCCGACGGGATTCTCGGAACGATGGACTGGGAAAACGAGGGGACAGAGGAAAAGGATATCGCGCAGCATGATATCAACGTGTCGGCTATGAATTATGAGGCGGAAATTCAGGAGTCATACCCGGACAAAGAGATAAAGCTCCTCTCTTTCTCCGTGTCGGTAGGCCCTCGAAATATTACCTACTATGTCATCGATCGAAAGAATCTCACCCAGATGTTTTTCATCAACGCATTCAATGTGTTCGAGCTCTTCGAGATTCAAGGTGTTACCACCGCAAAGACAACCGTCGAGCGAGATACGGCTGTGATCAATCGCCGGGAGACATTCTACGACCGGACAATCGAAAAAAAGTATGAGGTGCAAACGTCAGCTCTTTCTTCCCCGGTGAAGGACTGGGTGGAGCAGTTCCTGTTCTCTCCGCTCGTGAAGATGTTCGACCCCGACGCCGATTCTATCAATGAGATGACCGAGGTCCTTATCACCGAATCCGCTTGCGAAATCAGTAATTCGAATACCGAACTCGGCAAAGTGAAATTTACTTGGAAATATGCCGATGTCTATCCCCGTCTAAATTCTATCGATAGGGAAACAAAGGACCTTTTTTCACAACAGTTCGAGTTCCAATTTAAATAGTTATGGCGCAATCTATTCACATCAATACCATGCGGGAAATGCTGAAAGCCGGCGATCCTGTCGATATAACTCTTTGGACAAAATCCGGTCAGATACAGCACTGGCGGAATTGTATATCCCTTCGTTATGATTTTTATAAAGGGGTTCGTCGGGTGAAGCTGCTCGACAGCCGCCAAATTCGCACGGTACGCGATGTGTGTATCTTTGAAATCAACAATCTAACAGTATTCTTATGAGCGATTTTGAGCCTATCGACTTTACGAGCATCGACGATATTCCCGGTATCAATGCAAAAGCCTTGTTCTCCTCGGAACTGAGCAAAACAGAGTTCCGTGAAACAGGCGATATTTCGCCCGTTCCCATAGGAGATAAGCATCGATATATGCCCTGGGGAGCCGACGACCAGCTTCCGTATGATATTCTCGAGCTGATCGAGCGCGACGAAACCTTGTCGACCTGTCAGATGTTCAACGCCGAAATTTGCTATGGGTCGGGGCTTCTCTACAATACCGAGGCCTGTTCGGAAAAAGTCAAGGAAGAAATTGATTCCTTCTTCGTCGGGAATAATATACCGACAAACTATCTGGGTGTATGTCAGGACTTCAAATACTTTGCCTTTTGCGCGAATGTCATTATTTTGAACGGAGACGGTTCGAAAATAATTCGGTTAATAAGAAAAGAAGCCTGTTATTGTCGCCTGGGGGTTGCCGATTCAAATGGCCGCATCGATAAACTGTACTATGCAAATTGGCGGAAAGCTAAGCCGATGGAAGACCAGGTCGAAATCATCGACCTGCTCGACTTGAATGCTCCGCTCTGCGACCTTATGGTGCGCATGGGGCGCATGCCCGGCGACGACGGGGAAACACGCATGAGAACGGACACAAGGAAATTTGCCGTTCTGACAAAGGTTCCTACTCCCGATAATACCTATTATCCGATACCCTATTATGCTTCGCTATTCCGGGGACGGTGGTACAACATCAAGCGACTTATTGGCCTGGCCAAGGAGGCCAAACTCAAGAACTCGGCGCCCATCAAATACCACATTGAAATTTCCGACAAATACTGGACCGGTATCTTCCGGGCCGAAGGAATCACGGATAGAGCCAAACAACAGGCGAGGGTTGTCGAAGAGAAGAAGAAAATACTCGAATTTCTTACCGGTGTCGAAAATAGCGGGAAGGCTTGGTTCTCCCAGGTTTACACCAATCCGAACGGCGATGTCGTACATGATGTCGTCATCAACAAGATAGAGACCGACAAGGAGGGCGGCGACTGGGCTTCTGATATCATCGAGGCCGTGAACATGATATGCTTCACCATGCGGGTTCATTCCAACCTGGTCGGCTCCGTGCCGGGGAAGGCGCAGACCAACAACAGCGGGAGCGACAAGCGCGAACTCTACACTATCGCCCAGGCTTTGCAGAAGCCCTATCACGATTTGCTCTTCACCGTTCACAACCTTGTTATCCGATTCAACGAATGGAAAGGCGCATATCCCGACTGCCCCTTCATTATGCTCACGACACTCGACGAAAAAAACGACGCGAAAACAGTTACCGTTAATACTTCCGAAATATGATCATCTCGAACGATTTCGAATTAAGGCGTTTTATCCCCAACGTTATGTCCACCGTAGAAGGGGAGGGTTCTCTCTATGAGAAGATAGAGCCCTATATGGGGCTCGTCGAAGCCTCGCTGTCCGATATTTTCATCGGTCCCGAGATGCTGGCAAATCCCCGGTCGATGCCCGAGGCGCTGCGAAATGCCGCATCGGTCTATGTCGCCAACGAGGCATTCCGTATGGCAGTCCCTTCGCTCGACCTGGTACTCACTCCTAACGGCTTCGGTATCGTCAATAACCAGAATGTCGTACCGGCATCGAAAGAGCGAATCGAGCGCCTGATGTTCTCTTTGGCTCAGATGCGAGATAAAGCTGTTTCTACTATGGTGATAGCCCTGGCGGATATAGATGGCTATGCCGAGACCCCTCAGGGGGAGTGGTTTTCCTCTTCATTGTTCCTGCCTTTGGCCGGTCACCTTTCCGGACTGGTCGACCCCGAAAAACCCATGTGGGACGAGTACCTCAGGATTCGTAATATCGCTGAGCCTCTCGAAAACGAGGCGGCCGATGAATTTATTTCGCCCGAACTGATGACTCGTTTACGTGCGGCCCCCTTCGAGAAAGGTTCGGGTTATGCCCGGTTGGCCGGCCGTGTCCGCCGGGTTATCGCCGGGGCAATACCCGGAGCCCCTCTCGATAAAAGGGCGCTCACTGACCTCGTGAACTTTATTCGGGAGAATCCCGATAAATATCCCGAATGGCACGCCTCCCGAACGGCCGGGCTGTTCGATCCTCCCGTTTTCGAGAACGATAAAAAGAGTTCGGGATATTGGTTTTGACTTTAATTTTTTTTGATATGAATAGGAAAATAGCGATTACATTGCCCGTATCGTGGCAGGAGTTGACCGATAGGCAGCTCTATTATCTTTACGATCTGTTTTTGGACAACCTTTCGGCCGACCAAATCAAGACCTATTGCTTCTTCTTGTGGGGAAAAATCAGGATAGAATGCCGGTACGACGAACATGATTACATCGTGCGGCACGATAAGGAAACATTCAAAGTCAGTCGGGAACTGATAGCTTCGGCTATCCACGAGCTCGATTGGATCGTCGAGATTCCCGAATATCCGGTGAGAATCTCCCGAATAAGGAAACATGCCGCTCTCCCCGCCGATTTTCAAGGAGTCGAATTCGAAAAATACATCTACTGCGACAACCTGTATCAGGGCTATCTTTCTACGCAGAAGCAAGAACTTCTCAACGAGATGGCCGGTATCTTGTACAATGCGCCGGGCATAAAGACGAACGCCGCCGAGAAACTTTCTACCTTCTATTGGTTCGCCTCGCTCAAAGAGCTGTTCTCGCGGACTTTCCCGAGCTTTCTCCGACCGGCGGGTTCGATGACGTCGGAAAACCTGCTCGAACAGGGAGCGCCTCTCGGCCGACGATTGCAAGAAGCGATGAACGCTCAGATACGAGCCCTTACCAAAGGAGATATCACCAAAGAGCGTGAAGTATTGTCTATGGACACCTGGCGAGCTTTGGCCGAGCTCGATGCCCAGGCGAAAGAGTACGAAGAATTAAAGAAACAGTATGGAAAGTAAATCGTTCAACTGGGATGCCGCCGATTTCTTTCGGCGGCTGACCGAAACCAACAAACTCGCCCGGTCGAAGAATTTCAAATTCTGTCTCGTGAGCAGTTTGGAAGGCTTCGAGGAAGCGCTCGCCCGCATGCAGAGCTCTACGGCGTTCGTATGCGTGAGCGACGTGTCCTCCGGCTCCACCGATTTGACCAACAGCCCGCATACCGTTCGGACAAAAACAGTGTTTTTCGCCGTGCGGCATAAAATCGACGATATGAAGGCCCGCATGGAAGCCTTCGACTTGCAACGGGAAATTTTTCGCCAGTTCATGTCGAAACTGATTCTCGAGAGCACGCGCCTCGCCGAGAACCGAATCTTCATCGACCAGAAAATCCGATTCAGCGAGATAGACAAATATTTCTTTTCCGGCTGCGCCTGCTCCTTTTTCAACATATCCGTAAGTACATACACCGATTTAAGACTTAACGCCGATGAATGGGAATAACATAACCGAAGATAAGGCGCTCGAAGAACGGGCCAAATTTATAGGGGCGTTTAACGGGACGATGATCGACATCTGGAAAGAGAAGATCGTCGATATGGACATCATAGACACCGGGAGTTTGCTCGATTCGGTGGCCGCTCTCCCCGTGCGTGCCGACGGCCGGTTCTCCGAGGTCGTCATCGTACAGTGTTTTCTCGAATATGGCCTTTGGCAGGATTACGGGACAGGCCGGGAGGTATGGCGGGGAAATCCTGGGGATATATATCCCGGACAAAAAGGTCGGAAGAAAGTAAGAGAGCGTCGCCGGTGGTTCTCGACCAAATACTACTCGTCGGTGATGAACTTGCGAGATTTTATGGCTGACAGCATGGGTAGGGAGTTTGTCGGCATAGTAGCCGATGCATTCAACGACCAGCGGCTGAAGAAGTCGACCGAATTTTATAAGAATCACTCGTTGTAAGGAGGTTTGAAAATCCGCTTGTAAAGTCATATAGATTGCCCCGTGTGCCGAATATGTGATAAAATCTGAAAAATTCACTTTTTTGTTAAGTTTGCTTGGAAAACACGATAACTTGCTATATCTTTGCAATCCCCAATCGTTGTATAGTTTTATATGGGAAAACTTGAATTGGTAATAGAGTCTGAGAATATCAGCATTTATTCTCCAAAATTTGATGGGGAGACTATGACCGAGTTCGAGAAATTCATGTTTATCAATAGATATTTGTCTTATCCCCAGTTGAAGAGAGATTTCGATGCTATTATTAGCGTCATTAAGAAAATGACTGATGATTGTGGCGCGAGAGAAAACCTTTTTAGACTGGAAGGAGGAAATATTAAAGCCATACCGCTCTGTGTCTCCCTTCGCCGCAAAGATCGGTCTGTTGGAACGTTGCGATTATATTGTATCCGGATATCGGATAAGATACTTGTTATAGGGAATGGCGGAATAAAGAGAACTGACACTTTTCAAGAAGATCCGGCTCTACTCAGTATAGTAAATCAACTCAGGCAGATTGAACATCAGATTTTTGTTGAATCCAAAAAAGCTCATGTCAATTACTATGACTTCGATAAAATGAAACCGATAATTGAAACTATCACCATTTAAATATAAATTATGAAGAAGATTCCACTATTTGAACAATGTGTTGCAAATGTTGCTCCTGAGGTGATGGAGGAGGTAAATCTCAACATTGACATTGCAAACAGAATTTATGACCTTCTCAAAGCTAAGAATTTGACTCAACACGAGTTCGCTTCCCGTATGGGTAAGCGCGATTCGGAAATCTCAAGATGGCTGACAGGAACTCATGGTTTTACAACGGCGACTCTTGCTAAGATTTCAGCGGTTCTCGGGGAGCCTATCGTTGAAGTTCGCCGAGAATCGAAAACTAAGTATATCTTTATAACAATGCCTTCTTATAACAGCTCATTAGGGATTTCTGGCAATAGTTATACTAGTCATGAGACTAATACATGTGTTATTTCATACAAAAACTAATTCATTATGACAGAGAGTAATGTAAATATTCAAATGAGACTTACTTCTGTAAATGAAGTGAGTTTTATGATGTCACCGGGCAAGATTACTGAAGAGGTGCTTCCCGAAAATATAAAACTTGGTTTCTCCAGTCAGATTCAACCTGAAGTGGAGAATAATAAAATTGCCTTGATATTTGGTATCAAGTATGAATTGGAGGGAGATAAAGTCCTTGAATGTGTATATCGATTTGAATTTGAAGTGAGTGGCCTTGCTCAATTCATTACGATAGAAGATAATGATGGCATCACGATTACATATATCATGCCTCATCTTATTAGTGTGGCAATCGGTACTATGAGGGGTATTTTAGTCGTAAAAACGGCAGGGACAAATCTTTCGAAATACCCGCTCCCTATAATTGATCCGATGCAATTGACACAAACTCTGTCAAATCCTTAAGATTGTTAGTTAATACAAGATTTATTTCTAAAAAGCATCGGATAAAAACCGATGCTTTTTTTGTGTTTTCTCTTGCTTTTCTCGAAAAGAACCCCCATCTTTGCATTGTCTAGCATTCGATACAGGCGACGAGTGTTCGCCAACTTTACCGTTGGCATTTTTTATGTCCATCGGCTAATATATAGTTCCGTCCCGTGTGGAGCGTTAATGCGCCCACAGCCTGTATCAGGTGCTAGACAACGGGGAGCGGAACTTTTTTATTCCCTTCCCGTGTTTTAGTTAACATATTGTTTCATTTAATTGTCTAGCAAAATGAAAAGAACAGTCGCATTGCCTGTATCGCAGGCAAAAGAAGGCCGAGAAACGTCGGCCTTAGAGAAATCCCTCATTCGATTTTTCGAACGGGAGCTCGAAGTGAAGCTCACCCGCCGTGAAATGTGGCGAAGCGTCCGTTTCGTCGCTTCGTTGTTTGTCTTGTTGCTCACCCTGGTCACCGGCGAGCCTTTGCTGGCCTTGCCGGCGCTCGCACTGGCAGCCTACGCCTATCGGGGAGTGGCCGGTATTACGGCCCGGTTCTCGGAGAAAGGAGGTGCGCGATGAAAAGCCATACGATCGAGTTCACCCGCGACGACCTGGTCGTTCGGATCACCCGCTACCCGGCCGAAGAACCGGGGAAATCGCCGTCGGTAGAGATAGAGGTCGAATCCTCCGGATTGCCCCGGTCGTTCGTATGGTTCGACAGGGAGCCGCAGTTGTTCGCCTTCAAAGAGATGCTCGAAGAATATATCGAGACGTTCCGGCCGATGAAAGACGACGTTGGCGATTCATGAAGCCCGAACGATAATTTGTTATGGAATATCCGACCCCGTATCTTCGAGATGCGGGGTTTTTTGTCTTTTTACGATTCGTCATTCGTCCATATTTTTGAGGAAAAACAGGAATACTATGGCTCAAATCGACGAAATCAAAGCGAAAATCAAAGCACTCCGCGCAGAAACCGAAGCGAACAGCATCACCCCCGACAGTCTCGGGCTTATTCTTGACGATATGGCTTCTTTGATTGGCAGCCAAAATTCTGGCCCTATCGGAGTAGCATCACCATACATCGACATCACGCTGAAAATAGAACAGGGGAATCTTGTCCTGTATCCGGTCGAATACCTACCGACTGGGGCGGATGCCTCGACGTTTGAAATTCGCCTCATGCGCCATGTCTCTACGCGAGACAGGAATTTTGATAAAAAAGGGTATCGAAAAGTGGCCGGCTGGCGAATCCCGCAGAACGTAAACAACCCGGAATCAAGGTTCCAGTTCTATCGGTGGCCCTATACGCCCGGAGCCGCAACCATAATTTCGAATACACCTGATGAGATTGGAGGACAAGTTGTGGAAGACAAATTCCCGAGAGTCATTGTCCATTATGGCCGATATAAACAAGAATTCATCTTTACAGAAACACCGCATGGTAAAAGTCGAGAACAGATTGTAGTTCGACAGTTTGGCCTGGCTGTGTTCGACGGGAGAACTCGAATTTCGAATATCGCAAGGTTCTCGCTTCGAGTAGTCGGTAATGAAATTCCCAATGGCGTTGATTTCTCATTCACTTTTGAAAAAGGGGAAATGTTAAAGGAGAAGATATGAAAAAAGGCCCAAAGACTATTCCGTCGGGCCTACAAAAGGATTTTTCACTCTGGACTGCCCGAAGACTATTCAGTCGGGCTAGGACAAAGATACTTATTATATATAAAATATGACAGGAATGCATGAAAAATATTCATGGGAAGGAATAAAATTCGAAATCGTATTCGAAGATTCGCAAGGTAATCCCCTAGATGCCGAAAATATGGTTTTCCGCTTCATCTATCGCGATGAAGCCGGGCAGTCTTGTGTAATATCGCAGAATGGCGATGAACGCGTTAATTGCGTTTTTCGCGACGGTAAACTGATAGGCATATTCGAACCGAATACATTCCGCCGGGGGATTCTCACCGTAGAGCGACGTTTCTGTCGGGAGGATCCTGATTTCGAAAAAGGATATTGCCCGTACGGAAGGCAAGAAGCTACAAACATCAAAATTATATAATGTTATGGGAACATGCGACTGTGCAGTAGTCCAAGAGCGAGTAATCGTGCCGGAGGCCGTTGCGGTAAAAGAACAGATCGTCGTTCCAGACACTGTCGCGGTGAAAGAGACGGTAAGTGTGCCGGTGGAGGTGCGCATAGAGCGGATGCCGGCGTATCACCCCGACCCTTTGTGGCCGGATTTGGAATCTTGCCCGGCAGGACATATCTGGGCCGTCTGTTACAGCTTTGACGAAGGAGATTACGATATCTGTTTTTCCCAAACCTATGTGGAGGGAAAAGTGGACTGGGGAGACGGCGAGAGCGAAGATATTTTAAACCGGTATGCAAGAGCCTCGCACCACAAGTTCGCTCGGGGAACAGGTCGTACGGACAGCCGGGGCCGGGAGTTCTGGTTAGTGGACATCGCGGCGGAAGATAAAAGTTCCGGTATATATGGCGGACTCACATTTTCCCGATACGGGAACAACAGCTACAATACATTGGACATCGACGGGCGAAACGGGATCGTCGCACTTTGCATAGGGGAAGGTTTGAAATTCCAAGTGACCGTATCGGAGGAGTATATCCATCCGCTACTCGAATATGTGCGGGTGAAGGGCGACGAAGTGTGGAAGCCGGTAAGTTTCGGCTTGATTTACTCGGTCAAAAAGGTGAGGTACAACGAGAAGGCGAGAGTGGAATATCTGATCGGAAGCCCTGTCCCGGCTTCGTATTTCGATTTCCCGTTTCGGATTGAACATTGTCGGTATTTTGCCAATGTCTCGTATCTGGGCAATTCGAGAATCGACCGGGAAGTGTTGGATTTCAGCACTTGCGAGTTGAGTAGTACGAATTACAATTCGAATCCGAACCGTACCGGTATCAGCAGCATAGCGAACAACACGAGGTTCTTGGAAGTGTTGCGCATGCCGAAATTGTACGACCGATGTACTCAAATGACCGATTTTATTTCGTATTCGAATATCCGGCGGATAGAATTTCAGCCGGGTGACAGTCTGGCGAACTGTAAAAACATAATCCGATTCGCCAATAGCTGTACCCTGTTGGAAGAAGTGGAGAACTTCCCGGGAGACTTGGGCAAGAATGTGGAGAATGTGGACTGCTGGGATATATTCTCATATTGTTATTCGTTACGCCAGACAGAGGTGAATTTCCCGTATGCGAAGATGCGGAGAGTCAGCTTTCCCGGCACGGATACCCGCCGCAGTGTGCCGATAAGCCGGCTGGTGTTTCACCCGGACAGCCCGTTCGACCTGAAAGGCGATGCGAATCATATCAATATCAAATATTGCCGATTCGAGCGAAAAGGACTGGTGGAACTGTTCGAGCTACTGCCTGACTTCTCGGGAGGGACGACTCGCCAAATCGACATCACAGGGAATCCCGGCGCGGAGGAACTGACGGAGGAAGAACGGCAGATCGCCACGGATAAAAACTGGATAATCGTAGGGTAAAGTAAATAGAGAGATACATGCAAACGAAAAAAGCGAAAGAGGGATATCTGTTGGTGTCCCGAAAAGAAGGCTCCCTTTCCGTTACCGACCGGGTGAGTGCTCCGGACGGAACCGACCTGACAAATTGGGAGGAACTCCCCGAGGCGGAGGCGAGAGAATTGGAACGAGTATTTAACGAGAGACGGACGAATTGATATGCAGGAGAGAAACGTATTGCAAGAAGTATTTACAGCTACGCTGACGCTGTTTACCGATCTGTTGGAACCGGTGAAGTGGTTTATTCTCGCGGCCGTGTGCTTGATCGTGGCGGACTTGAAATTCGGCATCGAGGCAGCTCGGAAGCGAGGGGAGAAGATACGGACGAGTCGGGCGACTCGGCGGAGCGTGAACAAATTGGTGGATTATATTTGCTGGATATTGGTGGCCATGAGTTTCGGGAAAGTGTTCGGCGAACCTTTCGGATTGCCGATACTCCCGGCATTGGTGCTGTTGGTGGTTTACGGTTGCGAGATCAATTCGTGTTTCAACAATTACTTCGAAGCTCGGGGAAGTAAGTTACGCATCAATATCTTCAAACTGTTCAAGGATAAGAGCGGCGATGTGATCGAACCGGAGAATAGAGACGAGTAATCGTCTTTCGAAAGACCGTTCATTATATAAAATCTAAAAGAAAATGAAGGTGATTCTAGACAACGGACATGGTCGGGACACAGCGGGAAAGAGAAGCCCGGACGGAAGGTTAAGGGAGTATGCCTACACCCGTGAGATGGCCCGCAGGATAGCGCAGGATTTGAAACGGCAGGGTATCGATGTATCCTTGCTCGTTCCCGAAGATACAGACGTTCCTTTGAAGGAGCGTGTGGAACGAGCGAACCGGATTTATGCGGAAACTGGCAAGCAGGCTATACTCGTATCGATACATGTCAATGCCGCCGGTAACGGTTCGACATGGTTTTCGGCCAGAGGGTGGAGCGTGTTCGTCGATCCGGCGGCATCGCAAGACAGCGAGCGGCTTGCGACGTCCATAGCCGAAGCCGCCGGAAACATCGGCCTGACGGTACGCAGGGAGACGGGCGGCCGCAATTATTGGGTAAGTAGCCTTTACATCTGCAAACACACGAATTGCCCGGCTGTATTGACAGAGAATCTTTTCCAAGATAACCGGGAGGACGTGGATTATCTTTTGAGCGATGCGGGCAAGCAGGCGATAGTCCGTTTGCACGTAAAAGAAATTATCGATTATTTGAACTCGTTATGAAAACATTGCCCTGGCTTCTCGTCGGTATGCTTCTCGTTGTCGCTTTTTGGGGCTGGTTACGCCCCATCGATACCGCTCCCGAGGGAAATCGGGAGAAAGACACCGCGACGTTTGTCGATACGATTCCCTACTTCGTCCCGGTTCCCCGGGATAGCGTAGTAGTGAAATATGTCATTGCACGACTTCCGTCCGCTGTCGATGATAGTGTCGGGAGCCATGCAGTCGACACCGTACATCGGAGCGATAGCGTTGCGGTCGCTATTCCCATTACGCAGAAAGTCTATGAAGACAGTACCTACCGAGCCTATGTGTCGGGGTATCGTCCGAGACTCGACAGTCTGTTTCTCTTTCCGAGGACGCAGATTATCACCGTTCGGGAGAAACCCCGCAGGTGGAATATCGGAGTCGGAGCCGGTTATGGCCTTACCCCGCGAGGTTTCCAGCCATTCGTCGGGGTGACGGTTAGCTATACTCTTTGGGCGTTCTGATAGTTGTTTTTAGTTAGAATGAGCGATGCAGTCTACTTGTGAAAGCGGGCTGCATTTTTTTTATAGATACGCCTCGATACCGGGCTTTTGTACATATTCCGCTATTTCGAAATACGGAATCTGCTTTTGTTTTTCAGGGCAGTAGGGGGCACTTCCGACTGAAAGAAGGAAAAAAATTTCCTTTTTGAACCCCTAAGAGCTTATTTTTTAGGGTATTAAGTTTTTGAAGGCTGGAAAAAGTGTGGGGATTTGAAAATCTTTGCAGAGAAAAAAGGAATTTAATATTTGATTGTCAGTTATTTATATCGTATTTCGTGAATCCAAAAATATTTCTGGCAACCTAAAATAATTTACGGCATTTTTCCCTCAGAAGTCAGAAAGAAAGTAAGAGATTTATTTGAAAAAGAATTTTGAAAATGTCGTTTTACTCAAATTAAAATATTATATTTGCTAAATAGTGTCAAGACATAAAGAGTAAATAAATGTTTTCAGAACGTATAAAAGAACTTCGAATTCGAAGTCGGATACCGCAGAGACAATTAGCAGCGGTTTTAGATATTGATACTGCTACGTATTGCAAAATAGAGAAAGGAGAAAGAAAAGCAAGAAGAGAGCAAGTTGGAGTAATTGCCCGAATATTGCATGCTGATAAAAATGAGCTTGTAAAACTATGGCTTGCAGATAAAGTTTATGATATAGTGAGTGAGGAAAGTAATGCACAAGATGTACTCAATATGGTAAATGAAAATATTGGAAAATATGGACAAAGTATATAGAACTATAGATTTATTTGCGGGAATTGGAGGTATTCGTTTGGGGTTTGAAGCTTACGGATGTAAAAATGTTTTTTCTTCGGAGTGGGATAAATACGCCCAAATAATGTATGAGGCAAATTTTCATGAGAAACCTTTTGGGGATATTAATGACATAGCGCCGAAAGATATTCCCGAGCACGATATCCTGTTGGCTGGATTTCCTTGTCAGCCGTTTAGTATAGCAGGGAAAGGGTTAGGCTTTGCCGATACAAGAGGCACATTATTTTTTAACATTGAGGCTATACTTGAAGCAAAACAGCCAGATGCGTTTTTATTGGAGAATGTGAAACGGCTTACTACTCATGATAAGGGAAATACTTTTGCGGTGATTTTGAATAGATTGAATAAATTGGGATACACAGTTTATTACAAAGTGTTTAATTCATTGGATTTTGGAGTTCCGCAAAAGAGAGAGAGGATTTATATCGTAGGATTTAAAAATTCCATACAATTCAAATTCCCGGAGCCTTTGGGATATTTCAAGCCTTTATCCGAGATTTTGGAAAAAGAAGAGGACATTCCAGCTTCCTATTTTTTGTCGGAAGCAATGAAGCAAAAGCGTTTTGCTGCGTTAAAAACAATACCGCCTAAACCGTCTATCTGGCATGAAAATATCGGGGGTAATATATCTCCGCTTCCATATTCTTGTGCATTAAGAGCTGGCGGAAGTTATAATTATTTAGTTGTAAATGGGGAAAGACGCTTGACTTCACGAGAAATGCTACGGCTTCAAGGCTTTCCCGATTCTTTCATTATAAACATTCCATATTCACAAGCGCGAAAAGTTGCGGGGAATTCTGTTTCAGTACCCGTGATACAAGCGATAGCTGGCGAGATGATTAAAGCACTTAATGAGCAAAAAACAGCTGTAAAAAATAAAGAACTTGATTTATTCGGAGATTATGACTATTTTGGAAGCAAAGCAAGCGTTAGATAAAATCATATCTAAAGGTAGAGTACATTTATATAAGCCTATTCAAATTGCGGAAATTTTATATCGAGATAGAATTGAAGGAGATATTAATTTATCCGATCTGGATACTTATAGAAACGCTTCGAAAAGATGGCGCGATGTAATATGTTTACGTTTTTTAGGAAGAACATCCACATCGTCGGCAAGATATCAAGATGATGTATTTAACGAAAATGCCGTGCCCCCTTCGGTTCTTGAAGTATTAAGTGTTGAGAACAAACAGAATAATGGGATTGTAGAAAAATATATTTATGACCGCTTTGAGCAACGTTTTTCACAAATGTCAAGCGGATTAAATTATTGCAATACACACGATAAAAGTAGTTTTCAAGTTGTAGAATTTATCAATCTTTTTTGGAACGAACCGGGATTGAAACGCAGTATAGATAAGATATATGAAATAGTGGTATATGCCTTATTTTCTGCTCTTATTGAGAGCCTTAAAGTTAAGATTACGGTTGAAGCTGATATTACAAAACAAAGATTATTGGAGGAATTCTCGGATTTTGCTGAGCTTGTAATAGGTTTGTCAAAAGAATGTTCAAAAATAACAATTAATGCTCGAATAAATCGTGTCGGGGTTACTAATGCAGCTGATAGGGGATTGGATATGTGGGCCAATTTTGGTATGGCTATTCAAATAAAACATTTGTCTTTGACTGAAGAACTTGCAGAAAATATAGTTTCATCAGTATCATCTGATAGAATCGTTATTGTATGTAAAGATTCCGAAGAAAAATTGATAGTTTCGCTGCTGACGCAAATAGGATGGAAGTCTAAGATTCAAAGCGTAATAACAGAAAACGATTTGGTATTATGGTATGATAAAGCACTTAGAGGGGCTTTTGCCGAAGAAATAGGAGATAAAATCCTTTCAACTTTGTATGATGAAATTTTATTGGAATTTCCTGCAACTAATTGTGATGATTTCAATGAATTCAAACATGATAGAGGTTATGATTCTATTTCGCTAAATGATGTTTGGAGCAATAGTTAAACGAGCTTTGATATTATGATGATGTCCAAAAAACAATTTAGAGCTATTGATTTCTTTTGTGGTGGAGGCGGTATGACCTGCGGATTACGTCAAGCTGGTATAGATGTAATTGCTGGTGTCGATTTTGATGCGGATGCAAAAGAAACGTATGAATATAATAATCCCAAAAGTACATTTATACAAGCAGACGTTAAAAGATTACGTAGTAACTTCTTTGAAAAAAATTTTTCAGTCAAATCTAACGATGACAATCTTATTCTGGTCGGTTGCAGTCCATGTCAATATTATAGCATAATCAATACAGATAAAGAAAAATCTGTAAAGTCTAAAGATTTGTTGAAAAATTTTGCTCGCTTTATTGAATATTATAGACCGGGCTTTGTGCTTGTTGAGAATGTTCCTGGTATAATGACAAATAAAAACAGCATATTGCCATATTTCTTGAAAAAGTTAAAAAAACTTGGTTATGAAAATATTATATATAAAATAGTCGATATGAGTAAGTATGGAGTTCCACAAAGCAGAAAAAGATTTTCTTTAATTGCATCTCGCATATCGGAATTAAGTATAACAATGCCATGTGAAGATAGTAAGGTTTCAATTATAAGAGATTTTTTGGGAAGCGCGAATGGTTTCCCAAAAATACCTGCTGGACATAAGGATTTGTCAGATTTTAATCATACTACGGCTGGACTAAGCGATGTAAATTTAAAAAGAATATCAAAAACAAAACATAACGGCGGCAGTAGATTTGATTGGGCAAATGATATGGAATTGCAATTGCCATGCTTTATTGGCAAAGACGATAGTTTCAAAGATACATTTGGACGGATGTGGTGGGATAAACCAGCTCCAACAATAACAACAAAATTTTTCAGCATTTCAAACGGTCGTTTTGGGCATCCAGATGAAGATCGAGCTATATCTTTGAGAGAAGGAGCTACTTTACAAACGTTTCCTAAGGATTATGTATTTAAAACAAATAGTATTGCTGCTACGGCTAAATTGATAGGTAATGCTGTACCTTGTGAGTATGCTAGAAGATTAGGAATATCTATTATATCATCAAATATATAAGTCTATAATCTATGAAATCTCAGAAACTTAAAATGAGTTTTGACCCACATACAATTGAACATTTGGGAATCAAAATGTATTCGGTTCTACCGAATGCAATAGCGGAACTTATTGCAAATGCATATGATGCAGAAGCACGTACAGTACACGTTAAATTGTATAATGATAACGGGAACAAAAGAATTGCTGTTATTGATGATGGGGTTGGAATGTCCTTTGATGAAATCAATAATAATTTCTTAAGAATTGGGCGTAAACGCAGAACTGATGATGATGGTTTAAGTCCTAATGGTATACGAAAAGTAACAGGAAGGAAAGGTTTGGGAAAACTTGCTTTCTTTGGAATAGGAGATACTATTCGGATTACTACTTGTCAAAATGGGCAGTGTGTAAAATTTACTTTGAGTTGGCCAGAACTGATGAGTACTAATAGTCAAGAATATGAGCCTAAATTTTCAATATATAAATGCGATACTAAGCAAAATGGAACTATTATAGAATTAGATGATTTAAAACGAAAATCCGATTTTGATAAAGACGACTTGGCAATAAGCCTTTCTAAATTATTTAATTTTTTCGATGATACATTTAAAGTGTATATATCATACAACGAAGAAGGCGAGTTGTTGATAAACAATGAATTAAAATATCAAAATTTATCACCTCAGATTATTTGGGATTTTCCTAATGAAGACGTAAAAAATGAATATTTAGAAAATCACAATGTCATTGGGCGTATTTTAGCGACAGAAAAACCTTTAAAACCAGGACTTAGGGGAATAACGCTGTTCGCTCACGGACGTTTGGTCAATGCTCCTGAATTTTTCGGGGTTGGGGAATCCAGTCATGGTTATTCGTATTTAACAGGATGGCTTAATGTTGATTTTATTGATGAATTAGAAGAAGATGTTATCTCAACCGATAGGCAATCGTTAAGTTGGGATTTGCCGGTAACATCAGAATTACAGGCAAATTTGAAACAATTGTTATCTGCAATTGAAAGGGATTGGAGAAATAAACGAAAAATAGAACGGCAAAAGCGAATTTCCGGCAAGGTACAAATCGACATAAAGGATTGGTATGGAAAACTACCTTCTGATGTTAAATCAGGAGTAGAAAATATAGTAAATAATGTTGTTGAAAATTCGGAATTAGCTGATGATAAACAAACTGAAGTTGTCGGTATGCTTCATGCGCTTATACCAGAATATGCCAATTATCATTGGAGACATATGCATTCAACAGTTAAAGATGCATCCTATGAAGATTATAAAAATGCGGATTTCTACAGGGCTGTAGAAGAGGCGATTAAACGCTATGAAACAATAATACAAAAGGTCTCAGGATTAAAAATAGACGGACAGACTTTAATGGGAGCTGTTTTTGGAAAAAATAATGCTAAATTATCTGTAACCTCAAAGTATAAGAGAACAGATGGCAGTGATTTTTCCGAAAGCACTAAGGAAAATATTGAAGATGGACAAAAGTTTATGTCTATGGGATTAATGGCCGGTGTTAGGAATCCGTTAGCTCATGAAGAGAAAAAGGAGTTAAAAACGACCGATTTATTCTCAGAAAAGGATTGTCTGGATATTTTGAGTTTAATATCTCATTTATTTAGAAGGTTAGATGATGCGGAAAAATTAGATTAATTATGTCAGATATTTTCTCTAAAGATAAACGTTCCGATATAATGTCTAAAATCTCAAGTAAAAATACCAAACCTGAGATTCTAGTTAGAAAATATTTGTTTGCACATGGTTTTAGATTTCGTATAAACGATAATCGTTTTCCTGGTAAGCCGGATATTCTATTGCCTAAATATAAAGCTGTTATTTTTATTAACGGCTGTTTTTGGCATGGGCATAGAAATTGTAAAGCCTCTGCTCTACCTGCTTCAAATACTGATTATTGGGCTAATAAAATAGCCTCTAATGTAGAACGAGACAAAAAGGTACAAGTACAATTAGAACAAATGGGGTATAGAGTATATACTATATGGCAATGTCAATTGAAAGCAAAAATAAAAGAAAGTACCTTGCAAAACTTAATAGAAAAATTAATTGATAGAGATTGTCATGTTTCTAACATATAATGGGGAATTTTGCCTTTGAAGGAGTTGTTTCTTTTTTCGCCCGATCTCTTGCTTTTCTCGAAAAGAACCCCCATCTTTGCAATGCACTACATTTGAAACAGGCGACGAGGTTCGCCAACAAAGCCGTTGGCATTTTTTGTGTCCATCGGTCAATTTATAGTTCCGTCCCGTGTGGAGCGTTAATGCGCCCACTGCCTGTTTCAGGTGTAGTGCAACGGGGAGCGGAACTTTTTTTGTCCCCTCTCCGTGTTTATATTTTATTTATTCATTTTAATGCACTACAAAAATGAAAAGAACAGTCGTGTTGCCTGTATCGCAGGCAAAGGAAGGGCGTAAAACGTTGGCCCTCGAAAATTACCTCATTCGATTTTTCGAGCGGGAGCTCGAAGTAAAGCTCACTCGCCGTGAAATGTGGCGAAGCGTCCGTTTCGTAGCTTCGTTGTTTGTCTTGGTGCTCGCTCTATCGACCGGCGAGCCCCTGTTGGCCTTGCCGGTGCTCGCTCTGGCAGCTTACGCCTATCGGGGCGTAGCCGACATAACCTCCCGTTTTACGGAGAAAGGAGGTGCGCGATGAAAAGCCATACGATCGAGTTCACCCGCGACGACCTGGTCGTTCGGATCACCCGCTACCCGGCCGAAGAACCGGGGAAATCGCCGTCGGTAGAGATAGAGGTCGAATCCTCCGGATTGCCCCGGTCGTTCGTATGGTTCGACAGGGAGCCGCAGTTGTTCGCCTTCAAAGAGATGCTCGAAGAATATATCGAGACGTTCCGGTCGACGAAGGACGAGACCGCGCGATAATTTTTTGCTCCCGGCTTGCGAATGCCGGGGGTTTTTCGTATCTTCGAAGAAAAGGAGGAAATATGTTTATAATCGAGGCCTTAGGATTTGTGCTCTTGTTCGTGATAATTATAGCTCTTGGAGCATTCACGGCGGCTAGCGTTGTATTGTCGTACATATATTGGATCGTGGTAGCTGCTTTTTCGGTCACGGCGATAGCCGCTCTTTGCAGTCGCCTCGTTCGCTTTTTCAAAAGGAAAGCTCGTCGTTCGTAAATCGTTGTTGTAGAAATAGAATTCTTATCGGAGCCTCGGGAAGATTTCCCGAGGCTCTTTTTGTGTCTTTTTTCCTCTCGCCGGGAGTGGCCATATTCGTGAAAAATTAATCGGATATGAGCAATTACGAAACATCGGCCTCCATCACCTTGGAGGTGAACGGCAAGAACGCAGAGGATCGCTTGAAGGCTCTTCGGCAGAGAGCCGAGGATCTGGAAAACGCTTTGGCCCGTGCCCGGAATACCGGAGACAAAATCGAGATGAACAAGCTCCAAAAGGAGCTGAAAAAGACGAATAAGGAGATTAGGGAGATGTCGTCGTCGGCTCAGCAAGCCGAGAGCGTCATGCGCCGTCTCGACAGGGCTACCCCGAGAGAGCTCTCTAAAACGCTATCTACCCTCCGGAAGCAGCTCGACAATATCGAGCGGGGATCGGCCGCATGGAATGCCCAGATAGAAAAAATCAAAGCGGTGCAAAGGGAATTGAACTCCGTAAAGGGTTCGATGAAAGAACATGAGTCGTTGTGGTCCCGGTTCGCCAAAAAAATGTACGACTGGGGAAGCGCCCTTACGATGTCCATGGCCGCGATATCCGGCTTGACCATTACCGGCAGGCGGGCTGTACAGAGTTATGCGGACATGGAAGGCGAAATGGCGAATGTGCGCAAATTCACCGGCATGACGACGGAAGAGGTCGAGCGACTGAACGAATCGTTCAAGACGATGGATACACGCTCGTCTCGCGAGCAGCTCAACAAACTTGCCCAAGAGGCCGGGAAACTGGGAATCGCCTCGCAGCAGGCGGTTATCGAATATGTCGAGGCGGCCGATGTGATCAACGTCGCCCTCGACGAATTGGGAGAGGGGGCGACCCGGGATATCGGAAAACTTTCGTCGATTTACGGCGATGCCGAGAGAATGGGCTTGGGAAAAGCCATGCTGGCCGTGGGCGCTGCCATCAACGAAGTCTCCCAAAACTCCACCGCTTCGGCTTCTTATTTGGTAGATTTCGAGAACCGTATGGCCGGTGTGGGTAAACAGGCCGATATGAGTATCCCTAAAATCATGGGTTACGCTTCGGTGCTCGACCAGAACGCCCAGCAAGTAGAGATGTCGGCCACCGCTTTGCAGGGCATTATCATGAAAATGTATCAGGATCCGGGGAAACTGGCCCGCATAGCAGGCATCAACGTGAAAGAGTTCGCCCGGCTGGTGAGGGAGGATGCGAACGAGGCTTTGCTGCAACTGCTCGACACCCTCGGTAAGGCCGGAGGCATGCAGGCACTGGCTCCGATGTTCGACGAGATGAAGCTCGACGGATCACGGGCGGCCAGCGTGTTGTCGGTGCTGGCCGGGAATATCGAATCGGTTCGGAGAGAGCAAAAGCTGGCTCAGGAAGCATTTGATGAAGGCACATCGGCCATTACAGAGTTTAATGTCCAAAATAATACGGTGCAGGCGCAGCTCGACAAGGCCAAAAAGTCGTTCAACGAGTTATCGGTCGAGCTCGGGAAAGATCTGCTTCCTGTCATGCGCCATGCGATTACCGGTGCGTCGGCCTTGCTCCTGGTATTTAAGGAGGTTATCTCCGTTATGAAAGAGAATAGAGCTTTGATCGTCTCTGTGGTGGCCGGTATAGCCGGATATACGGTCGCCGTGAAGGCGAGTACCGTCGCTCAAAATCTTTGGAATGCGACGCAGAAGGCCGGAAATTCGATTGCGGCGACAGGGAGAGGTATCGTTCTATTGCTCAGATACGCCTATTTTAGATTAGAGGGTCAGGTCCGCAAAGCCGATGTCGTGATGAAGGCCTTCAATCGCACGACCAAAATGTCGCCTGTCGGGATATTGGTAGGAGCCTTGTCGGCCGGAGTCGCAGCCTTGCTTTCCTATCGGGAAAAGATGAAATCTGCTCGTGAGGCGGCGGCCGAGGCAGCCAAAGCCGAGCGGGAATACGAGAAAAGCATCACCGATGTCTCGGAAGCTGCCGCCTCGACATCGAAGGAGGAACTCGCACGTTTGCGTGCATTGTATCGGGCAGCCGTCGACGAAGCCCGATCGAAGGAAGAACGAATCGAGGCAGCCCGCCGGTTGCAATCGCTCTATCCCGATTATTTTTCCAAAATGTCGACCGAACAAATCATGTTGGGAGACGCCAAAGCCAAATACGATGAATTGACCGATTCGATTCTGAAAAATGCGAAGGCGAAGGCCGCGGCCGATTTGATAAAGAGGAATGCCGAGCAAATCGTCGAGATAGAACAATCCATGCCGGAGTTGGAGAAAAACGCTGTCGATACGGACATAGCCTATGACCGGGCGAAGAAGCGGAGGCAGGAATATATCGATAGATACAACATAAGCCCGTCGGCCATGGGCGGCGGTTATGCGCAAGATCAGTCGGCGCTTTTGTCGAATGTCATGGTAAGGAAATCGGCTCCCGGAACCGACGATGAACGGAAGGCGGCGGAAGCAGCGTGGAAAGCGTATGCCGAAGCGAACGACAAGCTGACTAAGCTGCAAGCGGCCAATAAGAAACTGGCCGAGGAGTACGGTATATCTTTGACCGATGTATTCGCTGGGCAGGGAGACGGTGGAAATATGAGTTCTGTCTCTGCTTCCGGTAGTGCGGGGAAAAGCGGGGAAAGAAATAAGTTTCAAGCAGAAGACGACTGGCTGTCGATCGAGAAGTCGAAGGCTCTCGCCGGCTATGCTACCGGATTGATGGATTACAACGAATATATCGAGAAAAAAACAGAGCTCGATAAACAGTATCTTCTCAAAAAGTTGCAGAACGCAGAGGCCACGGAAAAGGAGATAGCCGATATCGTCGGCGAGCTCGACAAACTCACTGAAAAGGAGGTGACACAGCGGAATAAAGAGCAATTCGATGCCGCAAGAGAGGAGATAGAAGCCGAACGCCGGGAACGCGATGCTGCCGATACCGACAGTTATATGCGAGGCCGAATTTCGGAAAAGACTTACCAGCGAATGAAATTCGAGTCGGAGATAGCATATCTCAACCGGCTCAAAGAGTTGTATGCCGAGGGTAGCCAGGAGCGCGCCGAGATTGAAAAACAGATTACCGACAAACTGCAAGCCGACAAGCTGGCCAAATTCAAGGAGACGCAAGACAGGCAGAAGACTCTTTATGAGGAGTATTTCAAAGGGATATCCCTTATGTCGGCCGAAGAGAGGGAGCAGCAGTATCGGCTGCAAATCGATTCTCTGAATGCCCTGACGAAGAAGATGCTCGACGCGGCCGGAAACGACGAGGCTAAAAGGCAGAAAATCATCGAAGCCTCTGCCATCGCCGAAAAGGCATTGAAAAAGCAGTATTTCGAAGAGACTACGGAGGAGAGTTTCAATGCCATGGAGAAAGCCAACGCCGAGTTGGCCGAGTGGTTGCAAAGCGACGGCGGGAAAGCCGTGACCGACTCTTTCGGTATGATCATGTCGGGAATGTCGGCTATCTTCTCGCAAATATCCTCGATACTCCAGTCGAATATGGAGATGGAGACCGCCGCCATCGAGAAACGCTACGACAAAGAGATTTCGCTGGCCGAAGGAAATACTTACAAAGTCAAGAAGCTCGAGCAGGATAAAGAGAATGAGATAGCCCGGGCAAAGAACGAAGCGAACCGCAAGATGTTCGCCATGCAGGTGATCCAAGCCGTGGCGCAGACTGCTCAGAACGCTTTGGCCGCTTATGGCTCGGCTGCGGCGATACCCATCGTCGGATATATCATGGCTCCTATTGCGGCGGCTATGGCCGTAGCTGCCGGCGCCGTGCAGATCGCGGCTATAAAGAAACAGCAGCAGGCCTCCGAAGCGCAGGGGTATGCCGCCGGCGGATTCACCCGCCCCGGCCCGATGGACGAGCCGGCCGGTATCGTCCATGCCGGCGAGTGGGTCGCCAGTCAGAAACTGGTGACTTCGCCGGTAACGCGTCCTATCATCGACGCCCTCGAATATGCGCAGCGAACCAACACGATCGGCTCTATCCGTCGAGTGTCTGCTCTCCCCGCGCCGATTAGCTTACCAGCCCCTTCGCCTGATGGAGGAGGAAACTCCCCGGACACAGGCGTATTGCTCGCCACATATTTTGCGGTTCTCAAAAAATTGGGTGACCGCCTGGACGAGCCCTTCGTCACGGTCAACACGGTTACCGGCGACCGGGGCATCAAGAAGGCTCAGGACGAATACGATCGTTTGATCAGAAACAAAACCCCTAAATCACGCAGGAAATGAAAATATTCGTAGAGGGTAAAGAGGCTTTCTTGAAGAAAGGAACCTCCTTCGAGTTTATCGCTGAAAACAGGCTTTTCTCTGGTTCCGACGAGTACACCTTGTCTATCACCTTCCCCATAGTCGATTGTCCTCGGAATCGGGCGATATTCGGGCTTTTGTATCGGAAAGATGTCGATATCGAAAAAGTGAACTTCGCCTGTGAACTACGGGATACCGATTTCTATAAAATGGGGGTTCTCGCTATTGTCGAGGTGTCGCAATCCGAAATCAAAGGGCAATTCCTCGATGTAATGAGCGCCCAAAACTTCATCGGTGATTTCGACGAAATATACATCAACGAACTCGACTTGGGCGATTATGAGTATGTGAATATGAGTAATACACCTCCAGAATGGCTTTGGAGGAGCATCGACCGCATGAAAAACTATATATCTTTGCCCTGGGTCAACAACTATTCGGGGAATATACAAAATGAGGTCGTATATGAAAATGGCACTTATAAATGGCATCCGGACACCAAGGGGGTATCGTTTCAGCCATATTTGCTATTCATCGCAAAGCAAATTTGCGAGGTATTAGGTTATAGTTATGATTTCGGGGAATGGGAGAGGTCGACATATCGTCATCTCATAGTCTGCAATTCGCTCCCGTATGCCTGGGATATGCCCCAAATAGCAAAAGCCCTTCCTCACTGGACTGTGACAGAGTTTTTTGAACATTTGGAGAACTTTCTGTCGGCATTTATTGACGTTGACCATAGGGGCAAGACAGTGACATTCCATTTCATCGCTAATGACTCGGATTTCAATACCAGTATAACCCTTAACCATGTTGCCGACGATTTTACGGTAGAGGTTAGCTCCGAGGGGGAATCTTCATACAGGGGAGTATCTACTTTGAGATATTCCGATTGCGACCATGAAATGTGGAAATTCTACTCGTGTAACTGGTTGGTGGAAAATCATGAGAAGATGATTGTCCGATATGAGACTCTGAATGATTTAATCGAGGCCAATGAAAACTTGAAGGAGACCGTTGTCGGGGTTGAGTATCCTGATTCAAATTTGGGAAAAATCTTATATGTCGAGTCTTTGAATACCTATTTCGTATTTAGACCGGTAAAGATTATACCTCAGAGCTGTTATGATCCAGTGGCTGATACCTATTATGACCAGTATGTGAACATTCTTCAACCGATAAACCAGTTTGGAGAACGCATCGGTACAAATGAGGAAAGCGATAGCATAGAGATAGGGATTGTCCCCGCCTGGATAGATGACACAGAAACCAGTAAAGGGCAATGTCTGTTTTTAGAGCTCGACTTCAATGATGGAGAAACAGATGGCAATTCTGAGTATTTACCGATAAGTCTACTCGAATCTGGGGAGAGTGAAAAAAGTGGGGCATACTTCTCTCAACTTTTTGTCGCATTCTGGGACGGTACGAATTATTTCAAAGGGCTGCAGCCGCGTCCGATTATCGACAAAATATCTACGAATGAAGACTGGACTTATGTTGAGACTGGGTATAGCATGCGTCTAAATAGGGATCCTAGCGACCTTTCCTATTTCAACTCTCCGATCGACAGCGGCAAAAAATACAATTTCCAGTTTTTGGCGAACAAAATTCCGCCTGTGAGGGCTTTGTTCTTTATTCAAGGTAAGCCGTATATCTGTGAAAAAATCACGGCCACATTCACGGAATATGGTATGTCGCAGCTCTTGAAGGGGACGTTCTATCGAACCGATTAAAGAGTCCCGTCGAGTTCGAGAATGGCTTTATCGGCATTGTCTCGGTGGCGGGTATATACATCGGTAACGGCCAGTGAGCTGTGTCTTGCCTGGTCTCTCACCGAGATGTTGCTCAGTTTTTTGTCCAGCATCTCGGTGATTCCTGTATCTTTTAGCGAGTAGAATGTGTAATCTTTGTCGAGTTTCAACTCTTTTTTCAGGCGGGTCCAGCGAATAGTTATGAGCCGTCGGTCTACTTGCACGTTGCCGGGCATGATGTTGTTTGAGAATAGGAAATAGTGAGGAGGGTAGTCGAATACCCCCAAGTCGAGCATGAACATCATTACCTTTTTCGGGATAGTTATAGTTTGTGTCGTTCTGTTTTTGCTGTCTTCGGACGGGATTGTCAAGGTACAATTCTTAACGTTGAAATATCGAAGCCTCAGCCGGGTCTGTTCGATGGGACGAATATAGCAGTAGTATAAGAGATAACACGATAAAAGAAAGTGTTTGTCGTTCGACATCAAATATTCGCTTATCTGTCGAATCACAGAGGGAGGAATAACTTTCCTCCTTTTCTGGAATAATTTTCGACTGAAAGGCTTTATGCCGGAGGCCGGATTCTCGTTCATAAGTCCTTTTTCTACGCAAAAGGAGCAAAAAGCTTTGAGAAAAGTGAGACAATTATTCCTATACTGAGGGGACAGTTTCAGTTCCAAGTGTATGTAATCGAGGAAATCGTTGCAAAATCGTTTGTCCAGCTGGTAGAGGTAGATGATGGGTGAGGTTCTCTGTTGATTATAGGCAACCAACTTTTTAATCTTTGATTCGTGGCTGATGTATGTCTCTTTTCTGAAAATCCCATCGGAGTACATCTTCTTGTTATTCTCCACATATCGTTTGATGGCATCATCAAACGATATCGCAACCTTAAATTCTTTCTCGACCCAGGGATTCCACCCCCGGATAAGTTGTTGGTAAAGCCGGATAATCAGACCTGCAGCATACTCCCGCCTCTGTTTCTTTGTCGCCAATCGGTTTATCTTTATTCGCTTCCTTCTCATTTTCCCTCTAACTGGGTCGAAAGCGTAAAACTCAACATACCAGGCAGGGTCATTTTCACGAAGCCTTGGGTATGTAAAACTTATTATTTCGTCGATTGTGGATTTTTGTGGCAGATTGTCAATGTTAAAATCAATCCGCGCGGGAATCGTATTTTTAAACATTTTTTTATTTAACGAATCTGGGGCGATTCGCTAAACACGAGCGGGCTTTTGATCCGTATTAGCCCTGTTTTAGGGAAGAAAAACCTCAAAAGCTTAATACGTAATCTTTTGAGGTTTCATTCCTTGTTGTAGCGATTCCGGGAATCGAACCCGAGTCTCAACCGTGAGAGGGTTGCGTGCTAGGCCACTACACTAAACCGCCGTTCACTTTTTGAAAAAGCGATGCAAATATAACCGATTTGTTTTTATTGAACAAACTTTCGGTATGAAATTTTTTCAGTGTCTCGAATAAGATTGTTATTGTTTTGAAAATGAATGTCTAAATTATTTTTTCTAACTCCTTGATGTTTTTAGCTATTTCTTCTTCTGGTAAATTGTAGTTCAGAAGGTCTCCTGCTAAATATTGGTCATAGGCAGCCATATCGATGAGCCCGTGGCCGGATAGATTGAAGAGGATGCATTTTCCTTTTCCCTCTTCTTTTGCTCTTAGTGCTTCTTGTATAGTGGCGGCTATTGCATGAGAAGATTCCGGGGCAGGGATAATTCCTTCGCATTGAGCGAATAATGTAGCTGCTTTGAATGTATCGAGTTGTTCTATGTCCACGGCTTCCAAGAGGCCATCTTTTTTCAGTTGGCTGACGATCGTTCCTGCTCCGTGGTAACGTAGTCCACCTGCATGTATATTGGCCGGGGAGAAGTTATGTCCCAAAGTGTACATGGGCAGTAGAGGTGTATAGCCCGCTTCATCTCCAAAATCGTATTGAAAAATTCCTTTGGTCAATTTGGGACAGGACGCAGGTTCGGCTGCGATTAACCGAATGTCTTTTCCCTCTTTTAATTTATGGCGTAAAAATGGGAATGAAATTCCCGAGAAGTTGGACCCGCCTCCGAAGCAAGCGATGACAATATCGGGGTATTCGCCAGCCATTTCCATTTGTTTTTCAGCTTCTAGCCCGATTACTGTTTGATGTAAAGATACGTGATTGAGTACACTACCTAAAGTATATTTACAGTTGGGGGTACTCATTGCCAATTCTATCGCTTCAGATATTGCCGTACCTAAACTTCCTTGATAATTGGGGTGATCGGTTAATATTTTACGTCCTGCTTTGGTCGACATACTGGGTGAAGCAATAACTTGTGCGCCGAATGTTTGCATAATAGAACGTCGATAGGGCTTTTGATGGAAGCTCACTTTAACCATGTAGACTGCAAGTTCCAATCCGAATGCTTTTGCGGCTAAAGAGAGTGCAGCCCCCCATTGTCCTGCTCCGGTTTCGGTTGTGATGTTGGTTATACCTTGTTTTTTACAATAGTAGGCTTGTGGTATGGCCGAATTTAATTTGTGAGAACCAACAGGGCTTACACTTTCGTTCTTGAAATAGATGTGTGCAGGAGTATCCAATGCTTTTTCGAGCCCCAAAGCTCTGACAAGAGGAGTAGGACGCCATATTTTGTACATATCGCGTACTTCTTCGGGGATTTCTATCCATGCGTCGGAAGTGTTTAATTCTTGTTTACAGAGTTCTTCTGCAAAAATCGGATAGAGGTCTTCTACGGCTAGGGGAGATTTGGTTGCCGGATTTAATGGACTCATTGGCTTGTTGGGCATGTCTGCAATGACATTATACCATGCTTGTGGTATGTCTTTTTCTGCAAGGATAAATTTTTTTGTAGCCATTTTACTCCTTTGGTTTTTGTGATTTATAAAGTAAAAATAAAGTTTTTACATCTAATTGAAAAGCAAATATATGAATTTTTTATTAAATGTATAGAAAAACTATGATTTTTTTGTCTATATGAATTTATCTTTGAATTTTTAAATGCAAAAAGAGACGCTGCTCACGCAGCATCTCTTTTTTAGAATTCATCACATTATGCTTATTTTAAAGTGCTAGATAGAGTTACGCTCACGCGCGACTATGCGAATTATAGATATCTTGATTCAACAACCGACCAATCGACGATTTTCCAGAGGTTGTGCAATTGCTCTGCTCGTCTGTTGCGATAGTCGATATAGTAGGCGTGTTCCCATACGTCGAACGTTAACAAAGGAGTAAGTCCTTTGGTCAAAGGAGTGCCTGCATTATTTTCTTTACTGATAACCAGATTTCCGTCTTTATCTTTGGATAACCAGACCCAACCAGATCCAAATAGAGTAGTCCCTGCTTGTTCAAATTCTTTTTGGAAGTTTTCGAAATTTCCCCACTTCTTATTTATAGCTTCTGCCAACTTCCCTTGTGGACTTTTTTTCCCATTCGGGGAGAATGTGAAGAAATAAAATATGTGGTTCCATGCTTGGGAGGCATTATTAAATAGAGCTCCGTCGGCTTCTTTGATGATTTCTTCGAGAGGCTTGTCTGCGAAGGGTGTTCCTTCGATAAGTTTATTTAGGTTATCGATATAAGTTTGTTCATGTTTACCGTAATGGTATTCTATCGTTTCCTGACTGATTACAGGGGCTAAATCATTAATACCATAAGGTAATGGAGGCAATTCGTAAATCATAATTATTTATTTTTCTTTGTTACTTATATAACAATCGTCGGACTAAAAAAGTTTCGTATATCTAAGTATTTTTTTCTGTTACTTGGAGTATACACATTTTTATAATGTCCGATTCATTCTCTAATTACTTGATTTCGTTATTTTTCGGGTTTACTCGATGGCTTGGCTATCGATTCACGCATGGCTGTGTCTGCCTCGACATTTTTCATTTTATAATAATCCATGATTCCGAGATTTCCCGAACGGAAGGCTTCCGCCATAGCTCTGGGAACTTCGGCTTCGGCTTCGATTACTTTTGCTCTTGCCTCTTGTGCTTTGGCTTTCATTTCTTGTTCGAGAGCGATAGCCATGGCCCGACGTTCTTCTGCTTTTGCTTGTGCGATGTTTTTATCGGCTTGTGCCTGATCCATTTGCAAGGTGGCTCCAATGTTTTTACCGATGTCGATATCGGCTATATCAATGGAGAGGATTTCAAATGCAGTTCCTGAATCAAGCCCCTTTTTCAATACTAGTTTGGATATGGAATCCGGGTTTTCAAGAACTTGTTTGTGGGACTCGGACGAGCCGATGGACGACACGATACCTTCTCCTACACGAGCCAATATGGTATCTTCACCTGCACCGCCGACCAGTTGACGAATATTTGCCCGTACTGTTACACGAGCTTTGGCTATTAACTGTATACCGTCTTTGGCCACGGCTGTAACCGGCGGTGTGTCGATAACTTTCGGGTTGACAGACATTTGCACGGCTTCGAATACATCGCGTCCGGCTAAGTCAATAGCGGTAGCCATTTGGAAGCCTAAATCTATATTAGCTTTCGAAGCGGATACGAGTGCGTGTACGACGCGTTCTACATGACCTCCGGCCAGATAGTGAGCTTCTAATTCATCACGCGTGATTGTTTTAAGTCCGGCTTTGTGGGCTTCAATCATAGCTCGAACAATGACTTGTGGCGGTACTTTTCTGATTCTCATCAAGAATAATTGGATAAGAGAGATTCTTACCCCCGATACTCGTGCCGAAATCCATAAAAGGAAAGGTACGAAGTAAAAGAATACAGCGAGTATGGCAATAATGCCAATTAGAAGAAATACGCTTAATCCTACCATAATTTTATTTTTGTTTAGAAGTGTTTATATTATTCCCTGTTTTTTCATTTTCTGTTTCTTTGCAAACAATGACTACAGTGGGTTCTATGCGGATTATTTTTACAGGTGTATCTTCGTCAATCAGTTCATTATCTGCGCGGGCTTCGATGGTGTGGACTCCCACGATGATTTTTCCCATAGGGTTTAGTCTACTTAGTGTTACTCCCATGTCGCCGACTTTAATATCAGGGGTTATCGGGGAGGGTACTACCGAGTTTATTTCGGTATGCAGAGACATTTTGTCCAAGCTTCGGGATCGCATAAATCCTATGATGACAGCAATAGTAGTGACGGCTGCAATGAATAATGTTATTACAGCTCCATTTGTCCCGAAGGCCGAATAGGCATAGTAAATTCCACCTCCATAAAATAAGACCGAACATATACCTGCGATGGTAATTCCGGGAAGAAAGAATATTTCCAGTACCGCCAGAACTAGCGCTAATATTATTAATAGTGTAACAGCTAATATATCAAACATATTTCTTAGATTTAGGTTCTATCTATATTTCTTTTGCAAATTATCGAGTTCTATCTTTCGAGCCTGATTTTCGTAATTTTCCGGTTGAGGATAGAGTGTGAGTAGTTGCGATTCCAAATTTTGAATTTCGGACGATAGTCTTTTTAAAGTTGTGCCTTTCGATTTAGCATATTGAGATCGCAGTTCCGAGAGCTTAGTTTCTATTTGAATGATATTCTTACGTAATTCTTTGGACTTTACATATAGATTGCGAGCTTCAAGACTGACGAATTGGTCAAGTTTAGTATAATGGATCCCGTTATAAATTGCAAAGATGAAATCGGGGCGAGTCTCTTTTTGGGGTTCCTTGATATTGTCCAATTGTTGCAATAAATCGGTATAATCTGCATTTTCCGGCCAAGACTCTCGAATAGATCGAATCAGAGCTAGCGATTTGATATCGGTTTTGATTTCATCGATGTTATATGTTTGTTTGCTCTCATTCGGGATAAATAGATAGATTGTCACTTTTCCAGGAATTTGTTCTCTATCCGATACAAACCAACCGATGTTTAACATCTCGTCTATTGCCATCATGTAATCGTTGTATATCGAATTGAAGGGCATACCTACGTTTTCGGGTTTCAAGTAGGTGTTATTTTCGAGATTTAAACGGGTGATGAATATGTCGTATCCTCCGATCGAACCTTCTCCATTTGAGGCAAAGTAGAGTGTAACTCCGTCGTTGAGAAAAAATGGATAGGCTTCATCTTGTTCTGTATTGACACCATTGGGTAACGGTATGATGTCACTCCATTTCCCTTCTATCAGTTTATTTTTTGTACATAATTCATATCCTTTACCTTCAAGGGGATATCCGAAAAATACATTGTCTCCGCGTTGGGGAATATAGCCGATCGTGTTTTCGGGAATATCTATGCTTAGTGTTTCATTCGTTCCTATCCGTCCAGATTCGGGGGACATTTTGAAATACTTGAAAAACGAGTCAGCATCAACTATCAAACTATCTATGATTTGTACCCGTTCGACATATTGCAACATTAATTTCGCTCTACGTGCACGAGCTATGGCTTTGCCGATAGAATCGGGTATTTGTTTTTTCGCTTTGGACAATGCAGCTGTATATTCTTCATAACTGCTTATGGCATCTTCAAAGCGGTATTGAGCCATATACATGTCTGCTAAATAGTGAGGCGATTCGAGAACTTTACGTTTAGCCCCTATTTTCAGATATTTTTCAGCTTCGTTATATTTTTTCTCGTGAAAAAGGCATACTCCATACCAATGGTTCAACGATCCATCATTGGGGCGGCGTTTCAGTTGTGTCTTGAATACAGGAGCGGCTTCTTTGTATTTACCGGCCTTGTACAACTCTCGTGCTTCGTCAAGCGTCAGTGCACTCGATGAGAAGATTGTCGAGAAGGCAATTAGAATTGCAAATGAATATTTTAGAATTTGTCTGAACATTTTCATGTTTGAAAAATTGTACTCAAATATACAATTATTTTTTATTTTGAATGTTGAGAGCGAGAAAATTTTTTAAGAAGTATTCTAAATCGTCATTCGATTTGAACGAATTGTATGGTAAAATGAAAAAAATATAGTTTGACAAGTGGAAGATAATGTCTGTCGAGGTATAACGTATATGGGTAATTCGTTTCCATGCTATGGATTCTGTTCGTCCATCGTCGAAAGTACAAGAAAGGCCGTTTTTGTTTATTTCGACTGTTTTTGAAAGTATGGACATACGGCAATCGGGGTGTAGGGCATAAGCGAACCACAGGTAAGAGATGATCATAGGAAATACCAAAAATAAAATGATAAGTCCTACATAAATAAATAGAGGGTTTTGAATGGATAGCCCCACGAGAAGGAGGAAAAAAGATAGAAGCCACCCCCAATTATTATGTAACCAAATTTTCAGCAGTCTGTTAAAATAGTATTGAGGCGATAACTGGTATGAAAAAGTTTCAATATGGGTTCTATTCATACAATGCTTTACTATATATTTCTACAAAGATAATATAATTGATGACAAAATCAAATTTTTGATTTTACCGAGATATAGCCTATTTTTTATATTATGTGAATATAGAGATAATATATCGAGGGGGAATAATTTTTGAAGGGGACTTTTTATTGTACAGCTTTTAATAAATTTGACCTATGAAATTTATTCTATTTACTGCTATTTCGTGTAACTTTGCACTCCAAAATAAGACGCAATGCAAGGATTATATTCGATAGGATTACTTATTGTTTCTAATGTGTTTATGACACTGGCTTGGTATGGGCATTTGAAATTGCAAGAAATGAAGGTTATCAATAATTGGCCGCTTTATGGTGTGATATTGCTTAGTTGGGGTATAGCATTGTTCGAATATTGTTGCCAAGTGCCAGCTAATCGATTGGGATTCAGAGAGAATGGAGGGCCGTTTAGTCTTATGCAATTAAAGGTAATACAAGAAGTAATTACGTTAATCATATTCACTTTATTTTCGGTCGTAGTTTTTAAAGGAGGGTCGTTGCATTGGAACCATATTGCGGCGTTCGGCTGCCTTGTTCTTGCCGTTTATTTCGTATTTATGAAATAAGCGATAATCGTATCGATTTAATGACTAGGTGTAATATAGGGTAGAGCTTTTCCGAAAGGTCGATTTTGTCCCGACCGATTATTTTGGAACAGATAAGTGCAGTAGAATCGAATGACTTTTATGTTGTGTTCGTATCTATCTGATGGATATTCTTATTCTACAACTTGTTGTCCTAATTCTCGGCCTTATGACGGGGAATATTTCGATTCCGTCATTACTTAGTCCTATAAATGAGGTTATTTCATTCTTCTCATTTTTAACAATGTACAATTCTACTTGTGAAGAAGATGTAAATAAAGACACTGGCGAGGTATAGTGTTATCAGAGTTAAACACATTGAGCCCGTCTACTGTATTTTAAAGGGCAAAATAACTAAATCGATTCAATATGCTTATTCCAAGCCAGCACAAACGGATCCGATTTAGGAACCTCTTTGGTGGCAATCCTGGCATTCTCACGTTCTACATCAAAGTTATGCTGGTATTTAAAAGTCGTTTCAGGCTTGGGTGTATCCTTTGAAGAACTTAAGTCTAAGTCTTATTTCTGAGTTTTAGTTATTGTAACATTAAGATCTTCACTTAGCCGAGTTTTATCTTGAGCAGAGCACTTGATAATGGAATCACGGCCCAAGAAATTATAGAATTTTAAGCCATTAAGTATCTTTTGTGACTAAAATCTATAATTTTAGAATACAATATCTTTTTACAAACTTATACAAAGACTCATCTTATTTTCAAACACTTCTTATCGCAACCTTGATAACTCCGTCCTCTCTATTTTCAAAGATACGGTAAGCTTTCTCAATTTCATTCAATGAAAAACGGTGAGTAATGAGTGACGTGGTATCTATCCTACCCGATTCTATCAAGCGAAGTATCTCTGCACAATCACAACCGTCCACCCCTCCGGTTTTAAAGATAAGATTTTTTCCATACATATCGGGTAAGGGCAAAATTTGAGGTTTATCGTAAAGTGCCACGATCGTTACAATAGCATTGGGACGAGCACATTTCCAAGCCAAACGGAAAGTATCCTCGCTTCCCGCCACTTCCAAAACCACATCAGCACCGCCATGATCGCTATTTTTACGAACAAACTCCTCGCAATGTTCAGGAGTAGTTACCAATATGTCGGGATAATGTTCTTGCAAAAACTGTATTCTTTCCGGGGACTGCTCACAAACAATAATACGCCGGGGATTCTTTAACAAAGCGCACAATAAGGTACAAATGCCGGTAGGACCGGCTCCAATAATCAGAATCGTATCCTCCGATGTAATTTCCGAAATACGTACGGACCAAAAACCGGTTGCCAAAATATCGCCTACAAACAAAGCTTGTTCGTCGCTTACCGTATCTGGAATACGATTCAAACCTTGATCGGCATAGGGCACTCGAACATATTCGGCTTGACCGCCATCGATACGACACCCCAAAGCCCAACCGCCATTGGGATCCATACAGTTATTGACATACCCACGACGACAGAAGAAACATTCGCCACAAAAAGTTTCGACATTTACAGTAACCCTATCTCCCGGCTTAATATCTATAACATCTTCTCCCACATCTTCTACGACACCCACCATCTCGTGTCCGACCGTTACTCCCGGCACGGCATGCGGCACACTACCATGTTTGATATGGAGATCGCTGGTACAAATACTTCCAAGAGTCACCCTCACAATCGCATCGCGCGAATCTTTCAACCCGGGTTTCGGCTTTTCTTGCAATTCAAACTTACCGGGTTTAACGTATGTATATGTCAACATAATATTATCCTTATCATTTTTCAAAACTTCTCTTACAAAGATAGGCGAAACGGATTTCAGAAGCAAGTATTCTTTGTTAAACAGTGTCACTACGAATCAAATAGCAATCTACCGGTGTACTCTATGGCAACTATCAGCTATGTAAAAAGAGTATGATATCAATTAAAAAATATTTACTTCATACAAATACAAACAGCTTTCACAACTTTCTTGTTATTTTTGTATGACTAAAAGAGTGTTAATATGAAAAACCGAACAAAAAAATTGTTTAAGATTACGGGTATTACACTGGGAGCGTTGATAGTCTTTCTCTCGGCAGTAATCGCTTTCTCCATAAATTTTATATTTACGCCTGAAAAATTGACCCCCATCGTATTAAACGTAGCCAATCAAAACACAAATGCCAAGCTCGATATGAATAGCGTAGAGCTGACCTTTTTTTCAACTTTTCCCCGTTTTGGAATAAAATTGGAAAATGGCACATTAGTATCAAAGGCTATCCGTGATTCTTTATGGCAACGTACCGACACATTAGCCACTTTTCGAAAAGCCGTTGCCGTAATCAATTTCGTCGATTATTTGCAGCAAAAAAAGATCAGTATCAACCGATTATCATTGGATAGTACAAACATATACGCCTTTAAAGGAAAAGATGGAATCGCCAACTGGAATATATTGATCGCCGACACGACAAATACACCCGATACAACAACCGCTACTTCGCCAATTATTAACGAAATAGACATCAAGCACGTTTCGCTACGTCATACCACGGTCACTTTCGACGATCGGGAAACGAATGTCTTCGCCAATCTATGGGATGCAAATCTTAAATTAAAAGCAAATTTAAAGAAAGAACAGTCTGTGTTAACGTTGGATTTCAGCAACAAAAACATTCTGTTCTGGCAAAATGGTGAATTACTGGCTCATCGTATCGCCACCCACCTACAAACCGACATCGAGCTAAATCGTTCGAAACGGGCTCTTTCCTTGCACGATGCTATGATGGAGATTAACGGCATAAAATTAGACATACACGGTTCTATCTGCAAAGACACGACCGCACAAGCGTTAGATATCGATCTGCAATACGGGCTACATGCTCCTTCGTTGGAAACAGTCCTTCACATGATTCCCGAAAGTATTCTCAAAAAAGAAAAAGTTTCGGCCAAAGGCGACGTTACAGTTAATGGCAATCTAAAAGGTCTATATGGAAAAGGGAAAATGCCATTAGCTACATTAAAAATAGAAATAAACGATGCATCCGCCCAATATGCCCAATTGCCCTATGGAATAGATGAACTTAAAGCCAACTTTTTCGGACAGATAGACTTAATGCGGCAATCGCCATCTTATCTCGATCTTAAAATATTTCACTTCAAAGGAGCTTATACCGATATTTTGGCCGACGCCAAAGTAAATGATCTATTAGGCGATCCCGACATCTCGTTTCATACCCAATCTACGATAGACCTAACTGCATTGGCACAAACATTTCCTTTACAAGATGGTGTGAGTATCGAAGGGAAATTAGATGCCGACATGAACGTGCGTTGTCGTTTGTCATCTATCAAAAAGAAAGACATAGGACGAATTCGGGCCAAAGGAAAAATAAATATGAGCAAATTGGCTTTACGAGACAAAAATAAGAAATTCGAATTCACGAGCGATGCTTCACTGTCTTTCGTGGGAAACGATGTATTAGGAGCCCATATCGAAATAGGAAATATGGCTTTTCACTCAACGCGATTAAACTCATCGATAAACAATCTATCGGCTTTAATAAAAACGACCAACCCACAAGATACTACACGAATCGCTCTTGTAGAGTGTAAACTAAATGCAAACAAACTAAAAGCATCCCTACCGGATACATCAAATTTATTTTGCGGAAAAACTGCCGCAACCATAAAATTACAACCGACAGAAAACAATCCTACCCGACCCGAAATAGGATTCGCATTAGAAGCCGACACCTTGTTCTGCCGTCTCGGAGATACTAAATTGGGCATGGACAAAGCCGGGATTACAATAACGGCACAACAATTAAAAGACTCTTTGTGGATTCCAAAAGGCATAGTAGGTTTTAATCGGCTTTTTGTACGTACCCCACAATCGGCTTTACCTATTCGAATGCAAAAGACTGCAATTTCAGTCGGTAATCGAGCTATTACTTTACATAACGCGACCATGAAAATAGGAAGATCCGATTTAACGGCGACCGGTGCGATTCACGATTTATATGGCGCTATGCGTCACAATAAAAAACTACGGGCCACATTAACACTTTCCTCTAAGAATCTAAATTGTAACCAGTTAATTCGGTCTATCTCTTTTCCAAAAGACACTGCTCAAATCGAAACTGAATCCGACACTACGTCGACAGCCCTAAAACTATTCGTTATTCCTCGAAATATCGATTTTGAATTACAAACCAATTTGAATCGGGTTCGTTACGGGAAAATGGTTTTCAAAAACGTACACGGTGCAATAGATATACGCAATCAAGCCATTCACCTCAAAGAGCTCAGTATGGAAGGAATGGATGCGACTATGCGCACGACGCTGATCTATCAAGCCCGACAACCAGAGCAAGGATATGCCGGATTCGATTTCAAACTTCATAATATCAATATAGGGAAACTTGTCGATTTTATTCCTTCGTTAGATACTATTGTCCCCATGCTACGGTCATTTCAAGGAACTGTCGATTTCAATGTATCGGCCGAGTCGGGCTTAGACTCATGCCTCAATATAAAAATACCCTCATTACGATCAGCTATCCATGTTGAAGGCGATAGCCTCGTCCTTCTCGACGGTGAAACTTTTGCCGAAATATCGAAAAAATTTTTCTTCAAGAACAAAGAGAGAAATTTGATCGACAGTATCTCTGTCAACATCAGTGTCGAAGACGGTAATGTAACTGTCTACCCGTTTGTAATAGAAATGGATCGCTACCGGGCTGCCGTAGGAGGGAACCAAGACTTGGATATGAATTTCAATTATCACATATCCATACTCAAATCGCCCATACCCTTCAAACTGGGACTGAATATTTCGGGAAATTTAGATAAAATGAAGTTCGGTATGGGCAAAGCCAAATACAAAAACGCTGTCACACCGGTAGAAATACACAAAGTCGACAGTACTATTGTAAATATGGGAGAACAAATTGTTCGGGATTTCAAGAAAGTCATGCGACGACAATTGCCACAAACACAAACCACCAACTAATAAGTATCATGTTCGATAAACCCATATGTCATATAAAATCGCCCTATCTTCTTCCCGAGATTACACAGAAATACTTAATGTATGGAAAAACTCTGCAAGAAGTTCCCTTTACTTTTTAAGTGAAAAAGATGTACTTTATGTTCCCTCCTACTTTCGATGCATTTAATTGGCATATATGAATGCGGGAATAAGGTAAAGGCAATTTTGTTGTCTGACAGAATACATATTGTTTGGCAGGTATGTGCCAATTCATATTGAGAAAAAATAGGGTGCTCATTGACTAATTCACTCAAGACTGCATACAACTTATGTAGATGTGCACTGCAAATTTTAAACGGATTATTTTATCATCTTATGCTTTATTGCGATATTTGCGTTACGATAAATCTGTAACGGAATGATTGAAATAGTATGAAGCCTAATAATCCTTTTCTTATTTCGGGATATTACAGCCCAGAACTCTTTTGCGACAGGGAGCAGGAGACCAGAGCTATTCTCGAAGCTCTCCACAATGGACGCAACGTGACATTGATAGCACCCCGTCGTATGGGAAAGACCGGGCTGATCCGTCATGCCTTTTACCGTTTGAAAGAGCAGCAGCCAGATATCGATACTTTCTATTTGGATATCTATTCAACCCAATCATTAGGCGATTTTGTACGATTGTTTGCTAGTACAGTGTTGGGACAGCTGGACTCCGCCTCACAAAAGGCTTTGAGTCGTATAAGTAAGTTTGTCCGCAGTTGCCGCCCCGTGTTTACTTTTGACGAATTGACAGGTGTTCCTAAGGTGACGATAGATGTGGCTCCGGCCGAGGAAGAAAACACTTTGAAAGAGATATTCGAGTATCTGGGCTCGTCAGAGAAACGATGCTATGTTGCCATAGACGAGTTCCAGCAGATTGTTGAATATCCGGAGAAAGGTGTTGAAGCATTGTTGCGCTCCTATATCCAGTTCCTGCCCAATGTAAACTTTATCTTTGCCGGCAGCAAACAACATCAGATACAGGAGATGTTCACTTCGTCGAGAAGGCCGTTCTATCAAAGTACGCAACCGCTTACAATCGGTCCGATACAACGGGACGAATATGCAAGTTTTGCAACAGGGCATTTTGCCGAGCACAATGTGAAATTGCATCAAGAAGTTTTCAATTCAATATATGAAAAGTACGAGGGTCATACCTGGTATGTGCAGTGTCTCCTTAACCGCCTGTACGGGTACGATCAGAATGTGGATATGGAACTGGTTTCATACGCCACAGAGCAGATTTTATCCGAGTATAGTTACATGTATGCAGACTTGCTGAAAACATATTCTTTCGGTCAGGTGCGCCTGTTGAAAGCTATTGCCCGCGAGGGGTGTGTCAAAGAGGTTTTGGCTGGAGATTTTATCAGTGCCCACAAACTCCGGGCGGCGAGCAGTGTCAGTGCTTCATTAAAGAAACTGCTCGACAACGAATTGATCTACCAGACACCTTGCGGGTATATCATTTACGATCGTTTTATGAGCGAGTGGTTGCGGAAACAACCATTCTAAAATAGCGGAAATATTCAATAGAACTTAGAAAAATCATTATGGCGGTAAAAAAGTCAGAACTATATAGTACATTGTGGAAATGCTGTGACGAACTTCGCGGCGGTATGGATGCAAGTCAATACAAGGATTATGTGTTGGTCATTCTTTTCGTTAAATATATCAGCGATAAAAAGCGTAATGACGAAGGCTTCGATATAGATATACCTAAAGGTTGTTACTTTGAGGATTTTGTCGCTCTCAAAGGTAACCCGAATATTGGGGAGGAGATGAATAAAAAGATGGCTGCTCTTGCCGAGGAAAATCAACTTGGTGGCGTTTTTGTAGCCGATTTTGAAGATGACACCAAGCTGGGCAAAGGAAAGGATAAAGTTGAAACTCTAAGTAAACTTATTGCCGTTTTCCAGAATGAGAACCTCGATTTTAGCAAAAATAGAGCGGCAGATGACGATCTTATAGGTGATGCTTATGAGTATCTGATGAAGAATTTTGCCACAGAGAGCGGTAAGAGTAAAGGCCAGTTTTATACTCCGGCCGAGGTCAGTCGTGTGATGGCCGAGGTTATCGGGTTAGGAAATGCCAAAAATGGGAGAAAGACGACTATCTATGACCCTACTTGCGGCTCGGGTTCCCTGCTTCTTCGTGCTATGTGTGAAACTCCCGGTGGGGCAACTCTCTATGGTCAGGAAAAAGATAATGCTACTGTCGGTTTGGCAAAAATGAATATGATTCTTCATAATGAAATCTATGCCGATATCAGACAAGGCGATACGATTAATGATCCTCAATTTAAGGAAAGCGACCAGTTAAAGACCTTCGACTATATTGTCGCAAATCCACCTTTTTCAACAAAGTCGTGGTTGAAGAGTGCAAAGTTCGAAGATGAATACCATCGTTGGGGCGAAGGCATTAAAATAGGTGTTCCGCCGGAAAAGAATGGCGATTATGCTTTCCTCCTCCATATCGTACGCTCTCTGAAACAGACCGGCTGTGCCGCCTGCATTTTGCCTCATGGCGTCCTTTTTAGAGGCAATGCCGAGGCTCAGATTCGTAAATATCTCGTTGCCGAAAAACGGTATATCAAGGGCATCATAGGACTCCCTGCCAACCTTTTTTATGGTACAGGTATTCCGGCTTGTATCATCATTATAGAAAAGTCGGAAGCAGCAGGGCGTAAGGGAGTGTTTATGATCGATGCCAAAGGTGGATATATCAAAGATGGAGCTAAGAATCGTCTGCGAGAGCAGGATATTCGGCGCATTGTCGATGTGTGGCAAGCACAACGCGATGTGCCTCATTATGCGCGCTTTGTGCCTATGGAGGAGATTGAACGTAACGATTACAATCTCAACATTCCTCGCTATATATCTGCTCCTGATACGGAGATTCTGCAAGATATCGATGCACACCTTCATGGAGGTTTGCCCAAACACGATATAGACCAACTCGATACCTATTGGGAGGTATGTCCGTCGCTTTGTGATGACCTCTTTTGCGACCATCTTACGCGCAAAGGTTACTATTCTTTGAAGTGTAACCCGGAGGCAGTGCGTGATGCTGTTACCGGGAATGTAGATTTCCGTAATCAGAAAGAGGTGTTCCAGAAGAGTTTTGCCGAGTGGTGCGATTCTCACCGGGCTCAACTTTACGCTCTCGTCCCGGGTTTTGCTCCCAAGAAACTTATCGAGCAGCTGGGTAACTCGTTGTTGGCTGTCTTTGAGGTAGATAAGTCGCTTGTCGAGGCGTATGATGTTTATGACAGTTTGATGAACTACTGGGGTGAAACGATGCAAGATGATTGCTATATGATTTCGTCCGGAGGCTGGACAGTGCAACTGTACACGCCACAACCAGCTTCCAAGAAGAAAGAGAAAAAGGCTGCTACGCCCGAAGATGTCGTTTGCGACCTGCTGCCTGTGCCAATCGTTATCGACGAGTATTTTGCAGAGAAGCGCGATGTTATTGCTGCGGCCGAGGAGTTGCTGGTACAAAATGAGACACAGCTTGCGGAATTGGTCGAGGAGCAGGCGGAGAATTACCTCGATGAGGACAACTTCCCCGATGGTAAGGTGACCGATGCCAATATCAAGAAACGAATGAAGGCGCTCGATAAGAAAACCGATGCCGACGAAATTGCCGTACTACAAAAGTATCTCGACCTCAAAGGTGATATATCACTCAATAAGAAACTGATCAAGGAGTGCAAGTACGATCTGCTTACCGCTCTTGTAGTCAAGTATGCCGATTTGTCCGAGGCGGATATCAAGCGCTTGGTTATCGAGCGGAAGTGGTTCGCATCGCTTGCCTTGCGCCTTGATGGCGAGATGCAGCATATCAGTCAGCAGCTCACTTCTAAGGTTTCGGCTCTTGCGGAGCGTTATGCACAGACGCTCCCCGAGATTGATGCCGAGATAGCCGATTTAGAAGCAAAAGTTGCTGCACATTTGAAACAGATGGGATATTGATCTGAAAAGTTGAGGTTGTAAGTGGGCAGATTGATAATTATTAAAGTGTAAGTGATGGATATACCACAAGGATATAAACAAACCGAGTTAGGAATAATACCCGAAGATTGGGAGATTGTAAATCTTGGTAGTGTCGCAAAGATTAATGGCCGTATTGGTTTTCGAGGGTATACTACGGCAGACCTTGTTGGTGTCGGCCAAGGTGCATATACCATAGGTGGTAAGCATATTACAAATATGGTTTTAGATTTGCATGATGCAGAGTACATATCGTGGCAGAAATATTATGAATCCCCTGAGATTATGGTTAGAAAAGGGGATATTGTATTCGCGCAACGGGGGACTCTGGGCAAAAGTGCTTTTATTGTAAACGATATTGGTCCAGCAACTATTAATCCGAGTCTTGTTCTAATTAATAAAATTAAATGTGATAATGAGTATTTGTCTTATTGGTTACAATGTGACAAAATAGTTGAATACATTTGTTCTATTAATAGTCAGACCTCCATTCCAATGATTACGCAAAATCAAATTGAGCATATCCCTGTGGTTTTGTCTAGAATCAAGGCAGAACAGCAGGCTATTGCTGAAGCGCTGGGTGATATAGATGGATTGATTGCAACATTGGATAAGAAAATCGCCAAGAAACGCCTGATTAAGCAAGGGGCAATGTCACAACTCCTAACCGGCAAAAAACGCCTCCCCGGCTTTTCCGACCCATGGGTGGAAAAGAAATTAGGGGAGATTGGATATACATACTCTGGATTAACAGGAAAAAGCAAAGATGATTTTGGGCAAGGGAATGCAAAATATATTACATTCTTAAATGTATTGGCAAATCCGATACTAAAGGAAAATTTATTTGGGTCTATTACGATTCGGGAGAATGAACAGCAGAATAAAGTTCAATTTGGGGATCTATTTTTTAATACTTCGTCAGAGACCCCTGAAGATGTAGGCACTTGTGCAGTATTGCTTTCTTATCATGAAGAGCTATATTTAAATAGTTTCTGTTTTGGGTACAGATTGACCGATGATAATGTTCTTGGATTATATTTAGCTTACTATTTTCGGAGTAGATTAGGCCGCCAGTTAATGACTTCTTTGGCACAAGGAGCAACTCGATATAATCTATCAAAAGAGCTATTTAACGCTTCCCGGATTATATTACCAGAAACAAAAGATGAGCAAATAGCGATTGCTACGATGCTGAACGATATGGATAAAGAGATAGACGACCTTGAAGCCCAGCGAGATAAGTACCGCCTCTTAAAATCGGGCATGATGCAAAAGCTATTAACGGGACAAATTCGTTTGACAAAACCACTGACAAATGTTGTCCCCTTGGTTCCAGGGGACTCCGCAGTAAGAGAAATTCCCGTGGATGCCCATATTTGGGCTGGACATATTGTTAATAGGTTGTGGCAATCAAAAGGATGGGGGCGTACGAAGTTACAAAAGTCGTTACATCTTGTTGGCTGTTATGCACAATTAGATTTAGGTGAGGAGTATATACGCAATACTGCAGGCCCTGACGATCAACGACTGATGAACTATATTGACCGAAAATTCAAACAGTATCGTCATGTTAATATAGAAAAAGAGAGATTGTTAGATGGGAAAATACATTATACCTATACCCCTACATCTCGTATACAAGAGGTGGAGATGGCATACGAGCGATATCCGCAGGATATTCGCGAGCGCGTAGACAATTTGCTTGACAAATTAAATTTGATGAATTTAGCCGAGGCAGAGATTTTGTCAACCCTTTATGCGGTATGGAATAACCGAATAATTAAGGGAGAGCGGATAACAGATGATTTGCTGGTCTCTGACTTTTATGCGTGGAGTGAACACAAAGCAGACTTTGAAGAAAGGAAAGTAAGGCGAATGTTGGATTATATGTGTAAAGAAAATATAGTCCCAATCGGTTGGGGTAAATATATTGATGAGAAATAAACTGATATGAGTGGTTATTTCTTGAAAATAGATGGGATATGCTTTTAAGAAAATGAGGTAGAACGAAATAATATTATGGACACAAATATCGGGGCAAAGGAGCGTGTAACGCAAAACAGGTTGATAGGGCTCTTTAAGAATGTCTTAAAGTACACCTGTCTCGGGAATTGGGAGACTCGTGAAGGTAACGTCAATATCGAAGAAAAGTTGCTCACGGCATATCTCTCGCGGTGTGGCTATACCGACAAGGAGATACGGGGTGCCATCGCTAAACTCAAGCAAGCGGCAAACTCTCTTGGTGGGGGATTATATAACGCCAACAAGGAGGTGTATACCTTGTTGCGCTACGGTGTGAATGTCCAGGCCGAGGTGACCGAAAAGAAAAAGATGGTGCACCTTATCGACTGGGCGAACCCGATGGAGAATGATCTCCAGATAGCCGAGGAAGTAACCATTCAAGGCGAAAGCGACCGCCGTCCCGATCTGGTCGTTTATGTCAATGGTATTGCTCTTGCCGTAATCGAGCTCAAGCGTAGTACGGTCTCTGCTCACGAGGGTATTCGCCAGAATATTCGTAACCAGCAGGACGGTTATATTCCTCGATTCTTCACGACCATACAGTTACTTTTTGCGGGTAACGATACTGAGGGATTGCACTATGGTGTAATCAAGACGCCCGAAAAATTCTGGTTGCGTTGGAAAGAACCGTGTGGCGAGCCGTGCCAGCCATCGCATTTTACAGTGGGTGAGTATCCCAATGAGTTGGATCGTAGTGTGTTGCAGTTTTTTGAGCCCGCAAGGTTATTGGAATATATCCATGATTTTATCATCTTCGATGGAGGTGTAAAAAAGGCGGCACGTCCTAATCAATATTTTGCCGTCAAGGCAGCTCAACCCAGAGTTCGCAAGAAGCAAAACGGTATTATATGGCATTCGCAGGGTTCGGGTAAATCGCTTACGATGATTTGGCTGGCCCGATGGATACGAGAAAACGTAAGTGATGCTCGTGTGGTGATTATTACAGACCGTGATGAGCTGGACAAACAAATAGAATCGGGCTTCAAAGATGCAGGGGAGCAGATTCAGCGAGCCAAGAGTGGTGGTAAGCTGATTGAGATGCTCAATGCTGCCGAACCTTGGTTGATTTGCACGTTGATTCACAAATTTGGCAATAAGAATGACGGCGATGCCATATCGGTAGGAAATAAGAAGGCAAGTAAGTCGCTCGACTTGTATCTTGAAGAGTTGGCAAAATCGCTCCCCGCTGATTTTCGAGCGAAGGGTAATATTTATGTCTTTATTGATGAATGTCATCGCACACAAGGAGGCATGCTTCACGAAGCCATGAAGCATATAATGGGTGACGATGTGATGCTGATAGGTTTCACGGGTACGCCTTTGCTCCATACGGATAAGAAAAAATCGATAGAGACCTTTGGTTCTTATATACATAGCTATAAGTTTAATGAGGCCGTAGAAGATGGGGTTATTCTTGACTTGCGTTATGAGGCCCGAAATGTAGAACAATACTTGGGCAAACGAGAGAAAATCGATGAGTGGTTTGACGCGAAGACTAGGGGCTTGAGTTCGGTTGCCCGGGCAGCTCTAAAAGAGCGTTGGGCAAAAATGGAGAAGCTGTTTAGCAGTAAGGAGCGTATCGACCGTATCGTCGCGGATATTTGCCAAGATATGAGTACCAAACGGGCTTTGGCAGGCGGCTATGGAAATGCCATGCTTGTGGCCGACAGTATTTATCAGGCGTGTCGTTACTGGGAGGTTTTTCAATCGACAGAGTTGAAAGGGCATTGCGCTGTGGTTACAAGTTACGATGCGAGTACTGCATCGGTAAAAGACGAGTATCAAGGTGATGGAGAGACCGAGGATCTCACAAAATATGAGATATACCAAAGAATGATCGGCGACAAAACTCCTGAACAGTTTGAAACTTGGGCGAAAAAGGTGTTTACGGACCATCCCGGAGATATGAAGTTGCTGATTGTCGTAGATAAGTTATTGACCGGATTTGATGCACCGTCGGCAACCTATCTCTACATCGATAAAAAAATGCGGGATCACAATCTTTTCCAAGCGGTCTGTCGTGTGAATCGAGTAGATAGTGAGGAAAAAGATTTCGGGTATATTATTGATTACCAAGATCTGTTTGGAGCGGTAAAGAGTGCAATCGAGGATTATACGAATGGGGCATTTGATGGTTACGATGCCGACGATGTTAAAGGCCTTCTTTTGACTCGTCTTGCCGAAGGTCGCAAGGCCTTGGAAGAGTCATTACAGGCAGTATATACGATGTGTGAGGTGATACATCCGCAAACGCGAGAAGGTTATTTTGCATATTTTGTCTATGCGGAGAATACTCCTGTTGAAAATCAGCAAAATGAATGTGAGGGGAATGCCAATAAACGCGAAACCTTCTATAAACTTGTGTCGCGTTTGGTGCGCCGTTATATTGACATAGCCAATGAGATGGAACAGGCTGGCTATACAGCAGAGGAGGCTGCCGATATCAAAAAGCAGGTTGACTATTTTAATGATATCAAAGATGAAATAAAATTAAAAAGTGGAGATGCGCTCGATTTGAAATATTATGATCCAGCAATGCGTCAGCTTATTGATAACTATGTACGAGCAGAAGATAGTGAGAAATTGGTGGATTTAGCCGATATCTCATTTCTTGACCTGATTGATACGGAGGGTGATAAGGCGATTGATGCGCTGCCAAAGAAAATCAAGCAGAATGAACGTTCTGTTGCAGAGATTTTGGCGGCAAATATGCGAAAGATGATTATCAGCGAGCGTCCGAACAATCCGGCCTACTTTGATAAAATGTCTGATTTGCTCAACCACCTGCTTCAAGAACAGAAAGATGGTAAGATCCAATATAAGGAATTGATAAAACAACTCATTGAGAAACTGAAAGAGGCTCGATTGACCATTAAGACAAAATACCCTGCAACCATTGATACAAAGGGGAAACAAGCTCTTTATGATAATCTTGGAGGAAATGAAGCTTTGGCACTCCGTATTCACGAAATTATCAAAGCAAATGCTCGCGATGGTTTTAGGGATATGGACAGTAGTGGTCTGAAAAAGATGAGAGCATTGCGAAGGGCTGTTGAAAGTGCATTGAAAGGAGTAGAACAAGATAAGCTCGATGATATAATGCAGCTGATCGTTGCACAAAAAGAATACTAATGACTATTATTAAAGTTTCTGATATATTTGTAGAAGTCGAGTGGAAGGAAATTAAGAATATACATCTTACAATATATCCACCTAATGCTCGTGTTCATGTGTCTGCACCTATTGGAATGACTGAGGAGGCTGTGCGATTATTCTTGATTACGAAAATGCCGTGGATAAATCAACGTATAACCCAGATTCTTGGTCAGAATCGCCAAACACCCCGTGAATACGTATCTGGGGAGAATCATTACTTTAAGGGGCAAAGATACCGTTTAAAGGTTTTGTATCATAATGCTCCTGCAAAAGTAGAGATTCAGGGGAATGAATATATTAAACTATATGTTCGAGACGGAGCATCTGCAGAGCGTCGAGCGGAGGTGCTACGAGAATGGTATCGATCTGAATTTAAATCGATACTTACTCCTCTAATTGCGAAATGGGAATATCTTTTAGGGGTAAAGGCAAATAAATGGGAAGTCAAGCAGATGAAAACATTGTGGGGAAGTTGTAATCACAGTACGAAAAATATTATTTTTAACCTTGAATTAATCAAGAAACCTGTTCGTTGCATTGAATATATTGTGGTACATGAATTATTACATATCAAAGTTAGATTACACAATGAAGAATATACAGCTTTACTAACTCAATATTTCCCGAATTGGAAACAGTTGAAAGAAGAATTAAATGAATTTGTTGTATAAATATTACCATTATGGGAAAAACAATAACTACATACCTCATTGACGGCGATCCAAAAGGAACGCAGTATGCATTCATCAGTAACAAGATTTGTCAGATGTTTGTAATTCCACGCTCGAACTTGGCCTATCTGAATGAGCAGGAGAAACTGCACAAGCCGGCGTTCTACATACTGATCGGAGAAGATGAGGTGACGAAACCGCAGGCCTATATCGGAGAGACCGAAAATTTTAAGGAACGGGTAAAAGACCATGACAGTAAAAAAGCATTCTGGCAGAAAGCGCTTGTCTTTGTTTCAAAAGACGAAGATATGACCAAAGCCGACGTGCAATATCTGGAATATCGCGCAATTGTAGTAGCCAAACAGTCGAACTCGTTTGTATTGAATGAGAACAAGCAGATTCCCAAAGCACCAAATCTTCCCGAACATCAGAGAGATGCCATGGATGAGTTTTTTGAGGATATCAGGTTCCTCGCATCATTCATTGGTTGTGACATCTTTGAAATATCCCAGCCAAAGGAAGAGCACCTGTTTTATACAAAAGCCCGAGGCTGTAATGCAAAAGGATTTTATAATTCTGCAGGATTTACTGTGTTAAAGGGTAGTATCATCGCCAATAATTGCGTTCCTTCTTTTACATGGAAAGCAAAGCGAGAAAAGATGGTCGAGGAGTATGCTACTTTGAATAACGGTGTTTGGATAATGGATTCTGACAAAACCTTCTCCAGCCCCAGTACAGCCGCCGATTTTTGTATAGGGCGGCCAGCCAATGGATGGAATGAGTGGAAAGATAAAGATGGTAATACACTGGATTTTATATACAGGAAACAATTAGAATAACGGATAATATCAATGTAGAGTGCAGTGATATGATTGGGTTTAATTTAGTGATTTCGATTTTACAAATAAGTTAAAAACGCTATGTCAATGAAATATTTATTGAATAGTAGTATACCATAATAATGAAAGGATACATTATAAATATACTTTTCCAGATGGCAAGGTATACATCGGGGCAAACAAGGCGTAATCCCGCTAGTATATTAGTCCAGTAACAGGTCCTACAAATGGTTGATTTTGGAAAGCATATTTAACTTTTCATACTTGCAAATATGAGATTGTTTGCCGGATTTTCAATGGAGTTGTAGCTGAGATTATCCAGTTAAGGAAATCACGTTTGCCAGAGTCCATGATAGAATTTAGCATAATTATGAACCAATTTTTGTAAGAGAGTATGTGGTATTGCTCATTGGACATTCATAACTTGATTCTGATAGTGGAATTTGGCCATAGATATAGAAAATTAGGGAAAACAATATCAATAGCATACCAACAGGCAAATCATAAAACTGTCCAGCTCTCTGCCGAATAATTCCGAGTTTTTCTATGAATGATATCGTGTTCATGTAACGAGGTCCTTTCGCCTTGTTAGATGTGATTTGGGGTAATCCTGAAATGTTCACAGCCATTTTAAGTTTCTTTTTAAGCTGAGGTAAGCACTTCTAAGTCTTGGATATGTGTAGGTTGATTTCCCGGATTTTCTGTCAATAGTTCGTTCTTTTATGAAGTTACTCCATTGCTCGTGCCATTTTTCCAATATACGTATAAAGCCCTCTTTATCGGTATGTGTAATCATTTTGGAGATTGCAAGTAGTTCTTGTGTGGCTTTCATATCTGGTTTCTTTGTGAGATAATGTCTTATAATCATTATCTGATGAAACTGGCACATTTGTACCTTATACTGTCGGAGGGATTGAAACAAGCCGCGTAGTCCATCACAGACAATACCGTGAATAATGAATCCATGGGAACGCAAGAACTCCACACCTTTGAGATAATCCGTAATGGTTTCTGTACGGACAAATTTGTGCCACAGTATTTTGTTACGAAAAGAATCCTTAATGACCATGAGGCCAAAATTGCGCCCCCAATAGGTTGTATCCATATTAATGACCATTTCTTTATGACGGGAAATCACATGGACATGACACATAGATTTGAACCTACGCCCAATAGTACTTTTGTTAACATTATATTTAGAAGCAAACTGATCTAAGGTCTGGTTTCCCTCAATGTATTCGGACTTTAAGACTTCGTCATCGAGACGGAAACCTCCTACGAACTGACGACCGAAAGATTTACATTTATATAACTGTTTGTTCCTTTTTTGACTATTTTTTCTTGGTCGCGGAAGAACCACACCAAAAGCAGTTTTTTTATTCACAATACTTTAAATGCTGCAAAAGTACACGATATACTATTACATTCATATTGATTATCAATGGTTTACGCCTTAAAAGGTAGACTACTCAAAAATTTACTTGTTTTTTTGCGAAAAATCGAAG
>ENA-ORVG01000558-ORVG01000558.1-human-gut-metagenome-genome-assembly--contig:-NODE-558-length-50900-cov-7.082840_pt1 | contig 50900 bp, 51 predicted proteins | sample MGYA00242091_ERZ509233 | MGnify/ENA primary metagenome ERZ509233 (study PRJEB26280, sample SAMEA2338840) | human gut metagenome | biome: human gut; feature: human-associated habitat; material: faeces... | reverse complement strand
GGTTGGAAAACCTTGAATTTTCAATAAAAAACACTTGATTATATGAGGAGAGGTGAATACACACTATGGATCAAGAAAAATTAAGAATCACATTGCAGATAGGTGAAACAATAGCAGTAGAATTTAAAAGATGCAGCAACCGAATAGAAAATGATGTATATCAAAGTGTATGTTCCTTTCTGAATCGTTTTGGTGGAGATATTTACCTTGGAGTAGAAGACGATGGGACTGTTTGTGGAGTTCCTGAAAATGCAGCAGGAGATATGGTAAAGAATTTTATAAAGATTATCAGTAATCCCAATATGTTTACTCCAACCATATATCTATCACCGGAAATTATAAAGTATGAAGGAAAAACGATCATTCATATTCATATACCAGTCAGCGCAGAAGTACACAGTTTCAAAAAGGAAGTTTATGACAGAGTAGACGATGCAGATGTAAAAGTTACTGCAACAGCCCAACTTGCAATGATGTATATTAGAAAACAGAATAGGTTTACAGAGAAACAGATTTATCCTTATATTTCACTGGAAGATTTTAGATTAGATTTATTGCCACGAATTAGAAAAATGGAAACAAATAACATTGAGGGTGTGCATAGTTGGGAAAGTATGAGTGATGAGGAATTATTGAGAAGTGCGGGATTATATGGAAAGGACAGAGCAACAGGAGAAAGCGGATATAATCTGGCAGCAGTTATGTTATTGGGAAAAGATGATCTGATCATGGATATTTGCCCAGCTTATGAAACGGATGCGTTGGTAAGAAGAGTTAATGTGGATCGCTATGATGACCGGGAGATCATAAGAACAAACTTAATAGAAAGTTACGATCAATTAATGGAATTTGGAAGAAAACATTTGTCTGATAAATTTTTTATAGAAGGGGTGGAATGAAAAAATCTGAGGAATATTATAACCAAGGAAATGATTGCAAACACATTGATTCATAGGGAATTTACGAGTTCATATACAGCTAATTTTGTAATAGAAAAAGATAGGATGTATACAGAAAATGCGAATCGCTCATCAGGAGATGGAATTATTACACCTGATAACATGGAACCAAATCCAAAGAATCCGATCATTGCTTCATTTTTTAGAAATATAGGATGGTCAGATCGATTAGGTTCAGGAGTGAGAAATATATTTAAATATTCAAAGTATTACTCTGGAAAAGAACCAGAATTCATTGAAGGGGATGTATTTAGGATTATTGTGCCATTAAATGAAGATTATTCATATGATAATGTAAAAAACGGCGATAAAAAAACGGCGATAAAAAACGACGATAAAAAGATTTCAAAAAAGACAATACAAAATTATAAAAAAATACTTGAATTTATGGAAGAGGGTAAAGAATATACGATTCAGGATTTTTGTAATTTATTAAATTTAAAACCCTCCAGAACGAAAGAATTATTAAAAGCTTTGACACAAGATATAGAACAAATAGGCAATAATAAAAATCGAAAATACAGATTAAAATAAAAAGGCTATGGGGAGGAAACCTACAAATGCAATCAGCATATATTCACTTATATCTGATCATGATCAACGTTATAACATTTGCATTGTATGGACTAGACAAATGGAGAGCGATGACAAGACAGTGGAGAGTCAGAGAGAAAAAATTGATCATACTTGCATTGATCGGAGGCTCCATTGGAGCAATGATCGGTATGACAGTATTTCATCATAAGACAAGAAAATGGTATTTTAGATTAGGGATACCTTTGATTTTGGGCATTCAGGTGTCGTTGGTACTTTGTTTTTATGATATGATATAAGTAAGCAAAGAAGAATCCCCAAAGCAAAGGAAGATTAGAGATATGAAGCAAAACAAATGGAAGCATTTAAAATTTGAAAAATATGTTTTTGTGTTATTATTGGCGATCGAGCTTATTATGTCATTTACTTTTTTAGGATTCATCCATATTGATCCAATTTCACTTACAACAGCATATATCCCGATCGTAGTTGCGGGATGTTTGCTTGGACCTTTGGAATCGACACTGATCGGATTGGTATTTGGACTAGCAAGTATGTATAAGGCATCAGCACTTTATGTTGTATCAGATGATAAGATATTTTCGCCGCTATACAGTGGTAATCCAATAGGAAGCATTTTACTAAGTGTTGGGGCAAGAGTTCTGTTTGGTTTTGTGATCGGATATCTGTTTTCTATCATAAAAGGACGAAAGTATGAGAAAATAGGAATCTGGATCCTTTCTTTGATCGCACAGTGGATACATGCTTTCTTAGTGTTCATTGTTATGGGAGCCTGTTTTCCACAACTTGGCTATACTGGAATGTCAACATTTCATATGGGGATCAATGATGCACTTATTGCATTATGTTGTCTTTTCTGGGTAGAGGTGGCATATAAGATTTATCACAAGGAACGCATTCAAAAATACAAGGATGCGGTAAATCAATCTTTGGATGATCCATACCTGTCCTCTAAGATGGTCGCTATATCATCAGGGATCAGTTTTTTGATCATCTGTATAGCGATATTTTCTACTGGATATTTTGCAAATCGGTCTACATATATGTTGAAACAGCACAGAGTTCATGTAACAAGAACAATTAAGATTGATCTGTTACATTTACAGGTACAGTTTTTGATCGCAATGCTTGCATTGGATTTTATCTTAATATTGACGATGCTTATGATCTACAGATATATGAAGTACCGGGAATATCAAGGGGAGATCGATTTCCTTACTGGGGTAATGGGAAGAAGACTGTTTTTGCAGCATTGCCAAAATATTCAAAGTGATCAGAGGATTCATGGCCATCAAGGATGGTTTTTATTCTTGGATGTGGATTGGTTTAAGCAGATCAATGATAAACTGGGACATATAGCAGGAGATGAAACCTTAAAGAAATTTGCGATGTTTTTAAAAGAACAATTTGAGCGATATGGAGCAGTCGGAAGAGTTGGTGGAGATGAGTTTGCTGTGATGATCGAAGAAGAGATGAGCCAGGAAGTGTTAGAAAAGGAACTGGAACAATTCTTTCAAAATATCTCAGGAATTCAGAAGGAAGTTACAGTAAGCTGCAGTATTGGAGTATATCGTTTTACATATCCAAAAACGATCAAGGAACTTCTGACAAAGACCGATGAGATCTTATATGAAGCAAAAGCAAATGGAAGAGGATGTTTTGTTATTAGATAAAGTCTAAGAAGGTGGTAACGGTGGTGTTGGCAATGAACAATATGAAATTACCAGTAGGCATCGATCAATTTGATAAACTGATAAAATCCGGTTTCTACTACGTAGACAAAACCAGATTGATCGAGCAGCTTTTACAAAACTTGGGAGAAGTAAATCTATTTACACGTCCTCGGCGTTTTGGAAAGACTTTGAATATGAGTATGCTGAAATCCTTTTTTGAGATAGGAACAGATAAAACACTGTTTGATCAATTGTATATTGCTGCAAATAAAGAATTATGTGAAGAATATATGGGGCAATATCCAGTAATCTTTCTTTCGCTAAAAGGTGTTGATGGATTGAATTTTGAAGAAGCCAAAAGCATGTTAAAGATTACGATCCGTACGGAAGCACAGAGACATTACGAGTTGAAGAAGAGTGAAAAAGTTTCGGAAGAGAATCGTAAGCTGTTCAATGATATTTTATCTGGGGAAGATGAAAGGATCGAAGACAGTTTGAGAATGTTATCACAGATATTGTTTGAACATTATGGAAAGAAAAGCATTATTTTGATTGATGAATATGATGTGCCACTAGATAAAGCATTTCAACATGGATATTACAAAGAAATGGTTTCTTTACTGCAAGGGCTGTTTGGACAGGCGTTAAAAACAAATGAATTTTTACAATTTGCTGTATTAACTGGGTGTCTTCGTGTTTCAAAAGAAAGTATTTTTACAGGCTTAAATAACTTTAAAGTACTTTCGATCGCAGACGTCCGCTTTGATGAACAGTTTGGATTTAAGGATGAAGAAGTGCGAAAATTGTTGAAAGATTATGATCTGGAAGATTATTTTTCAGAAGCAAAGGAATGGTATGATGGATATCATTTTGGAAATGCTGATATTTATTGCCCATGGGATGTGATCAATTATGTGGAACATCTTCAATATGATCCAGAAGCAGAACCAGAAGCTTTCTGGATCAACAGCAGTGGAAATGATTTGGTAAAAAGATTTGTTGCAAAAGCAGACCAGACGACAAAAGATGAAATAGAACAGTTGATCGCAGGAGAAATCCTTTGCACAAGGAAAAGCCAAAGATGTTCAAAATCAATTGACAAGTATCCTTGCGGAAACGATCAGTATTTTGGATACAAAAGCAAGGAACGAAGAAAAGGAAAACTTTTATCATGGAATGATGTTAGGGCTTTTAAGAAATCACAGAAATTAGATCGTAAAATCAAATGTTGAATCAGGAGAAGGATTTGTAGATATTCTGATTAAGCCAGAAGATCCAGACGAAGGAATACTAATTGAATTAAAGTATTCCAAAACGTTTGACGGACTGGAAAAAGCATGTGAAAGAGCAATGGAACAGGTGAAGAATCGAAGATATGACGAAGCATTACGTGAAGAGGGAAGATGTCATATTCTGGTATATGGAATCGCATTTTGTAAAAAGAGATGTAAAGTAGTAGTTCAGAAAATATGAGGAAAGGAAAAGAAATGAAAAAGAGAATTATCAGCAAATAAGCGATTCCGATTACAAAATGAAGAAGGAAAGTATCTCGAATACGATGGAAATAATTATACAGGAGATATGAAAGTTCACTCCTGCGAACAAAGCGATTGGGAAAGCAAAACTGACCTATAAAGTGACCAAATATCCAAAGAAAGCGAAAAAATGTATGACCGTAACTAAGAGTGGAAAAGTTACATTAAAGAAGAAAGCCAAGAAAGGAACATACAAGATCCGGATCACGGCAGCAAAAACATCGAAGTATCAGAAAGCGGTGAAATATGTGACGGTTAAGGTAAAATAAATCAACAAAGAATTATGCAAAGGTATTGATTGAAAATTTTAAAGTATGTTATAATTACCTAATTACTAATTGCTCGATTAGTAATTAGGTAATTAGTAATTAGTCAATTAGTAATTAGTCAATTAGCAAAAAGGATGATGGTATGAGATTTGTTGGAAGAGATCGTGAACTTAAGAAGTTAAATGAATTGTATCAAGAGGAAGAATTTCAGTTTGTTGTTATCTATGGAAGACGGCGGGTTGGAAAAACGATGTTGATCAATGAATTTTTGAAAAAGAAAAGATCCGCATATTATATGGCAGTTGAAGGTACATCCAAAGAAAATCTGTCAGGTATTTCAAAAGTGTTATTAGCTGAAAAAAATGAAGAATTTTATATGCCAGAATTCCCAGATTTTGAAAGCTTGCTTTCATATATCGATCATTTATGTAAGAATACAGATGATCAAGAACGTCTTGTGATAGCAATTGATGAATTCCCATACCTTGCAGGATCTTATCCTGCGATTTCTTCAATGTTACAAAGTCATATTGATCAATGTTGGAAAGATTCCAATTTGTTTTTGATTCTGTGTGGATCTTCTATGAGTTTTATGGAAGAGCAGGTGTTAGGGTATAAAAGTCCCTTATATGGAAGAAGAACGGCCCAGTTTAAACTACATCCTTTCACTTATTTTGAAGCCAGACAGATGCTTTCAGGTTTTAAAGCAGAAGAACAGGCAGTTTTATACGGTGTGACAGGGGGGATTCCAGAGTATTTATCAAGGATTCATAATGAGTGGTTAATGGATGATAATATTAAGAAATTATTTTTTGATGAAAGCGGACGTTTATTTGATGAACCAGGGAATCTTTTAAAACAGGAACTTCAAGATCCATCAAGCTATCATTCAATCATAACAGCGATTGCAGGAGGTGCAAGCAGGTTAAATGAAATTGCAACGAAAACAGGACTTGCAAGCAGTGGATGCAGCGCACAGATTCAGTCTTTGATAACGTTAGGAATCATTAAGAAAGAAACACCATTGACTGAAGGTATCAAAAGTAGAAAAACATTATATACCTTAGAAGATTTTATGTTTTTATTCTGGTATCGATTTGTCAGACCGAATTTAAGCGGTATTATGAGAGGAATCGGGGAGACAATCTATGAGGTATCTGTAAAACCTCAGATCAGTCATTTTATGGGATATATTTTCGAAGAAATCTGCAAGCAATATTTATATCTTCCACAAATCTATATGACACTTCCATTTCCAACAGGTGAATTTGGACGATGGTGGGGAAATAATCCAAAGAAGAAACGACAAGAAGAGATTGACCTAATGGCGGAGAACGGCTCAGAAGCGATCTTTGGAGAATGCAAGTGGAGAAATGAGCCAGCAGATGTGGATATATTGGAGACATTACAGGAAAGAAGTGGATTGTTTCATTATCAAAAACAAAGTTATATGATATTTTCAAAATCAGGTTTTACGGAGAAATTAAAACTGCGTGAGAAAGAAGAGGAAAATGTCAGACTGATATCATTCGAAGATATGAATCAGTTGTAAAAAATATGGAGACAGTTTCAGATTTTGAAAACAGTCTCCATATTTTTATTTCATGTGTAACATACAATTGTTGAAAAATATTAAAAAGTTGGTTACAATCTACAACAAATCCCCCTGCCAAACATCCTTAACCTTCATCTCATGCGCAATCCTATTCAAAACTTTCCGCTTATAAACACTCCACTCAGGAGCAATCAACAAATCTCTCGGTCCATCTCCAGTTAATCGATGAATCACGATCTCAGGACTCAGATTCTCAATACATTTCAAAATCAGATCAACATAAGACTCCAAAGTAAACACATCAAAGGGATGTTCCTCATAATGATCAGCCAGATCCGTATTCTTCAAAATATGCAGCATAGAAAATTTAACCCCATGAATCGGAAGGTGATTCAGATAACGAACTGACTCAAGCATCATATCATCCGTTTCACCAGGAAGCCCAAGAATCAGGTGAACAACAGTCAATACACCGATCTTATGAAGATTCATAACTGCTTCATCAAAACAAGACAAAGGGTACCCACGCCGGATAAAAGAAGCGGTCTCTTCATGAATCGTCTGCAGACCAAGTTCCACAAACACAGGTTTGATCTTATTTAATTGATTTAAAAGTTCCAAAACCTCGGCAGGCAGGCAATCCGGTCTGGTACCGATTGCAAGAGCAATGATTCGCGGATCATTGACCGCTTCCATATACAAAGCTTCCAGTTTTTCAATCGGACCATAAGTATTCGTAAAAGCCTGAAAATAAGCAATATACTTTCCATTCTCGATCTTTCTAGAAACCATCTCAATTCCAGCGGTGATCTGATCTGTCACAGACAAAGCAGCTGAAGAAGCAAAATCCCCGGAACCGCCCTCACTGCAAAAGATACAACCACCAGTTCCAAGTGTTCCATCTCTGTTTGGACAGGTAAAACCACCATCTAAGGATACTTTATAAATTTTCTCACCAAAATAATTCTTTAAAAAACTATCAAACGAATAATAACGTTTTCCATGCCAATTCATATGATCATAACTCCTAACTACAAGTTTGTTATCTACAAGATAGCACGAAAAATGTGGAAATTCCAGTGTTTTCAAGTCACAAAATGTTCATAACATTAACACGTACTGTTCATAAAACTATCATGAGATGTTCAAAAAGATTTTCTACAATAACAAACAGAAAATCAAAAACATCACATGAATTGGAGGCATATATGGAAAAGAAAAATATGATATCAAAAATAAAGAATCATAAACTATGTTGTATTGTGATCATTTTAGCATTACTTGGTGGCGGAGGATTTGGAATTTATAAATTCTTCTTCCAGAAAAAGCAGCCACAAAAAACAGTACAGACACAGAAAGCAACAACAGGAACGATTGAAAAGACAGTAGAAGGAAGTGGTTCTGTAAAAGCAACAACGCAAAATGTCACATTTTCCAGTGATGTCACCGTACAGTCAGTTCTTAAAAAAGACGGAGCGGCAGTCAAAAAAGGAGATGTGATCGCTAAGCTTACAAGTTCTGATCTGGAAGATTCGATCACACAGTTAGAAAGCCAGATTGAAACTCTAGAAGATACGATCGAAGATAGTGATTCATCCGATGATGATTATGCAAGTAATGTACGAAAATATAAAGATCTGACAATGAAGTTATCAACCTTGAAAACAGAAAGAAGTAACCTGACAGTTACATCAAAATATAATGGAATCGTAAGTGGCACGATCACAAAAGGAAAAACGATCAGTAAAGGCCAGAGTGTATGCAAAGTACTGAAAACAAGCAGTTATAAAGTAACGATCAATGTTGATGAATTAGATATCAAAAGTGTCAAGAAAGGCCAGAGTGTTACAGTAACAGCAGATGCAGTGGAAGATAAGACATTTACAGGGAAAGTAACAAAAGTATCGAAAGTTGGATCAACAAGTGATGGAGTTGCGACATATCCAGTCACGATCCAGTTAAGTAATGCAGCCGACCTTTTGCCATCCATGAGTGTCACAGCAACGATCACAACAGCCAAAGCAGAAAATGCGGTCTTAGTCCCAGTATCAGCAATCCAGACAAAAGACGGGGAAAGTTATGTAACGGTCGTAACGGATGACAATGAAAATGGAACACAGACCAAAGTAGAGACAGGGATCATCAATGATACTTATGCACAGATCACATCAGGAGTCAACGAAGGAGATCAGATTAAGACCATCACAAGAAGCAGTAGCAGCTCTGATGAAAAATTCAATATGAAAGGCGGAATGGATGCACCATCCGGTGGTGGAATGCAAGGTGGAAATAAGCAAGGCGGTGGAATGCCATATGGTGGAAAACAGTAGGAGGTGATCTTCATGATATCTGTGAAAAATTTAAAGAAAACTCATCTTCTTGGCGGAGAAGAAGTTCATGCATTGGATGATGTGTCACTTTTGATCAAAGAGCATGAATTTGTGGCGATCATTGGACAGTCAGGAAGCGGGAAATCAACATTTATGAATATGCTTGGATGTCTTGACCGCCCAGATTCTGGAGAAATAACACTGGATGGAACAGACATTTTAAAATGTAAAGAAAAAGAATTATCAGTGATCCGCAATAAAAAGATTGGATTTATCTTTCAACAGTTCCATCTGCTGCCAAAACTCTCCGCACTGGAGAATGTAGAACTTCCGCTGATCTATCAGGGAATGCCGACAAAGAAACGAAGAGAAAAAGCAGTCAAAGCTTTAAAAGCAGTAGGTTTGGAAAAACGAATGAATCACAAACCCAATCAGCTTTCCGGAGGTCAGCAGCAAAGGGTTGCAATCGCAAGAGCGTTAGTTGGGGAACCATCCCTGATTCTTGCCGATGAACCAACTGGAAATTTAGATTCTAGATCAGGGAAAGAGATCATGATGTTGCTACACAACCTTCATGAAGAAGGAAATACGATCGTATTGATCACACATGACAACAATGTGGCAATGGAAGCACCGCGACAGGTACAGATCAGCGATGGAAAGATCATAAAAGATTCAGGAGGTGAGGCAGAATATGAAGATCACACAAGCAATTAAAATGGCATTTGCTTCTATATGTTCAACAAAATTAAGATCATTCTTAACCATGCTTGGAATTATTATCGGTGTGATGAGTGTTACAGTTCTTGTATCAATTGTACAAAGTACGACAAATAACGTCAGTGACACATTATCACAATTAGGCGGCAATGTGATCTCAGCAACGGTAACAAGCAGAAGAAGCAATAAGATCACAACCAGTGACCTTAAAAGCCTTGAAAATAACCCAGCGATCGAGAGTGTATCACCGATCATTTCAGGAAGCTCTACAGCAAAAGCATCTGGAAATTCATCCAGTGTAACATTAAAAGGAATTACAGAGGAATACGAAGATATTCAAAATATCAGTGTACAAAAAGGACGTTATATCTTAGATGTAGATAATGATAACCGGCTGCAAGTCTGCCTCATTGGAGTCACGGCAGCCAAAGACTTATTTGGACATACCGATGTAGAAGGAGAAACGATCCGAATCTCAGGAAGAAACTTCAAGATCATCGGAGTCTTAGAAGAAGATGGATCATCCCAGAGAGACTCCAACGATTCAGTGATCTATACTCCATTTACAACAGCACAAAGGATCATGCAAAACAGCACGATCAGCAGTTTTTATGTATCTGCAACAAATGAAGGAATGCTTAACATGGCAGAAAGTGTAGTAGACAGCTTCCTGTTAGAAAAAACAGGAGATGAAGATTCCTATACGATCACAAATCAGTCTGATATCGCAGACAGCGTCAGCGACGTTACAAACTCCATGACATATATGATCGGAGGAATCGCAGGAATCTCACTTCTGGTAGGTGGGATCGGAATCATGAACATCATGCTTGTGTCCGTTACAGAACGAACAAAAGAGATCGGAATCCGAAAAGCCATCGGGGCGAAGAAGAAAGATATCCTGGCTCAATTTATGATTGAGTCAATCGTTCTGTCCTGTATGGGAGGTGTGATCGGAATCGCATTAAGTGCAGCAACCATTTTTGGAATGAATCAGTTAATGTCAGCAGATTATACGATATCAGCAGGAATTAGTCTGATCGCACTTGGATTTTCTGCAGTTCTTGGAATTATCTTTGGATTATATCCTGCAAATAAGGCAGCAAATTTAAAACCGATCGAAGCCTTAAATTTATAAAACACTTTGACACTTACATCATATAATTTAACGAAAAAGGAGACTTTGAAATATTCAGAGTCTCCTTTTTATCACGTACTATAAAATCTCAATCACAAAACTCAAAGTTTCATGTTCTCCAGGCTCCAAGAATCGCACCCCTCTTTTATGTTCAAACACATCATCCTCATCACTGCAGGTAGAAGTTCCACTCCAAGGTTCCAAAGCAACAAAAGGTCCATCATTTGCACTAGACCATACACCCAGATAATCAAAATCAGGGAAAGTAACTAAGATACCATGACCGCTTTCCTTATGTTTTAATGCAACCGTGCGTGATTTCAACTGATCAAAGATCAAAGCGTCCTTGTAAAATAAAGAATGTTTTACAGGAATCACAGTTTCATGATCAAGAACAGGAATACGATCGTTGTTATTGATCAAACCATCATCTGTAAGCTGTGCACAGGCAGCAGTTTCCGGTTGTTCAAATTCCACGATATAATCTTCAAAATTCTCCCCTTCATACACTGGACAGTTAAATGCAGGATGACCGCCAATACAGTAAGGCATAACGATGTCCCCATGATTGATCACCTTATGACTGACTTTCACTCCATGATCCGTTAATTCATAGATCATCTGGAGTTCAAAATCATAAGGATACTGTTCTTTTGTAGAATCATCCGCTTTCAAAGAATAAACAGCACAAGTTTCAGAAGAAGAAACCAAAGTAAATTCTAATTTTCTTGCAAGACCATGACGGCCAAAAGAACAAGTCTTAGAATTACCGATGGTTGCAGTTCCATTTCTTAAACATCCAACGATCGGAAATAAGACAGGTGCCTGTCCGCTCCAGAAGTCAGGGTTTCCCTGCCAGAGATATTCCGTACCAGAAGCATCTTTGATAGAAGTCAGTTCCCCACCAAGAGATTTTAAAGTGACAGATACATTTTCATTGCGTAAGATTGTATTGCTCATGAGATATCCTCCTAGATTTAATATAGTATGATTATACCATGAATTAACATCGAAAAACACTTGTGTTTCTTGAGAAAAGCAATAGTTAAAAGCATATTTTTTATAAAGAATCAGTAGAAATTTAAGAAGTGGTGTGATAATATGACTAAGTATGCGTAGAAATGTAAAATAATAGATAAAAATAGAAAAGAGGAAAAAGATTATGGCAAACAGTATTGAGCAGGAAATCGGCCGCAGAAGAACCTTTGCGATCATTTCCCATCCGGATGCCGGTAAGACAACGTTGACTGAGAAGTTCCTTTTATATGGAGGAGCGATCAATACAGCGGGGTCTGTGAAAGGAAAGGCAAACTCCAAACATGCAGTATCTGACTGGATGGAGATTGAAAAAGAAAGAGGTATCTCTGTCACTTCTTCTGTATTACAGTTTGAATACGAAGGAAAATGTATCAATATCCTTGATACACCAGGACATGAGGATTTCTCAGAAGATACGTATCGTACACTGATGGCAGCGGATTGTGCCGTCATGGTGATCGATGCTTCCAAGGGTGTGGAGCCACAGACGATCAAGTTATTTAAGGTCTGTGTTATGAGACATATCCCGATCTTTACATTTATCAATAAGATGGACCGTGAAGCTAAGGATACTTTCGATCTGTTAGACGATATCGAGAAAGTCTTAGGGATCGAGACATGTCCGATCAACTGGCCGATCGGATGTGGAAAAGAATTTAAGGGTGTATACGAGCGTGCATCAAGAAATATCTTACGATTCGAGGCAGTCTCCACAGGTGGTGCAAAAGAAGCAAAAGAAACGATCATTTCAGCAGATGATGATAATGCAGCAGATCTGATCGGAGAAGATTTCTATGAGAATCTGATGGAAGAAATTGAATTGTTAGATGGTGCGGCAGCAGATCTTGATATGGAGAAAGTACATCAGGGAAAACTATCCCCAGTATTCTTTGGATCAGCACTTACAAACTTTGGTGTAGAACCATTCTTAGAGCATTTCCTGAAGATGACAAACAGACCACTTGCAAGAACATCCAAGGGAGAAGAAGTAGATCCTGTGGAAAATGGTTTTTCAGCGTTTGTCTTTAAGATTCAGGCAAATATGAACAAAAACCACCGTGACAGAATTGCATTTATGAGAATCTGTTCCGGTAAATTCGAAGCGAACATGGAAGTAAAACATGTACAGAGTAAGAAAAAGATGAGGCTTTCCCAGCCACAGCAGATCATGGCACAGGAACGTAAGATCGTAGAAGAGGCGTATGCAGGAGATATCATCGGAGTATTTGACCCGGGAATCTTCTCTATCGGAGACACTGTCTGCCTTCCAAAAGATGACTTTGAATATGAAGGAATCCCAACGTTCGCACCAGAACATTTTGCAAGAGTCATCCAGTTAGATTCTATGAAGCGTAAGCAGTTTGTGAAAGGTGTAGAACAGATCGCACAGGAAGGTGCTATCCAGATCTTCCAGGAACATGAAGCAGGATTTGCAGAGATCATCGTCGGAGTTGTAGGAACACTTCAGTTTGATGTCTTAAAATACCGTCTGGAAAATGAATACAACTGCGAGATCCGTTTAGAACCATTGCCATATCAGGCAATCCGCTGGATCAAAGACCGCAACACGGATATGAACAAATTACGTGGTGTATCTGAAGTTAAGAAAGTCAAAGATATGCGAGGAAATCCACTGTTGTTATTTAAGAATGAATGGGGAATCCAGTTTGTACTTGATCGTAATGAGGGATTAGAGTTAGTTGAGTTCAGCAAAGAATAGTATAAATTGTATTGCTTTTTGGTAAGAAAAAGCATTGTAACTTGAGAATAAAGGTGATATATTATATTAGTATATTTCTTAAGTTATCAAAAATAATATAAATATCAGACTTAGAAAAGAGATTGTTATGGCGTTGATAGATATTCATACACATATATTATATGGAGTTGATGATGGAGCAAAGGACATCAATGATTCAATGGGACTGTTGGATGAAGAACGGGAACAAGGCGTGGATCAGGTAATACTGACTCCGCATTACGGTCCGAAGTTTGGATATCCGGATACAGAAGTATTGAGAGAGAAGTTTGAGGCGATCAGAGAGAAGGCATACAAGTATTATCCAGAGATTCAGCTATACCTTGGGAGCGAATTATATTATCAGCAAGGGACAGTTTCAGATCTGAAACAAGGGAAAGCATTGACGATGAATGGGACTCGTTATGTTTTAGTAGAGTTTACAACATCAGATGCCTATTCGCATATATATCGTGCGGTTCAGGATTTTGTATATGCAGGATATATTCCGATCCTTGCGCATGTAGAGCGATACAAAGCAGTTTTCGGACATGTAGACAAGATTGTCGAACTGATCGAAACAGGTGCATATATTCAGATAAATGCGGAAAGCCTGATCGGAGGAATTTTTGATAAACGAGCATCTTTTTGTAAGAAACTTATGAAAGAAGGACTGGTTCATTTCCTTGGAACGGATTGTCACGATTTCCGGACAAGAAGACCAAATATGAAACCGGCAGCAGAAGTTGTACGGAAGAAGCATGCGGACCAGATTCTTTATGAGAATCCAAGGAGAATGCTTGAGGGGAAAAGTATTTAATTAAAGAAAGGATAAAAACATCTATGTACGAGTTAGAGAATGATGATGAGATCGAGATTGATTTAAGGGAAATGTTTTTGGCATTGAAGAAGAAGATCGTTTGGATTTTGTTGACAGCAATCGTCTTTGCAGGTGCATCAGGATTGATCACGAAGTTTGCGATGACACCAATCTATTCTTCTACAGCACAGCTTTATGTTGTTTCGAAGGGTGGATTTTCACAGCTTACAGATCTTACAATGGGTACTCAGTTAACACAGGATTATATGGTAATTGTTAAGACAAGACCAGTCCTTGAACAGGTGATTGCAGATCTGAAGCTTGATATGGATTATAAAGAATTAGAGAATAAGATCACGGTGGAGAATCCATCTGATACACGTATCATGCAGATTACGATAACAGATAAGGATGCAGCACTTGCACAGAGCATCACACAGGATCTTGCAGAAGTAACAGCGAAGACAGTTGCAGAGAAGATGGACGTGAAATCACCAACGATCATCGAAAAGGCATATAAGGCAGACAAACCAGACAGCCCAAGTCTTAAGAAGAATGTATTGATCGGAGCAGTTCTTGGATTTATATTGATGGCAGCAGCCATTGTGATTCAGTATCTGATGAACGATACGATTCTGAAAGAAGAAGATATTGAGAAATATCTTGGAATTAATACTTTAGCGCAATTACCTTTGGTAAAGGGAACTACAAAGCGAACAAAGAAAGTAAAGAGGGCGAGGGAATAAGATGAAGAAATTAGTAATGGATCTTCCAGAGATCAACGATTATCGTATGGTAGAAGGACTAAACCAGCTAAAGACGAACTTAGCCTTCTGCGGAAAAGATATTAAAGTGATCACAATGACAAGCAGTGTTCTGAACGAAGGAAAGAGTTCTGTTTCTCTGAGCCTTTCAAGAACACTTGCAGAAAGTGGAAAGAAGATACTGATGGTGGATGCTGACTTAAGAAAATCAGTAATGGCAGCCAGATATCATATACAGGGAATTGATAAAGGATTAAGCCATTATCTGACAGGACAGGCAGAAGTGGAAGATATCATCTATGAGACAGAAGTTGAGGGACTTTGTATTACAGTAGCTGGTCCGCTGTCACCAGATCCAACAAGCATTCTGGATTCTGAACAGTTTGAACAATTCATTGAGAAAGTTAGGGATATGTTTGATTATGTGATCATTGATACACCACCGCTAGGTATTGTCATTGATGCTGTGATCATCGGTAAATATACAGATGGAGCAGTCATCGTGATCGAGCAGGGAGTGATCAAACGTAAGATTGTTCAAGATGTCATCAAGCAGTTGAAGAGGGGCGAGGTTCGTATTTTTGGGGCTGTATTAAATAAAGTTGATGAGCGTATCGGTGCTTATGGTAATTATGAGTATAAATATTCATATTCATATTACGGTGAGTCAGATACGGAAAAAAATCACCAAAATACTTAATAAGGAGGAATGTAAGTATGAGTAACAAAATCATCAAGAAAGCAGCAGCTTGTGGATTATCCGCAGTTATGGCTTTCGGACTTGTCGCAGTAATAGAAGCACCAAAAACAGCTAATGTTAGTGCAGCAACAAAAAAGGTAAAGAAATTATCTTTTAAGAAGAAAGGGTATGTGATCAGTGCACCAGGACACTGGATGAATGCAAAGACACGCCTGAAATTCTCACCAAAAAGTGCTAAAACTTATAAGTTAAAGTACAAAACAAGCAACAAAAAGATTGCTACTATTTCTAAGAATGGTATCATCCGTGCAAAGAAAAAAGGTACAGTAACGATCACAGCAATTGCTAAAAACAACAAAAAAGCAAAGGCTACAACAAAGGTTACAGTTGGTAAAGTTGTTAAAACTTTAAAATTCAAAGAGGGGACAAAGAAAACAGTAACAGCTGGAAAGAAATTCACTCTTCACCCAACTTACTCACCAAAGAAAGCTTCTACAAAAGCTGTAACATTCAAATCTAGCAACAAGAAAGTAGCTACAGTAACTTCTAAAGGTAAAATAACTGCAAAAAAAGCTGGTAAGGTAACAATTACAGCAACATGTAAAGATGCAAAAGGTAAGAAAGCTAAATTTACAGTAACAGTAAAAGCAGCTCCAACACCTGCAAAAGTTGTAACACCTGAAACTGTAAAACCAGTTGTAAAAGATAACACAGCTGAATATACAGGATTAGTTGCTAATGCTGAAAAATACGTTTTAACTCGTGGAAAACAGACAGTTGAGATCTCTGCAGCACAGGTTAAAGAAGCATTAGGATATATTGCTGATCCAGCAGCTGGATTCAAAGCATGGGAAAGCAAAGAAAACTTTACATTAGGTGTATTATCAGCTAATGGTAAAGGTGCTACAAAGACAGCTACGATCAAAGGTACATCTAACTATGATGGAACATACACAGCAACAGTTACAAAAGTATCTGATACAGAATACGCTGTTGCAGCAAAATCTGAAAAAGGTCAGAACCACAACATCAAAGTTACAGTAGCAAAAGACGGTACAGTAACAGCTACAAGTGCTAAATACGTTGTAACAAGCGACAAAAACGCTACAAACATCGTAGTAAAAGATGCAGCTAGAAAAGTTATTGCTTCTGCAACAGCAAAAGATGGTAAATACACAGTAAAATTACCAGCAGACAAAGCAAAAGATTTAACAATTACACAGTATGTAGCAAAATAATCAATTGCTGAGTGATAAAGGAATCTTGGAGGAGCTTTCCTCCAGGATTCTTTTTCTATAAAAGAATTTTCTATTTAAGAAGGATCAGGAACATGAAGAAAAAGATAATGACGATGCTGATGTTGCTTGCAGTTTCCTGCATGATCATGCCAACAAATGCGAAAGCTGCCAAAAAAGCATATATCAAAACAGCAACAGGAAGCAAGGCAACGGTTTTTGTTGGAAAAACTTTAAAATTAAGTGCAAAAACAGTTGGGAAAAAGAAAAAGATCACATATAAGACATCTAAAAAATCTGTAGCGACAGTAAACAAAAAGGGTGTGATCAAAGGAAAGAAATACGGAACTGCTAAGATCACAATGAAAGCTTCTGGAGTCAAAGCAAAGAAGATCACTGTATATGTAAGAAAAGCAGCGACAGGGATCAAACTTTCATCTGCACAGACGATCAATTTCTACAAGACAGGAAACACTGCCCAGATCAAAGCAACAGCTTTACCTGGAGGAAAACAGATGGCATCAAAAACTCTGACTTATAAGAGCAGTAATCCACAGGTAGCAGTGGTTAACAGCAAAGGAAAAGTGACAGCTAAAAAAGGCGGATACAGCAGAATTCAGATTTCTACCACTGCAAGATCAGGAAAGATCTGCACAAAAGATGTTGATGTTTTTGTATATGATGGATTTGATGATGTATGCAGTGAAACATCTGGAAGCAAGACAACATTTACATTTAATCCAAACTGGAAATCTGTCACAATCTATTTTACAAGTCAAACAGGAAAACAATATTCTTATAAAGTGGATAGCATCAAAACAGAATTTAATATGCTGGCGAATGTCAAAGGATTTGCAGACGAACGTAATGGTGTAGCAGTGAGCAAAGACAGTGCGAGAAAGGCGAACATCATTAATTTCAAGATCATTGAAACTGGCGAAGATTATGATGTATTAGCGGATGCCCAGAGATATCAGCTGACATTTTATAAAGCGTTGAATAACAAAGTGACATTCAATGTAGAAAAATAAAAAGATAAGAAAAATACTTGACAATAAAAATGAAAGCATGATATAATATCAAAAGTTGTGAAGAACAACAGAAACAACAAAGAAGAGTATCCACTCTCACCTTAGCACATATGATAGATTAGGAAGTGACTTGGGTTAATATTTAAGAATATGATATTTCGTGATCATGCTTGAATTTTATGTGGATAGTCTTATAACTATCCACTTTTTTAATTATCATGGAGGTGTAATTATTAGCGATTTAATGATTAACGGACAGATCAGAGATAAAGAAGTACGTCTGATCGCGAATGATGGCGAGCAGCTTGGAGTTATGTCCGCAAGGGAAGCACAGAAGTTAGCAGATGAAGCAGGATTAGATCTTGTCAAGATCTCACCAAAGGCAAAACCACCGGTTTGTAAGATTATCGATTACGGTAAGTACAAATACGAGCAGACAAGAAAAGAAAAGCTGGCAAAGAAGAAACAGAAAGTCATCGATGTGAAAGAAGTCCGCATGTCACCAAACATTGACACAAACGACTTAAACACAAAGATTAATCATGCAAAGAAATTCCTTGCAAAAGGTGCGAGAGTGAAAGTCACACTTCGATTCAGAGGAAGAGAACTTGCTCATGTGAATGCAAGTAAGTATATCTTAGATGATTTTGCGAAAGCATTAGAAGATGTAGCCACCATCGATAAGAAACCAAAGTTTGAAGGAAGAAGCATGACAATGTTTTTAGCTCCAAAGAACAACTAGGAGTTTAAGATATTCAAATATGAGTAGATACAAGCAGGATTAAGGAGGAAATAACCATGCCAAAAATGAAGACATGTAGAGCAGCTGCAAAAAGATTTAAAAAGACAGGAACAGGAAAATTAAAAAGAAATAAGGCATACAAAAGCCATATCTTAACAAAGAAATCTCCTAAGAGAAAGAGAAATTTAAGAAAAGCTGCAATGACAGATGCAACAAATGAAAAGAACATGAAGAAGATTTTACCATATCTGTAAGATGGATCGTTAAGGAGGAAATGTAAGCAATGGCAAGAATCAAAGGCGGAATGAACGCAAAGAAAAAACACAATAGAGTATTAAAACTGGCTAAAGGATATAGAGGAGCTAGATCTAAACAGTATAGAGTAGCAAAACAGTCTGTTATGAGAGCTTTAACAAGTTCTTACGCAGGAAGAAAACAGAGAAAACGTCAGTTCAGACAGTTATGGATCGCACGTATCAACGCTGCTACAAGAATGAACGGACTTTCTTACAGCAAATTCATGCACGGATTAAAATTAGCTGGTGTTGACATCAACAGAAAAATGTTATCTGAGATGGCGATCAGCGAACCAGAAGCATTCAAAGCTTTAGTTGACGTAGCAAAAGAAAAATTAGCTTAATCAATAGAATTAACATTGTAAAAACATCTTGACTTTAAAGCGGTGGTTATCAGTCTCAATAGACAGATGGCCATCGTATTTTTTACATATGGCAGTGACTGATTTAAGACCTGTACCGACGCAGTTTTTGCGGCGAGAGGATAAGAAGAAGCCACTGTCTGTTTTTTTGATCTCATGCTCATAAGGGTTCTCGATGAGCAGAACAAAAGCACCAGGAGATGTCTGTCTGGCTTTGAGATGGATGAATTTCTCATACTTCTGTAATGTCTTACATTCAAGGTAAGCATTTTCTAAAAGATTTCCAAGAACAATACAAAAATCAACGGAAGAGATTGGAGAGAGCGTTGGAAAATCAACGGCAAATTTTGTTTTGATCTTATCTTGTGCACATAAAAGATCATAATGCGATAAAATGGCATTTACAGCGGGCTGACGGCAGTAGATCTTAGTCTGTAAAGAAATAGATGATTCATATTGGGACAGATACTCCTTTAATTCTTCATAATTTCCTTGATTTAACAATCCAGAGATAACAGTGATCTGATGACGAAAATCATGGCGGATTTCTCTTGTCTCCTGTACATGTTGGGAAAGCTGGGAGTATTCTTTTGCCTGAATCTCCAGAATCTTTTGTTCTTCCAATATGTACTGATTTTCTACATAACTGTGGATGATAGTATAAAATAAGACATATAAAAGAAATACAAAGACCAGTAAAGTGAGCATCATGGAAAAGTAAACATGTAGATCATGATAGGTATAAATATCATAATAATTGTGTGGAATATAAGTAAAAACGAGAAAAGTAAAACAGCATGGGAAAATACATGCAATCCGCCAGACAAAGGCATTGTGGAAATTCGTAACCATCCAGCCGAGATATTTTCTGGCAGGTTTATATAAGATGATATCGGCGAAAACCAGAAAGATCAGTTGTGCGATCATGGATTCTGGATAAAATTCTGTACTTTGTCCATGTGGATGAAAGATGACACCGAATGTATGATAGATAACATAAGAAAGAGAACCAAGACAACATGCAGTCAGCATAACAAACAGAGATGCAGGAAGCATCAGGTTCGTTTCTTTTTGAAATAGATAAAAGAACACAGGCACAGCAAGGAATATAAGAATATTGCCCAGATCCTGTTGAAAGATCATATACGGAATGATCAACAGAACAAAATAGCATATAAAAACAAGGCTGATCTTGATCAGCAGATGGCGGATCGGAGTCTTTAGATGATCGATTACTGGAAACAGGCAAAAAACTGCCAGTGGAATGATGATTGTAAATGTACATAAATATGTAAAAATATCATAAAAAGTCATAAAAGATCATGCCTCCTCAAGTTTCAAAAACTGGTATTTGATATATTGCTCTCGGATTTGCTTGCGTCCTTTCGTTTTGATCGGAAAACACTTTGAATCTGTCATTTCGAAGTAATCGGATTCCATCGTCTTAATATAGTCCATATTCAACATGATTCCACGGTTGCACTGAAGAAATCTTGAATCATCCAAATGATCTGTGACAGAATAAAAAGGAAGCCGGAAAGCATGTGTTCCATTCGTTGTATGAATGATCACCTCATGATTATTTGAGTAAATATATTGAATCTTTGATAATGGAAAATGAACATCAAAAGAACGATATTCAAAAGATAATTCAGCTTCCTGCTCAGGAAGAAGCGCTAAAGCATCATCAAGTACATGAAAGATCTGTGTGGATTCAAAAGGCTTTAAAATATAATCAAAAAAATGAAAAGGGGCAGCTTCAAAAATGTGTTCTTTACTTGTTGTTAAGAATACGATCATCACTTTGGAATCCATCTGACGGATCTTGCGTACAATATCGATCCCGTTCAGTTCATTTAGATAAATATCCATAAAGATCAGATTAAAATCTCCAGGGACATAGGTATTCAAAAAAGAATTACCATCACTATAAGAAGAAATATCAAGGGAGATGTTTCTTTCATGTTCATAAGTATGAAGAGTGTTGAAAATGAGCTCCTGTTCTAATTTATTATCATCAACGATTGCTAACTTCATATTAGTACTCCTTGTTGTAGGGAAATTGGGGTTTCTTTAAGTATAACTTGCAAATGAATGGAAAGCAAGAAATGGGAACTATAATTTTTGTAAACAATAGGATGTGTGTGGAATGCATTTCATTTTGTACAAAAATGTGTCATAATGTAAGAAAAAGAACTGGCAGGAAGGAGATCAATAATATGAATAAAATATATGATAAAGTAAAGGAATGTTATAAACAAGTAAATCAAATGACAGAGTTTAAACCACAGATCGCATTGGTCTTAGGTTCCGGTCTTGGAGATTATGCGGAGAAGATCAAGATTGAGACTGTGATCGATTACCATGAGATCAAAGGATTTCCAGTTTCTACAGTACAGGGACATAAAGGAAGATTTGTACTTGGTTACGTAGAAGATATTCCAGTAATGATCATGGAAGGACGAGTTCACTATTATGAAGGATATTCCATGAGTGATGTTGTACTGCCGATTCGACTGATGAAGATGATGGGAGCAGAGATCTTGTTTTTGACAAATGCATCCGGTGGGATTCATCGTGGATTTGAAGCGGGTGACTTTATGATGATCACGGATCAGATCGCAAGTTTTGTACCATCTCCATTAATTGGGCCGAATATCGAAGAATTTGGAGAAAGATTTCCGGATATGAGTCATATTTATGATGAAGAATTACAAGAAGTGATCAGAAAAAGTGCGGATTATCTGCAGATTGATCTTAAAGAAGGAACTTATATCCAGCTTCCAGGTCCTAATTTTGAATCTCCGGCAGAAATCAGGATGTGTAAAGCCATCGGTGCAGATGCGGTTGGAATGAGTACTGCCTGTGAGGCGATCGCGGCAAATCATATGGGAATGAAGATCTGTGGAATTTCGTGTATTGCGAATCCTGCTGCCGGAATCAGTAAGAAACCACTGACACACGAAGAAGTTCAGCAAAGTGCAGATCGTGCAGCTCCAAAATTCCAGAAACTAGTAACAGAATGCATCTGTAGAATGGGGAAGAGTCTGAAGAAATAAGAGGTGATCAAATGATAAGAATCTACCATGCAAGAATTTTAACCATGCAGGAAGATCAAGAGATCTTTGATGGAGAGATTTGGATCTCAGATCATAAAATACAGTATGTCGGACCGGAGAATAAAGAAGAAGCGGCAAAGATCGCATGGGAGAGACAGATTGATGCAAAAGGCAATCTGATCATGCCTGGATTTAAGAATGCCCATACACATTCCGCGATGACATTTTTAAGATCTCATGCAGATGATATGCCGCTGCTTTCCTGGTTAAATGATCAGGTGTTCCCATATGAAGCCAAGTTAACACCGGATGATATCTATCATTTATCCAAACTTGCCATCATGGAATATTTAACAAGCGGGATCACCGCCAATGCGGATATGTATCTGACACCAGATACGATGATCCAGGCATCTGAGGATTGTGGTTTTCGGACGACTGTTATTGGAGCAGTGAATGATTTTACCCAGTCTGTGAAAGAAGTAGAGAATTGGTATGAGAAGTACCATAAAGAAGATGGACTTACCAGTTATGAACTGGGGTTCCATGCAGAATATACAACCAAGAGAGAAATCTTAGAAGGTATCTCAGAGCTTTCTAAGAAGTACCATGCACCTATCTATACCCACAACTCAGAAAGTGCCTCAGAAGTGGCACAGTGCGTCGAGAGAACAGGTATGACACCAACGGTATATATGGAACAGCTAGGGCTGTTTGAATATGGAGGAGGGTTGTACCACTGTGTTCATATGAGCGAAGAAGATCTTGATGTCGTAAAGAGACATCAGATTTCTGTGATCACCAACCCAGCCTCGAATCTAAAATTAGCAAGCGGGATCGCTCCGATCGAGGAGATGTTAAAACGAAATATTGATCTGGCGATCGGAACGGATGGACCTGCAAGCAATAACTGTCTTGATATGTTTCGCGAGATGTTTCTTGTCACAGCACTTGCCAAATACCGGGAAAATGATGCGAGTGCAGTTGATGCAGCAGAGGTATTAAAGATGGCAACAACAGGCGGTGCAAAAGCAATGAATCTTTCAGACTGTGATGTGTTAGTCAAAGGAAAGCAGGCAGATCTTATAATGATCGACCTGCATCAGCCAAATATGCAGCCAATCCACAATATCAGAAAGAATCTGGTATACAGTGGAAGTAAGCAGAATGTCAAGATGACAATGGTCGCAGGAAAGATTCTGTATGAAGATGGCGAATTCTTTATTGGAACAGATGCGGCTCACATTTATGAAAAAGCGAATGAGATCACGCAGAGGATCATGAGCGAGATCTGAATTTAATCAATACAATCTTCTGCATGCTTTAGTGCAGCAGCGATATTTGGACAGAAATGTTCTTTCCCAACAAGCTCGATAAATCCAGCTTTTTTCATAACCTTCATTGGTTGTTCATTGACATGAGAAAATACGATCGTAATTCCTTTTTTCTCACAAGTATCAACGAGATCTTTTAATGCATTTAATGCTGTGCTGTCAAGTGCAGGAACACTTCGCATACGCAGGATCAGACATTTAGTGAAATCCTTTACAACGATATGTTCGATCGCATCAGAAGCACCAAAGAATAAAGGTCCTGTGATCTCATAAACACGGATCGCTAAAGGAAGCCGTGCTAGATGATCATCAATTTCAGGTGTATCATCATCGACATAGACCCAGCTGTCAACACGGGTTTCCTCACTCATGCGTTTGATAAACAGCAGACATGCAATGACCATACCGATTTCAATTGCAACGACAAGATCAAAGACAACCGTTAAAATGAATGTGACGATCAACACGATGATATCGCTTTTTGGAGCCGTTTTTAACATATGTACAAAAGTTCTCCACTGACACATATTGTAAGCAACAACAAAAAGGATGGCCGCGATCGTAGGCATTGGGATCATACCAGCAAATGGCATTAAAACGACTAATACGATGACCAAAGTAATGGAATGGACCATACCAGCAACCGGAGTGCGGCCTCCATTTTTGATATTGGCAGCAGTTCTTGCAATCGCTCCAGTTGCAGGAATACCTCCAAATAGGGCAGAAGCGATATTTCCAAGCCCTTGTGCAACTAATTCTGTATCAGAACGATGTTTGCCGTTGATCATTCCATCAGCAACAACGCAGGATAACAGAGATTCAATGGCAGCAAGTACCGCAATGGTAAATGCATTTGGAATCGCTGATTTCACCATAGAAAATTTGACTGCAGGTATATGGAATGATGGCAGATCATTTGTGATCGTATAGAGGTTTCCGATCGTTGAAACATGGAGTGGCAGAAATTTTACCATAAGAATACCAATGACCACAGCGATCAATGATCCAGGAATTCTTTTAAAAATATATGGACTGATGATCAGGATGGCAAGACTGACTCCGCCAACGATCAGGGCATCAACATGGAAAGATGAAAATCCAAGGGCAAATGCATTTAGTTTTTCCATTGTTTCAATTGGTTTTAAACCATTTGGATAAGTAACACCAAAGAAATCTTTTAACTGTCCGATGACGATCGTAACAGCGATCCCAGAAGTGAATCCCGTGGTGATCGTATAAGGAATAAATTTGATCAGACTTCCAAAGTGGCAAAGTCCCATAAGGATCAAGAAGATACCAGCAAGGATCGTGGAGATCACAAGACCGTCAAGACCGTCTTTTGCAACGATTCCGGCAACAATGGTTGCAAAAGCAGCGGTTGGTCCGGCAATCTGTACGCTGCTGCCACCGAAAGCAGAGATCACAAAGCCAGCAACGATCGCAGTAAAGATACCTGCTTGTGGTCCAACACCAGAAGCAAGTGCTAAGGCAATGGATAATGGAAGAGCTATGATCGCAACGATGATCCCAGCGGTAACATCTTTGACAAATTGTGATCGGTCATAGGATTTCAGTGTGGTTAGTAACATAGGTTTGATTTGGTTCATGTAAAGTTTGTATCCTTTCTTTTCTGGTTTTTCAAGCTGTAGTGTATACAAGTATAGCATGCTAAGATAGTGTTAAGAAATAAAAAGATGAAATGTTTTCAAGAATATACAAACAAATCATCATATCAAAAAAAGGAAGCCTGAATCTCAGGCTTCCTTTTTCAATGGAAATGGGTGATATTTCTTTTCCCATTTTTTCAAAAGATGTTTGATCTTATATTTTCTATAAGTTTGTATGATCACAAAAACAGATAGAACAAAAAGAACAGGTGCTAAAATAAATTTCATGAATAGATGCATAAAAACCTCCTATTATAAATGATAACAATAAATTAGTTGGTTTTATCATAACAGAAATAAGGTCGGCGGTCCATTACAATAGAAACTATTGCCACAGGCGGTTATTTGAAAAAATGATTCATAATAAAATCAGAGTATATAAGGAGTGTGGAGAGCTATGAAGCCCATTAATTATAAAGCTCTGGGAGCGAAAATTAAAGAATATCGTAAAAAAGAAAATATAACACAGGAACAACTTGCCGAGATGGCAGATATTTCATTAAGTCATATGTCAAATGTGGAGACGGCTTCAGTAAGCGTTTCGCTGCCAGCACTTAAGCTGATCGCAGATGCACTAGGTGTTACCATAGATGAACTGTTGGTGGACAGTTACAGCAAGAAACAGAAAAAATATTTTTACAGCAAGAAGATGGATCTGATCATGGAACAATGTGAGACGGTAGAGCAGGAGATCATTGTGAATACTGTTTCAACCTTAGCAGATAATTTATTAAAGAGTCGAAAGAAAAAAGGAGTCTGAGGACTCCTTTTTGTAGTTATTGTATGAAATAAAAAAAACCGAAGTCACAAACTTCGGTATGCCGATGGCGAGATTCGAACTCGCACGAACGTAAGCTCACTGCGACCTGAACACAGCGCGTCTGCCAATTCCGCCACATCGGCTTAAGTGCAGTTGAGGGGACTTGAACCCCTACCCAGTTAACCCGGACTAGATCCTTAGTCTAGCGCGTATGCCAATTCCGCCACAACTGCGCAACACCGTTATGATAACACTATATGGAACTTGTGTCAATATAAAAACGAAAAAAAGTTCAAAAAAATTAAATTAAGTATCAAAATATGGATTTTACAGCATATTTTCGGTATAATCTGCAACAGAATGACACACAAAAAAGAAGAAAAATTTTTAATCGGAGGGAAAATTATGCTGATCGGTTCTCATGTAGGGATGAAAGGAAAGGACATGTTTCTAGGATCTGTCAAAGAAGCATTATCTTATGGAGCGAATACCTTTATGGTGTACACTGGTGCACCACAGAATACACGAAGAAAAAAGATTGAGGAATTAAGGATCGAAGATGGAACAAAATTAATGAAAGAATATGGAATGGAAACATTTGCAGTCCATGCACCATATATCATCAATCTTGCGAATACGACGAAACCTGAGACGTTTGAGTTAGCAGTGGAATTCTTGGAAGTTGAAGTAGAACGTACCAAAGCTATGGGAAGTCATACATTGGTCCTGCATCCAGGTTCTCATGTTGGAGCTGGTGTTGACAAAGGAATCGATCGTATCATCGAAGGATTAAATCAGGTCATGTATCAGGATATGCCGGTTCATATCGCACTGGAGACAATGGCAGGAAAAGGAAGCGAGATCGGGCGTGAGTTTGAAGAACTAAAAAGAATCTATGATGGTGTAAAATATCCAGAGAAATTAAGAGTCTGCTTCGATACTTGTCATGTGAGCGACAGCGGCTTAGATCTGTCTGGAGAAGGATTTGAAAATGTCATTGACCAGTTTGATAAGACGATCGGCAAAGACCAGATCGCAGTCTTTCATATCAATGACAGTAAGAATGTGATCGGTGCAGGAAAAGACCGTCATGAAAATCTTGGATTTGGAACGATCGGATTTGAGACGTTAAATCACATCGTACATCACAAAGACTTTGAACAGGTACCTAAGATTTTAGAAACACCATACATTAAAGCGGAAGACAGCAAGAAATCCTATCCGCCATACAAATATGAGATTGAGATGTTAAAACAGGAACAATTTGATCCGCAGATGAAGGAAAAGATTTTGGAGGATAACCAGAAATGAAAGTAACATTTATTGAACATAGTGGTTTTATGGTTGAGATGGAACAAAATGTTCTGCTATTTGATTACTATCAGGGAGAAATCCCGTCATTTGACGGCAGTAAGACTCTCTATGTCTTTGCATCACACAGCCATGCCGATCATTATGATCCAGCAATCTGGAAACTAAAAGAACAGTATAGAGATATTCATTATATTCTTTCTGATGATATCAAAGATAACGAAGGTGCAGTCGTTATGAAAGCACATGAAAAAAAGGAAGTTGCCGGAATCGAAATAGAAACTTTAAGATCAAATGACATGGGAGTAGCATTTCTTGTAAAAGTGGAAGGAAAGACAATCTACCATGCAGGGGATCTTAACTGGTGGCATTGGAATGGAGAACCAGAGGAAGATAATGAATATTACAAGAAGACCTTCCAGAATGAGATGAAATATCTGGAAGGAAAGAAGATCGATCTTGCATTTATGCTCCTTGATCCAAGACAGGAAGATAAGTATTGCTGGGGAATGAATTATTTCTTAGAACATACGGACAGTAAAGTTGTATTCCCAATGCATTGCTTTGAGCATTACAAGATCAACCATCATTATTTAAACTGTGAAGATGGGCGCAGATGGAAGGATATCGTCAGAGATATCACAGGTGCAGGTCAGGTATTTGAAATCTGATTCCACTGACTGATCAGCCGTTCTAACGAATAAGAAGCATTCGCAGGGCTGGTGGAAGGCAGTTTCACAGCTTCAAATCCAGTCACTTTTTCACAATATTTATGATAAAGTTTATAAGCAGTCCCACCGTTGGTATAAATCTGGCGAATTGGGGCTGTTTTTAAAATGAATGAAAAATCATTTGGCACTGCATTTTTAATACTGCTGTCGCTGGAACCTTCAATATCGCAAGAAGCGATCACATCCCAGATGGCAATGTTGTGTCTTAATAAAAACTCTTTTTTCTCCTCGATCGTTTCAGGCAGAGTATCCTCAAAGACTGCAGCAAGAACCTTCCAGAAACGGTTTTGCTTATGATGATAAAAAAACTGTCCCTCTCTGGACTTTACAGAAGGAAAAGAACCAAGGATCAGGATCTTTGATCGGTCATCATATACGGGAGGGATTTCATGAATCACATGAGTCATTTCAAAATTTCCTTTCTTATCGTATTTTTCTACAAATTTCAACTTCTATTTTATCAGATGATGCAGACAGAAGAAAGTTTTCGTCAGAAACTGTAAAAACTTGCAGGGCGTTACCGCCATGGTATGACAAAATATTTTTTAGAGATTTTCTATAATTGCATTATGTATTTCATCGAAATGTTTTTGGAACAATGGATTATGATCGCGTTCCAGCTAAAATTACTGGAATGGATCATACATAAAAAGATGAAATTTTATAAAATATTTGCCGCATCCATCTTTGGAAGTTTTTCAGGATGTCTTATACTTCAGCTTTATGACGAAGATCATGGACTGAAATTGGGATTGATGATCATTTCCATTGTTATGACGGTAAAGATATCTTGTGCATTTCCAATGAAAAAAGCATGGAAATACAGTGTGTATCTTCTGGTGTTGAGTTTATTTACTGGTGGAATCTTTACAATGATAAAAAGCCAGATCATTCTGCCGTGGCTGATCCTTGCGACAGCCAGCTGCATGCTTGTAAGGTATTTGTATGTATCAGCCGTAAAAGATATGAATCACGACAAAGAATCTTTTTATCAAGTGGAATTTAAGATCCTGCATAAGAAATTAGAGGTTTGTGCATTCTTGGATACAGGAAATTTCTTATATGAACCAGTCAGTCAAATGCCAGTATGTATTCTGGAAGAAGAAACATTTTTGAAGTATTTTCATGAGCCGTTGTTCAAGATGATAGAAAAACAGGAAGCAGAGGGCATCCGCATGATCCCATATCAAAGTGTTGGAAGGGAACATGGGATGATGCCGGCAGTGATGGCAAATGATATGAAAATCACGAAAGAGGACCGGATAATAGAACACAAAAAGGCAGTGATCGCCATTTCCAAAGTATCCCTTTCCAAATGGGGAGCTTACGAAATGTTACTACATCCGGATCTGATCAAAAATGGGAGGTAATGATTGTGTTAAAGTTGAGCTTGGTAAGTGGAAGAAGGACATTTTTTGGAAGAGGAAATGAGATTCATTATATTGGGGGAACGGAGATACTTCCGGCACCGCTTGATACAGCGGAGGAGCAGAAAATGATCCATATGTTAGGAACTGTCAATGAAGAAACGGCAAGAAGCATGCTGATCGAGAGAAATCTACGATTGGTTGTATACATAGCAAAGAAATTTGACAACACGGGAATCGGTGTGGAAGATCTGATCTCGATTGGTACGATCGGTCTGATCAAAGCAATCAATACATTTAACCCAGCAAAGAAGATCAAACTTGCGACTTATGCATCCAGATGTATCGAAAATGAAATTTTGATGTATTTAAGAAGAAATAACAAGACAAAAATGGAAGTTTCCATCGATGAGCCATTAAATGTAGACTGGGATGGAAATGAATTATTATTATCCGATATCCTTGGAACCGATGAAGATATCATTTACAAGGACTTAGAACATGAAGTAGATAAGAAACTTCTGACAAGAGCCATGACGATCCTTACGGACCGCGAGAAAATGATCATTGAATTAAGGTTTGGGATCAATCAAGAAGAAGGAAAAGAAAAAACACAGAAAGAAGTCGCTGATATGCTTGGAATTTCACAATCTTACATATCAAGACTGGAGAAAAAGATCATCAAACGCCTGAAAAGAGAGATGATCAAGATGGGATGTGTATAAATTTACAGAAAAATTAAGAAAATGTTCACTTTCTGCTGAAAAAAATATGATATGATAAATGTGGAGGAAAAAAATAAGGAAACGATCATACTTAGGAGGCAGAAATGAAAATGAAGAGAAGTGAAAAACTAGGAATGCTTACCGGATTGGTTGTTGGGGTACTCTTATTGCTGATCAGCGTGTTTATGATATTTCAGACAACATGTAAGGTCTGGGGTGCAGAGAAACCAGCCAATGCAACACAGCAGGGAATTGATGTAAGTTCGCATCAAGGCAAGATCGATTGGGAACAGGTAAAGAACAGTGCTTTGGCAGATTATGCGATCATCCGATGTGGATATGGTGTAAATCAAACAGATAAAGATGATAAGTATTGGGACTACAATTCCAGTGAATGTGAGAGACTGGGGATCCCTTATGGAACTTACCTGTATTCTGGAGCTGATACAACAGCGAAAGCAAAAAGCGAAGCAGAACATGTCGTCAGACTTTTACAGGGAAAGAATTTAACATATCCGATTTATTATGATATGGAAGCTGATATGTTAAATCAGTTAAGCAGCACACAGATCGGAAATATTGCAAAAACATTTTTGAATACGATGGAATCTTATGGATATAAAAATGTCGCAGTTTACAGTAACAAATATTTATTTGAAACGAAACTGACAGCATCTGTATTTTCTGATTACCCAAAATGGATCGCACAACATAGTAACAAATGTACATATCGGGGAAGTTATCATATGTGGCAGTATTCAACACAAGGTGTGATTCCTGGAATTTCAGAAAAAGTTGATTTAAATTATAAGATCGGAAACTGGACTTATGCAGGATACAGTTCAGCAAAGAAAACAGTTGTTGTTAAACCCAAGGCGACAACGATCAAGAGCTTAAAGAAGAGTGGAAAGAAAGCGATCAAGATCACATATAAGAAGGTTTCAGGAGTCAGTGGATACCAGATCTATATGTCCACAAAGAAGAAATCAGGATATAAAAAGATCGCAACACTTTCCTCTAAGAAATCATCTTATACCAAAGGAAAACTAAAAAAAGGAAAGAAATATTATTTTAAGGTCCGCACAATGAAAAAAGTATCCGGCAAGTACAGATACAGCAGTTTTTCCAAAGTAAGATCAATCAAACGATAAAAAATATCAATGCGGCATCGAAAGCATGAGAATAAGCTTTCGGTGCCGTATTTTTATGCAAAAATCAAACCGACCCCCTTTTCAATCTGTTCCATTTGTAGTAGCATAAAGGATATCAATGAATAGAAAAAAGGAGATTTTGTTAAAGGTTTATGAATAATAAATATACGATCATCAAACAAGAATCTATCGAAGAATTAAATGGAACAGGATATATTTTAAAGCATGATAAGACGGGAGCCAGAGTGGTTGTGATCTCCAATGAAGATGATAACAAGGTATTCCAGATCGGATTCCGTACACCACCACAAGATGATACAGGAGTTCCTCATATATTAGAGCATTCTGTACTTTGCGGATCAAGAGAGTTCCCAATGAAGGATCCATTTGTGGAACTGGTCAAAGGATCATTGAATACATTTTTAAATGCAATGACTTACCCAGATAAGACTGTTTATCCGGTTGCAAGCCAGAATGATAAAGATTTCTTTAACCTGGTGCATGTTTATCTGGATGCTGTATTTTATCCAAATATCTATAAGAAGCCAGAGATCTTAAAGCAGGAAGGATGGCATTATGATCTGTTAAGCGAAGATGCTCCTCTGACGTATAACGGAGTTGTGTTTAACGAGATGAAAGGAGTCTTCTCATCTCCAGACCAGCAGCTTGCACGTATCATTCAGAAGTCTTTATTGGAAGACACACCATATGGGTTTGAATCAGGCGGAGATCCAAAGGCAATCCCAGATTTAACTTATGAGATGTTCCTTGATTTCCACAAGACTTATTATCATCCATCCAACAGCTATATTTATCTGTATGGAGATATGGATGTTGATGAATATCTGACATTTATTGATGAACATTATTTAAAAGATTTCGATGAGAAACAGATCGATTCATCATGGGAGAAACAAGAACCATTTACAGAAGTGAAACGAGTGGAAGAATACTATCCAGTCGGGGAAAATGACTCCGAAGAAGAAAAGACTTATTTATCCTACAATGCAGTGATCGGAGACAGCTTGGATGCAAAACTTTACTTAGGATTTGAGATCTTAAACAGAGTATTATTCGATGCACCTGGAGCACCAGTGAAGAAAGCTTTGATGGATGCACAGATTGGAAAAGATATTCAAAGTTCTTATGATAATGGGATCATGCAGCCAGTATTTTCTGTGATCGCACAGGAAGCAAGGGATGATCAGGAAGATGAATTTGTTAAGATCTTAGAAGAGAACTTAGCCAAGATCGCAAAAGAAGGAATTCCAAGAAGAAATCTTTTAGCAGCATTTAATTACTATGAATTCAAATACAGAGAAGCAAATTTTGGACGTTTTCCAAAGGGATTGATGTATGGACTTCAGATGTACGACAGCTGGTTATATGACGATGAGAAACCATTTATCCATATCAAGACAAATGAGATCTTCAAACAGTTAAGAGAAGAGATCGAGAATGGCTATTTTGAGAATCTGATCAAAGAATATCTGATCAATAATAACCATAAAACGATCGTGGTGATGAAGCCAAAGAAAGGCTTACAGAAGATCAAAGATCAGGAAGAAGCAGATAAATTAAAGGCTTACAAAGATTCTTTATCCGAAGAAGAAGTAAAGAAATTAGTCGAAGAGACGAAACAGTTAAAAGCATCACAGGAAGAAGCATCTACAAAAGAAGAATTAGAGAAGATTCCAGTGATCGACATTGAAGATATCAGAAAAGATGTCAAACCATTATCCAATGTGGAATCTGAACTTGGTGGTGTGAAAGTATTATGGCATCAGTATTTTACAAACAAGATTGCTTACGTCAAGCTCGCATTTGATATGAGTCATGTGCCAATGGATCTCGTGCCATATGCATCATTTTTAGCAGAGATCTTAACGATTGTTGATACAACACACTATAGTTATCAGGAATTAGGAAACGAGATCAGCATTGAGACAGGTGGCATCAGCGCAACAATGGATGTTATGCCAACGGATGTGCATGAATTTCTTCCAATGTTTATCTTAAAGACAAAATGCTTCTATTCTAATATCGAAAAAGCATTTGATTTATTAAAAGAAGTGGCATTTGAAAGCAAATTAGATAATAAGAAACGACTAAAAGAGATCATCGGACAGATTTATACAAACCTTAAGATCACATTGACAGAGACAGGACACAAGAGTGCGGCAAACCGTGCAATGTCTTATTTCTCAGAATATGCAGCATACCGTGAAGCAATTCAGGGGATCACGATGTATGAGACTGTGAAGAAATGGTATGAAGATTTCGATGAAGAATATGACAATATCGTCAATGGTTTAAAAGAAGCTGCAAAAATGATCTTTGAAAAACAAAATATGACGATCAGTTATACAGGAAAAGAAGAAGCACCTGAGTTCATGAAAGCAGAAGTGGAAAGCTTTATCGAAGGATTATATGAAGACCAGAAACAAGGTGAGAAAGTCAAAGTTACATGCACAAAGAGCAATGAAGGATTTGCAACTGCAGGTGGTGTTCAGTATGTGGCATGCGCTGGAAACTTTAAGGATGCAGGACTTGAGTATACAGGAGCGTTAAAAGTGCTTCAGATGATCTTCTCCTATGAATATCTGTGGATTCAGATCCGTGTCAAAGGTGGTGCGTATGGATGCATGTGCAGTTTCTCAGATCAGGGAGATTCTATGTTTGTGACATACCGTGATCCAAACCTTTCTGAATCTTATAAAGTATACGATGAGGCAGCAGATTATGTGGCAGATTTTGATGCAGATGATCGTGATATGAAGAAATATATCATTGGAACGATCGGAAGCATGGATATGCCAATGGAAGCTGTTGATATGGGGGCAAGAAGTTTTCATGCATATTTCTTAGGCAAGACAGAAGCTGATCTTCAGAAGGTCAGAGATCAGGTATTATCCTGTACACAGGAAGATATCAGAGCGTTAGCACCGATCGTTAAAGCAGTAGTAGAAGCAGGAAACCGCTGCTGTATTGGAAATGAAGAGAAGATCGATCAGAATAAAGAATATTTTGATGAAGTAAAACATGTACTATAGAGAAAACAGGGAAAGGACAATTTATGGCAAATGAATTTAAATCCGGTTTTGTAACATTTATCGGACGACCAAACGTTGGAAAGTCAACATTAATGAACCGTCTGATCGGACAGAAGATCGCGATCACATCAAGTAAACCGCAGACAACAAGAAATCGTATCCAGACAGTGTACACCGATGAAAGAGGGCAGATCATCTTCCTTGATACACCAGGGATCAACAAGGCGAAAAATAAACTTGGAAACTATATGTTACAGGTTGCAGAACGCACATTAAATGAAGTCGATGTCGTACTTTGGTTAGTAGAACCAAGTACGTTCATCGGTGGTGGTGAAAAATATATCATTGAACAGTTATCTAAGATCAAAACACCGATCATTTTAGTCATCAACAAGATTGATACAGTAGAAGAAAAAGACATCTTAGAAGCAATCGATACATACAAAGATGTATGTGAATTTGCAGAGATCATCCCGGTATCTGCATTGAAAGGCAAGAATACGGATGATGTCATCGACAGTATTTACAAATATTTAGATGAAGGTCCAATGTACTTTGATGAAGATACGATCACAGATCAGCCAGAGAGACAGATCTGTGCGGAATTGATCCGTGAGAAAGCTCTTCGTCTGTTAAGTCAGGAGATCCCGCATGGGATCGCTGTTGTCATTGATGCGATGAAAGTCAGACGTCATGGACATATCGTGGATATCGATGCAACGATCGTATGCGAGAGAGATTCTCATAAAGGGATCATTATCGGAAAGCAGGGATCTATGCTTAAGAAGATCGGTACACAGGCAAGGATCGAGATGGAAAATCTTCTGGATATGAAAGTAAATCTTCAGTTATGGGTTAAAGTCAAGAAAGACTGGAGAGACAGCGATATGCTGCTTAAGAACTATGGATATGATAAGAAAGAAGTATAAAGATGTCACAAGAGATCAAAGTGACGGGAATGGTCTTACAGGCTGGCAATATTGGGGAGTATGATAAGCGGATCGTACTTCTTACAAAAGAACGTGGAAGGATCTCGGCATTTGCAAGAGGTGCTAAAAAAGCAACCAGCCAGTATGCGGCAGCCTGTCAGCCATTTACGTTTGGAGAGTTTTCTTTATATGAGGGAAAAAATTCTTTTAATCTGATGTGGGCAGGGGTTGAGAATTATTTTGATACTCTGAAAAAAGACCTGAATCTCATTTATTATGCGAGTTATTTTTGTGAACTTGCATCCTACCTGACAAGGGAGAATAACGATGAGTTAGAGATCTTAAAATTACTCTATCAGACACTGCGTGCATTAGAAAAAAAGACGATTGATATTGAATTGGTCCGCTGTATTTATGAGATTAAGATCCTTGCATTATATGGAATCGGAATCGAAGCATCCAGATGTGTAAAATGTGGGAGCAGGGAAGATCTGATCTGGTTTGATGCAAGAGAAAGCGGAGTGGTATGTAACAAATGTGAACATGGGAAAGTGAAAGTAAGTCCTGCAACATTATATACACTTCAGTACATTCTTTACAGTTCGATCGAGAAGCTTTATACCTTTAAAGTCAGTGCGGATGTTTTATGGGAATTAAAAAAGATCATTCGCGAATATATGCGTTATCATGTGAATCATGAATTTAAATCTTTGTTATTTTTATAAGATCAGATTTTAACGAAAAAGAGTGAATAAAAAAAGAGCCGGTCATACGGCTCTTTTTATGTCTGAGATATGTAATCTATTTGCATAAAATGCGAAGAACTTTAACAAATTTTTCTTTGTCGTCTGTAGAGAATTTTTCCAATAGACGAAGAATTTCTTTGTTCAGTACATCATCTTTTTCACCATTCTCATCTGATTCTGGACGAAGAAGATAATCAATAGATACATTCAGAAGTTTTGCGTAATAAGATAGTACACGAAGGTTCATCTTTACGCGGTCATTTTCAATGTTGCTGATGAATGCAACTGTTACATCGAGTGCATCAGCGATCTGTTCTTGAGTGTACCCTGCCTGCTTACGCAGAGTTTTCATTCTTTTACCAACATTGGTATAGTCAATTTGATACATGGTTATAAATTCCCTTTCTTCATATCTCATATAATAACATTAAGTATTATAATATAAAAAAATATAAAAAGTAATATTCATTCAGTATATTTGATATATTTTCAAGTGTGATGCTTTTGAAATATACCTTGAAAAATTACTTATTACAAGATACAATATTATAATAATACAAAAATTTGAAGAGGTAAAGGCTATTATGAAATTATCAATGGAGAAAATCGTTAACCTTGCCAAGGTACGTGGATTTGTATACAGCGGTTCAGAAATTTATGGAGGACTTGCTAATACATGGGACTATGGAAACCTTGGTGTAGAACTTAAGAACAATGTAAAGAAAGCATGGTGGAAGAAGTTTATTCAGGAAAGTCCATATAATGTAGGAATTGATGCTGCAATCTTAATGAACCCTCAGACATGGGTTGCATCAGGACATCTTGGTAACTTCTCAGATCCATTAATGGATTGTAAAGAATGTCATGAACGTTTCCGTGCAGATAAACTGATCGAAGATTATATGCAGGAACATGGAATGGAAATCGAAGGATCTGTGGATGCATGGTCCAAAGAAGAGATGGAAAGCTTCATCAATGAGCATGATGTTGTATGCCCAACTTGTGGAAAGAAGAACTTTACAGAGATCCGTCAGTTCAACCTGATGTTCAAGACATTCCAGGGTGTTACAGAAGATGCGAAGAATACAGTTTACTTACGTCCTGAGACAGCACAGGGAATTTTTGTAAACTTCAAGAATGTTCAGAGAACATCAAGAAAGAAGATCCCATTTGGAATCGGACAGATCGGTAAATCTTTCCGTAACGAGATCACACCAGGAAACTTCACATTCCGTACTCGTGAGTTCGAACAGATGGAATTAGAATTCTTCTGTGAACCAGACAAAGATTTAGAATGGTTTGAATATTGGAAGAATTACTGCATCAACTGGTTACAGACACTTGGAATCAAAGAAGATGAGATGAGAGTGCGTGACCACGAGAAAGAAGAGTTATCTCATTATTCTAAAGCAACATCCGACATTGAATTTATGTTCCCATTCGGATGGGGTGAATTATGGGGTATTGCAGACCGTACAGATTATGACTTAACTCAGCATCAGAATACATCTGGTGAAGATTTAACATATTTTGATGATGTGAACAAAGAACGTTACATCCCATATGTGATCGAACCTTCTCTTGGAGCAGACCGTGTAACACTTGCATTCTTATGCTCTGCATATGATGAAGAAGAATTAGAAGGCGGAGATACAAGAACAGTTCTTCATTTCCATCCAGCATTAGCACCTGTTAAGATCGGTATCTTACCATTATCTAAGAAGTTAAGCGATGGTGCTATGAAGGTTTATGAAGAATTAGCGAAAGAATATAACTGTGAATTCGACGAACGTGGTAATATTGGTAAGCGTTATAGAAGACAGGATGAGATTGGAACACCTTACTGTGTAACATTCGATTTCGATTCTTTAGAAGATGGAGCTGTTACAGTTCGTGACCGTGACACAATGGAACAGGAACGTGTTAAGATTGAAGATCTGAAAGCATATTTTGCAGAAAAATTTGCATATTAATAAGAATGAGAATCCGGGGGAATATCAATATCTCTCCGGATTTTTTCATAGGAAATAGAATGAATGATGGAGGGCAGGATGATGAACAAAAACTATGATTTTTCTTACACACAGGACAGGGAATTATCCTGGTTGAAATTTAATGAGCGTGTTTTAAGAGAAGCAGATAAAAAAAACGTTCCTATTTTTGAACGTCTGAAATTTTTAGAGATATTTACGAACAATCTGGATGAATTTTTTATGGTCAGAGTGGGCAGCATTCATGAAATGAGTCTGATCCATGATAATCACAGAGATATCCGTTCGGATCTGACCCCAGAAGAACAGTTAGATGAGATCGCAAAACATGTCAGACCACTGTATGAATTAAGAGATAAGATCTTTGCAAAAGTATCCAGAGAACTAGCAGACAAGAAGATCAAACGCTGTCAGATCGAGGAATTAGAAAAAGAGGAAAAGAAAAAATTAAAGACATATTATGAGGCGATGATACTGCCAGTACTTTCTCCGATCGTGATCGGGAAACAGCATCCATTTCCTCATATTCCGAATAAAGTATTGCAGATCGGATTGATCTTAAAGAAGAAAGAAAAGATTTCTTTTGGGATTATTGGACTTCCAAAAGATGTGGAGCGTATGATCTTTCTATCAGGGGAAGGAAGAAGATATGTACTTTTAGAAGACATCATTTTGTATTTCTGCGATGAATTATTTGAGAATTATACGGTAGAAGAAAAGGCAGTTTTATGTATTACAAGAAGTGCTGATATCAATCCGGATGATGAGATTTATGAATCAACGGATGATTATCGTACACATATGAAGAAAATCATTAAGATGAGGGCCAGATTAAAACCAGTTCGCTTAGAAATTGAGGGCAATCGTCATAAAGAGATTAAAAAATACCTCTCAGAACGTTTAAATATTTCAGAACAGGACATCTTTAAAAGCCAGGCGCCGTTGGATTTAAAATATGTTTACAAGCTGACAGATAAAGTATCAAAAGAAGAGAGAAAAAATGGATGCTATCGTCCATTTGTACCAGCGTTAAACAGAGATTTTATTCCAGGAGTCAGTGTGACAAAACAGATTCTTGAGGAAGATAAATTATTATCCTTTCCGTTTGACAGCATGGATACATTTATTGAATTATTGAAAGAAAGTGCAAAGGATAAAGAAACTCTTTCTATCAAGATCACCATTTATCGTTTGGCAAGGCAGGCAAGGATCGTCAAATATCTATGTGAGGCAGCGGAAAATGGAAAAGAAGTTCTTGTATTGATGGAACTTAGGGCAAGATTTGATGAAGAAAATAACATCAATTATTCTGAAATCTTAGAAGAAGCTGGTTGTAAGGTTATGTATGGAATGGAAGATTACAAAGTTCATTCTAAAGTTTGTCTGATCACGAAGAAAAATAGTCGTGGAATTTATTACATCACACAGATCGGAACAGGAAATTATAATGAAAGTACATCGAAATTATATACAGATTTAAGCCTTATGACAGCATCCGAAGAAATTGGACATGATGCATCTGTTTTCTTTCACAATATGGCAACATTTAATCTTCAAGGAACGTATGAACATCTTCTTGTGGCACCATCAAGTCTTCAGGATGGGATTATAAAAAGGATTGAACGTGAAAAAATGAAAGCAGAAAGTTTTCAGCCATGTGGGATTTTTATGAAAATGAACTCTTTAACAGATCGTAAGATCATCGATGAGTTGTCGAAGGCGTCAAATGCAGGAGTTCCGATATTTCTGCTGATTCGTGGAATCTGCTGTATTCGTCCTGGAATCCCAGGGAAGACAGAGAATATCCGTGTAGAAAGCATTGTCGGAAGATTTCTGGAACATTCAAGGATTTATGCATTTGGAGTTGGAGATGATACAGAGATTTATATTTCATCAGCGGATATGATGACAAGGAATACAAGAAGAAGAGTTGAAGTCGCAGCACCGATCTATGATCCAAGGTTAAAACAAAGAATCCTGAAGATGATCAATGTGATGAAGCAGGATAACATTCAGGCACAGGTACTGCTTTCCAACGGAGAATATACAACTAAGAAAAAACGTGAAGATAATATGAATTCACAGATCCACTTTTTAAATGAAGCAAAAAGACTTGCTCCAAAAGAGAAGACACAAAAACAAAATCTTTTCTATCAGGTAAAGGGAATATTTTTTGGAAAGAAAAAATTAAGAAAAAAATAGCTCGCAATTTATCTATAAAATAGGTTATACTATATCTGACTAAAATGCCAGCATTCAAGGAGGGATAGAACCATGAGAAAAATTATTTTTAACAAAAAGTTTTTAGCCATTGTAGGAATCTGCTTATCTGTAGCAGGAGGATTTGCGATCAAACAGAAGATCACGACCAAAGCTTCTGATCACAGTTTTGAAGTCAATGGAATGAATGTCAGCATTCAGCAGTGTGAAGGAAAATCTGAGGAGATCATGGAAGAAGATTTAGATGAAACAATCTCTAATGAGGTAATGGCACTGGAAGAAAAAGGACATAATTACGAGATCGGAGATACGATCGAGACAGAAGAAGTAGCGTTTGTACCAATGACAAAAGAAATTGATGATGAGACAGCATACAATGCATTTGGGACGATCACATCAAAGAGCGGAAATAACTATGTTATTGTCGTGAAATCAGAAAAAGAACTGACACAAGATAATTTAGAAACTGTCGCTGAAGCAGTGAAAGAACAGGTAAAATAAAACATATGATCGTGGAGGCAGAGATGATTTTAATTAAGAATGCAAGAGTGATGGATCCAGAAAGCGGATTCGATCAGGTAACAGATATTTTATTAGACGGGAAGAGGATCAGACAGATCGGTAAGGTAGATGATGTCTCTGGCATTGAACAGGTCATTGATGCTTCCGGGATGATCGCAGCCCCTGGATTGATTGATGTACATGTACATTTCCGCGATCCGGGATTTACATATAAGGAAGATTTACAGACAGGTTCTGCTGCGGCAGCAGCTGGTGGATTTACGACGGTAGTATGTATGGCAAATACAAAGCCTGTCGTGGATTCTGTGGATATTTACAAAGAGATCGAAGACAGATGTGAACAACTTCCGATCAAAGTATGGCAGGCAGCAGCTGTGTCCAAAGGATTTGAAGGAAAAGAATTAACAGACATGGATGCACTCTATGAAGCAGGGGTTCGTGGATTTACAGACGATGGAATTCCACTGATGGATGAGAAGCTCGTAGAAGAAGCCATGAAGAAAGCCAAAGAATTAGATGTACCGATCAGTCTTCATGAAGAAGATCCTGCATATATTAAACAGCCAGGAGTGAACCAGGGAAAAGTCTCCGAACAGTTAAATTATGGTGGAGCTTCTTACCTGGCAGAAGCCGTGATGGTAAAGAGAGACTGTGAATTAGCAGTCAAAACAGGAGCGAAAGTCGATATTCAGCATATCAGCTCTGGTGTTGCGGTAGATTACGTGAAAGAAGCCAAAGAAAAAGGTGCGAATGTTTACGCAGAGGCGTCTCCACACCATTTCACGTTGACAGAAGAGGCCGTATTAAAATACGGAACACTGGCAAGAATGAACCCGCCACTTCGAACAGAAGAAGACCGTCAGAGGATCATCAAAGGATTACAGGAAGGTACGATCGAGATCATTGCGACAGACCACGCCCCACACTCCAAAGAAGAGAAAGACAAACCATTAGATCAGGCACCAAGTGGCATTACAGGAATCGAGACATCGCTGGCACTTGGAGTCACAGAACTTGTGGAGAAAGGATATCTTTCTATGATGCAGCTTCTGGAGAAGATGACGGTCAATCCAGCAAAACTATATAATATGGAACAAGGAAGATTGCAGGAAGGGAAACCTGCGGATGTTGTCTTGTTTGATCCAGAGGAAGAATGGGAAGTCAAGGAATATAAATCCAAAGCAACGAACTCTCCATTTACAGGATGGAAATTAAAAGGAAAAGTAAAATATACGATCTGTGATGGCAAGATCATAGAATTATAATGTATACAAGAAGAAAACAAAATCATTAAGAATTATGTAGAAGAATCTTAAGATTTTGTTTTCTTTTTTGATGCTTTTTCTTTGTATAATAAAGTTGAAAACAATAAGATAGGAGACAATAAGAGAATAAGGAGGAACAAAGATGAGAAAGTGTGGAAAAGGTACTTTACTATTGATGAGTGCTGTTATGGCAACATCGTTGTTTACAGGGTGTGGGAAGGGTAAGAGTAGTCAGGCACAGAAAAATGAAGTCTATGCAACGATCAAAAAAAGCGATCAGTCAGCATCTGCAGCACAGATCTGTGCCTGGCTTTCTTACAGGGCAAAAAATAATAGGTTGTTTCAGAATGAAGGAATAGAATTGTCGTATTGCTCAGATAACCTTGCCGTATTTTCAGACTCTGTCGGAAGTGTGATCTATGATAGAACAAAGAAGAAAGTTATTGCTGCGGTAGATCTTGACAAAATCGGATGTGATCATTTCTACAGTGAAGGAGATGAAGAAAATTCAGGACTTGAGACGGCTATAAAGGTGTCAAAAGATCAGAAATGGATGATCATTTACAATCAATTACAAGGAAAAGTAAACGGAAATATTTATGCATATTCACTCAAACGGTGTGATAACATGAAATTTGCAAAAATCACGCCATCCAAACAGATCAGTGAAAAAGACAAATTGTATCAGACGATCATCAAAGATCATAAACATACACAAAAAGAATCGGACAGTATACCTGGAAAGATCGGAGATAAGATCCGTGCAATGGATGTCTCAGCAAGTAAGTATGCATATCAGTGGAAAGATTCCAAAGGAATCAGAAAACAATCGGTGTTAGTGGTAGACAAAGACGGCCTAAAACTATATACTTTATCAGGAAAAGAAAACCAGCCAGACATACAAAGTGAAATGGTAGATCTTAAAACATCCGACAAAATAAAACTTAATACCCAACTTCCAGAATACGAATATACAGGGAAAGATTTAAGGATCAAGGCAGTCTTTGATGAGACAAAAAAGAAATCTGACGAAGATAAAGAAGAAGGACTTGTTACAATCCCAATGCTGAATATTTATAAGATCGTTGAAACAAAATCCGGAGCAGAAGTTTATGCGAACTTCTGGAGTGAAACATATTATCGTTATGGAAGTCTGTTAAAGAACTACTCTGGTGGAAGTTATCCAGGGGTCATGTATCTGAAGAAAACAAAAGACGGCTATCGAGTAACCAAGACAAGATACGCAGAAGATGGAGAATCTCTGGAGAGATCGATCCGGAAGTTATGTAAAGGATATCCTGATGTTGCAATAAGGATGATGAAGGATTCTGTCACACAAAATCAGAGAAAGAAAGTATTACAAAAATATGTTAGTCAGAATAAATTAAAGATCAAAGCTTACAAAGAGTATGGATGGCAGTATGTAAATTTATAAAGAAGGAGTAAGTAAATAATATGAAACTTACATTGAAAAAAACGATCGCAAGTATCTTGTGCATCAGCATGATCCCATCTATGATGACAGGATGCAAAAAGGAATCGACATCATACAGCCATACAGATTTTGCAATGGGAACTGTAACGAACATTACACTCTATGGAACAAGTGATGATCTGGAACAGACAGAACAAAAGATCATCGACATGGAAAAGAAACTTGAAAAACAACAATTGTCATGGAGATTAAAAAGTTCCCAGGTTTCAAAAATCAATCAGAAATTAGAACAAAACAACGGAAAAACAAAAGTCACAGGGAATCTTAAAAACTGGTTACAACAAGCGATCAAGATCAGTCAGGATTCCTATGCAGACGGAAGAAACACGGTAGATCCAACGATTGGAGCATTAACAAAACTTTGGGATTTTGAATCAAGCGATCCCAAAGTACCAGATGCAAATAAGATCAAGAAAGCGATTAGCGGAGATCTGTCAGAAAACAGCCAGCATGTCACAGTCAAAGACAACGGAGAAATCCTTGCATGCGACAAAAATACCAAGATAGACCTTGGAGCCTATGGAAAAGGAATCGGAACCGACGAAGCCATTAAGATGATCAAAAAAGACAAAGAAATCACAGGAGCCATGGTAGCCCTAGGAGGAAGCATTGTAGTTTATGGAGAAAAATCTGACGGCTCCGACTGGAACGTAGGGATCCAAGATCCAAACGGCAAAGACGGAGAAGTCCTAGGAGGGATCAAAGTCAAAAGTGGCACAAGCATTTCAACATCTGGAGATTATGAAAAAACATTTACAGATAAAAAGACAGGCAAACGCTACTTCCATATCTTAGATTCCAAAACAGGATACAGTGTAAAAACAGACATCAGATCTTGCACGATCATCTGCGATTCAGGAATCAACGCAGACGGACTATCTACAGCATGTTTCAGTTTAGGAGTAAAGAAAAGCCAGAAATTGTTAAAGAAATATAATGCAAAGGCTGTTTTTGTAGATAAAAACAATAAAGTATATGTAAGCGATGGAGTGGAATTTACATTAACAGCAAAAGATTATAAAGTTTTGAATTTGTAGTGGCCAACTGTAGATTTCAAGTATATGATAAAAAATAAATAAACGATCGGAAGAGCAGCTAGAGAATTTTCTGATCGTTTATTTATTTTTTATCATATACCAGAAGTCTAAAGTGTGGACAATTACAAGATTGGAAAACTTAAGTGGTGTGTATGTTGAGTGTTATCGTTTTTCAATTTTTGTAGTGACAGACAGTGTTTATTATAAATACCAATAACTTCAGTTCATCAAACTACTCGCTAAATCGGTGCTTGTTTAAGCCCTTTCATCTTCTGTTAACGAATACAAAAATCATCAACCAATATCGTTTAACATACACACTGTGTAGTGAATTGAATAGTGTTCTCTTGTTCTTTCTGACTCATACATGCAACACCATTACAATCAAAATTATACTTGCTATTTCCCCACACGGGTGTTATAGTTAACATCTGGATGGTATTCTTGAAAGAAATCATACCGGCAAATCAATTTAACTTAGAACATCACCCGCAGGAAAGCAGGTGATACATGTATGAAAGTAGGATTTATCGGAGCGGGGAAAGTAGGCTGCTCTCTTTATGATTACTTTGTACACAATAATATACCCGTCATAGGGTGTTACACCCGTACACAAGCAAAGGTAAGTGGAACGGAAAAACAGACTCAGAAGATATTTACAACCTCAATTGATAAAATATTAACAAAGAGTGATGTTCTATTTTTAACAGTACCAGACGATGCAATAGCCGCAGTCTGGGAACTAGTCAAAACTTATCCGATACAAGGAAAGTTTATTTGTCATTGCAGCGGATCATTAGGATCAGCTGTTCTTTCTGGAATTGAAGAAACCGGAGCGTACGGTTACTCTATTCATCCAATGTTTCCATTTAAGAGTAAAAAAACTGCATACGAAGATTTATCACAGGCTCTATTCAGTGTGGAAGGAAATGAAGAACACATAGAAGAGATCATGGATCTGTTATCTGCGTGTCCAAATCACATCGTGAGATTAAAAAGCGAAGATAAACCAAAGTATCATGCAGCAGCTGTGTTTGCATCGAATCTTGCGGTTGGACTGATCAATCAGGCCAAAAGACTGCTTATGGAGTGTGGATTTGATGAAGATGCAGCACTGAAGGCATTGAAACCGCTGACAGTTACGAACATGAACAATATATTTGATGTTGGAACATGTGATGCACTGACAGGCCCAGTGGAACGCCATGATATCAAAACAGTGCAGAAACATCTGAATGCCTTGGATCAGGAGACAAAGGAAACTTATAGTGCCCTGACAAAAGAGATCATAAAACTTGCGCAGATGCGACATCCTGATATTTCTTATGCAGACATGAAACATGTATTGGAGGAAGAAAAATGAAAACAACAGTAAGCACAGTACAGAAGATGAAGGATAATGGAGAAAAGATCACAATGCTGACAGCATATGATTATTCCACTGCAAAATTATTTGACGAAGCTGGAATTGACACGATGTTGGTTGGAGATTCTCTTGGAATGGTTATGCTTGGATATGATTCAACGATTCCTGTAACTGTTGATGATATGATCCATCATGGAGCAGCCGTTGTAAGAGGGGCAAAAAACGCTATGATCGTTGTCGATATGCCATTTTTATCTTATCACACATCTGTATATGATGCGGTAGCAAATGCTGGACGAATCATGAAAGAAACAGGTTGTACAGCAGTAAAATTAGAAGGTGGAAAAAATGTATGTCCACAGATCGAAGCAATCGTGAATGCACAGATTCCAGTATGTGCCCACATTGGACTGACACCACAGTCATCTAATATGTTTGGTGGATTCAGAGTGCAGGGAAAAAGCGAAGAGGCAGCAAAAGAACTGATCGAAGCTGCACAGGCAGTTGAGAAAGCGGGAGCATTTATGCTCGTTTTAGAAGGAATTCCTGAGAAATTAGCAGCGATCATCACAAAGAAAGTACATATTCCAACGATCGGAATCGGAGCAAGTGCTGAATGTGATGGACAGGTATTAGTTTATCAGGACATGTTAGCAATGTATGGAAACTTCGTACCAAAATTTGTAAAACAGTTTGCACAAGTTGGAGAAGTGATGCAGGGAGCAGTCAAAGATTATATCAATGCAGTCAAAGAAGGAACTTTCCCTGGACCAGAAAATACATATGCGATCAGTGATGATGTCATTGAAAAATTATATTAAGATCAAAAACAGACAATAAAAAGGACATAATTTATATAAATAGATTCCCACGTATAATGGGAAGAAGGAGTTTTAGTAATGAAAATCGTAGGAACAGTCAAAGAAGTCAGAGAACAGGTAAAAGAGTGGAAGAAACAAGGACTAAGCGTAGGTTTCGTGCCAACGATGGGATATCTTCATGAAGGACACAAAAGTCTGATGGATGCAGCAAGAAAAGGTAACGATAAAGTCGTTGTAAGTATTTTCGTAAATCCAATGCAGTTTGGACCAACAGAGGACCTTGCAACATATCCAAGAGATTTAGACCATGATGCAGCATTATGTGAAAGTGCAGGAGTAGACCTGATCTTCCATCCAGAAGCAGAAGAAATGTATGAAAAAGATTTCTGTTCTTTTGTGGACATGACAGGACTTACAGAAGGACTTTGTGGAAAAACTCGTCCAATTCATTTCAGAGGCGTATGTACGGTTGTAAATAAATTATTTAATATCGTAACACCAGACCACGCATATTTTGGACAGAAAGACGGACAGCAGTTAGCAGTGATCAAACGTATGGTACGTGACTTAAATATGGATATCGAGATCGTTGGATGTCCGATCGTTCGTGAAGAAGACGGACTTGCAAAGAGTTCAAGAAATACATATCTTTCTTCTGAAGAAAGAAAAGCAGCACTGATCCTTTCTAAGACGGTAGCATTAGGAAAAGAACTTGCCAAGACAGAAAAAGATGCAAACAAAGTCGTAGAAGCAATGAAGAAAAACATTGAGACAGAACCACTTGCCAAGATTGATTATGTAGAAGCAGTTGATGCTTTATCTATGGCACCAGTTGAGAAACTGGAAGGAACATGTATGTTAGCTATGGCAGTTTACATTGGAAAGACAAGACTCATTGACAATACACTGATTAACGAATAGACTTAAGGAGAAAGAAAAATGAACATCAGCATGTTAAAAGGAAAAATTCATAGAGCAACAGTAAAACAGGCAGAATTAGATTATGTAGGAAGTATCACAGTCGATCCTGTATTATTAGAAGCAGCAGGAATCTTAGAATATGAACACGTACATATCGTAGATGTGAACAACGGAAGCCGTTTCGAGACATATACAATTCCAGGAGAGCCAGGAAGTGGGATGATCTGCTTAAACGGACCTGCAGCACGTTGCGTGGCAACAGGAGATAAGATCATCATTATCGCATATGCAGATATGACACCAGAAGAAGCAAAAACATTTGAACCAAAAGTTGTATTTGTAGATGATGAGAATCAGATTTCCCTGACAGAAGCAAAAGCAATGGATGACAAGTACGAGATCGGTGATTTCGTAGAGTATCCACTGGAGTCTATGGACTTTGGACGTATGGCAGCACAGAAGGCAAGAAGCATTATCATCCAGAACATCAAAGAGGGTGAGCGTGATGCGATCTACGAGCGTTTTGCCTGCAAGGAGCATGACATTGTAAACGGTGTGGTACAGCGTTTCGTAGACAATACGATCTATATCAGCCTCGATGAGAAGACAGAGACCAGACTCAAGGAAAATGAGCAGGTAAAATCAGAGCATTACAAGGTTGGCGACCATATTAAGCTGTATGTGGTTGAAGTGAAAAAACCGGAGAAGAAAGAAAACAAGCGTAAGGACGGCAAGGATAAGAAGAACAATACAGGTATTAACATCCACGTATCCCGTACCCATCCAGAGCTTGTAAAGCGTTTGTTTGAAAATGAGATTGAAGAGATCCAGAATGGTGTTGTAGAGATCATGGGTATCTCTAGAGATGCAGGTTCCCGTTCGAAGCTTGCAGTTCGTTCGTTAGATCCAAACGTAGATCCAGTTGGTGCCTGCGTTGGTATGGCAGGTGCGAGAGTCAATACAATCGTCGATGATTTAAAGGGCGAGAAGATCGATGTTATCGCATGGGATGAAGATCCAGAGGTTTATATCAAGAATGCATTAAGCCCATCCGATGTAATCTGGGTACAGGCGTACACAGAAGAGCAGGACGGAAAGCAGAAGAAGTGTGCAAGAGTTGTTGTACCAGACGATCAGCTTTCCCTTGCAATTGGTAAGGAAGGACAGAACGCAAGTCTGGCTGCAAAGCTGACAGGCTATAAGATTGATATCAAGAGTGAGTCACAGGCACGTGATCTGGGTATGATTATAGATGATTATGACGACGATTACGCCGATGACTATGAAGATGAGGAGTAGATAACTTGGCAAAGCAGATACCACTTCGACAGTGTGTAGGCTGTCGGGAGATGAAACCAAAGACAGAGCTTGTCAGAGTCATTAAGACGCCGGAAGATGAGATATGTCTGGACAAGACCGGAAGAAAAAATGGACGTGGTGCTTACATCTGTCTGAATCAGGCGTGCTTGGAGAAAGCAAAGAAAACAAAAGCACTGGAGCGTTCGTTGAAGACGGAAATTCCGGAAGAAATCTACCAGACCATCGCAGAGGAGATGATATAGTTGGCACAAAATCAGAATCGTGCATTGTCTATGCTTTCGATTGCTGCAAAAGCAGGAAAAGTACAGAGCGGCGGATTCCTGACCGAGAAAGCGATTCAGGAGGGCGTTGCATATTTCGTGATCATCGCAGAGGATGCATCGGGCAATACGCAGAAGAAATTCATGGATAAATGCAAGTATTACGAGATTCCGTATACGATTGCGTTTGACAGCACGACGCTCGGCAGACAGATCGGAAAACAGGAGCGGACGGTACTTGCAGTGACAGATGCAGGTCTGGCAAAACAGATTTCTGACAAGTTGGATTAGTTTAAGATTGGAGGTGTAACCCATGAGAGTACACGAGTTTGCAAAACAGTTGACAGCAGAACTTGGAAAAGAAGTAAAAAGCAGTCAGATTATTGATATATTGAGCGGTAAAAAAGAAGGGTTAAAAGCACAGAGCAGCATTGATGATGCAATGATGAAATTTGTGCGGGAGTCTTTGGGCGGAAACAAGCCGGTTGAGGCAAAGAAAGAAGAAGGAAAAAAGGAAGCACCAAAGCAGGAGAACAAGAAGGTGCAGCCAAAGCCAAACAACAATTCCAATTCCGGTAATCAGAATAACCAGAATAAGAAGAACAATAACAATAATAACAACCAGAACCGCAACAACAATCAGGGTAAAAATAATAACAATAACGGAAACAATCAGGGCAGAAATAATAACAATAAGCAGAATAATAATGGAAATAATCAGGGCAAGAATAATAACAACAAGCCTGCAAATGGCAATAACCAGAATGGAGCCAAGCAGGAGAGCCGTGGTACAAATTTCCGGAACGCGGTAAGCAACAACCGTAACACAAGAAATAACAACAATAATAACAATCGGTTTAACAACAATAATAACCGGAACAATAATAACAACAAGAATCATCAGCCAGCACCAAAGAAGCAGGAGCCGGTAGAACCAGTGATCAAGACAATCAAGCTGCCAGAGGTACTGACTGTCGGCGAGCTTGCAAGTAAGATCAAGGTGCCAGTGGCACAGTTGATCAAGAAGATGTTTATGGCAGGTAAGATGTACAATGTAAACTCTGACCTTCCATTTGATGAGGCAGCTGACATTGCACTTGAATACAACTTCATTGCAGAGGAAGAGGAAAAGGTTGATGTGATCGAAGAACTTCTCCGTGAGGAGGAAGAGGACGAGGCAGATATGACTTCCAGACCACCAGTTGTCTGCGTTATGGGACACGTTGATCATGGTAAGACATCCCTGCTCGATGCAATCCGTAATTCTGATGTAACAGCTGGTGAGGCTGGTGGTATTACACAGCATATTGGTGCGTCTGTAGTATCTATCAATGGTCAGAAGATTACATTCCTGGATACACCGGGACATGAGGCATTTACAGCAATGCG